>ERZ778027.4343-NODE-4343-length-12284-cov-2.860986_pt1 | contig 12284 bp, 8 predicted proteins | sample MGYA00375757_ERZ778027 | MGnify/ENA primary metagenome ERZ778027 (study PRJEB29350, sample SAMN05389817) | bioreactor metagenome | isolation source: Ammonium sulfate bioreactor | place: South Africa: University of Cape Town | collected 2014-02-18 ... | reverse complement strand
CGTATCAGTAGCAGGCATCAAGACCGTCGACAACATTGACGATCTGTTCTAGTGCCGTCGTGGTGCATCTATGTATTGTATTCTAGCCTTCCATCACAACTGCCGCGCTGCTGCTGCTGCTGCTGCCGCTGCCGCCGCTATCGCTATCGCCAGCACCATTATATCGTTCGTTTACTTTGCCGCTCTTCGTCATTTTGCATGATTATTCGAATCCTCTGTGTGCGTGTGCTGCTTCATCATTCAGTTTTGCGCTGTATTACAGCTTCCGCTCGCCCGCTGCTCGTCGCTGCTCTTCGGCCCCAGGCGGAGTAGCGCGAGCGGGAATGCTTGTGTGCTTGTGCTTGTGCTTGTGTTGTTGTCACCTTGTTGTACCACTAATCCCTTTGTGTTTGCGTCGGAGCCTCGGCGGTTGCCTGCCGTGAGCACCATACCGACACTTGTAACGAAACGCCGGCCACACATTGTTGTGGTCGGTATCTGTCAACGTATCGCTTCCATCTCTCCCTCTATTGATATTTGCCATCAAGTAAATCCAATTCGCCGCTTCATTGTAAATATTACACAGTGGAATAGTCGAGAGAGAGAGAGAGAGAGAGAGAGAGAGAAAGTAAGAGAGTGAGAGTCAGTGCGCGAGAGTGAGGTGGAACATGATGCGAGCTTCTATCGACGACGAATGATGCTCATCTTGAGGCCATCTTTCGGTCGCAGTACAATGTGAGGCTCGACCTCAGGCGCTTCGGCACCTTCGAACTGCAGTCGGAACTTCTTGAACACCATGGCCAGGATCGTACGCTCCTCGTTCATGGCAAAATGCTGGCCGACACAACTACGCAACAACCACCACAACAAGAAGAAGAACAAGCAGAGGAGTCGGTGAGGTGCAGGCAACGACGAGGTGGCGGCGGCTGGCTTGATAGCACCGACGTACTTGCGTGGTCCGGCGGAGAAGGGAATGTAGGCGAATGGGTTCTTGCGCTCGGTATCGGCATCGGCGAGCCAGCGATCGGGATCGAAGCGCTCGGCGTCCTCGCCCCAGTACTTGGGGTTGCGATGCAGCACGTAGGGCATGATGTTGATATCGGTTCCGGGCGGCACTCGCTTGCCATCGATCACGACTTCTTCGTCGAGCGTGCGGCCGATGCCAGGCACAGGCGGGAAGATGCGCAGCGTCTCCTTGATGACGCGATCGAGGTAGTCGAACTTCTTGAGGTCGTCGAACTCGACGTAGTCGCGATCGCCGAGCACTTCATCGACCTCTTGGATCACGCGATCCTGCACGCCCGGATTGGTGGCGATACAGTACATGGCCCACACCAAGCCGGACGATGTCGTATCTGTGATCGAGCGAGTGAATGAATGAATGAGTGAATGAGCGAGATGTGTGGCATGGATCCATCATACCATGACACTCAAACATAAAGGTATCGACCTCATCTCGAATCTCTTGATTGGTGAGCGGCTGGCCGTTCTCGTCGGTGGCCGTGAGCAGAATGTGCAGAAAGTCGACGTACTCGCGCTGGTGCGCCACGACGCTGATGCCAGTGTCGATGCCCTTCTGTAGGCCCTCGCGGCGCTTGGCGATGACGGTCTCGGGCAGCTTGTGGATGATGTCGAGCGCACGACGCCAGCGTCGGCCCGAGTCGGTGATGCGCTCGTAGAGGAACTCGGGCATGAGCAGCAGCAGCGGATCGAAGAGGCGACGGTAGAAGAGCTCGGAGAGCTCGTAGGTGGCGAGCACGTACGGCGAGTTGGGCTCGGTGCTGGCGTTGATCTCGTAGCCGAAGGCGCACATGCCGATGATGTCGAGCGTGCAGAGCGTGATGAGGCGGAAGACGTCGACCGGCGTGGCCGAGTCGGCCGCGTGGCCCATGTGCTCGAGCATGAGCTCGGTCTTCTCGCAGAAGACCGGCTGGAAGCCCTGGAGGATCGTGTAGTGGAAGGCGGGCGTGATCTGGCGGCGCTTGCGCTTCCAGAGATCGCCGGCGCTCGTGAGGAGACTGATGCCGAGCCACGGATGGATCTTGGTGTAGGGATAGGACTTGGGCGAGGTCGACTTGAGGATCGGCTGCACGACCTCGGGCGACATGAGGTTCAGCACGGGCCAGAAGATGCCGGCCCACAGCACGTACGCGCCGCTGGGACTGTTCTTCATCCAACGCAGGTGGTCCTGCAGGTTGCGCGGACCCGGTTCGGTCAGATGCAGATGGCCCGTGAGCAGCGACACGTCGTCGCCGATCCACGGGAAGAGCGCCAGGTCGCCGCCCTCGCGCATTCGGAAGAACTTGATGCGCAACGACGGCACGAGCGCGAGCGTCACGATGATACCGATCAGCGAGGTACCGAGCACCAACGCCACGTAGCTCAGTAGATTCAACATTGTGTGTGAGAAGGGGGGGAGAGTGAGGCCACCACCACGGTAGCCGCCAATGTCGTGGTGGTTGGTGAAGCGGAGGCGGCAATGAGGCGAATGTGGTGCTGCGCGATGTGGTCGCTTCTTGTACCACAGGCTCGGTGAGCGAGGGAACACCACGTCTCCCACCGATTCCTCGACTTCCGGAGCATTACCGGGAGGTTGGAGAATGATCCTACTGGATGTTTTTATGTGGGTGGGTGGGTGGGTGTGGAGAAACAACGAGTACTACAGAGGGATGCATAGATAGATAGGTAGATAGACGGATGAATGAATGAATGAATAGGGATGGATCAACAGTTTGGCGGCAGATACACAATATCTCATAAGGGATTCGACTAGGCGGCAATCAAGCAGGGATCCGACCTCGCTCTCTCGCTCAGTTACTTGGACGCAAAGATACTCGAGAAGAAGCCGGTCGAGCGGTTGGAGTTGGCGTTCTCGACCAGGAACGGGTCCGAGGGCGGCGAGTAGTCCTGGTAGGCGGCGAAGAACTCGCTCTTGTCCTTGTCGTCGGCGTGCGCAGCCCAGAGGCCTATGCTGCTGTTGTTGTTGTTGACGACGGCGGCAGCGGTGCCATTGGCGTTGGCACTCGGGCTGATGGACTTGAAGGGACTCAGGAAGCTGTTGCTGTTGTTGCTAAAGAGATCGAGCCTGTTCGGGTCGTGCACACTCAGCCAGTCGGTTTTGAGCGGTGACGTCGAGGCCGGCGAGGCGAACGCGAGCGCCACGGCGGTCGAGATGGGGGTGCTCGGGGTGGCGGGCGTCGAGGAGGAGGCTGCTAACGAAGATGAAGAAGAGCTGCTCGCCACGGCGGTGTTGGCAATGGCGGAGGGCGTCGTAGAGTGCGGAGGTGTCGGAGCCAGCAGGGCGGCGACCAGCAGCGAGGAGGTCGGGCTCTGCGACAGCACGCCAGCGGACATGACGTTGGAGCGTGCGGCTCGCTGCGGTGATTGGAAGGCAGCGGTCTCGGGGCTATCGACGATCACGAGCGGCACTTGGAGAGAGTCGTAGGTGCTTCCGGCGAGCGAAGGCGACGAACTCGGCGAGATGGGCAGCAGTGCAGCCTCAAAGGCATCTTCGCTGAACGATGGTACATCATTCGGCTGTGTAATAGCGTGCGTGAGAACCATCAAACCAGAGTCAGAGAAGTGTGAGGAACGAGAGAGACATACCACGACATCGTATTGCATTCGCATGACGGAAGGCGAACCGAGCTCAGTGTAGATGGCTTGCATCTTGGTCAGCTTGTGGTTCTCAGTCCAGCACTTGGAGCTGTTACCACTGCCGCCGCCGCTGCCGCTGCCATTGTGTGCGTTGAGGCTCGATGATGCATCGTCTTGGAACGGGAAGATGCGGAACGAGTGCTGCGGGTACAAGTGCAGTATCTCGCTCCACTTCTTGTTGATGTGCTTGACGAGCGACGCCACCGATTTCTGCAATCGAAGTGTGATTCTGTTCGAGCGAGAGTGGCAGGCGTGAGTGGAAGCAACGAGCGCACCGATCGCTGTGAGGGTGAGTGGATCTCTCTCATACTGAAGTCGAGGAGTCTTGCCAATGTCCGAGAGTTGCTGAGCAATGTGCGGAGTACGAGGAAAGAGCTGCACTGCAAGACGGTCCGGTACGCCGGTGCTGCCGCCACTACTGCTACCGATGCCAGCGCCATCTCCTGATGATGTTGTTGATGTTGTTGTGCTTGTCAGTGCTCGTTTCTGTTCAAAGTTGCTGTTCGATCGACCGCCAAGAGTTTGTGCAATGAATGCGATCGATATCAGTATCGCAATAACGCCGTGGTGGTGGTAGTGCAAGTGCGGGCTTGAGAATGATCGTGCGTGCGTGCGTTCTGCAATCAGAAGGCGATTGTGATGCGCAGCTGGAGCGTACCGCTGCAGTAGGCGCTTGAGGAGCTCGGCGTCGAAGGCGTCCTTCTCGGTGCCCGAGTCGTGCTTGCAGTCGTACTCGCGGTCAAGGCGGCAGTAGAGCTCGAGCACGTCGCACACCTCGGTGATGTTCTTGGTATCGAACTTGTGCTTGAAGCGCGACAAGGACCTGTCGCTCTTACGCACGAGGTCCTCGTAGGTGTCTCTGACCTGCTCACATCCCATGGCGATCGCGAGAGAGGGAGAGAGTTCGATCGATCGCAAGACAATCCGGCCGTATTAGCCGCGATCGACCACACGAGCTCCGACGGCGCCAAGAACAGTGCGCGGGGCGTGGAGGTGGAAGATGAGAGCCGAGGCGTACGTGTTTCGAGTCGGCGGGGCTGAGACCGGCGCAGACCTTGGCGATGCTGCCGAGCGCGCGCAGGCGCACCAGCATCTCGTCGAGATCGACGCGACGACCATGGCCATCGTAGAGCAGTAAGCTCGCACCCGGCGCTCCTGCAGCCGAAGACGGCGCTACTGCTTGGCGTCTCTTGTTCGCAACATAGTCGGCCGCGTCTGTTGTGTTGGAGCCGAGCGAGCGAGGCAGGTCAGATCGCAGCGCGTGGGAGTGCGCGTGAGAGAGGCCACGTGTTGGTCGTGGGGAATACGCGTACCCGGCTCGCGCTTGCGCTTCGACATACACCACCACAACCACCAGCGAAGCTGCCGCGCCGCCGCAAGCGAGGAAGGAAGGGAGAGGGAACGAGCGGAGAGGGAACGAGCGGTGCGAAGGGTACGGGAAGGAGGAGCAGCGGGAGGTGGCAGCAGGTGCGTGCGGCAGCGGACGAGCAGCGATTGAACAGCGGCAGCGGCAGCGCGCTCAAGAACCACCACCTCTCCCACCCAACGGCATTCTGCGTCCGGCTCTTGGCGCGGTCTCGCTCGCTCGGTTCCCCCCTCGCTCCCTTGCCTCTTCCCATCCCTCGTGCCGGCCTCTGCCACCCGTGAGACACTGCCATCGCACTCCTCCATCCCCGCTCGCCGCGCTGTTCGTTCTACTCTCACCAACCACCGACACACAGAGCGCGACCAAGAGAGGATTTTGGCGGGAAGAGCGAGAATGGCAAAGTCGGATTAAGGTTCCTGATTATTAAGGTCCCTCCGCAAGCTCCGATCGTGCTACGCTGAAGTATGCCGTACCCTGCGCGCCTCTCCTGTTCCTCAGTGCCGCTCGTCTCCCTCCACAACACACACGCGCCAACACGCGACCACCACCTCGCCGAGATCGCCTCATCCACCCGCCAAGCATGAGCTCCCTCTCGCGTGTATTTAGCTCGCTCGAGCGCCAGTTCGGTAACATGTACCGCGCTTCGTGCGGTCACCGGGCGTACGGTATGGTTTGGTGTGCTTGCTGCCACACACGCACGCCACGCGACGACGCCACGTGCACGCGATGGGCATTGGCAGAGAGAGAGCACGACAGAGAGAGAGAGAGCACGAACGCGTGGTGCTGTGTGCAAGAGCGCGCGCGTGGCGGTGCGTGATAGGGCTGTGGTGCTGATGTACCCGGGCTCGTGATGCAGGCTTGAAGTACCACGACCTCCTGATAGAGACGCCCGAGGTGCGCGAGGCCATCCGCCGTATGCCGCCGATCGAGCAGGAGCGCCGTCTTCGTCGCTTGACGATCGGTACGCTCCCGCCTGCTTGCCATGATCAATGTGCACGCTGCCACTGCCGAGCGATGTTGCATGAGGATCGATCGGCCTCGATGAAATATCGCGACACATCGATGCAATCGAATCCGATGAGTGCACGAGAGAGCTGCCTTGGATATGCGAGAGAGAGAGAGAGAGAGAGAGAGAGAGAGCTCCAGTGATACAAGAATGCGCAAGCTATGCACGATGGTGTGCAGTGGATCGGAGCCTCTCGTGTTCGATAGCTGCACCGTATGCATCGTATGCATCGTATGCTGATATTGGTATCGCCACTGTGATATGCAGCCAACGACTGTGCCATCAAGCAGACGCCGCTGCCGCCCAGCGAGCAGACGTCACCCGACGAGGACACGCCGTACCTCACGCCATACCTGAAGGAGGTGCTGCAGGAGACGGCGGACCGCGAGGCCTTCCGTCTCTAAGTCCACTCTCTCAAGCTCTTTCTCTCGCAAACACATCATACATACATACATTGCCCTCCTTCTCCTCCTATCTGCCTGATCCCCGAGAGCTGAGCTGAGCAGAGCCTAGGTAGAGCTGGTCGCACCAATGGTGGCAGTGGGGAGGTTCGATTGGAATGCGTACTCCAGCTCGAACACGCGTTGATTTGCGTAGATTGAGAAGAGCGATCGAGAGTGATTGTTCTCTTTGCTCTTCACCATCAACAACATCAACATCATCGTGAGATAGAAGATAGATTGGGGCTAGCCCACCACCACCACTACAACCACTATGCTGAGGCTACTCTACTGTCGAGTGGTCAACACAGCTCCACCACTACTGCACGGTCGTTGTGCCTCGACCTCTTCACACGTCAAGCTCCTCGCCATGGTCCTTGCATCGACGATATCTTGCAGCATCACTACCTCGAACTCTCACTCTCACCCTCACTCCAGCCCCTCGTCGTAGCACTCGTACGGCAGTGGCGTGGTATGTGACGGTCACCAAGTCGACACCGTCGTACGAGGTGAAGCCGCTGGGTCCTGCGAGCAGCAAGATGCCGAGCGCCGCGCAGCTCGAGCGGCTCGACAGCGGCATACGCAACAAGGACTTTGCGCTGCTGGCCGACGTGATGCGATCTCTGCGCAAGGAGAACATCACGCTCGACATCTACACGTACAATCGCTTGATCAAGTCGTTGTGCGAGCACAACCTCGCGGCCGCGTACGAGATTCTGCCGCTGATGCGCCGCAGCGGCATGGCGCCGTCGGAGATCACGTACACGACGCTGCTGCACGCGACCGTGGTGTCGGGCGACGCTGCCATGATGGAGCGCTTCCACAAGAACCTGGCGATCGACGGAGTGACGCCGAACCGCACCATGTTCAACACGATCATTGCCAACTCGCAAGACGTCGAGGCGGCGGTCGAGGTGCTGCGCACCATGGGCGAGTGGGGCATCGAGCCCGACGTCTGGAGCTACAACGCGCTCATCAAGACGTGCGCCAAGGACGAGCGAGCGGCCGCCGCGGCCTTTGACGTCTTTGGTCTGATGCGGCAGTCGGGCGTGCGGCCCGACGCCGTCACCTACTCGACGCTCATCACGGCGTGCTCGACGCTCAAGGACCTCGAGCGCGCACTCGAGCTGCTCCAGCACATGCGCGCGAGCGGCGTCGAGCGCGACGTCGTGCTCTACACCAACCTCATCGTGCTGTGCTTTGCGTGCCGGCGACCGTCGGTGGCGCACCAGCTGCTGGACGAGATGCGCGCCGAGGGCGTGGCGCCCAACGAGGTCACGGCCAAGGCCTTGATCCAGGGCTACCTGCGCCTCGACAACCTCGCCAGCGCCGTCAAGCAGCTGCACGACATTGAGCAATGGCCCGAGCGCAAGGTGGCGCTCACGTCGTACCTCTACTCGCGCATCCTGCACGCGTGCGCCGACGCCGACAAGCAGGCGCTCGCGTTCCAGATCTTCGCCGACATGCGCATACAGCCGTGCTCGTTCGCCTTCAGCGCCATCCTGCGCTGCTCGCCGTCGCTCGACGCCGGCAGGAGCCTGTGGGCGCGCATGCTCAAGCTCAAGATCCGACCCAACTCGTTCCACTACGTGCCGATGGTCGCGCTGCTGTGCGACACCGGCCAGCCGCACGAGGCGTTCGCGCTCGCCAAGGAGCACCTCGTCGCCGCCGCCAACGGCAGCAACGACTTTTCGCAGCTGGTGCTGCGTCCGCTGCGACTCGCCTTCCCGCTCGAGTACGCGCGCTTCTTCTCCGACAATGAGAAGCTCCTCGCGCCACACCTGGCGAAGCTCGCCGAAGACCTGTGGCCGTCGAACTTGCGAGTGACGCTCAATGCAATCAACACGCGACGTGCGAACGAGAACAATCTCTTGTGCCCACCGAAACCCGTCATGCGTTATCATCTTGCTCGTCGATCAGTACCGGAAGATGATATGAGTAGTGAGTGAGTAGTGAGTGAGTGAGCGGAGCTATTGAGATGTATACAATAATACTAAACGAATGAGATTGGTTGGATATGCGCACACTTGCGCGCTCTCTCTCGTTGAAGTTTACTACTATTATAACACACGCGCACAAGAGAGCGACAACGAGCACGCACACACACATACGCGCACACACGCAAGATAATGATGATGGTCAAAAAATCAAATCACATCAGTTCTATCGATTCTATTCTATTCTATCGTTCACTAGCAAAAGTATTCAAGACTGACACACAAAAAAAGACAAGGACAAGGGAATCAAAGAGCGCATACTAGAAAGAGCGACTCGCTGAGAGAAGCAAGATAAAAGTACCATGGATAGATGGAGAGACGAGAGATCACGAGAGATCACGAGATAGAAAGCGCTATTGGTGTAGTTGAATGAGAGGATGGCTGGATGGCTGGATCGATCGAGTGAGTTTAGCACGGGCACGAGTCTGTCGGCGGCGCCGGCGGTGTGGCGATCGGCACCGTCTGACGCTTCTCCTGCTCGCTCGGCTCCTTCTTGAGAATGGCCTTCACCAGCTGCATGACGGCGTCGTCGATGCCGATGTTGTCCTTGGCCGAGGTCTCGGCGTAGCCGCAGAAGCCATTCTCTTGCCAGTAGGCCGCCATCTTCGTCGGGTCCTGGCACGTTCCTTGCTTGGCGAGATCGCACTGTGTACGACGCATGATTCAGTCAGTCAGTTGGCCGTGGCTCGTCGTCAGCAAGGCCAGGAGGAGGCAGCGGCGTACCTTGTTGGCGACCAGCACGACGGGGATCGGCTCCTCCTCGTGGCCCGGCAGTCGGACCTTCTGGTCGAGGTCGCTCTTCCACTTCTGCACGGCCTCGAATGTACTCTCGCGCGAGATGTCGAACACGATCAGCGCGCCGACGGCCTCCTTATAGTACACGCGCGTCATGTTGCCGAATCGCTCCTGGCCGGCGATATCCCAGAGCTGCAGGCGGACGATGCAGTTGTTGAGGTTGATGACCTTGAGCGCAAAGTCGACGCCGATCTATTCAAGCGAGCAAGCGAGTTGGTGAGTTGGTGAGGCAAGTAGTGGTTGATCGTGGCGACGAGCGAACACGTACGGTGGCCTTGTAGTGCATCGAGAAGACGTTGTGCACGTAGCGCTTGATGATGGAGGTCTTGCCGGTGCCGATATCTCCAATCACGAGAACCTTGTAGAGGTACTCGGTGATACCGTCGTCATGCGGCTGCTCGGCCTGTGCTCGCAAACAATCACGCCACTCAGTCAGCGCCAGTGTTGCTTGCTTCGGTATGGACGCAGGGAGCTTGTAGCTAGGTGACCGAGAGAGACCGAGAGAGAGATCGGCGTACCATTTGTGTGGTTGTGTTGGAGTGAGGGAGAAGAACGAGGAAGAGGGCTTGGCGAACGAACTACTCGAGCCAAGGTAAGGTGCGTGTGAGCGATGGCTGGCGATGACGATGAGGACGATGACGATGCGCGAGCGAGCGAGCGAGAGGGCCGACAGACGAATGATCGTCGATGGTGATCGATCGATCGAGGTCGCTCGGCCCTTCGTGCGCCAACGGTAACAACAGCAACGCGGCAAACCCGCCTCCTCCACGCACCTGGCGCTGGCTCTCAAATAATTAATAGAAGAGATCTCAATGCTCTCCTCTGGGTGAAGAACGGTGATGTAGCTCTGTGTGTTGTGTAGTGTTCCCGACACCCGAGACGAGACGAGAGGGGGAAGGAGAGCGAGAGGTGGCTGGTTGGCAGGGGCGCGAGCGAGAGGTTGTGTGGTGGTGGTAGAGGAGAGAGAGGCCTTGAGGCCTTTTATGCTCGGCCTCAAGCAGCGGCTTCTCGCCTGAGGGAACCAAGAGGAGCAGCAGCGGGATCTCTTCTTGCCTTCTGCTCTTCTCCTCTTGGCCTCAGCACCTGCTCCTCCTCTCTGCCTCTCTGTTAGTATCTCACTCGATCTCGCCAGCTTGCTTGCTTCCCTGCTTCAAGAGCTACTAGCTCCTCTCGTGGTAATCAGCAGCGACTCCACCACCACCACCACCGTCGCCGCCACTCCTGTACCGATCCAAATTCTGCGATCCGACCTGCAGCAGCAGCTACATCTCTCGCTTCGCTTCGCTGCTACCTCGACGTAGCCACTGACCACTCCACTCTATGACCTCGTCTTGATCCAGCAGGTCCGTTGGTTGGCTCGTTCAACCACCAATCCATCTCTCTCTCTCTCTCTCTCTCTTGCATAGGAGGAGCCGTGCAGCTCGTGGGTGCTCGATCTCACCCGCAGCGCGCGTGAGCCGGAGCATCGCATACGCGCGCTCCTCCTGCGCCGCCGCTGCTGGCGTGTTGCGCAAGAGTTATTCTTGTGCGACTCAAGCTGATGCAGCTGCACGGTTCAAGCGAACGAATCGAGTGGCAGTGAGTGTGTGTCATCATCGTCATGCGCCCTCTCGCTGTTTGTTCCATTCGCCTCGCTGCCTCCAGACAGTAACTGCCCTGTCATAGTACTTCGACTGCATTCGATGTTGGTCGTTGTCTCCATCTTGCGCAACAATACTCTCTGCAATCCCAACCTCTATCTATCTAACTATCTATCTATCCATTCGTTCGTGTACTCGTCGATCTAACTCGATCGATTGGCACAGCAGACTCTCGTTCTCTCGTTCTCTCGTTCTCTCGCTCGTTCGTTCGTTGCTCAAATGTGCCAGCAACCTCTCGCGCTCTCTCGCGCTCTCGATCGGTGTTCATTCGGTGATGGATGAACGTGCGATCGCGATCGCATTCGCGCCCGAAGTACGCCTGCACTCGGGCGAGGCCTACTATCCCGCTCGCGTGCACTGGTACCTCTCGCGCTGCGTCTTGAAGCTGCACACGAGCGACCTCGCCTCGGACCCCGTCGTGCTGCCGCACATCTCGAGCATCCACGAGCTGCTCTCGGTGCAGTGCCAGTACCACGGCGGCAGCCACGGCTCGCTCGGTGCCCTCGACCTGCCCAAGGCCACGTCGTTGTACGTGACGCCGATATCGAGCGACACGTACGCCGGCGAGCCCGACAAGCTCGACCAGATTCCGCTCTACGCCAACCTCGTGTACAAGACGCCGACGCCATCGCACGAAGCCGAGCCATCGACGCTCGTCATCGATCTGCAGTACTTTTTCTTCTACGCCTACAACGGTGCCTTGTTGTGGTACCTGCCATCGGCTGGCATCCACGAGGGCGATTGGGAGGTAGGTGCATCACCAGTCTGCGTCTTGTGTGTGAGTCACTCACTAATCGGTCCTCTCTCTCACGCTGCAGCACGTGACCATCCGCATCCGTATCCCGGCATCGGGCGTCATTTCCGAGGCCTCGATCGTTGGCGTGTTCTTTGCGGCGCACGGGCGCGAGGGTCGCTGGCGAATGACGTGCATCGGCAGGGAGAGCTGCGAGCCTGGCCGCACTACCTCCAGCTCGTCGACTGCCGCCGAGCCGCTGCCGCCGGCCGTGTGCGTCACGTCGCGTGAGGCGCCACCGATCGCGCAACCGCTCACGACCGACGACGACCTGACGGGAGATTGGTACTCGCTCAACCGGCCACGTGGTGGTGTACGCCAGCAAGTACGTGCACGCCTCGTACCCGTTTGCCGGCCGACAGCGACGATTCGTGCCGCTCGGCGTGATCGATGACGAGACCGATGCCGCTGGCCTCTCGTGGCGCTGCTACCACAACGTCATCGTGCTCGGCCACGTGTCGGCAGCCACCGGCATCACCGCCCAAGACTCGGATGGCGACAGCGAGGAACGCAGCACTCGATGGGCATGGTACACTGGTCGCTGGGGCCGGTATGCCGCCAATATGCTCGAGTCCTCGGGTCCCTTTGGACCAGCGCTCAAGGTGCGCGCT
>ERZ778027.4339-NODE-4339-length-12301-cov-3.500490_pt1 | contig 12301 bp, 10 predicted proteins | sample MGYA00375757_ERZ778027 | MGnify/ENA primary metagenome ERZ778027 (study PRJEB29350, sample SAMN05389817) | bioreactor metagenome | isolation source: Ammonium sulfate bioreactor | place: South Africa: University of Cape Town | collected 2014-02-18 ... | reverse complement strand
GGCGCTAGACTTTCAGCGCCTCATCACCGGCGATCCATTCGCCGTTCAGGGTGCAGGACGGCAGGGCAAGCCTGATCAGCGACTCGCCATGGGCCTCGGGCGGTGTCTGCTGGGCTTCGTTCTCGCCGGGGAAGGCTTCGCGGCGCATGAAGGTCCGCATCGGGCCGGGGTTGAAGAGATTGACCCGAACCTGCGTGTGGGCCACTTCGGCGGCGTATGTACCGACCAGCATGTCGAGAGCCGCCTTGCTCGCAGCATAGGCGCCCCAGTAGGGCACGATGCGGCGGGACACGCCTGATGTCACGAAGATGGCGCGGCCGGCATCCGAACGGCGCAGCAGGGGATCCATTGAACGCATCAGGCGCCAGTTCGCCGTGACGTTCACCGTGAAGACGTTGTCCCAATCCTTCCGGCATTGCCCAGCAGCACGTCGAGCCGGCCAAATCGCTCGTAGAGCGCCGCCCCCAAGCGGTCGAGGCCGTCGCCGTCGGTGACGTCCAGCGGGACGAGGGTGGCCGAACCGCCGATCGCCTTGATCTTGTCGTCGACCTCCTCGAGGCCGCCGACCGTGCGCGCCACCAGGACGCAATGCGCGCCTTCGGCGGCATAGGCGAGTGCTGCTGCGGCACCGAGGCCACGCGAGGCGCCGGTGATCAGCGCGAGGCGGCCAGCCAAGCGGCCGCCCAGGCGACCGACGGGGCCGCCGACAGAAGATTCGGTCATGGCAGAAGGCTCAGGCGGATTCGACGAGAAGCGAGAGCTGGCGATCCTCGACGCCGATGACGTCGTCGAGCGAGATCGGATAATCGCCGGTGAAGCAGGCGTCGCAGAACTGAGGGTCGTCGGCGTCGCGGCCTGTCGACTTGCCCATGGCGCGGTAGAGGCCGTCGATCGACAGGAAGGCCAGCGAATCGACGCCGATGAACTTCGCCATGCCGGCGACGTCGTAGCGCGACGCGAGCAGCTTCTCGCGCTCCGGCGTGTCGATGCCGTAGAAGCAGGGGTGCGTGGTCGGCGGTGCCGCGATGCGCATATGCACCTCGCGGGCACCGGCGCTCCGCACCATCTCGACGATCTTCATCGAGGTGGTGCCGCGCACGATCGAATCGTCCACCAGGATGACGCGCTTGCCTTCGATCATCGCGCGATTGGCATTGTGCTTCAGGCGCACGCCAAGATGGCGGATATGGTCCGCGGGCTCGATGAAGGTGCGTCCGACATAGTGGTTGCGGATGATGCCGAGCTCGAAGGGCAGGCCCGACTCCTGCGCATAGCCGATCGCGGCCGGAACCCCCGAATCGGGCACGGGTACCACGAGATCGGCCGGCACGGCGCTTTCCTTGGCGAGTTCCTTGCCGATCCGCTTGCGGGCGTCATAGACGCCGATCCCTTCGACCTTCGAATCGGGGCGTGCGAAGTAGATGTGCTCGAATACGCAGAAGCGACGCTTCTGCTTGACGAAGGGCTTGATCGACCGCAGGCCGCTGCCGTCGACGATCACGATCTCGCCCGGCTCCACGTCGCGGACATAGCGGGCGCCGATGATATCCAGGGCGCAGCTTTCGGACGTCAGGATCCAGGCGTCCTCGAGGCGGCCGATCACCAGCGGGCGCACGCCCATCGGGTCGCGCACGCCGAGCAGTGCTTCATTGGTCAGCAGCAGCAGCGAGTAGGCGCCTTTGACCTTGCCCAGCGCATCGATCAGCCGGTCCTGCACCGTCGAGTAGTTGGAGCGGGCGATCAGGTGATTGATGACTTCGGTATCGGTGGTCGACTGGAAAAGGCAGCCGATGCGGACCAGTTCCTTGCGCAGCAGGTAGGCGTTGGTCAGGTTGCCATTGTGCGCCAGCGCCAGCCCGCCGAAGTCGAAATCGGCGAAAATCGGCTGAATGTTGCGGTCCGAGGACCCGCCCGTCGTGGCGTACCGGTTGTGGCCGATCGCCGAATAGCCCACCAGCTTTTCCATGACGGACTGGGCGCCGAAGATATCGCCCACCAGGCCGGCGGCGCGGTGGTTGTGGAAAAGTCGACCGTCGAAGGTGACGATGCCCGAGGCTTCCTGCCCGCGATGCTGCAGGGCGTGCAGTCCAAGGGCGGTGTGGGCGGCGGCATCGGAAGTCCCGTAGATGCCGAACAACGCACATTCCTCGTGAAACTTGTCGAGGTCGTGGTCGGGTCGTTTCAGGGGGCTTTGCACGGCGGGGTTATAACTGGTGACGGACTCCCGCGCCATCAAGGATAAGTCACTGCGGCGGTTTGGTTTCACCCTCGGCCGGTGCAGCGTCTTGGGCTGGCGGCGAGGCCTGCGGGGACGCAGGCACGGCCGGTGACGGCGGGGGAACGGCACCGCTGTCGACGCCGGGACGCTGCAGGCGGGTACGGAAGCCCGGCGGCAGGTGCGGCTCTACGAAGGTCGCCATCTCCCGGATCATCGGGAAGGTCGCGCCCGCTTCGACGGCCGGCGGCAGTTGCCGCGGGCCGAGATAGCCGTAGAACAGGAAAGCCGTGCCCATGGCAGCCCAGGCACAGAGGACGCCGAAACCTGCCCCCAGGATACGGTCGGGTTTGCCGAGCGGGCTCGACCGCACGGAACGGGACAGCAAGTTGGTCAGCATGATCAGGACGATCAGGGCGGCCACGAAGACCGCCAGCATGGAGATGAAGTAGGCCAGTTCCGTGCTGCCTACGACCTGTTCGACTTCGGGCTGGACCACCTTGGAGAAGCGCCAGGCCGCCCAGCCGGCCCCGATCCAGGAGGCGATGAACAGGATGGCGTGGGCGAAGCCCGCCGACATGCCAATCATCGCTCCGAAGATGGCCACGGCGATCACGGCGACATCGAAAACGGTTATCCCAAGCTGGTCCATCAACTCTGCACGCTCCGTCTTCTAGTCGCGCTCGCGGTCTGTAGATCCCTCGCGCCGCCCCCGTTTTAGCGGCCGATCGGGCGGCTGAAAACGCGCCACAAGGTCCGCCAGGTGCTCAATTTCGTCAATGGCGATGCCCTCGGGCGATCGTTGCACAGTGCCTGCGCCGGCGCCGGCACGTCCCCGCGGCACCAGTGCACTGCGAAACCCGAGCTTCGCTGCCTCGCGCAGCCGGGCCTCGCGCTGGCCGACCGGCCGGACCTCGCCCCCAAGGCCGATTTCACCGAACACCACCATGTCGCCCGGCACCTGCTCGTCGGCCAGCGAAGAGACGACGGCGGCGGCGACGGCAAGATCGGCGGCGGGTTCGCCGATCCTGAGACCGCCGGCGACGTTCAAATAGACGTCGTTGGCACCGACGCTGACGCCGCAACGCGCTTCGAGGACGGCGAGCACCATGGCGAGCCGGTTGGAGTCCCAGCCGACCACGGCGCGACGGGGCGTGGCGAGAGAAGAGGGGCTGACCAGCGCCTGGATCTCCACCAGCACCGGCCGCGTGCCCTCGATGCCGGCGAAGACGCAGGCGCCGGAGACATGGCCGCGCCGTTCGGCGAGGAACAGCGCCGACGGGTTGGCGACGTCGCTCAAGCCACGGTCCGACATTTCGAAGACGCCGATCTCGTCGGTCGGCCCGAAGCGGTTCTTGACGGTGCGCAGGATGCGGAACTGGTGCCCGCGCTCGCCTTCGAAGTAGAGCACAGTGTCGACCATATGCTCGAGCACCCGCGGACCGGCGATGGCGCCGTCCTTGGTGACGTGGCCGACCAGCAGGATGGCGATGCCGCGCCGCTTGGCGAGCTCTACCAGGGCCTGCGCCGAGGAGCGCACCTGGGTCACGGTGCCGGGTGTGCTGTCGACCGTGTCGAGCCACATCGTCTGGATCGAATCGATCACCGCCACGCGTGGTGCGTCCGGCCGCTCCAGGCTGCTCACGATATCGCGCACCGAAGTCGCCGAGGTGAGTTGCACCGGCGCGTCGGCAAGCCCCAGTCGTTCGGCGCGCAAGCGAACCTGGTCGAGGGCTTCTTCACCCGAGATATAGGCGCAGGCCGTGTTTTGCCGGGCCAGGGCGGCAGCGAGCAGCTGGAGCAGGGTCGACTTGCCGATGCCGGGATCGCCGCCGATCAACAGAGCCGAACCGGTCACCAGGCCGCCGCCACAGACCCGATCGAATTCGCTGATGCCGCTCAAATAGCGCGGTGGCTGGGGCGTCGCCCCGCGCAGCCCGGCGAATTCGAGCGCGCGCCCCTTGCCGCCGCGTGCCAGCCCGCCGCCGGCAGGACCGGGAGCAGGGGCGGCCTCCTCGACGATCGTGTTCCATTCGCCGCAGGATTCGCAGCGGCCGCTCCATTTGCTGGTGACCGCCCCGCAGGACTGGCAGACGAAGCGCTTGATCGGCCGCGCCATGGTCAGAGCTTCCTGACCTGCATCCTGATCGGGCCTTCGGCATGACCATGGATGAACTGGTCGACATAGGGATTGCCCGACCGGTCGATGTCCGCCATGGGGCCCTGCCAGACCAGCCGGCCCTCGTGCAGCATGCCGACGCGATGGCCGATCTTGCGGGCGCTGGCCATGTCGTGGGTGATCGAGATCGCCGTGGCGCCGAGGTCGCTGACGCATTTCACGATCAGATCGTTGATGACGTCGGCCATGATCGGATCGAGGCCGGTGGTCGGCTCGTCGAAGAAGATGATCTCCGGTTCGCGCGCAATGGCGCGGGCAAGCGCCACGCGCTGCTGCATGCCGCCCGACAGTTCGGACGGAAAGAGCTCACCGATTTCCGGCCCCAGTCCCACGGCGCCCAGCTTGGCGGTCGCCACCTGGCGGGCCTGTTCCACCGGCATGCCGTCGCTCTGGATAGGACCGAAGGCGACGTTCTCCCAGACGCGGAGCGAATCGAAGAGAGCCCGCCGTCGATCCGGATCGACCCGGTATTGGGTTCCAGCAGGCCGAGGATGCATTTCAGCAGCACCGACTTGCCGGTGCCGGAACCGCCGATCACCACCATCGACTCGCCCGGCGCGACTTCGAGGTCGATGCCCTGCAGCACCTTCTTCGGTCCGAAGGATTTGGTGACGCCGTGCAGCGAGATCTTGGAGGACGGCATGGCCGGACCAATCAACGCGCGAAGAAGGCTTCGGTGATGAAGTAATTGAACGTCAGGATGAGGATAGAGGCGGAGACCACGGCGTTGGTCGTCGCCATGCCCACACCCTGCGCGCCACCCTTCGACGTGTAGCCGTGGTAGCAGCCCATGAGGGTGATCAGGAACCCGAAGACGGAGGCTTTCACGAGGCCGGAGAACACATCCTGGAACTGCAGGAAATCCAGGGTGTTGCGCAGATAGGCGGTGTCGTTGAAGTCGAGCTTGTACACGCCCACCAGGTAGCCGCCGAGGATGCCGATGATGTCGGCGACCAGGACGAGAAAGGGGAGCGTGACGATCCCCGCGATCAGCCGTGGGACGACCAGGTATTTGAACGGATCGGTCGAAAGCGTGGTGAGCGCATCGATCTGCTCGGTGACGCGCATGGTGCCGATTTCGGCGGCCATTGCGGCGCCGACGCGGCCGGCAACCATCAGTCCGGCCAGCACCGGCCCCAGTTCGCGGGTCAGCGAGACCACCACGACGTTGGGAATTGCGCTCTCGGCGGAGAAGCGGGCGAAACCGGTATAGCTCTGCAGTGCCAGGACCATGCCCGTGAAGATTGCGGTGAGGCCGACGACGGGCAGCGAGTAGTAGCCGATCTCCATGATCTGCCGCAGGATCTGGCGGCGATACCAGGGCGGCTGAACGGCCTGTCGAACGGCATGGAAGGCAAAGGCCGACACCGCGCCAATGGCCTCCAGGAAGGCCAAGGTCATGCGGCCGAGCAGCGTCAGCAGCGGAATGCTCACGCGGCCTCTCCAACCGGGTAGGTCGGGGCGTCATCCGGCCCATCGTACGAAGCGCTTTCGATGTAGGCCCGGTGATACCGCCGGCCGAGGGCCGTCATCACCTCATAGGCGTTGGTGCGGGCATGATCCGCCAGGGCGTCCGGCGTCAGATGCGGGCCCAATATCTCGACCGTGGCGCCGACCTGGCAGTCGGATTCCGGGACGTCGGTCACGTCGATGGTCACGAGATCCATGGAGATGCGGCCGACCACGGGCACGTTGAATCCGGCGATATGCACATACGTGCGGTTGATCAGGTTACGGAAATAGCCGTCCGCATACCCCAACGCAATCGTGGCAATGCGGCTCGACCTGGCCGATCGCCAGGCCCCGCCATAGCCCACCGTCTGAAAGGCGTCGATCCGGCGTGTCTGCAGGATGCGTGCCCGCAGCGTCAGAACGCTCAGCATCGGGTTGGCCCGGCCGGGCAGGGGATTGATGCCGTAGAGCGCCGCGCCGGGGCGCAGCGGGTCGAAATGGTAGTCGGGTCCGAGGAAGATGCCGGACGAGTTGGCGAGCGAGGTCGGCGCACCAGGCATGGCCCGCACGAAGGAGCGGAAGCGCGACAGTTGCTCGCCGTTGATCGGATTTGCGGGCTCCTCCGAGGCAACGAGGTGGCTCATGATCAAGGCCAGCCGCAGCCCGCGCAGGCGGCCGCGCTCGTTGGTCAGCACCTGCGCATCCTCGGTGCCGAAACCCAGCCGATGCATGCCGGTGTCGAGATGGACGACGGCATCGAGCGCCCGTTCGTAGCGCTGGGCCGCGGCGCGCCAGGCATTGAGCTGGCCGAGATGGTTGAGCACCGGTGTGAGGCCATGCTCGACGAAATCGGGCTCGGTGCCGGGCAGCAGGCCGTTCAGCACATAGATCGGATGGTCGGGCAGGGCGCGGCGCAGCGCCAGCCCTTCGTCGATATGGGCGACGAAGAATTGCCGGCAGCCCTCGGCAGCCAGGCGCGGCCCGACGAGGGCGGCGCCGGTGCCGTAGGCATCGGCCTTGAGGACGGCCGCGCAGTCGACCGGCCGGCCGGCGGCGCGGCCCGCGTCGCGCAGGCCACGCCAGTTGGCCGCGATGGCGCCGAGGTCGATGGTGAGGACCGCGCCTGCCCGGCGCGCACTTGCCTCGTCGGCAGAAAGCGACATTCGGTCCCTTCCTAGAAGGCCGGGCCGGGCTGCTCACCATACGCCGGCAGGTTGCCGAACTTGGTGAACTGGCCTTCGAAGGAGAGCTGGACGATACCGGTCGGGCCGTGGCGCTGCTTGGCCACGATCACCTCGGCCTTGCCGTAGGTCTGCTCGCAGCGCTGCTTCCAGGCGTCGTGGCGCTCGTTGAACTTCTGGTCGCTTTCCTCGCCGCGCCGGCCCGGCTCGGAGCGGGTGAGATAATATTCTTCGCGATAGACGAACATGACGACATCGGCGTCCTGCTCGATCGAGCCGGATTCACGCAGGTCGGCAAGCTGCGGGCGCTTGTCCTCGCGCTGCTCGACCGCGCGGCTGAGCTGGCTGAGCGCGATCACCGGCACGTTCAGTTCCTTGGCCAGCGTCTTCAGACCACGGGTGATTTCGGAGACTTCCTGAACGCGGTTTTCCTGACGTGACTTGCCCGACGGATTGAGGAGCTGGAGATAGTCGACGATGATCAGGCCGAGACCGTGTGTGCGCTTGAGACGGCGCGCACGCGTACGCAAGGCGGAGATCGACAGTGCCGGCGTATCGTCGATGAAGAAGTTGAGATGCTCGAGCTCGTGGCTGATCGACAGGACCTTGTCGAAATCGCTGCTGATCAGCTCGCCCTTGCGGATCTTCTCCGACGAGACTTCCGCCTGCTCCGCCAGCATTCGGGTGGCCAGCTGTTCGGAGGACATTTCGAGGGAGAAGAAGCCCACGACCGCGCCGTCGACCACCTTCTGGGCATTGTCGACGATCTCTTCGCGGTAGGCCTTGGCGGCGTTGAAGGCGATGTTGGTCGCCAGCGCCGTTTTGCCCATGGAGGGACGGCCGGCCAGGATGAGCAGGTCGGACTTGTGCAGGCCGCCCAGCAGTTGGTCGAGCTGGAAGAGGCCGGTCGCCACGCCGGTGAGCTGGCCGACGCGATGGTACGCGGCCTCGGCAGCGACCGTCGCTTCGGTCAGTGCCACGCGGAACGGCTTGAAGCCGCCCTCGGTCTGGCCGCTGGTCGCGAGGTCGTAGAGCTTCTTCTCGGCCGCTTCGACCTGCTGCAGCGCGGTCTCCTCGACGTCGCCGGAGAAGGCACCGTTGACCACGCTTTCACCGAGGTCGATGAGCTGCCGGCGCAGGTAGAGGTCGTGCACGACGCGGCCGAAAGCGCCGGCATCGATGACATGCACGGAGGCCGCGGCGAGACGGGCGAGATAGGCCGAGCCGCCAGCCTCCTTCATCGCCTCGTCCTGCTCGAAGTAGGTCTTGAGCGTGACGGCACTCACCACCTGGCCGCGCTCGATCAGGCGCGAGAGCGAATCGAACAGCTTGCCGTGCAGCGGGTCGGCGAAGTGCTCGGGTTTCAGGAACTCCGCAACGCGCTGATAGGCGGCGTTGTTGACCAGAATGGCGCCAAGCAGAGCCTGCTCCGCTTCGAAGTTATGCGGCGGCTCGCGCAGCCGGATGTCTTCGGCGCCAGGCAGGCGGGTGACGTTCGAGGTGTCTTTCAGGGGCTCCATGGCAGAGCCTTTGTTAGTGACGAGAGGGGGCAGCGACCACCACTAATGTGGTCGCCTCATCAGGATAGCCTGAAAGATGGGGACAACCCTAGAGCATTGTGCCCTCGACTGTAGTCGGCCGAGGACACATCGCCGAGCTACTCCGCCGCGATCGACCGCGCCTGGCCGCCTTCGCGTTCGTTGTCGATCATGTAGTCGCGCGTCAGCGGTGTAGCGTCCTGGCGGCGCGTGATCTGCATCTGGAAGACCATCTGGTTCATGTAGCGGAAAGCCACTTCGCAGCCGGCCAGATAGAACTCCCACATACGGCAGAAACGGTCGTCGTAACCCGCAAGCTGCTTGATCTGGCCGCGATTGGCGAGGAACCGTTCGCGCCAGTGGCGCAGGGTTTCCGCATAGTGCAGACGCAGCACTTCGACGTCGGTGACCCAGAGTCCGACTTTCTCTATGGCCGCGAGAACCTCCGACATCGCCGGCGTGTAGCCACCTGGAAAGATGTACTTCCGCAGCCAGGTGTTCGTACCGCCCGGCCGCTCCATGCGGCCGATCGAATGCAATACCATCACGCCATCGTCGGCCAGCAGCTCCTTCATCTTGCCGAAGAATTCGAGGTAGTGCGCGGCGCCGACATGCTCGAACATGCCGACCGAAACGATGCGGTCGTATCGGTCGGGCTCCTGACGGTAGTCGATCAGCTTGAACCGGACCCGGTCGGCTATTCCGCCTTCGAGGGCCCGCCGGCTCGATACGGTGTGCTGTTCCGTCGACAAGGTGACGCCGGTGACGTCGACGCCGTATTCCCCGGCGAGGTAGAGCCCGAGGCCGCCCCAGCCGGACCCGATGTCGAGCACGCGCTGTCCGGGCTTCAGCAGCAGCTTGGCCGCGATGTGCCGCTTCTTGTCGGCCTGCGCCGTCTCGAGCGGCTCGCGGCCGGTCTTGAAGTAGGCGCAGGAATACTGCCGGTCGCGATCGAGGAAGAAGTCGTAGAGCTCGTCCTTGAGATCGTAGTGATGAGCGACGTTCTTCTGCGCCCTGCCGATGGGATTGTACTGTTCGAGCGCGCGTAGCCAGCGTTGCAGGGCGTACGACCAGCGCACCATCGGAGTCGCTTCGAGGGAGGCGATGTTGCGACCGAGCAGGTCCAAGAGGTCGTAGAGACTACCTTCCTCTACCGTGAGGGTACCATCCATGTAGGCTTCGCCCAGCGCAAGGCGAGGCCGAAGGGCAATGCGGATGCCCGTCCACTGGTCGTGGACGCGCAACGTGACGGAGGGGCCAGGTTTTGCCCCCTTGAGGCGATGGGGCCGACCGGCCTCATCGATGATGGTCAACTGGCCTTCACCCACGACGCGGGCAAGGACCCTGGCAAGCAGCATCGTCGTTCCCCTGGGGCAACGAGCTGTGGGGCGACCGCAAGCTCGTCCCGTAACTCCACGTTGTTGTTGGCTGAAATGTTAATCCGAATGGCTTTTTCAAGGCAAAGGGGGTGATGCAAAAATACCCCAAGGTCCTCTATGGCTAACCTGCAATTGATTTGCAGTCGTGCACAGCGAGTGATATCGAAATGATATTCACTCGCAGTGGAGGACATTCGTGAAGCGACGCGCATTGGTGAAGACTGGTTTTGCCCTGGGTGCCGGCCTGCTCGTTGCCCGGCGGTCCGATGCGCAAAGCGGAACTCTGAACCTCTATTCGGCTCGTCACTACAACACCGACGAAGCCCTCTACGGCAATTTTGCAGATCTGACCGGCATCAAGATCAACCGTGTCGACGCCGAGCCGGACCCGCTCGTGCAGCGCCTCAAGGCCGAAGGGGACAAGAGCCCCTGCGATATCCTGATCACGACGGATGCCGGCCGGATCGAGCGCGCCCGGGAGATGGGGCTTCTGCAGCCGGTGAATTCGGCCGTCCTCGCCAAGGCGGTGCCGGCGCATCTGCGCGACCCGGACAATTCCTGGTTCGGCTTTTCCAAGCGGGCCCGCGTGATCTTCTACAACAAGGAAAAGGTCAGCGCGGCCGATGCCCCCAAGACCTACGAAGATCTCGCGGCCGCCAAGTGGAAGGGCAAGATCCTGATCCGCCCCTCTGGCCACATCTACAACCAGTCCTTGGTCGGCTCGATCCTCGCTGCCGACGGTGCGGAGAAGACCGAAGCCTGGGCCAAGGCAGTCGCCGCCAATCTGGCCCGGCCGCCGCGCGGCGGCGATACCGACCAGATCAAGGGCGTTGCGGCAGGCGAAGCGGAAATCGCGGTCGCCAATACCTACTACTATGTGAACCTTCTGCGCTCGAAGAAGCCGGAGGACCGTGAGATCGCCGCCAAGGTCGGGGTCGTCTTCCCCAATCAGGCGAACCGTGGCACGCACGTGAACATCAGCGGCGGCGCCGTCGCCAAGTACGCGCCGAACAAGGAAGCCGCAGTGAAGTTCCTGGAATACCTTGTTTCACCGCAGGCCCAGCGCTATTTCGCCGAGGGCAATTCCGAGTACCCCGTGGTGGCCGGCGTCGAGCTGTCGCCCGAACTGAAATCGCTGGGCACCTACAAGGAAGACCAGCTCAACGCCCGCGTCTTCGCGCAGAACAATGCCGAAGCCCTCAAGATCATGGATCGCGCAGGCTGGAAGTAACCGGCCGTGCCGGTGATCGGCTGGCCGCGACGGCGCGGCTGAGCAGGATCACCGGCACCAGCGACACAGTGACGATCAGGATCGAGCCGACCGCCGCCTGAGCCAGTCGCTCGTCGGAGGCAAATCGGAAGACACCGACCGCCAGGGTGTCGAAGTTGAACGGCCGGATCAGCAGTGTTGCCGGGAGTTCCTTCAAGACCTCGACGAAAACGACAATTGCCGCCGTGAGCAGCGGTCCGCGCAGCATGGGCATGTGAATGAAGCGCAGGACCTCGCGCGGACGGGCACCGAGCACGCGGGCGCTGGCATCCATTGCCGGATCGATCGCCGCCAAGCCCGGTGCGACATTGGCGAGGCCGACCGCGAGGAAACGCACGGTGTAGGCCGTCAGCAGCGCAAATGCCGTGCCGCTCAGCAGCAGACCGACGGGCAGGCCGAAGAGATTGCGTGCCAGGCGGTCGATACCATGATCGGCGGCAGCAAGCGGCAGCAGCACGCCGACGGCGATGACGGCGCCGGGGATCGCGTAGCCCAGCGAGGCGAACTCGATGGTGCGGTCGAGCATGCGCCGGCGCACCAGGCGGCCGGCATAGCTCAGGAACAGCGCCAGCCCGACGACGATGACGGCGGCCAGGGTGGCCAGCAGGAAGCTGTTGATCGCATCACCGATGAAACGCGCGTCGGTGACCGTGACGCCCGACGCCAGAGCAAGGTTCGCGAGATGCAGCGTTGGCAGGATGAAGCCGAGAAGGATGGGCAGGGCGCAGGCGAACAGCGCCAGCACGCCGGCACCGGTCGGCAGGACTGCCGGTTCGGCATGATGGCGCAGGTTCGACGCGATGCTGAAGCGCGCCCGGCCCCGCGAGCGGCGCTCGAGCAGGATCAGGAAGGCTGCAATGGCGATCAGGGCCAGCGAGATCTGCGCGGCGCCCTCGCGGTTGCCCATGCCGTACCAGGTCCGATAGATCGCCGTCGTGAAGGTGTGGACGCCGTAATACTGAACCGTGCCGAAGTCGGCGAGCGCCTCGAGCAGCGCCAGTGCAGCTCCGGCCGCCACCGCAGGTCGGGCGAGCGGCAGCCCGATGCGCAGGAAGGTCCGCCACGGCCCGTGGCCCAGGATGCGGCT
>ERZ778027.4334-NODE-4334-length-12329-cov-7.936288_pt1 | contig 12329 bp, 7 predicted proteins | sample MGYA00375757_ERZ778027 | MGnify/ENA primary metagenome ERZ778027 (study PRJEB29350, sample SAMN05389817) | bioreactor metagenome | isolation source: Ammonium sulfate bioreactor | place: South Africa: University of Cape Town | collected 2014-02-18 ... | reverse complement strand
GCACGATGCGCTATCTGCCGAAGATGCTGGCAGCGCTCGATCTTGCAGCCGCGCCTGCGGGGCAGCCGCTGCTCGACGCGGTCGATCACCTGCGCAGAGTTCACCAGGGTGAAAAGCGCCGTGGGCCGGCACCTACCGCGTTCGTCCCCAAGGGCTGGGGTCGTCAGCTGAAGACCGATGACGGTGCATTCGATCTGACCGGTTACCGGCTTTGTACGCTCGACCGGCTGCGCCGTGCCATCCGTCGCCGAGACGTCTTTCCCGTTCGTTCGCTTCGCTATGCCGACCCGCGCAAGGGCCTGCTGACGGGGGCCGCCTGGGAAGCGGCCCGACCGACGATATGCCGCACGGTCGGCGTGGCAGTCGCTGGCGACGAGGAAATCGCCAAACTGTCGGCGCGGATCGATCTCGCCTACCGCGAGACAGCAGCGCGCGTGCCGGCCAATAATGCAGTGACCATCACAAAGACCGCGGGCGGTGCCGACCTGTCGATCGGGCCGCTCGACAAGATCGACGAGCCGCTCAGCCTCACCGATCTCCATAAGGCGATTGATGCACGGCTGCCGCAGTTGGATCTCCCTGAGCTGATCCTGGAGATGAACGCGCAAACCGGGTTCGGGGCGGCGTTCACTCATGCCAGCGAAGGCAATGCGCGCGCCGAGGATATAGCGACGACCATCTGCGCAGTACTTGTCGCGGAGGCGACCAATACCGGGTTCGAGCCGCTTGTACGTCCCGAGATGCCCGCACTGCGCCGGTCTCGGCTGAGCTGGGTGAAACAGAACTTCATGCGCGCCGAGACGCTGACCGCCGCCAACGCGCTGCTGGTCGCCGCGCACAACAGGATCCCACTGACCCGCGCCTGGGGTGGCGGCGAGGTCGCCTCGGCCGATGGGCTACGCTTTACCGTGCCGGTCCGCACGATCCACGCCGGCCCAAACCCGCGCTATTTTGGGCGTGAACGTGGCGTCACCTGGTACAATCTGGTTTCCGACCGCTTTTCCGGACTGAATGCCGTGACGGTCCCCGGTACGCTGCGTGACAGCCTCCATCTGCTGGCGGTCGTGCTCGACCAGGAAACCGAATTGCAGCCAAGCGAGATCATGACCGATACGGCCGGCTATACCGACACAATCTTCGGCGTCTTCCACCTGCTTGGGCTCCAGTTCTCGCCGCGCATCGCCGATATAGGCGGCGCGCGGTTTTGGCGTGTCGATGGCAAGGCCGATTATGGCGTGCTGGATGACCTCGCGGCGAACAGGATCAACACCAGGCTTATCGTCGAGCACTGGGATGACCTCCTTCGCCTGGCCGGGTCACTGAAACTCGGCGCCGTGCGCGCGACCGGACTTACCCGTGTCCTCCAGACCAACGATCGCCCGACAAGGCTGGCGCGCGCCCTCCAGGAACTCGGCCGCCTCATCAAGTCGCTCTACATGCTGCGGTTCATCGACGACGAACCCTACCGACGCCGCATCCTCGTCCAGCTCAACCGCGGCGAGAGCCGCCATCAGCTTGCCCGCACCATCTTTCACGGCAAGCGCGGTGAACTTCGCCAGCGCTACCGCGAGGGACAGGAGGACCAGCTCGGTGCGCTCGGGCTGGTCGTCAATTTAGTCGTGCTCTGGAACACGATCTACATCGATGCCGCGCTCAACCAGCTCCGCGCCGAAGGTCATGTGATCCTGGACGAGGACGTCGCCCGCCTTTCGCCGCTCGGAACCAAGCACATCAACATGCTCGGACGCTACGCCTTCACCATCCCCGACATGGTGGCGCGCGGCGAACTTCGGCCGCTACGCGACCCCGGTGCAGTGGGTATCGACGATGCCTGAAGGTGCGCCTTATGTAGGTTTTCTGTTCCGTTGCTACTCAACCCCCCGGCACTGCGGCGCTGGGCGCGAACGCCGGGAGCCAATACGGTCCTGCGCTATTTTCTGATCGTGCGAACGATGCCGCTTCCAACGGAATATTTCCAAATCGATCTGGAAGCGGCGTCGGCTGAAATAGCCGCGCAAGACATGCTTGCGGCTGCAATAGAGGCGAATTTCGGTGATGCTGCTCGCGTCCTGCCTGATCCTTGGCGATAGTCACGCGGACGGCACGGCCGCTGCGGTGCGGGCTGCGCTCGGCAACCGCTGCACGGTCGTAGCGAGGGCCGGGATCGGCTCGGCCGCGATCCTCGATCGGACGCCTGCGGGTTCCTATGGTAGCGCCGTGATCTCGGCCGGCGCGAATGATGCCGGCAATCCGCACCTCGCCGACAATCTCAACGCGATCCGGGGCAAGCTCCAGGTCGGCAAGGTCGTCTGGCTTTTGCCCTATGATCGCCGCGCCACGTGTAAAAACGCAGAAGTGGATGTCCCGCCGCAACACTGGGCGTCCCTGAGTTTGCTCAGTTGTGATGTCCCCGCTATCGCGATGGGCAGCAAGAAGGCGAGCGGTGCGCTCCTCAGGGTCTGTGAAGGGCGCACACTAGGGGTCCCGGTGCAACGTCTCCGGACCGAGTGGTCCCGTCTGAAGCCTACGAGGCGGCGACTGAAATCCTGCGGACCGCCGCCAAGCCATTCGCGCTGGCGCATGTGTTGGCTCTCTCTCCTCCATTACACCGTGTGGCCGTAAAGGCGTAGGCGTCGGACCGGTGTGGCCGGGCGGTCGGGTGTTGTGGTAGTTGGACTGCGTGAACTCCCAAGCCGACAACTTTGACGACGACCAGGAAGCGACCGCCGAGGGCATTGCCGACATTGAGGCAGGCCGGACTATCAGCCACGAGGCTGTGAAAGCCTGGCTATTGTCGTGGGGAACGCCGAACGAACTGCCGCCCCCCAAGGTTGGCGATTAGCTGACGGCAACATCGGAAGGCATGTCGCTGAGCTACCCTTTTGGCGGCCCCCAAGCACCTCATGCGACCCCTTTTGGCGTAGGCCGATGCGAGCGTCTCCTTGGAGGCATCGCATGCAGCAAGGCACATTATTCACCCGGCGGACGGTCGAGCGACATTTTCGCAAACATCAAGCTCGCTGCCCGCCGGAATACCGCGAGATCCTCATCGAACGGATTCTGGCCAAACGGTGGACAGAAGCCTCGCTAGGCAATGTCGTCGGCATTGTGGCCTCAACCTTCGCCCGCCACCAACTTACCGACTACGATCGACTTTTGGCGATCTCCGGTATGGCTCGCGCCGAGGCGCGGTTAATTGTCAGCCGCGAAGTAAGCGACATTCTAGAAAGCTGGCGCAGCACCGCGCTCCCCTAGCCAAATCGGTGGAGCGAGCCGCGCGCACGCTTATCCGCCGGTGCATGGCTATGCACCCCCGCCCCGTCCCAGCGCCCAATGCGCTAGGAGTAGCTTAAGCACTCCGCTGGCATCGTCGAGACATGTCAGAACCGTCGATAGCCAATCCCAGCGAAGCGGCAGCAACCTACCGCCTTCCTTGGGTTCCAAGCGACCAGAGACTCGTTCTGGCTCATCTTGGCTCGATGCGACGCAGCGCCGTGCGAACGGACGCCTACGAAATCGAATGCGCATTTTGGGAGCTGGACGAAGCGTTTGGCTTCCCACTGAGAGGCTGGGCGCCCTTCGAGCAACTGGGCATGCTCAGGCCAGGCTCAATCTTTGAAAATCGGGTTCTCAGCGGCCGCGATGGCCGCCTTGTCGCTCGCCAAGCCACAAAGCTGCAACCTGTTGAGATGTGCCAACTCAATGCAGACACTAGCAGGCGGCACACGGCCTCCCGTCGCCGACCAATCGGCGAACCAAGGCTGCAGTCGGAAATCGAGAGCATGCTTCCCTGGGCATGCGTCGCACAAGCTCAAGGGAAGCGCTACTATTTACCTGCCGGAGAAATTCTCCGATTCTACTTTGGCGCGCTGAGCCTCTCCGCGGCTGCATTTATGTCCTTGGCGGCGAACGACGAGGCCGCGGGCTTGTTTGATCCAGAGCACACGCGGTTTCTCGAGCCGGACGTGCTCCAGATTGCTCCGGTGTCTGGCCTTGCCGACCGTGCGAGCGCCTTGCATCTCGCCTTGCTGCTCCACTCGCCTGACCTGATGAAGCTTTGGCGATCGACCGTGGCCCTGTTCATCGCGGCCGGCGCCCGCGGCGAGCCCGATTTCTATCCGGAGATCGAGCTTCCCAATACACAGCACGCGTTCGCCCTGCTCGGGCGAAGCGAAGTCATCGCGAACAGTTTCGAGCAAGGCGGTGAACGCGCATTCTTGGTGTCGTCTATCGCCAGCGACTATCGAACGATCCCCTTTAAAAGATTGGTCATCAAGCTCCCAAGTGGGCTGGATGAGTTCGAGCTGGCCGATCTGGACGAAGAGCGTCTTGACGCGAGTTCACGCTATCAGAACATTCTCGCGCCCGGTTTGCCGCTCGAAAATCGGCGCAGGCCAGGCGTGCGGGTCACTCAGATGTCGCCTTTCCACGAGTCGCTGCGGAAAGCCTTCCCGGGGCTCGGGCGCGTGCAGGTCGACTACGAAGAAAAACCTAAGGCGATGGTCGCCCGCAGGCCCATCGAGCGTCGCGAGCGGAACATTGAGGCGCTGTCAGCCTTGGCTCCAGGCTCCGACAGGACGGTGGGCGGCGTGGTCTTCCGGCCTGGTCGTATCTATGGCGCAGAACCCCGTCCGGCCGCGCCGGTGCGATCCCTATTTACGGAGGACGTCGAACCGGGTTGGTTTGAGCCTGTCGTGTCGAACCAACTCAGCTATCCGGTGTCGACGTTTATCCGGGCGTTCAATCTACTGGCTCGCCACGGAGGGGGCGGCTTGATTGGGCAGGATCCCCTTCACGCATTGGCGGGTGAAACTATGATGCTGCGACCAGCGCCGTCATGGGGAGCGGCGGGGCGGGACAGGTTCGTCGTCATGGGCCGGCTCGATACCGACAGCGGCTCTGTCTACTGCTTCGAAATCTCTCGCCGGCGAAAGACCGAGAGCATCAGTCTGGGCCTAGTGGCTCGAGCAGATGGCGGGCTCATGAACCTCAACCATCTTTCCGCCGTGGCGCGCCATGCGGTTGCGCAGCTGTCGTTGCGCGGCTCGGCGGCGCCTAGCGATGCTCGAGGCGTTTGGCCTAGCCCTCACTCGTTTTTGGACATTCGGGGCCGCATCGCGCGACACACTCAGCGCAGGCACGTTCCCGCATGGCTGGCGGAGGATCTTGACGCCCTCGCACGATCTTTGTTTCAGGAAAGCCTTGCCGAGCAGGGCGTCACCCGAGTGGCCTGATCTTGAGGTCTAGCCGAGCAACGACTTCAGCGTCACGAGGAGCCAGAGCAGACTGGCCAAACTGACCGCACCGGCGATCAAGCCGAGGCAGGTCAACGAGCCCGGCCGACTGGCCGGGCCCGTAGGTTTGTGGTCGGCCGATCTCGCGCTTCCGAACGTCGCCGCGGAAATGAGCCTCCAGGTGCTCGCCTACAATCTACAGCGCACCATCGCCATTCTTGGGGTCCGGCCGATGATCGCGGCGATCCAGGGGTGAGCGGCGCGGCTCGACTCCGCCCAAAAGACCTGCGTCGACGACGTGCATGAAGCTGCACGCTATTGCCGCGCAATCATTGCGGAACTCGCTCCAGCAGCCGAGCGCAGCCGGCGCTGGCGCAGCTAGCGCAAGCGGCGGGCGGGAGGTCGCCCATGCGTTGTTGGCAGGGCTGCTCGCTGCGGCCTTGCTGGCGGTCACGGATGCACTAAGGTGCCAGCGCTGCGCGACTGGCGAATCTAAGTGGAGCACCACTAGGGAGCGTAGCGTAAATGGCCGTTCGCCTGGGCCCGCCGAGTCAGCTCGGTGAAACTTCTACGTGGAAGTCGCCAATGTGCCACGGCGTCATTGCTGCCTTTTTGCTCGCCCGATCCCCATCGTGGAAGTCGCTGCGGAGGCCGACGCCATGGTGACGGTGTTCGGCATTCTGAATCTCACCGAGGACTCCTTCTTCGATGAGAGCCGGCGGCTAGACCCCGCCGGCGCTGTCACCGCGGCGATCGAAATGCTGCGAGTCGGATCAGACGTCGTGGATGTCGGACCGGCCGCCAGCCATCCGGACGCGAGGCCTGTATCGCCGGCCGATGAGATCAGACGTATTGCGCCGCTCTTAGACGCCCTGTCCGATCAGATGCACCGTGTTTCAATCGACAGCTTCCAACCGGAAACCCAGCGCTATGCGCTCAAGCGCGGCGTGGGCTACCTGAACGATATCCAAGGATTTCCTGACCCTGCGCTCTATCCCGATATTGCTGAGGCGGACTGCAGGCTGGTGGTTATGCACTCAGCGCAGCGGGATGGCATCGCCACCCGCACCGGTCACCTTCGACCCGAAGACGCGCTCGACGAGATTGTGCGGTTCTTCGAGGCGCGGGTTTCCGCCTTGCGACGGAGCGGGGTCGCTGCCGACCGGCTCATCCTCGATCCGGGGATGGGATTTTTCTTGAGCCCCGCACCGGAAACATCGCTGCACGTGCTGTCGAACCTTCAAAAGCTGAAGTCGGCGTTGGGGCTTCCGCTATTGGTCTCGGTGTCGCGGAAATCCTTCTTGGGCGCCACCGTTGGCCTTCCTGTAAAGGATCTGGGTCCAGCGAGCCTTGCGGCGGAACTTCACGCGATCGGCAATGGCGCTGACTACGTCCGCACCCACGCGCCTGGAGATCTGCGAAGCGCAATCACCTTCTCGGAAACCCTCGCGAAATTTCGCAGTCGCGACGCCAGAGACCGAGGGTTAGATCATGCCTAGCATTCACCTTCCGGCCGCCCGCTAGCGGACCCTGGTCAGGTTCCGCGAAGGTGGGCGCAGACATGCTGGGCTCGTCAGGATCAAACTGCACTATGAGGCGGCGGTTCATACCGCGCCAGGGGAGCGAATGGACAGCGAGGAGCCTCCGAACGTTCGGGTCGCCTGCTCGGGTGATATCGACGAGGTTGTGCGGCTGATGCACGACGCTGCGGCGTGGATGTCCGCCAAGGGAACGCCCGCCTGGGACGTCGCGCGGATCGACCGGACATTCGCGGAGACCTTCGTCCTGAGATCCGAGCTCCTAGTCGCGAGTTGCAGCGACGGCATCGTCGGCTGTTGCACCTTGTCGGCCGAGGATCCCGAGTTCTGGCCCGACGCCCTCAAGGGGGAGGCCGCATATCTGCACAAGCTCGCGGTGCGACGGACACATGCGGGCCGGGGTGTCAGCTCCGCGCTGATCGAGGCTTGCCGCCATGCCGCGCGAACGCAGGGGTGCGCCAAGCTGCGGCTCGACTGCCACCCGAACCTGCGTGGCCTATACGAGCGGCTCGGATTCACCCACGTCGACACTTTCAATCCCGGCTGGGATCCAACCTTCATCGCAGAACGCCTAGAACTCGAAATCTAACGTCCGTTCGGGCATCGAGGTCCATGTCGGGGTGGGACGGGCCCGTGGCTTCAAGATCACTTGCAGTCCGACCGCGATGTCTTGGTTGCGCGAGAGGTTGTCGATATCCTCCACTTCCATCATCAACCCTGGATAATGCCGCCGCCGTCATCGCCGCCGACGCCCGTGCCGGGCTTTTCGGGCCTGTCAGGCTTGCTCGGCCTTCAGCCTGCCTGGGCGAGATCTCCGGCGGACGGATTAACGGCGGAGCTTCGCCGCCTTTCGTGCGTGTGAAGGCCGAAGATAGTTCTCTCAAAAACATCCGTTTATGAGAGATACCAAATGTCATTTTCAGAAGACGACTGCACCAGTTGATTGGGCGTAATGGCTGTTGTGCAGCCAGCTCCTGACAGTTCAATATCAGAAGTGATCTGCACCAATCTCGACTATGCTCAATACTCGTGTGCACCAAAGCGAGGTGAGCATGGCGACGGACACCCCACGGATTCCAGAACAAGGCGTGGCCACTCTGCCTGATGAGGCTTGGGAGCGTGCGCGCCGTCGTGCGGAGATCATCAGTCCGTTGGCGCAGTCGGAGACGGTCGGGCACGAAGCGGCCGATATGGCGGCTCAGGCGCTGGGCTTGTCTCGGCGCCAGGTATACGTTCTGATCCGGCGTGCCCGGCAAGGCAGCGGCCTCGTGACGGATCTGGTGCCCGGCCAGTCCGGTGGAGGTAAAGGTAAGGGGCGCTTGCCGGAACCGGTCGAGCGCGTCATCCACGAGCTACTGCAAAAGCGGTTCCTGACCAAGCAGAAGCGCAGCCTAGCGGCCTTTCACCGCGAAGTCACTCAGGTGTGCAAGGCTCAAAAACTGCGAGTGCCGGCGCGCAATACCGTGGCCTTACGGATCGCTAGCCTTGACCCGCGCAAGGTCATCCGCCGGCGGGAAGGCCAGGATGCCGCTCGTGACCTACAAGGTGTGGGCGGCGAGCCTCCTGCCGTGACCGCGCCGCTGGAGCAGGTGCAGATAGACCATACGGTCATCGACCTGATCGTGGTCGATGACCGCGACCGGCAACCTATTGGCCGCCCGTACCTGACCCTCGCCATCGACGTGTTCACCCGCTGCGTGCTCGGCATGGTCGTCACGCTGGAAGCGCCGTCTGCCGTTTCGGTTGGCCTGTGCCTCGTGCATGTCGCCTGCGACAAGCGCCCTTGGCTGGAAGGACTGAACGTGGAAATGGATTGGCAGATGAGCGGCAAGCCCTTGCTGCTCTACCTAGACAACGCGGCCGAGTTCAAGAGCGAGGCCCTGCGCCGGGGTTGCGAGCAGCATGGCATCCGGCTGGACTATCGCCCGCTGGGACAGCCGCACTATGGCGGCATCGTGGAACGGATCATCGGCACGGCGATGCAGATGATTCACGACGAACTGCCGGGAACGACCTTCTCCAACCCTGACCAGCGCGGCGACTACGATTCCGAAAACAAGGCCGCCCTGACGCTGCGCGAGCTAGAGCGCTGGCTCACATTGGCGGTCGGCACCTACCACGGTTCGGTGCACAACGGCTTGCTCCAACCGCCGGCCGCGCGCTGGGCCGAGGCCGTGGCGCGTGTCGGCGTACCGGCCGTCGTCACACGCGCTACTTCGTTCCTGGTCGATTTTCTGCCGATCCTCCGGCGCACGCTGACCCGCACCGGCTTTGTCATCGACCACATCCACTACTACGCCGATGCGCTCAAGCCGTGGATTGCGCGGCGTGAACGCTGGCCGTCCTTTCTGATCCGGCGCGATCCGCGCGACATCAGCCGTATCTGGGTCCTGGAACCGGAGGGACAGCATTACCTGGAAATTCCCTACCGTACCTGGCGTCACCTCAAGGTTTGTGCGCCAGACAACGATTTGGCGGACATAATGAGAACACTGGCTATGCCACGAGTTTGAGGCGGGCCATGGGATCGTTGAGGGTGCGGAACTCGCCAGGGGAGAGCCGGTTTGCCCTTTGCCACAGATAGTCGCCGGTCAAACTGATATGCACCCAGCCCATCGGCGAGAGATGGGCAAGCAGCGCATCATCGAAGGTGCCGCCGGATGATTGGAGATGCTGGGCGGCCCTGTCCATATAGACGGTGTTCCAGTAAGAAATCGCCGCGATCAGCAGATTGAGGCCCGATGCCCGATATTCCTGATTCTCGATCGAGCGATCGGTGAACCGCCCCTGTCGGTTGGTGTAGATCGCGGCGGCAAGGGTATGACGTGCTTCGCCTTTATTGAGGCCGGCCTGGCAGGCGCGACGCAAGTCGGGCTGTTCAAGCCAGTCGAGCGCAAATAGCGTCCGCTCGATGCGGCCGAGTTCGGCCAGCGCAAAATCCAGCCTGTTCTGGCGCTTGTAGGCGGCCAGCTTGCGCAGGATCGCGGAGGGCGCAACGGCTCCTTCCTTAATGGAGGCGACGATCCTGACGATGTCATCCCAATCGGCTTCGATCGCCGCCGTCTTGATCGTGCGGCCCATGAGGCTTTCGATGCCTTTGTAGGTCGAAGGCGCGGCGATCGAGCCGAGTTTCCGGTCGGCGATGTCGCGCAGACGGGGCACGAACCGGAAGCCGAGAAGATGGCAAAGGGCAAAGACATGGTCCGTCGCGCCGCCGGTATCAGTGTAATGCTCATGCAGCGGTAGCGCGCCGGCGCCGAGCATCAGGCCATCCAGCACGTAGGGGGCCTCGCCGGCGGTGGCCGACATGATCCGCGATCCGAACGAGGCAAAATGATCGGACAGGTGGGAGTAGATCTTCAGGCCCGGCTCGCTGCCATATTTCGCATTGATGTCGGCCGCCGCCGATCGGTTGCGGCCCGAGCGGAAGAACTGCCCATCGGAGGATGAACTAGTGCCGGCTCCCCAATGGCGCGTGAAAGGAAGATCATGGTGCGCGGCAACGATCATCCCCAACGCGGCCTGATAGTTTTCGGGCGACAAATACCAGTTGTGGGTCCAGGCAAGCTGGGCGTAGCTCACCCCGTCGCTGGCGTTGGCCATGCGCTCTAGACCCAGATTCGATCCATCAGCGAGAATGGCGGCGAGGATCGCGTGCGGGTTGTCATGCTCCTTGCCGGACCGAAGATCGCGAAATGCGCTCAGGAACCCGGTGCGCTCGGCCACCTCGACCAGGAGTTCGGTGATCCGCACGCGCGGAAGCAAGGCGTCGAGCCTGCGATCGAGAGCCTCCGCCTCGGGTGGAGTGATCGCCGGCATGGGTTGCAGCTTGAGCCGGTCGCGTTCGAGCGCCACGCCCGCGAGCCTGTTCGCCTTGAGTTGCTTGGCGAACCGGCGCAGCCGCCAGTCGAGCGTCCTTGCCCGCTCCTCCAGATAGGCGGCCGCATCGGTCTGGAATGGCAGGCTGTCGGCCACCTTATCGGCATCGCGTCGACTCAGCAAATAGGTGTCGAAGCGGCGATAATTGCGGGTTCCTTCGACCCATATGTCGCCGGCGCGCAACCGATCGCGCAGCGTGGCCATGATGGCCGTCTCGTATCGCCGGCGATCGACCTGGCCACCTTCGGTGATGAGGCGCTTCCACTGCCGGTTGGCGAATGGGAGCGGAACGCCCTCGGGCAGGCTGCGGGCCTTGCGGGCATTGGTATCGCGGATGACCTCGATGGCCTTGACCAGTTGCGATCCGCTCCCCGATGCCTTGAACGTGAATGTATCGAGGAAAGCCGGGCTGAACCGCCGCAGCGTCGCATAGCGACCAGTCGCCGCGACAAGCGCATCTTCGCCCGCCAGCTCGGCCAGCGCATCGACCTGCGATTTGGCTGCGACCAGTCTGTGCCAGCCTACCGCTTCGTCGATCAGTTCGAGCGGATTACCGCCATGTTCGACCGCCTCTCCCAGCGCGGCGATCGTCGCGCCGAACAGCCGCATAAGTTCGCCGACCGAGCGGATGCTGTCCTGATAGCGCCTTTCCCGCCCGCGCCGCGCCCGTGTGAACAGGCTTCCGACAAGCCTGTCGAACATCTGGATCGCACCATCGGCGAGCCTGGCATCGAGGTCGATGACCGCCGCGATCAGCGTCGCGCGGCGCCTGTTAAGGCTATAATCGGAGAGCAGGAACGCCGGCGCAACGCCACCTTCGCGCATGAACTGCGCGAACCGGAAGTCGGGGATTTTCGCGCCGATCGCCGGGTCGATGCCGATTCCGCGCACATAGCGTAGCCGTTCCAGCAGCCCGTTGATGTTCGCCGTGGTGGGCGCTTCCTCGAAATTGCGCAGCCAGGCCAGCGGCGTCATGCCGAAGTCGCTGTTGTTGACGATCAGATCATCGATCCGCGCCAGTTCGGCATGACCCAGGCTTTCGACAATGAGCGCCGCCGCGGCTTTGCGGGCGCGTGCCCTGCCGGCGAGGCCCGCACGTTCGAGCGTGTCTGCCGATGGAAGAATGAAGCGTTCCTGCTTCAGCCCCTCCATCAATGCGCGGACAATAGGTTCGCCCCGATCGGTCCGCTCCGCAGCTCTTGCGGCGAGATCGAGCGCGAGCGGTATATCCCCTCGCCGAAAAGGGTGTAGCCCCAGATGCCGTGCCGCAATGTCGGCATGATCGTTACGTGTTTGCGCGCGCTGGCCATAGTCGGCGAACGCATCAACATCGACGAAGAGCTGGGCGGCGAGATAGTGAAGGACCGCATCGGGGACGTCGACGTCGGGCTGCAAACCGAAGCCGGGATGCCGCATAAGCGCGATCTGCGTTGCCAGACCGAGGCGGTTGGCAGGGCGATAGCGGCGACCGACCAGTTCGAGATCCTCGGCGGCAAGGGTATAGTGGCCGACGATCGCGGTTTCGTCATGGGGGATATCGAACAGGCGACGCCTTTCTTCTCCGGTCAATAATCGCCGCCGCGCCATCCTGCCTCCATCCCGAGTCGAGAGCGACAGGCTAGCGTCAATCTGGAGTATAGCCTAACCGGACGTCAGGGCGCTACCGCGGTTTCTGTCA
>ERZ778027.4329-NODE-4329-length-12348-cov-3.465549_pt1 | contig 12348 bp, 7 predicted proteins | sample MGYA00375757_ERZ778027 | MGnify/ENA primary metagenome ERZ778027 (study PRJEB29350, sample SAMN05389817) | bioreactor metagenome | isolation source: Ammonium sulfate bioreactor | place: South Africa: University of Cape Town | collected 2014-02-18 ... | reverse complement strand
GATGTGATTCAAGCCTTCTGTAACCGAATGGAGGCAGTAGAGCTGGTCAAAACATTCATTCGTACCGGAGAGGCTCGTCTGTATCTGGAAACAAAACCGGTCGATCTGATCTTTTTAGACATCAACATGCCCAAAGAGTCGGGGCTCGACTTTTTCAAATCCATCACGCAGCAAACCCTGGTCATTTTTACAACCGCCTACAGCGAATACGCTCTGGAAAGCTACGAAGTCGAAGCCGTTGATTACCTCCTCAAACCCTACACGTTCGACCGATTTGCCAAAGCCGTCCAGCGAGCGCAAACCCGATGGCGGGCGCTCAAGCAACTCTCCGGTGAAAACACAGGCAACACCGAGCGTACGCACCTTTTCTTTCGGGCCGATTACGGATTGGTGAAAGTGACCATCGCCGATATTCTCTTCATAGAAGGTCTGGACAATTACCTCAAAATCCATTTGCAGGACGGAAAACCCATTGTATTGCGCCTTACCCTTAAAGCCATACTGGACGAATTACCACTCGGAAAGTTCACTCGCGTTCACCGATCATTCATTGTAGCTCTTGATAAAATTGAGGCCATCCGTAGCAAAATGATCCTGATCGACGATGAAGAGATCCCCATTGGCAGCAGTTACGAAAAAGAGTTCTTCAGCCTCTTCATGAAATAGACAGACTATAACCGCAAGGGAGCGATGGTCACAACGAATGGATTTTAACCCCTATTCGTTGCGCCCATCGCGCCCTTGCGGTGTATCTGAAACCCGGCAATTGACCCCGGAAGATTCCCTATTCACCACAAAGTCGGTGCAATTACCCCCAAACGAATGGGGTTAACCACTCTTTTCCCACTGCCCTGATTCTGTACACGACCTTTGTACGGTGATTTATCTGGCTTGACATCACAACAGACAGATGAATCGCAAAAGAGTCTGTTCGCCACAACTTTCCAGCTCTTTACCCCAACACGGTACGGGTTGTGCAACAGCGATTCATGGTTATAAGTACTCGGTAATAAACACTTAGGCACTGAGCAACCGCTGCTCAACTTTCATTATGAAACGCAAAAACCTATCGATCTTCCTGCTCTTATTCGTAGGCTTCAGTAGCCTTTTTGAAGGCTGCAAATCATCCGATGTTGACGCCACCAGCTCAACCAGTACATCTACAGGCACATCGACCGGCACCACCACAGGTTCTACAACGAGTAATTCCAGCTCGATCACGACAGCCCTGGCGGTCACCGCCACCACGACAACCTGCAATTCGACGGGCGTGGCCCAGATCGTCTGCCTGGCCGAAGCGTTCAAAGCTACCCTGAGTAGTACCCAACTGGCAGCTACTCAGCTGACGTATTCCAAAACCAACGCCCAAAAATGGTCAAACCTGCCCGCAGGCATGTCGGCCCGGGTGGGCATTAACCTGGGGTCGCTTAGCGATACGCAACTGGCCGCTTTCCGTAACCTGATGGTCGCTGTACTGACGTTAGGGACTACTGACGAAGGATACGATGAGATGATCGGCAATCTGGTCGCTGATGATTACCTCAGTTCTATCGGTGGCGGTGCTACTTATGGAGCTGGCAATTATTACATCTCGTTTCTGGGTACACCGAGCACCAGTAGTTTGTGGGCCATCCTGTTCACAGGCCACCACTACACCCAGCCCATCACCTTCAATGCCGGAGCTGTTACGGGCGTTACCCCTGCCTTCCGGGGCACTGAGCCACAGGCCGCTGTTACCGCAGCCAACCGCACTTACCAGGCTTTTGAGCAGGAGCGTGTCGCTTTCGCAGCCATGCTGACCGGACTGAGCACAACCGAACAGACAACAGCCAAACTATCGGGCTCTTACAGTGACCTGGTGCTGGGGCCGGGGCAGGATGGCAAATTCCCGGCAACCAAGTCGGGGTTGCAGGTGGGCACATTGAGCAGCGATAAGCAGGCGCTGGTATTAAAGGCGATCAAGCTTTACGTCAATGATCTGGACGCCACGACATCAGCGGCTATCCTGACCAAATACACCTCAGAACTAGCCAATACGTACATTTCGTATTCAGGCACAACAGCCATGAGTTCGCAGGGGGACTATGTTCGGGTTGATGGGCCGAGTGTCTGGATCGAGTTTTCGTATCAGGGCGGAGTCATCATCAAAAATACGCCCCACTCCCACTCCGTATGGCGTGATCATTCGGGTGATTACGGCGGCAACTAAGCTTACTGATAAGACGAGCGTTCCGAATTCAGCCATTTATTTCGTCGATTGGCGAATGAAGTGCACCATACTATTATGACTATAAAGCTTTTGCCACGAACTACATCAGGCCGTCTCATCAACCATCTATCCAGATGGCTGATGAGCATTATCCTGATCATAACAGCCCTTGGGTATTCCCGCCCGGCCAATGCCCACCCTATGCCGAACTCGGTGGTATTGCTCAATGTCCACGCAAACCGCATCGATGCTGAACTACAGATTCCACTGGTCGAGCTACAATCCGCCTGGGGGCATGCTGTCAACGATTCGTCAGAAGGGCTGGTGGAACGGCTGGGGCCTCAACTACGGGACTACCTCAAAACGCACATTCGTCCACAAAGCCCCGATGGGCGCTTCTGGACGGTATCGATTGGGGAGCTAACCGCTCACGAAAGTCAGAATCCAATTACCGGCGTGTACCGCGAACTAACAGCGCAGGTACAGCTGATTCCTCCGGCAGGAAGCGATGTGCGGCAGTTTATGTTTCATTACGATGTGGTGCTGCATCAGGTAATGACCCACAAAATTCTGGTGTCGGTCCGTCAGGACTGGGAACGTGGGCAACTGGCCGAAACGAACCCCGTTCAGGTGGGCGAAATCAGTCTGGACATTGTGAATAACCGCATACTGCCGCTCCCGGTCAATTTGGCGTCGGGCAGCGTCTGGACGGGCTTTATGGCTATGATTAAACTAGGCAACCAGCACATTGCCGAAGGCACCGACCATTTATTGTTTTTACTCGTTCTGCTCCTACCTGCGCCACTGCTGGTAGACAGGCAACGTTGGGGGCAATTTGGTGGAGTTCGCTACAGCCTGAAACGGTTGCTGCTGATTGTAACCGCGTTTACCATCGGTCATTCCATCACCTTACTGTTAGGCTCAATTGGCTGGGTTCGGTTACCATCTCAACCCGTTGAAATTCTGATTGCCGTATCGATTCTGGTATCGGCTATTCACGCTGTCCGACCTGTTTTTCCCGGTCGTGAAGCCTGGGTAGCGGCTGGGGTTGGTCTGGTCCATGGGCTGGCCTTTGCCAGTACATTGGCGAACCTACAACTCGATGCCGGTCCGATGGCGCTGAGCATTCTGGGCTTCAATCTGGGTATTGAACTAATGCAGTTGGCCATCATCCTGGTAGTCATTCCCTGGCTGATGCTCCTGAGTCGTACAACCGCCTATACCCTCGCCAGGCTGTCAGGCGCTTTTCTGGCAGGTATTGCCGCCCTCGCCTGGCTTACCGAGCGGGTATCAGGCCAGCCTAATCTGTTAACAAAAGGGATTGAAGTCTTCGCCCGTTATGCTCCCTATGGCCTTATCGTATTAGCTTTGCTATCGCTTTACCTAACCTGGCGGATGAGACTAGCAAAGCCGTTGCCAACAGCGTGAAGCCTTATGAAGAAATGGCGAAAAACCTACTCACGACACTTGTTATCGGATTGCTGACGTTCCAGACCGCCTATGCCCACCTGGGTACGCTTACGGGTGTCGTGTTTGATGGCAATACTCATTTACCCCTACGGGATGTTACGGTACAATTGATAGGTCTGGGTAAAGCCACGCTGACCGATGAACTGGGCCGTTATCGCTTCGATGGTCTGGTAGAATCACCTTACAAAGTTGAGTTCTCGCACATTGGGTATGGAACAGTTACCCAAGACATTACCATTACAGACGACCAGACAACGCACGTTCAGACGGCATTGACGGTAGCCCCGGTAAATTTGAGTTCAGTAACGGTGTCGGCCCTGAAGGCTAATACCCAGCAACTGATTAGCAGTCTGGACATTCGCCTGCGGCCTATTACGAACTCTCAGGAAATTCTGCGGCTGGTGCCTGGCCTGTTTATTGGGCAGCATGCAGGTGGTGGTAAGGCTGAGCAAATCTTTCTGCGGGGTTTCGATCTGGATCACGGTACCGATATTCGGCTGACGGTCGATGGGATGCCGGTTAATATGGTGTCGCATGCGCATGGGCAAGGTTACGCCGATCTGCATTTTGTGATTCCTGAACTGGTTGAAGGGGTCGATTTCAAAAAAGGGCCTTACACGAGTGATAAAGGCAATCTGGCAACGGCAGGCTGGGCTGATTTCCGAACCCGTACCACGCTGGATCGCTCGTTTGCCAAGCTGGAAGCGGGGCAATATGATACCTATCGGGCCGTGGCAGGCATCGATCTGTTAGGACAGAAAGGCAAAGCCAACAATCAGTCCGCTTTCCTGGCGTCTGAATACTCCTATTCCAACTCCTACTTCGATAATCCGCAGCATTTCAAGCGGGTGAATGTAGTAGGCAAATACCACAGCCACATTGCGCCCAACACCAATCTGACCCTGACAGCCTCTACCTTCTGGAGTAAATGGAATCACTCGGGCCAGATACCCGACCGGGCCGTTGAATCGGGCTTGATCGGCTGGTTCGGCTCCATCGATCCGACCGAAGGTGGCGAGACCAGTCGTTCGAATCTGAACGCCCAACTGATCACCGTAACGCCCAAAAATCATACGATCAAAAACCAGTTCTACTACAGCAACTATAACTTCGAGCTGTATTCCAACTTCACGTTCTTCCTCAACGACAGCCTTAACGGCGATCAGATTCGCCAGAAAGAACACCGGAACCTCTTCGGCTACAACGGCAGCTATGCCACGCAAACTTCCATTGGCCAAACGCATTGGACCACGACTTTCGGCACTCAGTATCGACAGGATATTACCCATGATACGGAATTATCACATACTAAAAACCGGGTAGAGACCCTGAATCAGATTCAGTATGGAAACGTCAACGAAATCAACGCAGCCCTCTATGCCGATGAAGTCATTCAGGTGTCGAGTCGCTTCAGTATCAACGCGGGCGTTCGGGTCGATTATTTCCGTTCACAATACACCGATCTACTGACCAATCCCGCATTAACCCGACGCACATCGCAGGCCATTGTATCGCCCAAACTGAACTTCTATTACACCGTCAATCCGCATTTTCAGCTTTACTTAAACAGCGGTAAGGGCTTTCACTCCAACGATGCCCGCGTTGTTACGGCCCAGAATGGGCGGGAGATTTTACCTGGTGCCTACGGGGCCGACCTGGGAATTATCTTTAAACCAATTCCTAAATTGTTTATCAATGCAGCCGCCTGGTATCTGTACCTGAAGCAGGAGTTTATATATGTAGGCGATGAGGGCGTAGTCGAACCTAGTGGGCGCTCCCGTCGCCAGGGAATCGATCTGTCGGCCCGGTATCAGCTTACCAAAAGCCTGTTTGCGGATATTGACCTGAACACAGCCACCCCTCGCTCACTGGATGCAGAAGCAGGCCAAAACTATCTTCCGCTGGCTCCGGTATTTACCTCCACAGGAGGCTTGTCCCTACAAACAGCGTATGGCCTCAGCGGCTCCCTACGCTACCGCTACATGGCCGACCGACCAGCTAATGAAGACAATAGCATTGTAGCCAAAGGCTATTTCGTAACCGATATGCAACTGAACTACGCCCGTCGGCAGTATACCCTTGGCCTGTCGGTGCAGAATCTATTCAACACGCGCTGGAAAGAAACCCAGTTTGCTACGGAGAGTCGGCTGAAAGGAGAAGCAACTCCGGTCGAAGAAATACACTTTACGCCCGGTACGCCCTTTTTTGCGCGGTTAAGCCTAACCTACTTTTGGTAAGTGCGGACTTACACAAAGCCGCTCGTATCGACACAATTCCACCCGATACCGCGCTACCTCCTACCAGTGGTAATTCATATCGAAAGAGCCCATCAGTCGGAGTGCCTGTTTTCCTCGACAATTGTTTTCCTTCTTCGCTTTTCGTGTTTAAGGACTGCGTTATTACCCAGATGAGGTATATTTATTTCGACATCCAGGGTACTATGAAACGCTTCTCGTTCGTACTGATTTTTACGGTATATATGTCCGGCTTAAAGGCCCAGTCCTTGCTGGAAAAGCCACAAACCTATGCAAAAGCCTACACGCTGGCTATCCATACACCTGTATACAGCGATAAACGTATAGCAATGGGTAACTTTTCTGACTCCGTCTGGACCGACACAACCAGGCTAACCCGCGACTACTGCGACTTCCAAAAGAGCTACATCAGGGAAAACGAAACGAAAAGCATACAGGCAAATTCTCACGACAGAGCCCGACGCAATGCCGGCATGGCTAATCTGGAGCGGGTTTTAAACGCGCTATTTGACTACTGTCTCACGGAAGTTGCCGCCGGAAAAACAATTTCTCAATACTGTGATGCCAACGACTTTCCCTGCCCACCATTTAATCTCTATAAAAAATAAAGAGTACGGGTGCCTTCTAAATTAAGGTATCTGCGTGAATTAATGATGCCTCAACACAAGCATGACACCATTGAAGAATCTACGCATCCGCCCATCAATTTTAGGACTTATCTAATAACCTCCTGCTTTAAAGCCAGAAACAATGATACGCCTGGAACGATTTATCCACAGAAATTTACATGGAAAAATTTAATCTTTCTACGCTTTAATCCAGAATACAAACGTTTCCGCAAGCGTTTGCATAGAATAATAGCCACTTACAGCTTTTTAAAATGCAATATACCCCTTGACATCTTGTACTTATACAGTACTTTAGTAGAATATATTCAGGAAAGGCAGTACTGACCCATTTGCCTAAGCGGCTCTTTACCGCTACAGGCCTAACCCAGAAATTGTACTTTACCAGTACATTTCATTTTAAACAGTACGATTAAGTAGGCGGCTTTTGCTTGTCATTAGCTTAAAATGAATATGTACGACACAACGTTTTTAACCGCTACGCATTTATTATGGCGAACTCCGTTTCAATTCCTGTAGACGAACAGCGCATGGCGCAGCTCTGGACTCGGTTTCGGGCGGATGATGAGAAAGCTTTCGATCAATTGGTGGAAGCCAGGTATCGTGTACTATTCAACTACGCTACCCGATTCACGAAAGACCGGGACCTGATTAAGGATTGTGTTCAGGACTTATTCCTCGAATTGTGGAATCGTCGGAAAGCCATTGTCGATACGCCTTACGTTACTATCTACCTGATCAAGGCTTTGCGCAACAACCTGCTGCGAAAACTTCGTCGGGAACGCGGTTGGACTATTGCCGTAGAGGATGACACCGACCTCGATATGCATAGCATCGATGAATTAACCATCGAAGCGAGCTGGGTTGCCGAAGAAACGCAGATTAGTACTGAGCAAAATTTACGGCAGGCCGTCGCTCAATTGCCCAAGCGACAACAGGAAGTGGTGTTCCTGAAATTTTATGAGGGACTTTCCAATGATGATATTGCCCAGGTGATGGAGGTTGAAAAACAGACCGTTGCCAATTTTCTTTACCGGGCCATGTCCCAACTCCGAAATTCGCTACCCCTCCGTATTTTCTCCTAAAAACCATTCTTCATAGATGAACGGCCCTCCTGCATACCTTGTCGGGAGGGCCGTTTTTGTTGGTTTGGCCTTCAAGGGTATCGTATCAAACGAACAGGCAAAAAATTTCAGGAAAATTCATATAAAAAAGAGTATGACCAGAGGTAGGTGGTCTACTTCCTTGCAAACGGGGAATTGCCGGCCGCACCTATGCCTGATTATATACATTATACGTTCGATGACTTTGTGCTGGATAGTCGGTTTCGCCAGTGGGTACTTACGAACTCACCGACTGAACAGGCTTTCTGGAGCAAGTGGCTTCAGGAGAATCCTGATAAAGTCGACCTAGTACTATCTGCCCGGCAATTTGTCAGTCAGATGCAGCAGGCTCAGGACGAATTGTCGGACGAAGAGCTAAGTACCGAGGTGGCCCGTATCCGCATGAATCGGCAGAAAGCGCAGGATTTAGAGCAATCCGACCCAATGCCTGAAGAGCAGCCAGTACCCGGTCGGTTCTGGAGCTGGCTACGAATAGCCGCTGTTATCACGCTGGTAGGATTAGGAGCAGGTGCTTTTTGGTACTGGCGTATGCCCAGCACACCACTCGCTAGCTATCAGCAGACGATTGAGCAAAAGACAGGTACACTACAGGAAGTTCGGAATACAACCAACGCCAGTCAATTGGTTCGATTGCCCGATGGAAGTAAAGTTACCCTGTATCGGGGAAGCCAGATCCGTTTTCCCCGCTCATTTACGGTGCAGCAACGGGAGGTTTTTCTGGTTGGCGAAGCTTTTTTTGACATCGTCCGTCGGCCCAAGCAACCCTTTATGGTCTACACCGACCAGCTAATCACGAAAGTGCTTGGAACTAGCTTCACCGTACGCGCTTATCCGAATGATAAGGAAGCCAAAGTGATCGTTCGAACGGGGAAGGTTTCGGTTTTTAAAACACCAGCCACCGGGAAACTGGGGGATATGAGCGATAGTGAACCCGCCCTTATTCTGACGCCCAATCAGCAGGTGACGTTTCAGGAGATAGATCGGCGGATGGAGCGTTCGTTGGTAGCTATGCCCGAACCCATTGCCACATCAACGGGGCAACCCCAGACCCTGGTATTTGACCACACGCCCGTCGTAACGGTGTTTAAGAAGTTGGAAGCCGCCTATGGCATTGTCATTAATTACGATGCCGATCTATTGGCGGGTTGCGAGCTGACCGCTGAATTTGGCCCAGAATCACTGTTTGAGAAACTGGATCTGATTTGCCGAGCCACCGAATCCCGATACGAAGTCATTGATGCTCAAGTGGTTGTTTACAGCAAAGGCTGCCGCTGAGCCAGTCAACGTTGCCAACATATAGTTTACCAATCTAAACCTACACGATTCGTATGAACCTACTCACCCTGTCGCTACAAATCAGGTAGCCCACTCTTCAAAGCCGTAAGGCCATCGGTGCCCAAACGGAATTACCCCTGCATTATACCAGTCAATACCCTGATGATGATCCAGACCTTGCCTGGGTAAGGGGATTTTTTGTGCCAAACGTAAACGAGTATCTTTCCATATATCTATGCGAACCAATACAAAACCACGACTGATTTTTCAAAAAATCATGCGAATAGCGTTCTATCAGGTCTTTATCCTGGTCTGGTGTTCCAGCCTGGTACTGGCCCTCGATGGGAAAGGCCAGGAAGTACTGAATCGGCCCATCTCTGTCACCATTGAAAATCAACGAGTCGAACAGGCCATCAAACAGATTGGCAAACTAGCTTCTGTGCGGTTCATCTACAGCCCACAGGTAATCCGGTCCGATCGAAAAGTGAACCTTTCGGTGCAGAGTCAACCACTTTCAGACGTGTTGAATGCTCTTTTAACACCATTGCATGTTACTTACGAAGTAGTCGGCTCCCAAATCATCCTGAAAAATACAGACCGAGGTAACAGTCAGTCCGAACCAGTATTACCTGATAAAGAAACAAGAATAGCTATTGCCCCCGCCGACCAGACGGTTTCGGGGACGGTTTCGGACGAAAAGAATAGTCCATTACCCGGCGTAACGGTAGCCATCAAAAACACGACGCGCGGTACAACTACCGATGCCAACGGAAAATATACAATAGCGGTGCCGAACGAATCAGCCATTCTGGTTTTCTCTTTCGTCGGCTACGAACGACAGGAGATCGTTGTAGGGAAACTAACATCACTGAATGTTCAGCTCAAAGGCGAAGCCCGTGGTCTGGATGAAGTAGTAGTTGTGGGCTATGGTTCGCAGAAACGGGCTACCCTGAGCGGCTCCATTGCAACGATTGATAACAAGGTATTTCAGGACAGAGGGGTTGTCGATAACCCACTTTCGGCGTTGCAGGGGCAGGTACCGGGCGTAATCGTTACCCGTGCATCGGCTGCTCCAGGGCGGGCAAGCTGGAACTTTCAGATTCGGGGAGCAACCTCGACCAACAGTACCGAACCGCTGATTCTTATCGATGGCGTCGCCGTAAGTAGTCAGGCCGCCCTCAACTCGATCAACCCAAACGATATTGAGAATATGTCGTTTCTGAAAGATGCTTCAGCCGCTATCTATGGCGCAAGGGCTGCGGGGGGCGTTGTACTGGTAACGACCAAACGAGCGAAATCAGGCAAAACAACCATTCAGTACGACGGGTCCGTTTCGCAGAAAGTACCTGGCTTACAACCGCATCTGATCAATGTGCAGCAGTTTGGCCAGGGGCTGGTCGATGGGACAACCAACGATTATTATGGCGTGGCCCCTACGTCGTTTCTGTGGTATAAATTTGGGCAACTGATGCTAAACCCGCCTGCTTCGGGCTATATCGACTATACAAACGGAGGAACCGTGTCGCCAGCCAACAACCCACTGAACCCAGGCTTTGGCGACGTAAAAGACCAGACGTTCTTTAACACCAACTGGGTCGATGTGCTGTGGGGCAATGCTACCTCAACCCAGCATAATTTAAGCATTTCGGGCCGGAGCGACCGGGCGGGCTACCGGGTATCATTGGGTTATCTGAACGATGGCAGCCTGCTTCAGTGGGGAAAGAACTCCAATAGCCGCTACAACATCCGCCTGACGCACGATTACCAGTTTACGAATAAGCTGAAACTCGAATCGAACATCTCGCTTGAAAAGAATGACATTATCCAACCGACCCTGATTGGCAATGTGATGGGGCAGTACCAGCAACCGGGCCTTCCGGTATCGACCATCGATGGCAAACCGTATGCCTGGGGAACGCAATACAGCCCAAACTGGCAGGCCGAGCTAGGTGGCGAGAATAAGGAGTACAACAACCGGGTATTTACCAATTTCCGGCTTAGCTACCAATTAAGCAAGAATCTGAGCCTGGTTGCACAGGCGGGCTATAACTGGACGGCTACCGATATCAAAGAACAGCAAAAGGTTATCCCCTGGTACAACTACCTGGGTACCCTTCAGGCTGCAGACAACCCAACCCGACAAAATTCCTACTATCTGCGCCGACTGAATAAAGACGCCTATGCTACGCTCAATGCCTACCTGAATTATGCCAGAACCTTTGGGCAGGATCATGACATCAGCGTGACCGTCGGCACCAACTACGAGCGCGACGAAGCCAATCAATATCAGGCTCGTACAAGTTATATCGCTAATGATAATGTGCCTTCACTCAACCTGGGCATTGGGGACGCAACGACGAAGAGCGTAACCGAAGTACAGAATCACTACGCCATCGGGTCGTATTTCGGGCGTTTCAATTACGCTTACCAACAGAAGTACCTACTCGAAGTGAATGCACGCTACGATGGCTCCTCCAAATTCGATGCCTCAAACCGCTGGCAATTCTTCTATGGTTTATCCGGTGGCTGGCGTATTTCGCAGGAAGGTTTCATGAAAGAGCTTACCTTTTTGAACGATCTGAAACTGCGGGCATCCTATGGAACAGTGGGCAATCAGAGTGGTATCAATCTGTATGATTATGTCCAGTTACTAAACGTAGCTGCCACAGGGGGCGCAACCAGTGCCGGTTTTCCCATCATTGGCGCCAGCCCGGTAGTAACGGTATCGCCAACGTCGACCCTAGTCAGCTTGAACCGTACCTGGGAACGGGTCGAAACGACCAACTTCGGGCTTGACTTTTCCGTATTGAATCGCCGTCTATCAGGTAGCTTCGATTATTTCGTTAAATATAACGGCCGTATTGGGCGCCAGCGCACCAACAGCCAATATTGGTCTCCTGAAAACCTGGGGCTGGGAAGGGTCGTTGCAATGGAACGACCGGATTGGCGAGTTTGGCTATCGCATTGGTGGGAGCCTGACCGACAACCAGAACATTTTGCTCAACTACGGAGGAGCCAACGTCGTTAACCAGGGCTTCAACGGAGCCGTCGAAGGCTATGCCCTCGGCTCGTACTTCGGGCTTGAATATGCGGGGCGTATCCAAACCGCCGAACAACTAGCTGCAGCCCGTGCGCTGGCTCCCGGCAATAATATTAGCATGCCTCTGACCACATCGACTCTGCCCGGTGTTCGCATTGGCGATAACAGCTTCAAAGATCTGAATGGCGATGGGAAGTTAACCGTACCGGGCGATTTGAAATACCTGGGCCGGGATGATCCGCGCTACAGTTTCGCACTGAACCTGGGCGCCGACTGGAAAGGCTTTGATTTTCAGGCGGTATTTCAGGGCGTAGGTAAACGCACGATCTTCCGCGAAGGGAACTGGCGG
>ERZ778027.4326-NODE-4326-length-12354-cov-3.559151_pt1 | contig 12354 bp, 21 predicted proteins | sample MGYA00375757_ERZ778027 | MGnify/ENA primary metagenome ERZ778027 (study PRJEB29350, sample SAMN05389817) | bioreactor metagenome | isolation source: Ammonium sulfate bioreactor | place: South Africa: University of Cape Town | collected 2014-02-18 ... | reverse complement strand
TCTACCGGAATTTGTTGACGAGCTGGCTGCCAATGGCTGCCACGACACCATGGCCGCTGCTCTCGATAAGTTTCCTGACGACAATGAGATAATTGCGACTGCGGAGAAGACTCTCAAGCTACTCGATGGTTGACGTAGCGAGCGTCGTGTAGCATCGAGTATCGCGAATATCTCGGGAAGAAAATCTATCGCTATCTATAGATAGGGTTAAGATACCCCAACCACAGTGGGACAAATCAGTAAGGGGGTGGACGGCGACATGTGTGTGTGATCTCGATGTGTTCCGAATCTAAACATTCGCGCAGCTTGCAAGCCTCCTTGCCTGGTTAGGTTAGGTTAGGTTAGGTTTGGTTTGGTTGCTATCGACGTGCAAGCGCCGCTTCTCGCTCCATGTTCTCTCGTGTGATCGCCATCTCCCTCTCGATGATTCGAATCGCTGCTCGTCCATTGTCGTTGTCGCCATCAATCAATCAGATCGGATCATCAGTCGTTGGTTTCAGTCTCTCGTCGCTGAGCCAGTGGGCACAAGGAGAGACTCTCGATCATGCATACCGTATGGACTCATTCGTTTGGCTTGCTCGAAGTCTCGCTCCGATCCTGCAACGTCGCCGCTCTCGAACCTCACTGCTCCTCGCTCGATCACAGCCAGCAAGTACTCTGGAAGACTCTCCAGAACGTGATCGAGATCGGCGATTGCTCGCTCGTATTGTCCCACTCCTCGATGAGCTCGTGCTCGAGACAAGAGCCTGCCGTCGGGAGTGGGATCCGACGCGAGACTTTGTGTGAAGCCCTCGATCGATTGCTCAAAGTCTCGCTTGGCCTCGTCCAATCGACCGAGAGCGCGCAACGCCAGTCCTCGGTTGGCTTGTTGATGAAACCAATGCGGCTCTGCGGCGATGGCGTCGGTGAAGTCGGCGATGGCGAGCTCGTGTTGGGCAAGCCAGTATCGAGCATATCCTCGATTGTCGAGCGAGCCAATATGGTTCGGATCGACCTCGAGGGCTTTGTTGAAGTACTCGATGGCGTCGCTCAATCGGCCCATGAGGATCGAGGTCGTGCCGCACTTGTAGAGCCCATGCATTTGATCGGTCGGGTCGTCGGTTGATGCGAGATAGAGCGCGAGGTCCGCGAGCGCCTCGTCGCATCGATTGACTGCAAAGTAAGCTTGACCACGAGTCAACAATGCCGCTGGTATATTGCCGAGCTCGAGTGCCTTGGAGGCGTCTTGAATGGCGTCTTGGTAGCGATGGCGGTCGAGATGAATCGTGGCTCTGGCGTTGTGCATCATCATGTTGATCAGCAGCAGCAGCAGCAGTTGCAAGCAGCAGTTGCAAGCACCTGTGATGCCAGGACCCGTGGTAGCTCGGGCTCAATCGAATCGCCTCGTCGGCGTCGGCCATGGCTCTTTCGTGATTCGGAACCCGCATCCATAGCCAACTGCGTTGCAGCAGGTAATAGAAGCGATGGTGCTCGTGATACATGAGGAGCAACTGCGTGAGAGTGACGATTGCTTCGTGCGCTCGTCGCTTCCGGGTGAAGAACGTAAAGCGCTGCTGCAGGGCTTTGGTGAGCTCGGCTTGAGAGAAGTCATGGCGAGGGAGTGGAGCTAGTTGGTCAAGGCCCATCGAGTGAGATTGTGAGATTGAGAGATTGAGAGAGAGAGAGAGAGAGCTGTTTGTGTGTTGCGGGAGATATGAGAATGCGAGCATCCTTCGGCCATTCATGCGTTGTGCCACCTTCCACTATCGCGACTGCGGAGAAGACTCACAAGCTACTCGATGAGTACTCGGCAGCAGAGAATCAAAAGCAACCGAATGATTGATTGAGCAGTGGTGCCAAGTTACCGGCAGCTGTTGTATCGGCAGTGCATCAACACCTTGCTTCACGTTCCATATCTATTCACAACAACAACAACAATACTAAAAGCAACAGCAATTCAAGATACTGACACGAGAATTCACAATGGTAATGACGACAATGATAATACAAGATCGATTCTCAGTTGCGTCAATGTACGCATCCTATGTCGGTCCTCCCAAAGCTATGGCAAACAACAAGAACACTCCAGCCACGATCGCCAAGCCGAGTGTGAAGACAAAGATGTAGACGGCACTCTCCAGCAACAGCACAAGGAGGAACAGCATGGCCCACAAGGGGAACAGTATGGCGAAGACATTGCGCGTCGACTTCTTGGATCGACGACCCCAGGAGCACGAGCACAACCACTACATATCAACTGGATGGGTGAGTGGATGTAGATACAGCGACCGGGAGCGAAGGAGGCTCGCCGCCGTCATACCATGGTTGGGCTGAATAGATGGCAGCAATCCTCACAGCCCTCGGCAGCCTCACACAGCGGACAATCGACACACGAGAATCCCAGCGTGTTGTATCGAGCCTCGTCAGGTCGGAGAGCATCCTCGGGTAACTCCTCGAGTCGTACGACGTCAAGGCGCTCTTGTTCTCCAGGTACCGCCACAACTGTAGTGACTGCCAGATTGTCGGTACAGTATCAGCCTCACCGTCCGCGTCCCGTTGGAGAATGGACCATCATGTGCAATCTCCTGCCATCAATGTACCTCCAGAACGATCCTGTTTGAGCCGTTGTTGTACAAGCGAATAGAGTTGTAGCGCCGCAATGTCGTCTTCCATACTAAAGGTCTCGGCATACTTGTTCTTCTCCAGTATGGCTAACATCTACTCATGCACCACGCAGCGCGCGCGTGTGCAGGTGGCACTCGAGTCAGCGCCATGTACACCAGCCAGTGTCTCGCACTCGCGAATGAATGCCACTCGAACCTCGCCAGTAAGGTCCTCAGGGATCTTAAATGATGCGCCTCCCATCGGCAGTGATCGCAACCAAGCCGCTACCTTGAATCGCAACAACCAAGGTGTGAGCCAGCGAGCGGGAGCGACAGACACCGAGTGATTGGGTTGGATCTATGGCACCAACCTGTGAAGCAGACCAGCGCTCGAGCCCCGCTTGTGAAGAATCATCATTGACATTGATTGGCTGTATTGTTGCTGGGCTCGACGGAACGTGATCTGGTTCTGATTGTGTCGGTGAAGTCGCTGTCGTGGTTGGCGCGGTTGTTGGCGGGTTATCCACATGCTGAGGCTCGGTATCGGGCTCCTCGACACTGGCGCCAGCAACATCGCCGAGCGGAATCTCTTCCAACTCGATATGATGGCCGGGCTCTCTGGGAGGCGTTGCCATTTGTACAAGGGCCTAATGGCACACTCGCGTTGATCGAATCGCGAGAGCTGCAACTGGCGGCGCGCAAGAACACAACTGAAGAAGAACGAAGGCGCGTGCCATCCGATCTCTCTCCGCATCAATATCGATTGTTTTCGTACGTCTTGAACAACCAACTCGTCAATGGGTTTATTTGTGCAAGAGTAAAGACGGTTGCTTACGATGAGAGTGGACGACGAGAGCAATCAATTTCGGCTTGAGGGAAGGTACAAGTTACGATCGAGAGAGAGAGAGAGAGAGGCAGGAGGAGAACGGACGGAATGCGGTAGATGGATGGCTTCGCACCGTCGTGGATGAGTTGAATCGGGCCGGAGACAGGACGTGATGCCTGCTTACATTCGTGTAGGGTTGTAATCGCGAACCTCGTTGAGGATGTCGCTCGCACGCTTGAGCACGTCCAGCATGGTTCTGCAGTGCTTGCGGCGCTGGGCAATCTCGGGCGACTCCTCGAGCAGCTCGGCGAGGAGATCCTCCTTGTACAGCGAGCGGACAAGCTCGTTCTGGATGTTCTCCTTCGAGGCGTTGACGAGGAAGTGCATGATGGCCTTGGGCACGGCATCTTGAATGTTCTTGCGCACAATGTTAAAGTACGACGAGAGCAGGTTGTGGATCAACTCGATCTCGAACTTCTCCTTCTCGCTCGTCGGAGCACCAGCCTTGATCGTCACGGGCACTTGCTCCAAACGCTACGGGTCGAACAACATGAGCGAGCGACCAAGAGAGAGAGAGAGAGAGAGAGAGAGAGATGAGTTGCAGAGATACATACAGCAAGTCCTCCAGCACCGCCTTGGAACGAAGGCTGCGAGGGACGAGCAACGATCGGTCCCGAAGGAGGTCCTCCAGGTCCTCCAGGGCCAGGGCGAGGACCGCCAGGGCCAGGCTGACCGGGGCGGGCGCCACCAGGGCCGGGCTGACCGGGGAAGAAGCGCGAGAATCCCTCTTGGCCAGGCTGCGGGCCTCCAGGCTGCGGGCCTCCAGGTTGAGGTCCTCCCGGGCCTCCAGGGCCACCAGGACGTCCTCCAGGACCTTGCTGTGCGGCTTGTTGTTGCATCAGCTGTGAATACACGGCACCATCGATGAGCCGGTCGCAAGGTGGCATCAGTCAGAATGAGACTTCAGGAGGAGGGAGGAGGAGTGACATAAGAGCACGAATAATATACCTGTTGTTGCTGGATTCGCTGTTGCTCTTGCTGCGCCATAGCCATGTTGTCGAGAATCTTGGAGATGGCACCACCGCCACCCAAAAAGTCGGGATGGTTGGTGTTGATGTAGGCAAGCTCCATCGCGATCAAGTTGCTGATCATCTTGCGAGCCGGAATCTTGCACTTGTGCAGGAGCTCGTTGACGACGTCAACCACACGCTCGCGGAGAATCATGAATCGCTGAAGCTCGCGCGACTCCACGTGGCCGACGATGCGCTGCAGCTCATCAAACACAAACTCGACGCAATCAAGGCTCGGGCTCTCGAGACGCGAGATTTGCTGGCGAGCCAACAGCTCGAAAGCAGCCTCGGGCACAAAGAGTGCAGAGCGCGGACCCTGAGAGAGTTAAGAAGCACCAGCGAGTGAGTAAGAATGGCCGAGAGGAGAGAGAGAGAGAGAGAGAGAGAGAGAGAGAAGACCACGAGAGTAACGTACGGTGGCGTTCTTGATAGCGGTTTGAATGTCGTTCTCGGTCACACCCTCGTCGTGCAACATACGATCGAGACACGTCGCAAAGCACTCGGTGAAGATGAAGTTGATACGAGCTCCACCAAAGAGCTCGTTGGTGGCGAGCTCGTTGTGGTTGCCATCGATAGCGCTGCAGTATTCCGACGAGAACTTGGTCAAGATTTGCAACAACAACGCTCCCTGAAATACCGCCATGACACGGTAAGTATCATCGCGAGAGCGAGGAGGTACACAAACGAACGAGAGAGAGAGAGAGAGAAGCTATGTACCTGGTTCTTGGAGCTATCGAAAAAGCTGTCGCCATAAGTGGCCATCTCGTTCTCGGCATCGCCCTTCATCTTGTTGATCTTCTGCTTGAGCTCCGGAAGGCACTCGCGAATGTGTTGCAAAAGTACGCGGTTCAGCGTCTTGGTGAGGAACTTGGTTCCCATGCGACTCGAGATCGAGCGGTACATTGGGTGGGTAGCAAAGAACTCGGCTTCGGTGCGCAACGAGTCGCGAATGCTCTTGCGGTTCACAATGTCCTCTTGGCTTCGATTGATCACACCGACGAAGCTGTGGGGCCACATAGTGCAGAGAGAGAGAGAGAGAGAGAGAGAGAGAGAGAGAGAGACGAAGCATGAGTACAATTGAGTGCTTGCCTACTTGTGCGCGAATGCAGTATGATAACGAACCCAAGCTTCAAGGGGATCACTCGGCCAAGCAGCACATCAAGTGCATCCGTTCCACGGTCCATGATATCGATCTTAGTGATGACACCAATGGTTCGGTTACCTTGACAAAGAAGGAAAGCGCCATGAAGAAGAGCGAGCGAGGGAGATATTAGAACGGAGCATGCAAAGGGGGGAGAAGCGATGCATCGATGAAACCTACCATCAGGGTCGACCTCACGAGCCAGCTGGAGCGCGTCCGAGTTCGAGATATCGGTGTTGGCAGCGGTGACGGCCAAGATGATGGTGGTGGGCTTGGAGATGTAGGTGCGGATCATGGCACGAATCTGCTGCTCGATATCGGCCGGCTGGTCGCCGACGGGTACACGCGTCATACCCGGGAGATCGACGAGCGTCAGATTGAGCACGTAGGGCGAGAAGATACGCAGACGAATCGGCTGCGGCGACACTCCCTTGTTGCGGCCAGTGGTGCGGTCGGTCTCGGCATCGATCTCCTCGCGGATGCGGTTAAAGTCGTAGAAGCGCTCGTTGGGCTTGTGCAAGAACTCTCCCCACTCGACCATTTTCGCTGTTGTTGTTGTTGTTGTTGTTCGATGGATTTCAAGTGGGTGGAGAGTAGGCGAGAATAGACAGACACGAGTCGAGTCGAGTGAGCAGATGGGTCGCGAGCGAGCGTGCGCCATTTCCTCGACGGCCTCGCGCGCGCCCGCACAAAAGGGTGGGAGCAGGAAGGATATACGTACGATCAGCACCCTCGGCCTTGGGCGAATGGAGGAGCTGCAGCAACAAGGGGCGTCGAGTAACGATGCCACTGCCACGAGGCAGGAAGTCGCGGCCGACGATGGCCTCGAGCACTGACGACTTGCCCGACGACTGGCTACCGACGACAACGATCTGCGGCAGAGCAATCTCCTCGCCGCCGATGGCGTTGAACACATCCTGGAGCTTGTTGATGATGGGGAGCAACTGCTCCATACCGTCGCCGGTGGGGTGGGTGAGCGGCACTTCCGCCGCCGCACCACCAACACCAAGGCCAGGTCGAAGCGCAGCTGCGCCTCCTGCTGCTGGTGCAGACGCCATTACGATCGATCACGATACAAGAGAGCGAGGGAGAGCGAGAGACAAATAGAGAGCACCGAGTTCGAAACACACACACAAGGATCGCGTGAGTGACTCGAAGCAAGAAAGGTGACTGACGAAGCAACAGAAGACCGGGGTGGAGGAGGGTGCGAAGGAGGGTAGCAAACGAAGGGGAGCGGAGGAGGAGGAAGAGGGACGTAAGCGCAAGAGCAGCAGCAGAAGAGGAAGGAGGCACAAGGACAGAGCAGAGCAACCGCTGTTGTGGCTGGCGAGGGGGCTTTTCTTTTCCGCTCGAGACTTCGAACAGAAACTTCCAAGCCGCACACCACAACTTCGATACAACAACCTCGCTCACTCACGAGAACAGCGACTTGCGAATCTCTGACTAAACTTCTCGACCTTACGACCACGCAGTCGATAAAATAGATAGATCTTCATGTCTTCTACGATATAATACAACGGGATATTGGCCACCAACCAGCTTGTGCTGCTTCGTCCTCGCTCTGCGTTGGGTCATTGTCGGTGTCGTCATCCTCACCGTCGCCATCTTGATCGTCACTTGAGTATTCGTCCCTTCCGTCGGTCTCAGCAGAATCGGTACTCTCTGCGAGCTCTGAGTCTTGGCCTTGGCGATCGACTTCGCATTCGTACGTGTCAAAGTCTACCAAATGTTCTTGTCGCACATCTGCGTCACACGCAACGTTGGTGAGCACGACGACGGTCTTGGGTCTCTTGTACCATGCAACTCTTGCGCCGCATACCATCAAAGTGAATGAAGCATTCGACGCGATCTGTCAACAACGCTCGCGGAGAGTGATAGATGACGCGCAGATGACAACCGGCTTGTGCTGCGGCCTGCACGAAGCGCTGGTTGCTCGTCAGCGTCACGATGTTCATCGTGTCTGCTACGCCGAACACCTCCTTGGGGCGCGGCTGGATCGTCTTGCTGGCAGCGAGTGCTCGCACGCGAGCCGAGATCTCGACTGTTCCATCGACCGCTACCGCCCGGCAAGGTGGCACCGGCATGCCCTTGAGCTTGAGCCCGACGGTGCTTGCGGTCGGAATGAACGGTGTCTCGACTTGAGGCCCAAAGACCACGAGCTTGCGCAACAGCTCCTCGGCTCGGATACGCTCGGTGCGCGAGCCCATCATATCGACAATGTTCATCACGTGCTTGATGGCAATCGGCGTTGCGACGAGCGTCTTGCCTCGAAGTGCCGGCACCACTTGCTGCAGCAGTGGTTGTGCTTGCTCGGCGCGTGCTTGCTCGAACATGAACTCGGCCGAGAAGCGATTGAGCTTGAGTCGAGCGACGTCCTCGTTGCTGCCACACCACCGCCGTGGTCGTGAGATTTTCGTCACACATGCAAAGCACGAATTCCATTGTGACATTTGGCGTACGTAATCTTGAGGGCTTGAGCTGCAATCCCATACGACACATCGGTAATGATGGCCAGCAATGCTGTGGTATCGAGATTGACATATTGAGATGTGCATGCAGCAACGGCGGCAACTGCTGAGTTGCTGGTGTTGGATAGCATGCTAGCGGGCTGAAGTGACGATGGTGCTGGCGGCTCGCCACTTGGCATGATTGAAGGAGCAAGCGATGGCGCCGCTACTGCCGCACTCGATGTAGCTGTCCAAGCCAACCAATAACCACAAGGTATCAGTATCAGGATAGGAACGGATGAATCGTATCAATCAGCGATGACATGTGCTGCAACAAACTCAACACGTACAAGGTGGTTTTGAACTAAAGATTTGATAGAATACCAGGCGATGCCAGTTCTCACACTCATCTTCGACAAACTCGTTGTCGTTACCGTACTCATCGTCGTCGTCACCATCAGCGCCATCCTCGCTATCAATGTGATCTTCTTGCTCTATTGTTGGAGTCGTGGTAGTGGCAGTCGAGTCGGTGTTATCGTCTTCGAATTCTGGTTGTGCGTCTGGATCGGTTGAGTGGCGCAGTCTCCAAACTCGCCGACCACGAAGTTTGTCGCATATCCGATCAGTGAGCTCGACAGGAGGAGTGCGAGTGAACGAAATCAGCAATCGAATGGGGTTCGCTTGATGCTCGCTTGCAATGATCAGCTCTTGCAGCTTGTGCTTGAGTCCTCGGCCAGCTGTGCCTCTCGTATCTTTCCAGTCAACACTGAACGGATTCCTTCCGATGACCATGATCCACGTGGCTCCAGCATCGCAAACAATGTCAACCACCATTGAGCGCGCTTTGCCTACATGATAGCAGCCGCACCGATCAATGACTCGCGCGCACCGATGCATTGCAACACTGCTGCCACTCTTGCGTGTCCATACCGTCTGAGCCAGTGTAAGGGAACGAGCAGCCAACGTCGCACACTTCTTGCACCTTGGGATGGCATACTGTCCGAACGACAGCGATCAAGTGTGTAATGTTGCTACTCTTGATTCGTGCATAAGTCGACGAAGCACTTGCTAGAACGTCCTTGGCGTTGTTGTTGTTGTTATTGTTGTTGGTGTTGTTGATGATGTTGCTATCGGTACGTCGGGAGGAACGCGCGTGATTCGCACTTGGTACCACTGCCGTGTTTCGTGTGTTGCTGCTGTTGTTCAGTAACTTGGTAGTTACTGCGGCCACATCGATCGGAGTGTTTGGATCGATGCCAAGCGTTTGCTTGAGCGTATTCAAGAAGCGCATCTCGGCTACGAGCGAGCGTCGAAGCCGTTGAAGCACCATGTCTGCTCGAGTTCGGCGTTGTGCCCCATGTTCGCTGTGATGATGATAATGAGGATGAGAGGAGGGACTCGAGTTCGAGGTATGGTTGTGGTTGTAGTTGCTGAATAAGACATATCGGCGATCCCAGTCGGGTGCATAGATCTTACTCGACGTCACTAGTTGATCGATCTTGTGTTGCAACGCGAGGGCGCGGTGTTCGAACGCGGCGACGGCCTCGAATACACGAACGACTGCCTCGGGTTCGTGTGGATGGTGGTTGTGATACTCGACGTCTTGATCGCTCACTGGTTCAAGATCGGATTTCGATGGTGATTGTGACTCGTAGTCGCCATCACTGTGGCTATCATCATCATCGGAATCCATCATCCAAGGTGGTGATTGCGTGAACGCACATACACCAACCAACTACAACTAATGACCGAATAAATAGCAGAAGAACAACAACTATCAAAGGAAAGGAAGAATCACAACTGGAAATCACTATTCTCGTGTGCGATATCAGCCAACTGAGCTACCGAGTGAGAGCACGCATAGATGTGTAGAGGTGTGTAGATGAATGAGAGTGTGGTGCTGTTGTGGTGTTCTTCGTGTGCCACGCAAGCACTACGCTTTTTACCTTTGTAAAGGCGGGAAAGGTCCTTCACGTTCCTCTGCGCGACCCACTCGATCATCATCAATCCCTCATCCATCGCCCACACCAACCTCCCCACCAAACTCCCCACCAACCTTTCTCGTTCCTCTGCGTTCATCACCAATAACTTGTCTATCGTGTATCTCTCTCTCTCTCTCTCTCTCTCTCGGGTAAAATGGTTCGCTCTCCTTTGGTGACTGGTAAGATCCCTCGCTCGCGCACTACGCACCAGCGTGGTGGTCGTTGCGTGGCCGATCGCTTCTTGCCGTACCTTCGCTCTCCAACGATAGCTTCGTCTCTCGGAAGGCAAGACGAACTACCGATCTCTCGTGTTCTCTCATTGTGGCCGCCGAGCGGCTCTCCAGTCCGACCACGTTCGGCCGGAAGGCTGGGCGCGCTGGGAGCCGAGCGCGACGACGACCTCGACCTCGGCCTCGTCGTGGCGCCTTCGATCGTGTGCGCTCTCGACTCGCCCAACCTCGGCGACGACGTTTACGCCGATATTTTCGATTGGTCTCAAGACAGCGGCTGGCTCGCGGTGGCTCTCGGCGAGCACGTGTACTTTGCTGGCGGCGAGCGATTCACGCAGCGCAAGCGTGGCCCCAGCTTCCTGGACCAAGTGACGGCCCTCACGTGGCAGCGCAGCACTCGCTCGGGTGCCAGCGGCCACAGTGGCCTCGGCGCTGCGCCTCCCGACATACTCGCAGTCGCACACGGTTCTCGTGGACTGATCGAGATCGTTGACGTATCAGCCGAATCACCGCGACACATTGTATCGTCAGCGCTCCACGACCGCGAGCCGGCGAGCCGCGTGGCATCGCTTGCTTGGAGTACGAGCTGCAGTCTCCTGGCCGCGGCGCGATTCGATGGTTCGGTGGCGCTCTACGACGTGCGCATGGCCCAACCGACCGTCATGATGATGACGCGCGGCCGACTGGGCCACAGCACTGGACCGGCGTGCGTCGTTCGATGGAACGATGCTCACACCACTGGCAATGTACCGCTGCTCGCCTCGGGCGGAAGCGATCATTCGATCCTACTCCACGACCTCCGAGGAGCTGCCCTGTCTCCTATGAAGCGAATCGACGTCAGCACGCCGACTGTGCTCGCCCTCGCGTGGTGTCCGAGTAGCGGCCCTCCACGGCTCGCGTCCGGCACCGGACACCGCGACGGGCGAGTGAGCGTGCACGAGATTGTCGGCTCGGATGTGTCGCTCGTGTGCGAAGCCAAGACACAGACGCAAGTGACGTCCCTTGCGTTCTCTCCCATGTGCGAGAGCATGGTGCTCTCGAGCACTGAGTCGCAAGTGATGTTGTGGCAACACCGTCGCTCCCGGCTCGTCAGTATCGCGTCGTTCGAAACGTGCGGACGCGCTCTGCGTCTCGCTGTCGATCCCTCAGGCCAATTTGTTGCTTGGTACGGAGTGTATACATGCAGCTACTTGACCGTGGTTGCATGATTTCATCGTACTCATGTTCATTTCTCATTTCTCTCTCTCTCTCTCTCTCGTGCGTAGTGCAAGTGCTGGAGAGGAGATTCGGTTCTGGGACGTATTCCAAGCGCCAAGCAAGAGCAACGCCAGCAAGAAGAGCCACGCTCGCGAATTGTCATCGTTCGATCGAACCGCCGGTATTCGATGACCAGTTTCGAAACACAACAGCGATAAGGTGCGTGTGCAACGCTGCCCTGCTTTGGCGTGAAAGGGGGTTTGTGGCGCGCAAATAGGTTGCAAATCGATGCTGCGGCTTGCCGAGGGTGTACGAGCGATTGGCTTGCTCCTGCACCCGACACAGGTGTCTTTCGACACCACCTTATTCTTCCCAGGGTAAAATAAATGCACGAGAGCATCTAGCGAGCTAGCAAGCAACCAAGAACGAGGGAGAGCACAAGAGAGCACACGAGAGGCAGCGAGCGAGCGACAAGGAGAAGAGGAGGGCAGCAAGAAGGGGCGAGGAGCAAAATAAAAAACAGAGCTGCACTTACCGGGAATCGGACCCGGGCCACCCGCGTGGCAGGCGGATATCATACCACTAGACCATAAGTGCCTTAGCTGACGATTGGTTCTCATCGTACTTGAGAGTTTGTTTGTATCTCGATAAAGTAATCGAAGGCTTTGTTTGCACTTCTAGCTCCTCTTGCTCCCTGGGCTTCCCTCTCGCTGGTGAAGGCAGCTCTGCTCGCTCAATACCTTTCTTTACAACTACTTGATACTCTCAGAGATTTGTACGGAGGGAGATTCGATTGTAGGGGGATATTTACACTCTTTGTATTGTTGTTGTTGTTGAGAGCAACCTCTCAAGAATGATTTACACATGGTTTGGATTGGT
>ERZ778027.4312-NODE-4312-length-12392-cov-10.663695_pt1 | contig 12392 bp, 17 predicted proteins | sample MGYA00375757_ERZ778027 | MGnify/ENA primary metagenome ERZ778027 (study PRJEB29350, sample SAMN05389817) | bioreactor metagenome | isolation source: Ammonium sulfate bioreactor | place: South Africa: University of Cape Town | collected 2014-02-18 ... | reverse complement strand
GATTCATCCGATGAACAAGAAAAACGTAAACCACCTCAATCATTTGTATTCAAAACAACTTATTCAACATCATCGTCTTCATCATCATCTGATACTGGATCAATTGTTCAACAAAATCTTGGTCAAATTCAACCAGAGCAACAAGAACAAGTTCCAATTGTTAACAATCCATCGCAAGCTAATCGACAGGATAGTCAAGAAACATTAATCGACGAGAATTTAGATGATTTCAGCACACAATTAAAACAAGTTCTCATGGAACACGAACGGCAAATACTCAATTTCGATCCAAAAGACGAACAAACAACCGACGGATTGGCATCAGCATCATTTCCATTGTCGACAGATCATTTCTTGCAAAACGATATACCCAAACGAACAACTGAAGAATTACTTCATCGAACATCAAATCAACGTCAACGAAATTCAACAGAATTTGCTGACGCATCGAATTTACCACGCAAACGAACTCATCGTCGACATTCAACATCGCGTAGTTCTCGAAAACATGATGTAAAAAAAAAACAAATAAATCAAAATGAAAATCAATCGATCGAATATTCTTTTTCAGGATAATTGGTTATCATTACTCGAAAAACTCGAACGTGAACATCGAGAACGTCTCGAAAAGCAACAACAACAATACGAAAATTACATGCATACACTCGAAGAAAAAATGAAACAACGTTTCGATGATTATCTCACGCTTACCAATGGGTAAAACAATCAAAAATAAATCTACATGTTTCTTATTTTCTTCAATTTTTAGTTTTCAAGAATCACGATTAACCGATTACAATGACAATCCAAGACTTAATCATCGTACACATGCATCGATACCCATCGATTCGAACATTGGCCGATATAAAACGCATACGAAACCTCATCAATATCGATTGTTAGCTGACGATCTCGTATCTCGTCATTATCCAGCCGATTCGACATTGAATATTTTATCGTCGAACAAGAAATCTCGACGTTCGACAAATCCTTCGACTGACGATAGTCTCGAGTATGTCGATCCGATGATTTCAATGAGAATATTCGTGTTTTTTAATTGAAAAAAAGCAGCCAAAAGAAAGGAGAATTCGAAGAAAAATAAATTTGTTTTTTCGTTGAGTGTAAAGCCAACAAAAATATTGCGAGAAAGTATTTACATTTGACGATTCGTTCGAGTTGTTTTTGAAGTTTCTCTTTTTTTCTTTCTTTTTTTGATTCAAAATTCAATCGTCTAACTTCACTTTTTTCCTAGTCTACAACCTGACCTCGCGACTAAACATGCCAAACAAATAACTGATCTCAAATTTAAATACGAAACCGAAATTAATGACCTAAAAAGTCAAATCAATCGTCTACGAATGGGGTTTGAATACGAAAATAATGAATTCATTCAAAAAAAAACACAACTTTCTCGCTCTTGTTCGTAGAAATACATCGAGTAGTGCACGTCAATCCATGGAAACCATCGAACGAATTAATAATGAAAACATTCGTTTACATGATGAAATCAGTGATCTTCGTCATTCATTAGTTAGTTGATTTTTTCGAACGAAAAACCGAAAGTCATATGTTTTTGACTTTAGAAATTAACTGAAGACGATAATCAAATACTTAAAACTCAATTAGAAGATTTACGCGAACAATTAAATGCAAAAGATCTTGATCTGAAGAGTTACCATCGGACAATATCCGATCTTGAACAACAATTAACCGAAGCTGAAAATGTGTGTAATGTAAAAAATGAGAAAGAAAGAGTAGCGATTGATTTAGTATCTTCTTGTTTGTCTCCTCGAAATCTAATAGAACTATTTTTTGTTTTGTTTTGCCTTTGAAATCTGAGTGTATGTGTTTGATGATAAAACAAAACAGAAAGAAACACATTAAACACTTGTTCTATTATCTTAGACAAAAGAGCGACAAGATGAAAAATCTCGTCATGCCGACAGACAGGCTTCATTCTATCGAGACGAAAATGAAAATATCAAGATCGATCTGAATTTTACAAGGGTAATTCAAATATTAATTTTTCTTTTTCTATTTTTACAGTTTCGTCATTGGCCCGAATGGGTGAGAAAACTAAATCAAAACAAATAAATAAATAAATAAATAAATATTGTCTATCTAATCCGGGAAAATAATTGTATTCTGTCGTAGAAAACCAAATCTATATCTATCCTCGTTTGTCTTCTTGTTTCTTAATCGTATTAACGTTCCCTTATCCGAATTTTTTTTGTTATAAAAAAATTGGATATTTTACGGATAATAAATGTTCGTATTTGTTTCGTTTAGGAACGACTTCTTCGTTTGGAAGAACGTTATCAAGAACAAGAAGTTGAAAATGAAAAATTACGTCGACAATTACTTCTCTCAGAAGCTGATTCCAACCGGCCGCATAAATCTCAGTAAATCAAATCTTTCGTTTTGTTTTACTAGAAAGAAAAATCGAATTTAGTCTCACTGATGATCATAAATTAAGTACAACATTGAGAGACTACGGTCGATATACATTATCACCAACAAAACTCTCAACATCGCCGCCTAATACGAAATTTAACTATTCGAGATATCAATCGACAAATACAAATGACAATTATTTACGTCATGAACATTCGCCAAGACCAATGACGAGAATAGCAGATTATTTAAATGACAAACCAACATTTCCTCAGCCCTACGTGTCACCTATCAGTAATCGATATGACTTTTGATATTAAATATTATACATTTGATTTGTTGTACTTTAGGAAATGTCTTTTCGCCGAAAAAATCCTCGCCAACTCGTCGTCGAAATGACACAATGTCAACTCGAGTAAAAAATCATATTTTTGTCATTGGATGATTTACTATTGTTTTTGTTTTTCTCTCTCTCTCTCAGAATTCAAACGATCGTCAAAACAAACAAATCGAACAATTAGAACAAAAATTCGATCAATTATTAAAGAAAAAACGTGACCTAGAAACTCGTCTCAGTCGAATACCTCTACGAGGCTTGTCCACAACTGATCGACAATTATCCGACGTTCTCGAACGAGAAATCGATCGAGTTCAACAGCAACTCTCCAGCGTTAAACTCGAACTTAGAAAATTAAACGTATTCCATTAATAAAAAAAAGAAGAAGAGATTGTCTTTTTTTTCTCTATCGGTGCCAACATTCCTAGATCTGATTGTTTTCTCAAACCGTCCGTTTTGTCTTCTTCGTTTTTTTTTAAAATAGTTTCTATAGAATTGTAAACCGAATAATGATTATTAAAAAAAACAATAATGTGTATTTTTCTTTTTTGAAATATCTCAGTTAAATATAAAAGCAATTTTCATTCCGAGCTCATATTGTCTATGTAGATTGTTGTTGATTATGACGGCGGCGACAACATTTTGGCCATTGTCAAATTTATTTCCAACTGAAAATGATTTCTTTCGGCCACAAGAAAAACAACAACTACAAAATGCTTATGAACATTTCGTTTTGAATACGAAATGTAAAACATCGAATTACAATGAACATCTATTCGAAGAAGACAATGCTCAAATGTTATTACAATCGAAAATTCAATTATTTCAATTATTCATTCGAACACAACCTGTAAATATACGAAATTTTAGGTAAATCAATTGAATTCTAAGAGAATGAGAAGAAAAACAAAAAAAAAACTTTCGTTCTCTTTTGAAGTTTATTTCATCAACATCAACAACGTATTTTTGTTGAACGTTTATTCTATCTTGTTTTGAATAATGTTGAATTAACACATTTTTCAACATTTAATATCAATTCAATTATTCATATAAGCAAAGAATTAGAACGTTATCAACAAATAACAAATAAAACAATTATTAATACCGGTAAATTAAATACAATTGTACAATTTGTTCTCTCATTTTCATCATCGAATATAACATCATTTCAATTAAACAATCTCTTCTATTTATTACTAAATGATATGAACGATTTTTCGGGTAAACTTATTGATCGTGTTGCTGAATTATTACGAACATATCATACAATAACCTACGGACATTCGATCAATAAACAATATCTCATCGCAACTGTACGATTTTGTTTTGTGTTTTTAAATTTTACTTATTTTTTTTATTTAGATAAATCAAGCGATTTCAACAGTTAATTTTGCTAATCCAATTGTTTATCCTTTATACGAAAATTTTCTTAATTCTTCGTATGTCTACAAAGGTCCATTGATATTAATTACAGATAGAAAATGTACGTCAGTGTCATTGTATACAATTGTTCAAAATCTTTCTCTTGCACTTCTCGGTCTTACACTCGATGATTTCGATGATGATGATCGATATCTTTCACTAACATCCGAACAATGCTATCAAATACGTTTAATTCTACGTCATTGGAATTGTCTATTGAAACAATATAATTTCACAATTGAATACCCATTGATTAATATTGATCGACAAATTTGCATCGGTTTAATTAATCTCGTGTTAAACAATAATCAAACATCGAAATTAATCAATGAATCATTAAATTTATTTATGAAACACACAAACGGATTTTCACAAACGAAAATCAAACAACTTTTATATGATTTATTGAAAAATTCATCGTTGAAATCTTATCAATTGGAAACAATACGGGATTTAATTAATTTCAATCGATTAGACATCAATTCAAATTCGAATGAAATGACAATCGATGATTGTTGGCTTACCAATGAACAAATTCGTTTTCTAACACATAAATACTATTCCGAAATGATTTATAATGAAATCATTCTGGCTCTTCTCAAAGCAAATTCATCGAACAAACAAATTATCACTGATCTACTCAATTATTTCGATGAAAACTATCAATGTGAACAAGTCATCGACGTGCAACATATGAAAACAACACTCAATCTAACGCCATAAATCTTTCATTGTTTTCTTTTTTTGTTTAAACTCAAGGTATCTACACCTTTCCGCTACATTATTTGTGCATAACTAAAACAAATCGTTCGCTTTGTTTCTTTGAACATGTATCTGTGTTTTTTTTTCATTGATTTTTGTTTCTTATATTAAATGAATAAAAACAAAACAAACTAAATTTCTGCTTCGATTGATTTCGAATGTTTTTTTTTCCTTCTCTTCCTTTAACGATTCAGTCAAGTGAAAATAAATAATCTTCTTTTGTTTCCATTTTAAACGATTAATTTGACTAATTTGACGTTCATTCTTTCGTCAAAAGAAATTCGAGTGTAAATATGCGAACTCAATTATGTAAGTTCAGAACAATCTTTCGTAATTTATATTAAAGCTTATCAAATGAAAAAAAAAAAGAAAAAACAAGTAAACATATATTTACATTATTAATCATTTATATATAATGAGAAGAGAAACACTGCAGACACAATTGACAGTAAACCAATACAAATATGAAAGGACTAGATTTCGAAATTTATTCGATACGTTTTGCAATATCAAATGAATATGTGAGGTTTATGCCAGTGTATATTTACTGAATAAATATTAATAAGATATGCGGATATCTATGAATCATCGTTGTTTTTTGCCAATAATCATGACTAAGACTAATGAAAATGTCATGTTTTTTTATTTTTCGATTTTAAGTTCTTTTTTACCTATTCTAATATTTACTGAAGTTAACTTAACTAAATAAATGTCTTATCTTCAAAATGAAATCTTATTTTCAACTGAAAACTTCTCACTATGTACGTATCTTGTCTATTTGTTTATTCGTTCGAATAAATCATTGCATTCATTAGTTAACCTAGATTTCCTTATATTCTAGGGAAAGTAATGTAAATCGAATGAAGTTCTTGATAATCATCTGTTCGTCTTTCTTCCTTGTGGGCGTACTTTTATTTTTATATTTTGTTCTGTTTAGTTTTATAAATATGTAAGTGTAGATTAACATCTGATAAAAAATGCGACAGCAATTTATTGAAACATGAATGAGAGCATCATATTGTTTGCTCTTTTTTCTTCTTCTTCTCCTCCGTTACCACAAACATAGCGAGGTTTCGGATATTTCTTAACAGTGGCTTCCGTTTTTACATCGTCGTCTGCGTTGTTTTTGCTTTTTCTCTCTTTCGTCTCGAACTCACCACAAACAACCACCATCACTATCAGCCGGTCTCTACAACAATGTCAAAGTGCGTTGAGAGAAAAAGAAAAAGAAAAACGAGGAGGAGAGAATAAGAAGAAAAAAAAAGAAAGACGAAAAAAAACCTCTGACACTCGTGATCGGGGTAATGATAATGATACAAGCAGCGGTTTTTTTTCTTTTCCCATTTAAAATATGCTGAGCATTTTTTTTTCTCACGTACCTTGCATTTTTTTCTTTTGATTGTTTATTGAGTCGCGATTGATAAACATATGCATTCTTCGTTTTCATCTGTCAAACGCTATTATCCATTCGCAATAGAAACCAAAAACAAAAAAGAACGAAACTATTCACGATAATTCGTTATTGTACTTTATTACATATCCGACATAGTTTCGTATTTTGTCTTCATTAGCTTTTCACCCCCTCTCTCTCTCTCTCTCTCGCTCACTCTTTCGCTTCACTTAGCAAAAAAAAACATTATATTACGTACATTCGAATTTGTTTCGCTGTCAATGTAAGTTGCTATAAACATACATCTGTACACCTACGTAAATAAACGATTCCATGACGTCATGTTTTTTTTGGCAAATACCCGCAAAAAATAGCAATTCACGCGCTTGCTCAGTATCAGGAGAGAACGAGAGAGAAAAAACGAGAGCTGAAGAAAAAAAAATAGGAGAAAGAGTAAAAAGAAGAAACAGGGAGGGAGGGGGAAAACGAAGGGAGACACAGACAGAAAGAAAACCGACGGGTAAGAGAATTGAAAGAATGAATAAAGAAAGTTCTAAGCGATGGATGAATCTACAAAACAAATCTATCTTTATATCGGCAATGATATGACGTGGCAACGTTTTCTTTTCTGTTTTCGAACCCATATGCACCGAGTATGGCATAGTTATCAAAGAGAAAACTTGTCCGATGAATAATATATATATTTAGTACTTTTGTTAATCAATGTTCGACCACAAAAGAGAAAATAATGTTTTCTTGGTATTACAGAAAGTAAACGAGAACGAGAGAGACAGACTGAAGTAGGCCGATGAGAAGAAAACAAGAGAAAGGAACGTGACACTGTGTCAACGTCGAAGAAAGAAATTACGCGATGGCTTGAGAAGGAATAAACAGGAGGAGAGTGAAGAGTAAAAGAAAACATATCGCAATGCAAACGCAGAAGGAAAGACAGAAAGAAAATTATCACATGACAAGAAGCGAAAAGCCAAAAATATTTCATTCATCTTTCTATTATATTCGAGAAAAAATCCTGTTGCTTAAGTTGCCGAGTTGTCTGAGTATAATATAAATATTAAATAATGAGATTATTTTTTTTTTTATTAATTATTAAAATTAGTTTGACAGGACAGAATAGATACGATTATGTCATGTGCTCGATGATTGTTTCTTTTTCCAGATTGTGCAATCATCGAAGATTTTTTTTTCTTTTCTTTCTCAAATATATACTTATGTAGTACTTGCATCGAAACTATAAATATCTCCACACTTATCAAGAGACGATCACGAGCTGCGTGTGTCATGGGTTATTGATACGTAGAAAGAAAAAAAAAGAAGTTTTTTCTCCTGTTTTTTTCTTCTCTTGATATTATTTTGGCTCGATCCAATTCATAAAATCTCATTTTTTATTCATTTATTGTTTCAGGTCGATTTGACCTATTCGATTGAAATAATTGATCTTCTTTGCTACTTATATTCAATTTTGTACATACGACAACTCGATTTTCACGATTCGTGATTAAAATATGGCTTATGAACGACGACGTTTATCAACTGAAAGTGATAAATCTTCAACAAGTACAAATCATTCAAACGAATCCACTGAACATTATCAAACAATATCACCACATATTGTTCATTCGACAATACCCGCTGATCAAAAACTTTCGATTATAACGACAAAAAAAGTCACACATACCACCGCCAAACGAACGACAACTATGACTTCATCACCAGCTGAACAATTACTTGCACGAACAAAAAATACATTCATTGATTTAAATCCATTTTTTCAATGTTCTTCATTACCAAGGTAGATTCATAATAACAATGACATATTTTACTTGATTTGTTTATATTTTTTATAGTCATTGGAGAAAAAATAAGTCACTTCACTTTATACTTCGTGCAAAGCAACAAATCGATATAAAAGCAAATACGCGTGTTATTATTCTTGCTGGAAATGAAAATAATCCATGTGCATCATTGAAAAATAATATTAGTTGGTTTCGAAGTGGCCAAGCTGAATTTAGTGACTTAAGATTTTTAGGTGCTAGTGGAAGAGGTTTGTTTGTTACATGAAAAACAATATATGTATCAATGAAATCAATATTTATTCTAGGAAAAAAATTTACATTGACGATTATTATTGAAACAACACCTCCACAACAATGCACCTATCGTCGAGCAATTAAAATAACTGTTGATGGACCACGAAAGAAACGTGAATTAAGTAAGAACGTTTCCGTTTTTCAATTGATAGACTTGAATAATATTTGAATAATTTAGAATCGAAGTCAGATAAGAATGAAACAAATGCTGATGATTCGAATATTGATGAGGAATCGGATAATGAAACGAGTACATCGATTAGTCAAGGTTTGAAATTGAGAGAGTCTTTTTCAGTAAAACAAAACGATCAATTTGTTTTTTTATATTAAAGGATCATCCGGATTACTTCTTCTGGCTGCAGCTGCTGAACAAAAACGTCGAGATGAAGAAGGTACTACCTATCATCTGCTGAGATAAAAATTGCATTTACTCTGTTTTCTTTTAATAAGATGAGCCAAAACATCGTCCAAATCAATCCGCTCCCATGGAAATCACTTATCCAACGAAATTGTCTACTGCAACATCTCCAATAAGCAATTGTCTCTCTCCGTCATCTTCGTTAGCTTGTCAATTCAGTCAATCAATAGCTTTTTCGCCAACATCATCGACTTTAGACGATTGTAATTCTCGTTTGTCACATTCTATTTTCGTACCGACTCAAACAACATCAACTGTACCATTAATAACTCATTCGCCAGCAACAAATTTAATATTCAATCTAGCACCCACATCAAATCATTACAGTTTCTTTAATTCTCAACAACAACAACAGCAACAACAACATGATCAGAAACCGATTGTCGATACGTCAACTAAAACCTCATCAACAAATACAACAACGACTCATGTTTTATGTCGATAAATTCATAATATTTATGTGTACATATATTCTATAGCTCCAAGCAGCAATTGATAATTGAAAAGCCAAACATACATACACACGCAGCAAAAACTATTTGAAGTAGGTGCGCGCATTTGACTTCAATCCGGTTAATAATTTTCGTTGTTCTTATCTCCAGTCAGATGATATATCGTTCTAATGTTTTCGTTTTATTTATCATCTGACTGGATATTCGTTTCGTTTCGTTTTTTTTTCCTTACATTCCCGTTCTCTATGAGTTTGTTTTTCTCTTCTTTGTTTATTTCTTGTTATTTTGAAAGACGAGACTACTTGTTTGAGTAGATTGTATATAACGTAAGAGTGAGAAAGTGGGCATCAACCTAGTCTGTTCAATTGTATATAGACGAACTGATCGTTCATTGAAAATGTCCGATGAGTTTCTCAAGTCAGATGCGTATTTGTTCGAGAACAGTGGTAAGAAAACAAAATCTATCATCAGCATATGTTTGTGAGCAATAGAAAAAAAAAATTTTGAACGTGATTCGATCATGTGTTAAACCAGTTATTGTGTTTCGTCTTTCGTGCAATATACTTTTCGAGTTTTTTTCTTGAGTAACAAAGCTACTCAATATTCCAAGAAGAGAAGAAAGAAAGCTGAAGATTTTCTGTTGTCTATTGTGTGTATATATGTATATGTGTCGCTTGTTTTCTTTTCCTTTTCTACAAACAATCAAGGGTTTCTAAAACCCCGTCCCGAAATTCTTTATTTATTTTTTCCTTTGGACGATCTGTGTCTACGATGTCGCGAAATGAATGAATCTCATCCGGTTTAGTTATCGACAAGAAAAAAAGAAAACAAACAGAAGATATTCGTTTTCACTTGCAACCAAGTTGCTTATTCGGACAGAGATCTATAATTAATCTATACGTATCTAAAATATATTTATTTTTTATAAGTTCTATTTTATTGTACAATGTAAACATGTTCTTTCTTCTTCTTCTTCTTCTTCCTTTTTTCTTCGGTTCGTGAAAGTAATTCAAATGCGAAGTCGGTTTATGTTCTACTTTTGTCAGTTCGGCGAATGTTTTTTTCTTTCGAATTTTTAATGTTGTTTTCTTTATTTCCCTTTGTGTGTCTACGTATGTTTTCGGCTTGTAAATTTTATTGATTTTTTTCTTCGAAACAAAACAAAAAAGCAACAATAAAAATCAAGAAAGGTCCATTTTATTTTGTCGAATGATGATGATGACGATGATTCATTTTCAATGTTTCACGAAAACGATAAGCATCGAGTAGTTGAATCGATGACGAACGATTTCGATTGATAACAAATGTTTTCTTTGACGAACTATGTTGAATTGGATAACGAGGTTTATTGAAAATTTTCATCGATTGATTCGATGTTGTCGATAGTGAAAGTGAATTCGATCGATCTTTTTCAGTTGCCAATGAACCACTCAACGATGACATTGAGAGAACATCAGGTGGATGTGTGATCGAATTCTATTGAACAATATTCAAAAAAGATTTTACTCCGAAATATTCGATATTATCTCAGTTTATACTCGAATTGGTTTCGTAGGACATTTATTCATTAGTTCGATAAAACGTTCGAGAAATGTGAGACGATAGGTTTTGGTTAGTTGTTCGAATTCATGTTGATAATGTTTATAGAAAAGATTGATGTTTGCAAGTAGATGATTTGTCATTTGTTTGATCGACAGATTTAATGTTTGGCTGAAATGATCTTGAAATTCTTCGATAACAAGTTCAATAATTTGACGTAGTTCACTTTCTTCGGATTTAGTCAGACTGAGTTGTTTTCTTGAGAAATTTTTCGTTGAATTTTGAATGAATTTATCACATGATTGACAGAGATTCGATGACGATTTCAGATTTGATTTAATTCGAATCAATCGAAAACATTTCTCACAGAGTTTATTTCGATTTTCTCTTATTGTTTTATCATTGTATGAATGATTATTGTTTTTTGGTACTTTCTTTTTGTTATTATTTATTTTCGGACGTGTTTTTACTTGATGAGATTTAAGATAACATGAAAATCTTGTGTACGATGATTTCTTTCGATTTGTAATCGGAAGAGTGATCGTTTGAGGTGTTGAATGATTATTTTTCGAGCTTGTCACTCGTGTACTCGTTTCGCTTAGACTCAACACGACTACGCTCGATGGACGTGATGAACTTTTCGTTTCGGCAGATACGATACGTTCACATGCATTCGAACCGATTTGTCGGTAGCGTTTTTCATCATAAGTATTCGTTTGAAGAAAAGCTTTCGTCCAAAAAAGTTGATTACTTTCTTTCGATGTTATCGGAGATTTCGATTGATGATCGATTGTCATTGGCCATGCACCGATATTCTAATTATATGTTTGAGGTTAATTTAAACAACAAACAAAATAGAAAATCATCGAAGATTTTTTTACCATATTCGATTGATTCTCGTTTTCTTTATCTATCAATATATTCAGCTATCTAGCTGATTTATTTATTTCTCTGATTAAATCGAAATTCACCTGAATTGAATAAAAGAAGATATTTAACCGACGCATAATTCATTTCGCACTGAATTCTCTCAATCCTTAGTAACCAAAATCTGATTGGTCAACAGTTAATGGAAATAGACCAGGAGGAAACAACTGATTCGAATCAACGATGATGAGTATTTCGTGTCGTCCGTTTCGTCTATTATGTGACACCGAGGTCAATTTTGTTTTTCAATTGTCATTATTTGATAAAACGATCTTTCGATGAATATTCTCGATTTGCCTGACGAAATTTTACTTTATATTTTCAAGAAACTTCGCAATTTCGATGTTTTACATTCTTTGCTTGGTAGTAATCAAAAACTCGATGCGATTGTTTGTGATAGAATATTGACTCAATCGATTGATTTTACTCGATTAGTTTCCAATGAAAAAACGAAGAAGATATTCGATGAATTCTGTGCACAAATATTACCTCGAATTCATCGTAATATTCAATGTCTTAAGATTGATCCATGTTGGTTAGAATCTATTCTTGATACTCGTCAATTGAACAATTTACATCGACTTCATTTTACTGATGTCAATATTGTTACTGCCTCAAAAATATTTCATGAAACAAGTTCATT
>ERZ778027.4307-NODE-4307-length-12397-cov-6.282288_pt1 | contig 12397 bp, 11 predicted proteins | sample MGYA00375757_ERZ778027 | MGnify/ENA primary metagenome ERZ778027 (study PRJEB29350, sample SAMN05389817) | bioreactor metagenome | isolation source: Ammonium sulfate bioreactor | place: South Africa: University of Cape Town | collected 2014-02-18 ... | reverse complement strand
CGACGATGCTTGCCTCGTCCGGCATGGCCATTTCCACCGGATTGAGAATTGGGTCGCGGACTTGATCCTCGAGTGTTCCGGCGCGTCCATCCCAAAACATTCCGCCGGCGGCCTCGCGTGCCGGCGATATATGAAACGCCGGCGTCGTGCGGATGTAGACGAGCGTCGGCGAATTGCGGTCACCTAGCGAGCGGCCGTCGCCACCGCGAGATACGGCGCCTTGGATTTCGCCTAGAACTCTCGGGTCGGTGAACGCTAGCTCGGGAGAGTGGCAGCTCACGCAGTTCTGCTTGCGGCTGAAGGACAGGTTTCTGTCGGAAAACAGAGCTTCTCCGAGTTTTTCGCGCGTCTTTAAGTTTTCAGCCTGCGCAGATTGAAGCGTAATGCAGGAAGCTGCCGCGGCCGTAACGGCCGCGCAGCTGTAAAGGCAAGCGATGCTTCGGCGAAGCCAGCGCGCAATCGGGAGTCTTTCGACCCGAACCATCATTTCTTATCGGCCTCGCGGACCGTCAGCTTCATCGACTTTTCCGCAGAGCCGCCGATCTGCACGATCACAGGCCCTGAGCCGAGTTCAAACTGCACGCTCTTTCGCAGCGTCTTGCATTCCTGGTCGCCGGAAAAAGCCGTGGACTGGACCAGTTCGTCGTTCTGCACCACATCGATCCAGGAATGATCAGGTATCGTGATCTGATAAAGACCAGGCTTGGCGATGGCGTCGATCTTGAACCATCCAGAAAAGCTGTTCTGGGGTATCGCCTGCTTTTTGATGCCGGATGCTGCCGGGAATTTGATGCCTGGCGACGGTTCAAGCTGCAGCTGGATTGCCTTGCTCGGAACGGACGCGATTGCGCCGCCTGAGGCGACCGTCACCGCTTCCGGCGCCGCCATCAGGGTCAAGTCAGCGGCAACGGACCACTTGAAGGCAGTACACGTTTCTGCCGAGGCGGCGCCTTGAAAACCCGTTGCCGCGAAAACGGCAACGGGCAGGAGCCGCAATGATACGTGCAAACGGGAGATTGAACGTTTCATAGCGAAGAACCTAATCCGGTTAGAATTGCGTGCGCATGTTGGCGTAGAAGCTACGTCCCATCTCAGGATAGCCATCAGTCAGGACATAGTTCTCGTCGAGGATGTTGCGTGCCGTGAGCAGCAGGCTCGTCTTATCGTTGAAGTCGTATTCGGTCTGGAAGTTCGCCAGGGCGAACGCGCCTGTTTTGTAATAGAGCGTGCCGGCTGAATTGACCGTCCAGCGATCCGATGCGAATTCGACGTTCGGCGTGATGCTCCACGCATCGGTGATTTTGTAAGTCAGATAGCTGATGCCCTTTACCCTCGGCATCCCGGTCAATTCGTAGGCCGGGTTCGACGGGTTGTGGATGTCACGCTGCAGCCACGTGATGTTGCCGCCGACGAGCAGCTTGTCGCTCACCGCGTAGTCGATCGAATACTCTACGCCGTAAAAGTTTCCGTCGCCGACGTTCTGGCTCTGGCTGACGGCCTGTCCCTGGCAAGCAGGATCCTGGCAGATATACGGCACCGACTGAATGAGATTGCTGACGTCGCTGTAGAAGATCGCCGCGGACATCTGGCTGTTGCGTGCGAATGCGCCAGTCCAACCCACTTCGTAGTTGATGGATCGCTCAGGTTCGAGATCCGGATTGGATGTCGCGCCGCCGAAGCGTGAACTGAAACGCTCGAAGATCGTCGGGAAGCGCGTGCGATCCGAAACGCTGGCATGCCATGTGTTGAAGTCGTCGGAACGATACACGATGGCGCCTTGCCAATTGAAAGCGTCCGAATTCTTCTTGTTGTATTCGAACATGCCGAGGTCGGTCGTGAATTCCTCGGCCGTGTATAGTTTGCGCCAGTCGTAGCTTGCGCCAGTCACGATATCGAGCCGGTTGGTCGCGTGAATCGTGTTCTCGAAGGCGATCGAGTAGGTGTCTTCCAGGTCGGTCTGGGTGGGTTCCTGAAAGCAGGGCTTTGTCGATCCGCAGGATCTGCCTCTGATGTTGTACGCCTGGGTTTCATCATGCTGATCGCGGCGATACAGGAAGGTAGCCTTAAACGTGTCCCACGGCGTGATGTCGGTTCCAAACAGAATGCTGCCGCCACCGGCCCAATCATCATAATTGCTGATGAACGCTTTCGGCAGACTTTGGGTCGTCTGCGCCGGATCATCGTAGCTCACAAGCTTATCCTGGAACGTCGTGTAATACGCTTTCGTTTCGACGAAGGAAGCTGAGCCGAGCTTGGTGTGCGAGAGCCAGTACAGGTTCTGCTGAGTGGTATCCGGCCAATCCCAATAGCGCTGCTGGGCGACAGGGTCCGTGACGTGGTACGGCGCGCCTTTGGCATTGTTCATACGGACGAAGTTGATGGAGTAATCGTCCGTTGCGTTCGGGGTTAAGCCGAGCTTGGCGCTGATCTGCCAGTTGTCTTTGTAGGAATGATCGCGTTCGCCGCCGTTTTCAACCGGGGTCGGCTTGAAGTCGTTGGACATGAACCAACCGTCGGTGTCCAGGAGCGCGCCGCTGACCTGGGCGTAGTATCCGCGCTGACGCGTTCCGAGGGAGGCGTAGGTCTTGTAGCCTTCGTATTGCCCATCGGTCCCGAACATCATGCCGCCCTGGACTTCGCCTTCGACGGCCTTGGTCGGCTTCTTGGTCACGAGGTTGATTGCGCCGCCCATGCCGCCGGGGCCGTTCAATACCGACGTGTAGCCTTTCGCGATTTGAACTTCCGAGATGTCGGCGGTCAAAAAGCTGGCAAAGTCGATGCGGTTGTCGGCGGGTCGATAGATGGTGATGCCATCGATTGAGAGCGGAACCTGCCAGCGATCAAATCCGCGCACGAAAATCAGCTGTTCGTTGCGGCTGCCGCCGGAATTCGACGCCGCGACGCCCGGCGCCAATGCCAAGGCCTGATCGAGTGTGGTCTTCGAGAAGGTCCACATGGCCTCATTGGTGATGGCTGTGCCGCCGACCATGTCGATCTGGCCGAGCGTGAAGACGCCTGCGGTTCCAGGCAGGCCGTTGCCGCTCAAGCCTCCGTCGGTGCCCACGCCTTCAACGTCGACGTCTTCGGCTTGGCCGCTTGTGGAGCCTGACTGCGTCGTATCCGTCCCTTTGGGCTTAGTTTTGGGCTTCTGCGCGATGCGCTGCTTCGGCGCCGCCACCACGACGGGCGGGAGCGTGACTTCCGACGCGCCTTGATTGGTGACACCAGCTTCCTGCGCATGCAGGCCGCCGGCAGATGTCATCGCCAGCGCAATGCACGCGGACGCACAGACGTTTTTCGAACGCATAGGACTCCCCCCAGAGACCGCAATATAGCCGAATGGCTATGATTTGATAGCCTATTGGCTATATCGAATTTCTGAAAGGCTCCAAGGCGACATTTTGGAATTGTTTTCGTAAATGTTTGAGCGTTGTATTTTTGCTCCACGGCATCGTATCGCGATAGATATGGTCTATGGCGAAATCGATATCGGCGAACTTCATCTCAAACGATGCGAGTCCGTCGGTGTTCGTTGATCCGCCGCGTGCGGAGCATTATAGGCTGGCGATCATGGCTTGGCGGCAGGGGTAGGAAAGGTTGCCGTTAGCTCCAGCTGCAGGATTCGGCCTTAGCTGTTTTTGATCCGCCCGGCGGGTGGCCGCCCTTTTTTGCGGCTTGGGACCTTTTAGTTTCCCCAGATTTTCGTGTATGAGTAGCCGTCGATGGGGATGGGGTTCCCCGATAACCGCCGCTATGGCTGATGACTCCTGGCGAGGCCGCATTCGTTCGGAATGAGGTAAGGAGAGCCATATGAATTTCACGACATGCCTGATCGTCATGTTCGGCGGAGCGCTCGGAACGCTGATGCGCTATCTGGTGTCGCTGTTCGCGCTGCCGATCAGCAGCCAGCTGCCCTGGGGCACGATCATCGTCAATATCACCGGATCGTTCATCATTGGGCTTTTCGGAACGCTCACCTTGGCGCATGGGCGCTTTCCGGTCTCCGATGAATTCCGACTGTTCGTGATGATCGGCATCTGCGGCGGCTATACGACGTTTTCATCCTTCAGCCTGCAGACGCTCGATCTGTTGAGAGACGGCGCTCTCGGCCGCGCCGCCCTGAACATCATCTTGTCGGTGGCGCTCTGCATCGGCGCCGTTGCCGTCGGCCATCTAATTGGCGCGCACTTCAACGGCGGAGCGACCGAAATCGCGCAGTCGGCGATCGAAGAAGATGTTTGAATTCAACCAACGTCGCGGCCGGTTTTCGGCCAGATGAGTTCGTGAATGCTGAACTGTTCGTTGGCGTCGGTCCAGACGCGCTTCGCGTTCCAACCCGATGCACGCGCGACATCGTGAAACTGATCGAGCGTGTACTTGTATGAATTCTCGGTGTGGATGGTTTCGTTCTCTCTGAACCGGAACGAACGGCCACAGATTGCGACGCGCTGATTGCGCGCGCTGACGAGATGCATTTCGACCCGGCCTTTGGCCGGATCATAAAGTGCGCGATGCCGAAACCCCCGTTCATCGAAATCGCCGCCAAGTTCGCGATTGATGCGGTGAAGCAGGTTGAGATTGAACGCAGCTGTCACGCCTGCGGCATCGTCATAGGCCTCAATGAGGACGCGCGGATCTTTCTTGAGGTCGACGCCGATAATGAGTCGGCTGCCTTCGCCAAGCGCACGGCCGAAAATCGACAAAAGAGATTGAGCGTCGGATGGCGCGAGATTGCCGATGGTCGAGCCGGGAAAGAAGCCGGTCTTGTGGCGCGATGCGAGATCGGCAGGCAATGCAATCGCGCGCGAGAAGTCAGCTTCGATCGGCCAGACATCAAGTTCTGGATAGCGCTTTGCGAGCCTGCATTTTGCCTCAGCCAGCGCGGTTTCAGAGACGTCGATCGGTACGTAGGCAATCGACGATGCGATACGGTCGAGAAGAATTTCGGTTTTCAAGCTCGATCCAGAGCCGAACTCGACGAGCAATTCGCCGTCGCCGATTTCGCCGACGATGTCGGCGGCATGATCGCGCAAGATCTGTGTTTCGGTCCGTGTCGGGTAATATTCCGGCAGGCGCGTGATATCTTCGAACAGCTCGCTGCCGCGTGCATCATAGAAATAGCGGCACGGCAGCGTTTTTTTCTCTTTCGACAAGCCTGCGATCACGGCGCGAGAGAACTCGTTCTCGAGCGTGTCGGCATGAGCGGGAGCTTTGGGAAGCGTTTGAGCGCGAGACATTAGCGAGCCTCCGATGCCAGCCTGAGGCCGACGAATTGCCAGCGTTGATGAGGGTAGAAGAAGTTGCGGTACGTCGGCCGCGAATGGCCCGCTGGCGTCACGCACGACGCTCCGCGCAGCACTTGCTGGCTGATCATGAATTTGCCGTTGTATTCGCCGATCGCGCCCGCCGGGGGACGATAGCCGGGATAGGGCAGGTATGCGCTCGACGTCCATTGCCACACGTCGCCGAAGAGCTGTCGCGGCGTTTGGCGATCCGGGTCTTTCGCACGTTGAGGCCTGAAATGATTTGCTGGCTGGTCGTGCCGCGCGCTTGCTTCAAGCGCTGCCATTTCCCATTCGAATTCGGTCGGCAGGCGTTTTCCAGCCCAGCGAGCGAAAGCATCGGCCTCGAAGTAGGACACGTGCGCAACTGGTTCGGCGGGTACGACCGGCAGAAGTCCGTGCAACGACATTTGGAACCAGCCGGCGTCGCTTTTTTCCCAATAGAGCGGAGCCTGCCAATCCTCGCGATTGACCGTCGTCCAGCCGTCTGCGAGCCAAAGCGATGCCGTGGCGTAGCCGCCGTCGGCAATGAACTCGAGCCACTCGGCATTGGTGACAAGACGGTCTGCGAGCTTGAACGGATGCACGAGTGCGTCATGCTGAGGCCGTTCATTGTCCCAGCAATAGTCATTCGACGCATGTCCGATGCGATGAATTCCGCCGTCATATTCAATCCAGCGCAGGGGTTCGGGCTGCGATACGTCGACATTTGAAGGCGACGCCTGATAGGCGGGCTTGAGTGGGCTCGCGGCAAACAGAGCAAGAATGTCCGTCAGGAGCAGTTCCTGATGCTGCTGCTCGTGATTGATGCCGATTTCAACGAGGCGCGCGAGATCTTCGCTCTGGCCTTGTTCAGAGGCGAGAAGCATTTCGAGCGCCTCATCGACGTGGGCGCGGTAGGCAAAGATGCGTTCGGCGGAGGGACGTGTCAGCAGCCCTCGTCTCGGACGCGGATGGCGTGGTCCGAGCGCTTCATAGTAAGAGTTAAAGCAATAATTGAAATTTTCGTCGAACGTTTGGTAGCCATCGAGATGCGGCTTCAGAACGAAGTTCTCGAAGAACCACGTGGCGTGCGCGAGATGCCATTTGGTGGGGCTCGCGTCTTCCATTGCTTGCACGACCATGTCCTCGGACGTGAGGGGTGCGGCAAGCGCAATCGAATGACGCCGCGTGGCGAATAATCTTTCGGCGATCGTCGTTGCAGCGGTTTTTGTGAGAGGCGCGGCGCTCGCAGCGGTGAGCAATGTGGGATGCATGATCATTCTCCTCGGCCGGCTCCTATCGCGCGACGATCATAGGTCTAAGATTTGAGATGTGAAATATTGCGCTGCCGAGCGCGAGCAATTGGGCTGCAATGCTTGGCGTTCTGATGCTGCTTGGCCAGAGGTGACGTGCGAAAAACGGCGAGCGTCGGCGTCCTGCCGAAGCTCACCCGACAATGCACAGAACACGCTGCTCAAGAGAGCTCATCCGCTTCGAGAATCGTCGCCTGCGGCACGACAAGATCGCAACGCAAAGTCCGATATATTGTTCCAAGCCTTCAAGCTGAGGTCTTAAGCGTTGGCGTCAGGGCGTGTTGTTTTCGATGAATTCGACGGCCTTTGCGTCGAATGCCAAATGCCCGCTGATTTGGCCGACGTTTGGGAATGGCTTCTCGTAGCTCCAGGCCACGTCCGGGGTGGTCGCATCGTCCGAATGCAAAGAAAAGTAAACGGCTTCGCCCTTGAAGGGGCAGTGCGTGACGGTCGCAGTCTTCTTCAGCATCGTCATGTCGATGTCGGCGCGCGGAATATAGTGCACGGCGGGATATGATCCTTCGTGCAGTATCAATGCGCCTGTGGTGTCGGCGATGACGTGGCCGTGCCAGCAAACGCGGAGGCGCGCCGGATGCGGAAGGATGCGGATCACGCGATCAGATTTGGGCTGCATCCGATACTCCGCGTTACTGATTGATGTGGTGCGATATGGGAGCCGCAGCGCCAATCGCAACCGGCGATCACGGCGTTTGATGTTTGTTGCGAACCGCGCTTTCACCGTTTCGCAGGTCGGGTCTTGACGTTTGCGCGTTCACGTCGCTTATGTCGCGGGACCAGCCGGCCGGGCGGCCGCTGCCGGACTTCGTTGTGGCGAAACGCGCTCTAAAGGCGCGCAAGCAAGACATCCGGTGGAGGAAAGTCCGGGCTCCTTGATGACACGGTGGCGGCTAACGGCCGCCGGGGGCGACCCCAGGGAAAGTGCCACAGAGAACATACCGCCCGCCTTCGCTGCTTTGCAGCTTCGGCGCGGTAAGGGTGAAAAGGTGCGGTAAGAGCGCACCGCGCGTCTGGCAACAGAGGCGGCAGGGCAAACCCCACCGGGAGCAAGATCGAATAGGGATGGGCGCGCGGAGCGGGAAACCGCAGACGCGGGGCGTGTCATCGCGCTACTCATCCGGGTTGATTGCACGAGGCGTCTGGCAACAGGCGTCCCAGATGAATGGCCGTCGCGGAGGATCTAGGCCAACACCCGGCATTCCGGTGTTGGGCTGTCTCCAGACAGAACCCGGCTTACAGGCCGGCTGGTAAATTTCTTGCGCAGTGCTTGCTTGCGCGTTTCGGAAGACCGCATGCGATCGCTGTCTGCGCTACTCCTATCCTTATTCATCGCCGCAATGTTTGCAGGACCAGCGATGTCATGGTCGGACGAAGATGTTACGCGCGACGGGCTGCATGGCTCGCTGATTGTGCCGGATCGTGGCGCGCGATCTGCAACCGTTTTGATCCTCGCTGGATCGGGTCCGGTCGATCGAGATGGGAATTTGCCCGGTTTGCGCAACGACAGCCTGAAGCTTCTGGCTCGCGGGCTCGCAGAACGTGGCATCGCTTCTCTCCGTATCGATAAACGCGGTATCGGCCAAAGCCGAACCGCCGCGATGCGCGAGGAGGACCTGCGTATTCAAACGTATGTCGATGACGCAATCGGCTGGATGGCGTTGCTTCGCGCGCGTCAAGACACCGGCCCGCTTTTCATTCTCGGCCACAGCGAGGGCGCTTTGATCGCGACGCTCGCAGCGCAGCGGGCGGATGTTGCCGGCGTCATTCTTGTCGCGGGAGCAGGCGAACCTGCCGCAGCGCTCATTGCGCGGCAGCTTTCAGACGCTGGCGTTCCCGAACACCTTCAGACTGAGTCGAAAAGAATTTCACAAAGCTTGGCGCGCGGTGTTGCGGTTGCGGACGTGCCGCCGGAACTCGCGGCGCTCTATCGTCCCAGCGTGCAGCCCTATCTCATGTCGTGGCTGCCGCTCGATCCCGCCGCAGAGCTTGCGCGCGCCAAGGCTCCGGCTCTCATCGTGCAAGGTACGCATGATTTGCAGATCAGGGCCGAAGATGCGCAGCGTCTGGCGGTAGGGCAGCCGAATTCCAAGCTCGTCTTGATTGAAGCGATGAACCACGTCTTGCGAGACGCGCCCAAGGAGCGCGCCGCGAATCTTGCGATCTACGGCGCGTTCGACAAGCCGCTGGCGCCGGGACTCGTTCCGGCGATTGCGTCGTTCATTGAAGCGCACGCTCGCTAGCTTCGATTTTCTCGGGCACGACCAGCTTCCGATACAAATGCCAGGTCGCGTGTCCGAGGATCGGCAGCACGAAGGCGAGGCCCAACAGGAACGGTATCGCGCCAAGCACCAGTCCGATCACAACGATCAATCCCCACACTGCCACAGGCACGGGATTTTCAAGGGCGGCGCGGATGGACGTTCTGACCGCCGTGCCTGCGCTGACGTCACGGTCGACGAGCATCGGGAACGAGACGACGCTGGTCACCAACACGACGAGCGCGAAGACGAAGCCGACGACGTTGCCGACGACGATGAGGTGCGTGCCTTTCGCGGTTGTCGTGAGTTGATCCCAGAATTGCTGCGGCGTGGAAGCTTCACCGCCAAAGAGCTGAGTGTGGATGAGGTTGGCGGTATAGAGCCATCCGACAAAAATGCCGGTAAGCGCCAAGCCGAGGAGCAGGATTGCGCCGATGCCGGGTCTCTTCAGAACGTCGAACGCTCGGGCGGGCGTATTGTCGAGACCGAGTTCCCGGCGGCGGCTCAATTCGTACAGGCCGATCGCGACGAAGGGGCCGAGCAACGCGAAGCCGGCGGCCATCGGATAGATCAACGGCAAAACGTCGTAGCCGAAGAACAGCCGCGCCAGCAGGAGTCCGACGACGGGATAAATGATGCAGGCGAAAAAGGCGTGTGTCGGAAACTCGCGAAAGTCCTCAATGCCTTGGGCGAGCGCATCCCGCACATCGGCAACGGTGATCTTGCGGACTTCCGGCTCGCCGTCCCGCCAGAGACCGGATGCGGGCCAGCGAAGTTCAGTTCCTGGATTGAGGGTGGGATGAAGGATTGCTGACTGTGATCTAGGGCTGCTCATGTTGACACCCCATAGGTTGCCGTGCCGAGCCCACGCGTGGGCGTCGGTACTCTCGTGCCCGCCCGCCTCGCCTGATCATCTTAACATGGGCCGTCCGCTTCCACGGTCAACTCAGGAAGCCGTGACCGTGCTCGGGTCCAGTCAAACACCCTAACCAAGCGCGCACTTCAGTTCCCGGAAGCGGGCTTGTTGGCTCGATGCGAGCAAAGCACTGGTGCAAAACCGCGTCTGGGCAGAAATATCCTTAAGAAACCGTTGACGACCGCGTTATCCCATGCGATCCCATATGTGCCCGTCCGCACCGGGCGGATACCGTGGTAGGGCGCCGGTTTGGTTGAGGGCCCAAATCTGAGCGACCGCCACGGCCTCTTTCCTAATTGTCTCTGGCGACTTCGCTTCGCGAAGCCGGCCGCCAGAGACAGGTTTTCCGGCCCTGGCGGCCGGCTCCCCGAAGGGGAGTCGCCAGGGCCAATTCAAAGCGTAGCGACCAGTAGCGAGTGAGGAGGACGAGTTTTCGTTAGCTGGGAGATGGACCGCTTTGTCTCGACATTCACAAACAAGATCGACGCCAAAGGCCGCGTCTCAATTCCGGCCTCGTTTCGCGCCGTCTTGGAGCGCGATGGATACGCGGGCGGCCTCTACTGCTACCCCTCGCTCGATGCTCCTGCGCTCGATGCAGGCGGCGAAAGACTTGCAAAGAAAATCGACGGGCTTCTCGCGGGCCTGCCGGACTATTCGGACGAGCGCGACGAGCTGTCTGTCGCACTCTATGGCGACGTCCAGGTTCTCACGATCGATGGCGACGGCCGCATCGTCCTTCCTGAAAGCCTTCGCGCGCACGCCGGCCTGGGCGCCGCCGTCACGTTTGTTGGCCTCGGTGACAAGTTTCAGATCTGGGAACCCGGACGTTTCGAAAAACGCCGGGCCGAAGCGCGCAGCAAAGTCCAGGTGACGCGCAAGCTTTTCGCAGCGGGTAGTCGCACGTCGAACGACGACGGTGACGCGGGAGCACGGGAATGACGCGCGGTGGCGGGGCAGAGGGAGCCTCGCTGGGGCCGGCTGAAAAGCCTCCGCGCCATATTCCCGTGCTTCGTTCCGAGGTTCTCGAGACGCTCGCGCCGAAGGACGGCGAAACCTACATCGATGGTACGTTCGGCGCAGGCGGGTATACGCGCGCGATCCTTGAAGCTGCCGACTGCCGAGTGCTGGCGCTGGATCGCGATCCCAATGCCATCCGAGGCGCGGCGCCGTTGCTGGCCGAATTCGGTCCGCGGCTAACGCTCGTCGAGTCGCCGTTCAGCCGGCTCGAGGAAGTCGCTCAGGACGCGCTCGGCGGAGCGCAAGTGGACGGCGTCGTGCTCGACATCGGCGTCTCGTCGATGCAGCTCGACGATGCGGAGCGCGGCTTTTCATTTCAACACGACGGTCCGCTCGACATGCGCATGTCCAGCAACGGGCAGACGGTCGCCGATTTCGTCAATTCGGCAGCAGAAGAGATAATCGCCAACGTCATTTACGCGTTCGGAGAGGAACACAAGTCGCGGGCGATTGCGCGCGCGATCGTCAGGCGTCGCGTGGAGACGCCGTATGCACGAACGCGGGAACTCGCCGACACGGTGTCTCGCGTCTTTCACGGACGCAAAGTCGATGGCCGGCACCCGGCGACGCGGACGTTTCAGGCGTTGCGGATTTTCATCAACGACGAGCTTGGCGAACTGGCTTCGGCGCTATCGGCCGCGGAGCGCGTGCTGAAGCCCGGCGGCCGTCTTGTCGTTGTCTCGTTTCACAGCCTGGAAGACCGGATCGTTAAAAAATTCATCGCCGAGCGCAGCGGCAAAACCCAGTCCGTTTCGCGCCATTTGCCAACAGAAACGATAAAAAGCACGCCTCCAAGTTTCCGAATTGTTAACTCGCGGCCGTTAACACCTTCTAAAGGTGAATTGGATGTGAACCCGCGTGCTCGGTCGGCACGTCTCAGAGCAGCATTTCGTACAGACTCGGATCCTTGGCCGCTCAATCGCGAAACGTTAGGTTTTCCTGCGTTCGAGGATTAGTATCTAGGGTTGAGTCCAGAGTAAACGGAGAGAGCCCGCCATGCGTCTCCTGAACATTGCCGCGTTTTTCTTTGCCATCACGAGCGCACTGCTCCTTTACGGACTGAATTACGACACCCGGCGTCTGGAAGCGGAAGTGCAGTCGAAAGAACGCGCTGCGGAGCGCGCTCGCGACGACATCGCGGTGCTCAAGGCGGAACGCGGAACGCTGGCTCGTCCGGACCGTATCGACGGACTGGCGCGGCAGATCGGTCTTGCGCCTCCGCGTGTCGATCAATTCGCCAATGGGCGCGAAGTGTCCGATCTCGGCGATCAGGATCGTGGCAATGGCCGCTGACGGCACGCTCGCGATCGGCCGTCCGGGGCCTGACGACGTTCGCAAGCGGCGGACGCGCAGCGCGACGGAAACGGTCGTCTATGGCTTTCTCTTTTTCGCGTTCGCGGAAGTCGCGATTCATCTGCTCACGCTGGCGGCTGGTCATCAGTCGGCCGTGACGCTCGCGGTTTCGGAGCCGGTTGCGACGAGCTTCAGCCGTCCCGATATCGTCGATCGCAATGGCCGGCTTCTGGCGACGGATTTGGAAGCGCCTTCGATCTATGCCGATCCGGGCGTCGTGCTCGACCGGGACGAACTCGTTGAAAAGCTCGCGACGGT
>ERZ778027.4299-NODE-4299-length-12421-cov-4.993773_pt1 | contig 12421 bp, 10 predicted proteins | sample MGYA00375757_ERZ778027 | MGnify/ENA primary metagenome ERZ778027 (study PRJEB29350, sample SAMN05389817) | bioreactor metagenome | isolation source: Ammonium sulfate bioreactor | place: South Africa: University of Cape Town | collected 2014-02-18 ... | reverse complement strand
GACGGCGGCCGATCTCGAGCCCTATTACAAGATGCTCGACAGCGCCGGGCAGTAGCTCCGGCCTCCTTTACCCTCTCCCGTTTGCGGGAGAGGGCAGGGTGAGGGTCTTGCTTCTTCCATCCGGCCGCGAGCAAGGAAGCCCCTCACCCCATCCCTCTCCCGCAAGAGGGAGAGGGGGACGACCCGCCGCGAGGACAGCGCATGACAGTTCCAGAACCTGCTCCGCCCGTCATCGAGACGCGGGCCGTCGTCAAGAGCTTCGCCGGCGTCCAGGCGCTGCGCGGCGTCGATCTCACGGTGCGCGCCGGCGAGATCCACGCCCTGCTCGGCCAGAACGGCGCCGGCAAGTCGACGCTGGTCAAGATCCTGAACGGCGTCCATCCCGCCGGGTCCTTCAGCGGCGACATCCGCGTCGCCGGGCGGCCGGTGAGCTTCCGCTCGACCTCGGACGCCCGCGCCGAAGGCGTCGGCTATGTGCCGCAGGAGATCGAGGTCCTCGAGCAGCTGACCGTGGCCGAGAATGTCTTCGCCGGCCAGACGGGGCTCGGCGCCGGCGTTCTCGTCAGCCAGCGGCGGCTGGAGGAGCGGACCCGCGCCCTCTTCGCAGAGATCGGGCTCGCCATCGATCCGCGCGCGCTCGTCGCGAGCCTCACCGCCGCGCAGCGCCATCTCGTCATGATCGCGCGCGCATTGTCGTTCCGCCCGCGCGTCCTGATGCTCGACGAGCCGACCGCCTCGCTCTCGGGCGTTGAGGTCGAGCGGCTGTTCGCCGTGCTCCGCCGCCTCAAGGCGCAGGGCTCGACCATGATCTTCATCACCCATCGCCTGCCCGAGGTGCTGGCGATCTGCGACCGCGTGACGGTGCTGCGCGACGGGCGCGTCGCCGCCGAGATCGGCCGCGAGGAGTTCGACGCCGAGCGCTTCATCTTCGCCATGTCGGGCCAGCGCCTGCAGCGGCTCTATCCCCATCACGAGCCGCCGCCAGCCGCGCCGCCACTGCTCTCGGTGCGCAATCTCACTATTGCCGGCCGCTTCGGCGTCAATCGCGGCGTCAGCGATGTCGGCTTCGATGTCCGCCCGGGCGAAATCCTCGGACTCGCCGGCCTGCTCGGCTCGGGCCGCACCGAGATCCTGCATGCGATCTATGGGCGCATTCCGTTTGCGGGGGAAATTTCGATCGCCGGACGGCCGGTCACCATCCGCAAGGCGGGCGATGCGCGAGCCGCCGGCATCGCGCTCCTGACCGAGGACCGCAAGCGCGACGGCCTCCTGTTCAACCTGCCCGTCGGCGCCAACATCACCATCGGCAATCTCGGTCCGCTCGCCTCGCGCGGCATGGTCAGTGACCGCAAGGAGAAGAGCGCCGTCCTCGCCGCCATGCGCGCGCTCGCCGTCAAGGCGCGTTCGCCGCAGTCCTCCGTCGCGCATCTTTCCGGCGGCAATCAGCAGAAGCTGCTCTTCGCGCGGGTCCTGATGAGCGGGCCGCGCGTGCTCCTCCTCGACGAGCCGACCAAGGGCGTCGATGCCTCGACGCGGCACGAGATCTACCGCCTCATCGTCGACCTTGCCGAGAAGGGCGTCGCGCTGGTCGTCGTCGCGTCCGAACTCGAGGAGATCATCGGCATCGCCGACCGCTGCCTCGTCGTGGCGGATGGACGGATCGTCGACGAATTCAACCGTGGCGAGGGCAGCGAGGATCGCGTGCTGCGTGCGGTCGCCGCGGCGCAGGCGGCGGCCACCATGGCCACCGCGCTTCCGGCTTCTGAAAGGACCGGCTGACATGGGCGGACGTTTCGAAGGACGATCGGTCCTCGTCACCGGCGCCGCCACCGGCATCGGCCGCGCCACGGCGCAGCATCTTGCCGCCAATGGCGCCTCGGTGTTCGGCATCGGCCTCGATGGCGACGAGGGGCGCGACTTTGCGGCAAGGGCCGGTGCCGAGGGGCTGAGCTTCCGCTTCCAAGAGGCGGATCTCACCAACGAAGCCGCCGTCCGCTCAGGCGTTGCTGCCGCGATCGAGAACTTTGGCCGGATCGACGCGGTGGTCAACGCCGCTGGCATCTACGAGACCGGCAAGCGTCTCGAAGACCTCTCCGATGCCGAATGGGACCGCACCATCGCCGTCAACCTGACCGCGATCTTCCGTGTCTGTCGCGCCGTGCTGCCGCTTATCCGCGCGGCGGGCGGCGGCTCGGTCGTCAACATCTCCTCAGTGCATGCGCTGGCGACCGTGCCCGGCGTTCCCGCCTATGCGGCGTCGAAGGCGGGCGTGCTCGGCCTCTCCCGCCAGATGGCGCTCGATTACGCCGTCGACCGCATCCGCGTGAACGCGGTCATCGTCGGTTCGGTGGCGACGCGCATGACGCTGGACGGGCTCGAAGCCGCCGGCGGCGCCGAGGCGATCGGCCTCTCCTTCGAGAAGAACCGCGCCCCGCGCATCGCCGATCCCGAGGAGATCGCCCGCGCGATCGGCTTCCTCATTTCCGACGACGCCTCCTTCGTCACCGGCAGCGGCTTCGTCGTCGATGGCGGGCTGACGGCGCTGGTGCTGTAGTCGGCCTCAGATCAGGAACGGCATGAAGACGAGCCGCTCTTCCGCGCGCTCACCCGGGGCGAGGACGATCACGCCGAGATCGGTCTCCGTCCGGTTGAGCGCGCAGGAGGCGTTGGTCTGCGGCTCCAGGCAGAAGACGTCTCGCTTCGGGTCGGCATAGAACATGAGGTTCTCGTAGAGCGGGCCAGCTTCGATGGCGAGGCCGACGCCGCGCGCGGGGAAGCGCAGCTCGGCGCGCCCGTCCCAGCCGCCATAGTCATTGTTGCGCCATCCCGCCGGCAGAGGGCGATGCTCCCTGAAGTCGAGTTCGGGCGTGACGGAGATGCGGTCCGAGACGACGCCGTGCGGCCCCTCCAGCCAGAAGCTGCGGGCGCGGAATTTCAGCGTCGTGTCGGGATCGCGCGGGAACCAGGGATGGTGGCCGAAGCCGAACGGCATGCGCCGCGGCCCGCGGTTCTCGATGGTGGTCACGAGCGTCAGCGCGCCGTCCGCGAGCGTGAAATGCTGCTCGGCGCGATAGGCATAGGGGTCGTCCGTGCCGCCTTCATGCTCCAGCGCGAGCACGGCGCTGGTCGCCGTCGCCGCCTCGACGGTCCAGGCGCTCTTCCAGCCGCTGCCATGGACGTTGAACGGCTCGTCGCCATTGTTGGGCGCGACGCGATAGGTGCGGCCCTCAAAGGTGAAGGCGTTGCCATCGATGCGGTTGGCATAGGGGATCATCGGGAAGCTGGCGACGCCGAGCACATTGCCCGCGGCGGCGTCGGCGGCCGAGAGCGGCCGCATCGCGTCGCGGCCCGCGATCCGCAGGAAGGCGATGCTGCCGCCCAGTTCCGGCACCAGACCCAGCGACAGCGGTCCATCGACAAGCTCGATCATTTGGTCCCTCTCAGAAATCGCGGCCATAGCCGGCCGTCCAGCCGCCATCGACGGTCAGCACCTGGCCGGTCGTATAGGTGTTCATCGGATCGGCGAGGAAGAGCAGCGCGGCCACCGCTTCCTCGATCCGGCCGGGCCGGCCGAGCGGCACATGCGTTCCCATCGCCGCATCGCCCGAGGTCGCGACCGGCGAGCCGCCATCCGCGATCCAGCCCGTCGCCAGCGCGTTGACCAGCACCGCCGGCGCGGCCCGCATCGCGAGACCGCGCATCGCCGCGATGACGGCTGCGAGCGCCGGTCCAGCCGCCGCATGGCGGCGCATGGGCAGCACCGCCACCGCCGGCACGAGATGAATGATGCGTCCCGCGCCGCGCGCCGTCATGGCGTCGGCGGCCCGCTCGCCGAGCGCGATCAGCTCATCGGGACGGTAGGCGGCATCGAGGTCGAGCGGATGCGCGATAATGAGGAGATCCGCCTCGCGCTCGACGCCGAAGGCGACCGTGGCGCAGTTCTCCGCCAGCGCCGCCGCTGCTGCGTCCGCCAGCGCATGGCGAACCCCGCCGATCGCGACGCGCCGGCCTTCGAGATCGATCCGCATTGCCGTCCTCCCGAGACGATCAAAGGCCGGACAGGAGCCGGCGACAAGAGCGGGCGGCGGCCAAATCGCATTTCCGGGCGAATCGGACTTGGCAAGCCGTCGGCTGGTAACATAACATCATGCTATTATAATTCTTGAGCGCAGACCATCGCTGCGCCGCAGGGCTCCGAGGGAGGAGAGAGATGAGCGCACCGGCATCGGGACGCCGCGCGCCGGCCACGCGGGCGGGCACTTTGCCGGCCGGACTGTCGGCCGCCGCATTGATCGATCTCTATGAGCGGATGGTGCTGCTGCGGCGCTTCGAAAGCGTCGCGCAGGTCGCCTGCCGCAAGGGCGAGACGCCCGGCTTCCTGCACCTTTATATCGGCGAGGAGGCGACCGCCGTCGGCGTCTGCGCGCATCTGCGGCCGACCGACTGGATCACCTCGACCCATCGCGGCCATGGCCATGCGCTCGCCAAGGGCATGGATCCCAACATCCTGATGGCCGAGCTGTTCGGCAAGCGCGACGGCTGCTGCGGCGGACGCGGCGGCACGATGCATCTCTACGACCGCTCGGTCGGCCTCTTCGGCACCAACGGCATCGTCGCCGCCGGCATCGGCCATGCGGTCGGCGCCGGCATCAGCGCCCGCGTGCACGGCACGGATGGCGTCGGCGTCGCCTTTTTCGGCGATGGCGCCGTCAACCATGGCGGCTTCCACGAGTCGCTGAACTTTGCCGGCATCCAGAAGGCGCCGGCGGTCTTCATCTGCGAGAACAATCTCTACGCCACCGCGACGCCGCTCGCCTCGGCGACGCTGAACACCGAGATCGCCACCAAGGCCGCCGCCTATGGCATTCCGGGCGTTGCCGTCGACGGCAATGACGTCGTCGCCGTCTGGCAGGTGATGCAGGAGGCTATCCGTCGCGCCCGCTCCGGCGCCGGCCCGACGCTCATCGAGGCCAAGACCTATCGCACCGTCGGCCATCACGAGGGCGACCCGGTGACCGGAACCTACCGGACCCAGGCCGAGGTCGACGCCTGGGCGGCGCGCGATCCCATCGCCACCTTCCGCGCGCGCCTCACCGGCGACTTCGCCTGCGCCTCCGACGACGAACTCGCAGCGATCGACGCGCGGATCGAAAAGGTCGTGCAGGACGCGCTCGCCTTTGCCCGGCAGTCGCCGGAGCCGGACGCCGCCACGTCCTCGCTGCATGTGTTCGCCGAGCCGATCAACCCGCCGGACGCGCTCGTCCAGGCGGCGCCGTCGGCGACGGTGACGCAGAGCTGGCTCGACGCCGTGCGCGACGGCATCGCCGAGGAGATGCGCCGCGACACGCGCATCCTCTATTTCGGCGAGGGCACCGGCGAACGCGGCGGTACCTTCGCCCATACCAAGAACCTCCATGCCGAATTCGGCGGCGAGCGGATGGTTGATACGCCGATCTCCGAACAGGGTTTCACCGCCGCCGCCATCGGCGCCTCGGCGACGGGGACGCGCGTCATCGCCGATCTGATGTTCGCCGATTTCATGTTCGAGGCAGCGGGGCAGATCGTGCTGCAGGCCTCGAAGCTGCGCTACATGTCGAACGGCCAGATGAACGCCCCGCTCGTGGTGCGCGTCGGCGCCGGCACGGTCAGGAGCGCCGGCCCGCATCATTCCGGCGTCTATCACCCGTCCTGGGCGCATATTCCGGGCCTCATCGTCGCGTTGCCCTCGACACCGGCCGACGCGAAGGGACTGATGAAGACGGCGCTCCGGGCCGGGGATCCGGTGCTTATGCTGGAATCGAAGGCCCTCTTTGCCTCGAAGGGCGAGGTGCCGGTCGGCGACCACCTGGTGCCGTTCGGCCTCGCCCGCATCGCCCGGAGCGGCCGCGACATCACCATCGCCGCCGCCGGCCAGATCGTCCATCGCGCGCTGGAGGCGGCGGAACAACTCGCGGCCGAGGGCGTCGAGGTCGAGGTCATCGATCTTCGCACCATCATGCCGCTCGATGTCGAGACCGTGGCCGCGAGCGTGCGCAAGACGCATCGCCTCCTGGTCGCCGACGAGGGCTGGGGCGCGTTCGGCGTCGGCGCGGAACTGGCGCAGGCCATGAACGAACTCGCCTATGACGATCTCGACGGACCGGTGGCGCGGCTGCACAGCGACCCGCAGCCGCATCCGCTGGCGCCCGCTCTCGAGCGGGCGATGCTGGTCGATACGCCGAAGCTCGTCGCCGCCATCCGCTCCGTGATTGCCGGTGAAGCGCCGGTGCCGCGCCATTGGCGCGCGCTCGGCGGCCGCGCCGCGGCGCCTGCGGCGGCAGCGTCTCCTCCTCCTTCCGCGCTGCCGCCGCAGGCGAAGTCAACCGCCGCCGGGACCACGGCTCCGCCAGCTGCCGCTGGCGACGGTGAGCCGATCACGATGCCGTTCGGCGATCTCACCGTCAGCGAAGGCAGGCTGGTGCGCTGGCTGAAAGCCGCCGGGGACGTTGTCTCCGCCGGCGAGATCGTCGCCGAGATCGAGACGGACAAGGCGGTGGTCGAGATCGAGGCGCCGGTCGCGGGCACCCTCGGCCCGCTCGAGCAGGAGGCCGGCGCCGTCGTCCCGATGGGAGGCCGCATCGGCAGCGTCCGGGCGGGCCGGGCATGAGTGCTCCGCAGCGCATCCCTGCGACGCCCTATGCGCGGCGTCTGGCGCGCGAGCGCGGCCTCGCGCTTGCCGAAATCGGCGGCAGCGGCCCGCATGGCCGCATCACCGCCGCCGACATCCTCGCCTTCGTGCCGAAACACGCCGCCCCAATCGCGGTCGAAGCACCGGCGCCAGCGGCTCCGGTCGCGCCGCTCATCGCCGCGCCGCGCGCCGTCGGGGCGTTCCAGGCGAGCGTCGATCTTGCGGCGCTGTCGGCGCTGATCGCCGCCTCGGGCGCGGATCTCCCGGCGGATCCCTTCCTCGCCAAGGCGGCGGCGCGCGCGACCGGGCGCCATGGGCGCGTCCTTCTGCTCCGCGATCCGAGCGGCAAGGCGGGCCTGGTCGACGACGCGGCCGGCCTTTCGCCGGGCGCGATCGTGGCGCGGCATGGGGAGGGAACCGAGGCCGATGCCGCGATGATCGTCGAGATCGTCCGCGCGGCGGGCATCCGTCCGGTCGGCGCATCTCTGCCGCCCTCGGCGGCTCTGCGCCTGATCGCCGTCCTCGACGGGACATGGGCCGTCCTGCTGCTCGTGCATGACGAGGCGGCGGTTCCCACGGCGGAAGCGGCGGCGATGCTCGCCGAGATTCGCGCCTTGGCCGAGGCGCCGCTCCGGCTGCTGGTCTGAGCGCCGATGCGGCGGCGTCCCGGTCGGCGTCGTTACATCATGAAGCCGGCGGTCCAGCCGCCATCGACGGCGAGGACCTGGCCGTTGACATAGCTCGCCTCGGGCGCGGCGAGGAACAGCACAGCCTCGGCGATCTCCTCCGGCGTGCCCGGCCTTCCGAGCGGGATGTGGCGCATGAAAGCCTCGGTGCGGGCGTGGAAGCTGCCTTCCTCGCCATAGAAGAGCTTGCGCGTGACCTCGGTCATGATCGAGCCCGGGGCGATGGCATTGGCGAGGATGCCATGCGGCGCCAGTTCCAGCGCCATCGAGCGCGTCAGGTGGATGATGCCGGCCTTGGCGGCGACGAAGGGGCTCTGCAGCCGCATCGCGGCGAGGCCGACGACGGAGGCGATGTTGACGATCCTGCCGCCGCGACCACCCGCGATCATCGGCTGCAGCGCCGTGCGGCTCATCAGGAACAGGCCGTCGAGATCGACGCCGACGATGCGGTGCCACTCCTCGACGGGAAACTGATCGACGCCGACGCGGTGCGCGAGCGTGTTGACGCCGGCATTGTTGACGAGGATGTCGAGCCGGCCATAGGCCTTCATCGTCTGATCGACGGCTGCGGCAATCGCGGCCTCGTCGCGGATATCGACCTCCACGGCGATCGCGTCCGGCAGGCCGGCGGCGACGCTCGCCGCGCCCTCGCCATTGATGTCGGCGACGACGATCGCGGCGCCGTTCGCCGCGAGGCGGTCCACGATCGCGCGTCCGATGCCGCCGGCGGCGCCGGTGACGAAGGCCACCTGGCCCGAAAGATCGCAGCGCATCGTCAAAGCCTCCCGAACGCTCTCGCTATTATGATACTATAATGATGATCGGCGACTGTCACCGCGAATGGCGGCGCGCGGCTGTTTCCGATAGTTTCGCAAAAAAGGACGACGGCGGGTGGCGGACGTGCGTGTGAACGACCGTGAGGAGAGCGGCAGGGACGGCGGCAAGACAGCCGCCGAGGATGCGCAGGGCGGGGCGGTGCTGGAGCTTTTCCCGCCGCGGGCGCTGTCGCGCGACGACGGGCCGCTCTATCGGCAGCTGGCCGCCATCCTGCGCGCGCCGATCGCCGAGGGCACGCTCGTCTCCGGCATGTCGCTGCCGCGCGAGGCCGATCTCGCCGAGCGCTTCGGCGTCAGCCTGATCACCGTCCGCCAGGCGCTGCGCGATCTCGAGAACGAGGGCCTCATCAAGAAGCGCGCCGCCAAGCCGGCGGTGGTGGCCGGACCGCAGGAGGGCCGCAAGCGCAGCTTCGGCTTCCAGAGCTTCGCCGAGATCGCCGCCTCGACGCGCGACCGGCGGCTCGACATCCACAGCTATCGCAAGGAGCGCTCGGCGGCGGCCAGCGCGGCGCTCGGCCTTGATTCCGACGAGGCGGTTCACTGCCTGCGCGCGACGCTGTTCATGGAGAATGTCCCGACCGGCCTCACGACCTTCTATTTCCCGCCGGAGATCGGCGCGCGCATGAAGCGCTCCGATTTCGACGATGTCGTCGTGTTCCGCTCGGTGCAGCGCCATCTCGGCATCAAGCTCTCCGGCGCGCGGATCACCGTCCGCGCCGACGTCGCCGACGAGAGCCTCGCCAAGGCGCTCGACTATGTCGTCGGCGGTCCGATCCTCGTCATCGAGATGCTCTATCTCTCCGAGGCGGGCGATCCGGTCGAACTCACGATCAATCGCAATCGGGCCGATCTGTTCAGCCTCTCCTATGACGCGCCGAACGACCTCGTCTAGGGCGTCGCTGGACAGTCTCATAAGATTATAATAGCATCATCTTGTCGTGTGGATGATGGCAGAAGCCGCCGCCGACAGAGCCGGGCTTGCACGCCGCGGCAATGATGGTACCGTTATCATGCGAGACGCCCACAAGAAGCGCCCGCATCGCAGAGGAACGCTCTCGAGGGAGGAACGCCGTGAAACTGAAAGCCACGCTTGTCGCCCTGGCGGCTGCGACGGCGGCGCTCGCCGCCGCCCCGCCTGCCATGGCCGAGGGCAAGCCCTACAAGATCTATCTGTCGAACAATTTCGTCGGCAATGACTGGCGCCAGCAGATGGAGCGCGTCGCCGAGGTCTCGGTGAAGAAGGGGCCGCTCGCCGGGCGCGTCGATCTCAAGATCGAGAATGTCGAAGGCACGGTCCAGGCGCAGATCAACTCGCTCAACAACATCATCCGTTCGAAGCCCGACGCGATCCTGATCGACGCGGCCTCGGCCGAGGCGCTCAACCCGACCATCAAGAAGGCCTGCGACGCCGGCATCGTCGTCGTCTCCTTCGACCAGGTGGTGAGCGAGCCCTGCGCCTATGCGCTCGAATCCGACTGGACGCGCATTCCGGCCGTGCTCGCGGAATGGATGGCGGCCTCGCTCAACGGCAAGGGCAAGGTCTTCGTCGACCGCGGCCTCGCCGGCGCGCCGATCTCGGCCCAGCTCGAGAAGGGCTATCTCGATGTGCTGGCCAAATATCCGGGCATCGAGGTCATCGGCAATTACAACGGCGAGTATGCGCTCGGGCCGGAGCAGGCCGGCGTCGCCTCCCTGCTCGCCGCCCATCCGGAAGTCGACGGCATCCTGACGCAAGGCTATGGCAGCGGCGCGATCAAGGCGCTGCAGGACGCCGGCCGCAAGATCGTGCCGGTCACCGCCTTCTCCTACAATGTCGCGGCGACGACCTGCGCGCAGACGGAAGGGGCCGCCTGCATCCTCGGCTCCAACCCGGCCTATCTCTCCTCCGAGGCGATCAAGCTCGCGGTCGACATCCTCGATGGCAAGCCGAAGCCGGCCGACCGCCATATCCTCGTCAATGGCGACTTCCTCGCCACCAATGGCGGCGAGTGGAAGTCGACGCTCTATCCCGACGCCGTCATCCAGAAGATCGAGATCGGCAAGAATGCCTGGCCGGATCGCCCGCCGGGCTTGACGCTGCCGATCACGCCCGACTGGGTCGAGATCACGGCCGAGGAAGCGGCCGGCGGCTGAGCCGCCTTCAGCGATCGCGCCGCCCGGTATCCGCAAGCGGGCCGGGCGGCGCCCCTTCGCAACGACGCGCCGTCTTGCGGCGCCCTTGGCCGGCGGATTCATGACCGATTTCCTGAAGGCGACCGCGGTCGTCAAGCGCTATGGCGGCATCGTCGCGCTCGGCCGGGCCGATCTTTCGGCGCGGGCCGGCGAGGTGCATGCCCTGCTCGGCGAGAACGGTGCCGGCAAGAGCACCTTCATCCAGATCCTGGCCGGCGCGGTGCGCGCCGACTCCGGCACCATCACGCTCGCCGGCGAGGCCTATCGGCCGAAGAACCCGGAAGCGGCGCAGGCCGCCGGTGTGGCGGCGGTGTTCCAGGAACTGTCGCTGATCCCCGACCTCACCGTCGCCGAGAATGTCTGGTTTCGCCACGAGCCGCTTTCGCCGCTCGGGACCGTGCGTGCGGCAACGCTGAATGCCGCCACTGCCGAACTCTTCGCGCGCTATCGCTTTCCCGATATCCGGCCGGATCGCGAGGTCCGCCGCCTGACGCTCGCCGAGCGGCAGGTGGTCGAGATCGGCAAGGCGCTGTCGCGTAATCCGCGCGTGCTGATCCTCGACGAGGCGACCTCGGCGCTGCCGCCGGCCGAAACGGAGTGGCTGCTCGGTCTCGCGCGAAGCGTCGCCGCGGCCGGCACGCTCGTCATCTATATCTCGCACCGGCTCGGCGAGGTGCGGGCGATCGCCGACCGCATCACCGTCTTCCGCAATGGCGAGACCGTCGCCGCCTACGAGACGCAGGCGGTCGACGACGAGACCATCATCGCCGACATGCTCGGGCGGCGCATGGACCGGCTCTATCCCCCGCGCGTCGCCACGGCGACCGACCGGGTGGCGCTCGGCCTCCGCGGCTTCGGCGCCGGGTCGAAGCTCTCCGGCATCGATCTCGATCTGAAGGAGGGCGAGGTGCTCGGCGTCGCCGGCCTGCAGGGCCATGGCCAGCGCGAACTCTTCCAGGCGCTGTTCGGCCTCGGCCGCGCCGAGGGATCGGTCGCGCTCTGGGGCCAGCCGCGCGATATCCGCTCGCCCCGCGCCGCGCTGTCGGGGCGCGACGGGCTGGCGCTCGTCCCGGAGGATCGCCGCAGCCATGGGCTGATGCTGGCGAAGAGCATCCGCGAGAACCTGACGCTCTCCGTCGTGCGCCGCTTCACCCGCTTCGGGCTCACCGATCCGACGCGCGAGCAGGCGCTGGTCGAGGAGATGATCCGCACGCTGCGCATCAAGGCGGATTCGCCCGAGCAGCCGGCCGGCACGCTGTCGGGCGGCAACCAGCAGAAGGTCATCTTCGGCAAGATGCTGCTGACCGAGGCGCGCATCCTGCTGCTCTACGATCCGACGCGCGGCATCGATGTCGGCACGAAGGGCGAGATCTTCACGCTGATGCGCCGCCTCGCCGCCGAGGGCTATGCCATCCTGTTCTATTCCAGCGATCTCGCCGAACTCGTCCATGTTGCCGACCGCGTCGCCGTGCTGCGCAACGGCCGCCTTGCCGCCGTTCTAGAGGGCGACGACAATTCCGAACACGGCATCCTGCGCGCCGCCATGATCGAGAGGGCGGCCGCATGACGATGCTCGCCGCCGACAGCCGCGAAAGGCGCGCCATGCCGGGTCTCTCCCCCTCGCTGAAGGCGACGCTCACAGACCGGGCGCCGATCCTGATCCCGGTCGCGATGCTGATCCTGCTGGTCGCAATCTATGCCAGCCTCCGCGAAGGCGTGTTCACGCTGGACGAGCTCAATCTTGACACGGCGGCGGCGCTGACGCTGGTGCTGGCGGCGACGGGGCAGACCATCGTCCTGCTGCGCGGCGGCATCGATCTGTCGATCGGCGGCACGATCAGCCTCGGCACTGTGCTCGCGGCGACGCAGTTTCGTGACGATCCGGCGCATGTCGCGCTGTGGACGGTGATCATCCTCGCCATCGGCGCGCTGGTCGGGGTCGTCAACGGCGTCCTCATCACGGCGCTGCGGCTGCAGCCCTTCCTGGTGACGCTCGCGACCTGGTCGATCCTCTCCGGCACGGCGCTCATCATCCTGCCGATCGACGGCGGCGGGCTGCC
>ERZ778027.4298-NODE-4298-length-12422-cov-3.090968_pt1 | contig 12422 bp, 8 predicted proteins | sample MGYA00375757_ERZ778027 | MGnify/ENA primary metagenome ERZ778027 (study PRJEB29350, sample SAMN05389817) | bioreactor metagenome | isolation source: Ammonium sulfate bioreactor | place: South Africa: University of Cape Town | collected 2014-02-18 ... | reverse complement strand
CGAGCAGGTAGAAGAGCAGCAGGTAGAACGAGAAGACGACGGCGTACGCCACGACCTCGAGCAGATGGTCGCTGCGCAGGTAGCACTTGGTGCGCTTGCGCAGGCGCAGCTGCTCGTGGTACGACTCGTGCCACAGCTCAATGTCGGTCGTCGAGTGGAAGGCGGCGCCGACCAAGAAGCGCTCGGCCGACGCCAAGTACAGGCCGATCACGAGCGACACGACGCCGGTGAGCGTCAACAGCGCGTCGAGCCGATGCACGATGCAATCGTAGATGCAGGCGGCGCACAAGAGCGACAGCACGACGCCATCGTACGGTATGTTGCGTACCATACGTACATCGTTGATGAGACCCGGCACGAAGATGGCGACGTAGAACGCCAAGAAGCCCAATGACGGGAGCAGCATGGGTTCACTGATGCGAGTGTATGGATGGCGTTGAGTTGTTGATGAAGGGGAGGGTGGAATGGATTGGATTGGATTGATCGACATTGCGAACGTAAAGTTCCAGAGCGACTTCCCACTGCTGCTGCTTGTTGTTTGTTTGCTCGCTCGCTCGCGCATCCATCAATCACATATCCTCCCCATCACCCACACCACACCGAAACCTACTATCAAACTATTGGGCTACACCACCTCCTGTTGTTCTAGTAGTAGTAGTAGCCGACCACCACCAATACCACGAGCCTCTCGTATCGAGGGCGGCTCGGCTCGGCTCGATGACGCTCACCACTCCGACCCGCGCCGCAGTAGCCGCTGCATGGTTCGAACGCGCTCTCCGCGTCACAATACTCGCCGTGCTGCTACTGCTCGTGTTCTCGGCTCGCGCCACTCAAGTCTACGTCGACTCGACCACCGGTGCTATCAGCAACTGCGGCACCTACGATCGACCATGTCGTTCGATCAGCGCCGCGGTCGAGCGCAGCTCCACCGGCGGCGAGATCATTCTGTTCCCTGGTGAGTACCGTCCGACCTTCGATCCCATACCACTGAACCTGACGTACGTATGACGCTAGCGGTCGATTGTTCGAGAGTACGATATCTCAAGCCTGTTGTGCGTGTGTCTGTGTGTGGTCTTGATGGTGCAGTATTCGTGCTCTCTCGATCGACTACCGCCTCAACACCACGATCGACTGCAACAACCGCATGGGCTTCAAGGTGCTGCCTCTCGCATTTCGCTTCGAGAACCTCGTGTTCCGCCACTGCAAGGGCGCCATCATCGCCACCAACGTCGAGCAGGCTGCACTACTCTTGCACTCTGACGAGAGCACCGACGAGTACGACGATGAAGTGCGCATCGCTCGCTTGCTGGACGTCGCTCTCCCACCACCACACTCGCTCGACGAGTACGGCACCGGATACGAGCGTCCGCGAGCGGCTGCCTCCATCTCGTTGCCAGGCTCGAGCATCTTCATCACGAGATGCACCTTCATCGAGAACAAGCAAGCGCTGCTGTTGTTCCACTCCGAGGTGCTGGTTACCGAGTGTGATTTCGTACGCAACTACGACACGGCCTTCGGCTCGAGCATCGTGTACACCAACAGCGAGAATCAACTCGGCATCACGATCACTCGCTCCAACTTCATGTACGCCGTCGCTCGTTGCTGCGACACGCGATCTAGCGCGCAACATCGTACTCACTTGACTGTGTGACAGACAAAACTCGCTCTCGAGCAATCGCACCAACGATGTACGCGCAGGCTTGGGCATCGTGCTGTTTAGCGCCTTGCTGGATCAGCTCTCGATCATCGATTGCGAGTTCGAAGACAACCTCTCGTTCCTGCCGCTCGCTCAGGTGCACATGATCTTTAGCCGCGCTCTCGAGACCTACTTTGTCTCGTCGCGTGTGCGCAACTCGCCGCAGACCGTCGTGCCCAAGGAGCAGCAGCGAGTGTCGGTCTTGACGCTCTCGCTCGTCGGCGGCACGGCGCTCGTCGTGAATTCGAGCTTCTCGGGCCTGCGCGTTGCCAACACCGGCCCGAACCAAGGCTATCAGTGGCTGTCGGTCAAGCAACTCGACCTGCTGAACGTCTTGAACACGAGCTTCGCGTCGAGCTCGATCGGCAGCGCCGACAGCAATTCGACCTTCTCGGGCGTCGCCATACTGCATTGGATCAACCAGACGATCAAGCTACAGAACTGCTCCTTCACTAACAACACGATCGTCGGCGCCGGCACGGGGCTCGTCAGCTCGCACTACAACGACGTGCGGCGGCGCAAGCGCGACGGCGGACTGCAGCCGCACCTGTTCCTCAAGTCGATCGCGCTCGAGGGCATTCTCGTGGCAGACAATGCCGCCTCCTCGGGCGCCACGCTCTTCCAGCAAGGCGGCATCGGCTGGTCGATCAAGCATCTCACGGCTCTCGGCAATCGCGGTCAAGGAGCGCCACTTCTGTCTCTCGGCACGAGCTCCATCGAGACGCTCACCTTCCTCTTCAACGAGGTCACGCCTGCGACCGGCGACGTCGGCACGCCGCAATGGCCACAATCGGCCGTCGATGTCCCGATCGTGCTGTCGTTAGAGTCGGTCAACATCACGGTCGCGCTCTTGTGCCACAATCGTGGCGCGATGGCCATCTACTCGCTCGATTGGCAACCGGCTCGGCACGTGGCGTCACTCGTCGATTACTGCAACACGAGCTCACCGATCCTGATTGCCGGCGTCACCTTCAAGGCCGGAACCGTGTCGAACGTCACGTTGACCGACTCGAGCCTCGCTCCCATGGCGGTCTACGGCTTCAACACCGTGCTGTCGTTGAGCGTATTCGCCAACAACCAGAATCTCGGCTCCGGCAATGGTGGAGCTGTGCTCGTGTTCAGTGACTCAAGTCTCTCGAAGCAAATTGGCCTCCACCGCAATACTGCTGCTGGTACGCCAGTGTCGAACAACAGGGCAAATGAGTTGCAAGACGGTGGTGATACCAATGACGTTGACGATGACGACGACAACGACAACACCGAGGTGATTCTTGACAACGCTGATGACGACGAGGCATTGTTGTACGAGGCATACCAAGACAATGGCGCCGCAGCGAGCACCATCACGCGGTGCACCTTCCGCCAGAACTATGCACTTCACAATGGCGCGGCAATGGAGATTGCACACAATTGCACGGTGCGCAGCTCGATCTTTACGCGCAACACGGCCGGCAAGGTGTACGGCTTCCTCTCGAGCGTCGGCGTCAACTCCAACGCCCAAGGCTTCAATAGCTCGCAGCCCGATTGCTTCTTCTCGCCGACGGTTCTCCGCGTCGAGGTGGGGCACGTGGGTGCCACGTTCTTTACGTGCATCTGGGACGATCCAGTGGTGCCTGCCGGCTCGACTCTCTATGCACGACCAATCTACGGCACCAGCGGCGCCTCGAGCCTCTTCGTGACGGCGTCGTCGTACTGCGGCGAGGCCGTGCACCACAGTCTCTGGGCGAGCTACATTCGCGTGTGGGTGGTGCAGCTCGACTCGGAGCCGGCGAGCCAGCGCACGGACTTGGACCTCGTGCCCGGCTCGCAGGGTCTCTACAGTGCCTCGCTGAGCGGTCTAGCGGTCGGCCACTACGAGGCGTTTGCGACGCTCAACACCGTTCCGAGCCTCTACTACGGCGCCAAGTTCGAGATCACCGACGCCGTCACGACCTTCTCGGAGCTCTATGTCTCGAACCTCCGCGGCCACGATTCTCCCATGTGCGGTGGCAATGTCAGCGATCCCTGCAAGAGCATCGGTGCTGCTGTGTCGCAGTCGTTCGTCAACGACACGATCTGGATCGAGCCGGGAACCTACAACACGCCGCAGGACATTGGTCTCACGACTGCTGGTTGGATCTCGATCAAGCGATACTCCAACCACTCCTCTTCCTCCTCGTCGTCGTCATCTTCCGACTCACCGTCATTGTTGGGAGATGACCCGAACCAAGTGTTACTCTCGTGCGTACACAACGGACCGGACTTTGTACTGTATGCGCAGCAAGCAGTGTTCATCGAAGGCATCACGCTGACCGACTGCCCACCGGTGGCCATGACACTACCTCCGGGCAGTGTGCTGCGAGAGTGTTCGTTCATCGCCAACCGAATGGGTCACATTGGCGTGGCGTTGCTAGCCGTGCCGTCTGGCTTCCATGCCTCGAACGTCTCGATCGAGTCGTGCCTCTTCGAGTCCAACCAATCGCCGATGCTGCTGCACGGTGGCGGACTGCGTGTCGTCGATTCGGTGTTCCGCAACAACACGGCGGTGCTGATCGAGTCGCGCGGCTGGGTGCTCATACTCACCAACACGTCGTTCGTCAACAACTCGTCGCCCGACGCGCCGACGACCTCGTTGCTGCAGCTGCAGAACGCGCTCACCATCACACGCAACAGTGAGTTCATCGGCAATCGGCAGTGTCTCTTCAGCGCGCAGCGCGGCGCCCTCAGCGTCTTCTCGTCGAGCTTCATTGCCAACTCGTGTTCGCGCGACGGCATCGTGCTCTCGTCCAAGCAGCACCTCACGAGCACCTTCCAGAACTGCGTCTTCATCGACAATGTCGCCAACGCCGCCGCCACCGCACCGATCACCATGATGCTGGCGCTGCGAAACAGCGTGCTCTCGCTCCTGCAATGCTCGGTGCTCGCGACGCAACCCAGATCGGCGAGCGCCGTGTTGGCGGTCGGAACACCGAGCGTGCTCACGATTCGTAACACCAACATCACCTTCTCGGCGCATCCCATCGTGCCGCTCGTGTACTCGAACGGTACCAATCAGCTCATCAACTCATCGATTCGCTTCGTGTTGCCGTCATCCGTCAACCACACCGACGACGAGCGCCTCGCTGCCATGCGCATCAGCGCGAAAGAGGAGGCGCTCGTCGGTGCAGGTCGGCCACAGCCACCGATCGGCAAGCCACAGCCGCCAGACTTTGTGTCGCTCTACCACGCCGACTTGGGCCTGCCGGTGGCGCACTCGTTGCTGCAGTCATCGACCTTCGTCTCGCAAGTCGCGAGCCCCACGGCGCAAGTGACGGTCGCCGGCGTCGGCTCGCTGGCCATCACCAAGTGCACGTTCGAGCGCACGGCACTCGTGTTCAACAACACCGAGCCGTGGTTACCCGAAGGTGCCGGCAAGCTGTCGGCCATCCTCACCGACACGAGCTTCCAGTACGTGGACTTTGGTCCGGCGATCGATCTGCGGCAGGCAAACTTGACGGCCGAGCGCGTCGTCGTGTACTCGTCGGTCTCGTCGAGCGCGAGCTCCAACTCGATCGCCTCCTTCACCGACTGCCACTTTGTCAACAACACCGGCGAGCTCGGCGGCGCCTTCTACATGCCGCCACCGAGCCCGCGGCACATCGGGCAGTCGTCGATGCTGTTCCGCGGCTGCTTGTTCAGCAACAACACGGCGTCGCTCGGTGGCGGTGCGCTGGCGCTCGAGCGCGGCACGTTGCTTCTCACCGAGTGTCAGTTCGAGTACAACTCGGCGCCGTTCGGCAGCGCGATCCTGGTGCAAGGCACGGGCCAGATGTTCGTCAACACGTCGTCGTTCACGCGCAACACGGCCTCGGAGCAGAGTGGCTTCGAGGGCTCGGTGTTGGTCTTTGGACCCGGCGTGCCGTACTCGCCCTTTACGACCACGACCGAGTGTTTCAACGTGACTCGCGACGACGGCAGCAACTCGTGGATGACGGGGGTCGTGAGCATCGGGGCAGATGCAAACATCGACCAAAGCTGTGTCTTCACCAACAACACGCTGCTGGCTGCCAACGCCACGCTCGAGATCACGCTCCCGCCGCGAGACCAGACGCTGAACGCCACCGCGATTGCCGCGTGCGCCAACGAGCTCGAGTGCTACATCGCTGGCACCTCGCCGTCGTACCTGTTCACCACGCAGGACACGTGCAACCTGCCGATGACGACTGGCGGCAGCGCGCAGCTGTTTGCCGTCAAGACCGTCTTTTCGTGTCCATCAGGCTGCGGCAATCATGGCAAGTGTCTGTCGGATGGAACGTGCAGCTGTGACCCGGACTGGGGCTCGCCGACTTGCCTCGAGTACGAGCCTTTCGGTGTACGCAACTCGTCGTCAATTCGAGCGCCACGATCTCGTGCTGTCCCAGCGAGCACAAGCGACCCATACGAACTCGAATGGCATCAACTCATGACCGAGTACCACCGAATCGTAGCATCTACCACCACCACCTCCTCCTCATCTTGGTCTTGGAGACCAGCAGGTTCACCACCAACCATTTCGTCCGTAGTTGACTTGCACAATGGCAACTACTCGGTCGTCACCAAGCCACTAATGACAGCTGCCGGTCGGTACTGCGTCAACACGACCTTCCTCAATGTATCGCTCGCGCCACCGTCATGTTTCTCGGTTCTTCCGGGTGAGGCTGTCGCCAACATGTCGATGGCACTCGGCAAGCAGGTGAACGGCGGCTTGATGTACTGCTCGGAGCGACGATTCGTGTTCGTGATCGAGGCGCGCGACCTGTACGGCAACCGCCTGCTCGGCGGCAACGACACGTTCGTGGTGCAGATCGTCTCGAGCACCAACAGCTCCGAGCGCCTGACGCCAAGTGTGCGCAGCCTCGACAATGGCCACTACCTGGTGTACTACAACTTTTCCATGAACCCCGAGGACCCGACCGTCTACTACACGACCACGGTGTTGCTCGAGAATCCGGGCGGGCAGTACAACGGGCCCATCTCGGGCGCCAACAACGTCACGACCGCCTTCCGGCCGACCGACATCAATCCCAACAACTGCTCGATCGCGTACTATGGCGTCGAGGGCGGCCCGTCGGACGAAGGACTCGTGGGCAACATTGTGGCCTTCAACATGCTGTTGCGCAACTACGACAACGAGGTCGTGACGTCGTGTGCGCTTCGCTCGTGCATCGAGGCTTCGTTGGTGCTCGAAGGCGGCTCGCTGCGCGTGCCGGTCGATTGCTCGGATTGCAACGAGTCGGTCGAGTTTCCGTTCCACTGCACGTTCAACACGACGGTGCGCGGCAAGTACGACATTGAGGTGCTGTACGCCGGCGAGCGACTTCGTGGCGACAGTCTGTGCTTCAACGGCGTCGAGGCCGTGGCGTGCTACAACTGGTCGACGGTCGTGACGCCGGCGCGCGCCGATCCGTCGCAGAGCTACGTGCTGTTCAACAGCTTCAACCCGGCCAAGATGGTCGCCAATCAGACGTACTCGCTCATCGTGCAGACGCGCGACCAGTACGACAACCAGTGCGACTGCCCCGAGGCGTCGCCCTTGTCGGCCAACGTGAGCCCGGCGTACGTGCAGCCGGTCACGTTCAAGTGCGAGACCGACCACACGCTCGGCCTGTACAAGGGCAGCATTAACTTTACGTCGATCGGTACCGGGCAAGTGACGATACTCGTGTACGGCCAGGCGATCTCGAATGGCACGCTGGACTTCTTCTACCAATGCAAGGAAGGCTCGTATCTCGACTCGCAGTCGCAGCAGTGCATCCCGTGCCCGGCCGGCACCTACCAGAACGTCACCAATCTCTCGAGCCGCTGCATCGCGTGTCCGGGCCAAACCTCGACCAACGGCAAGACTGGCGCCAAGTCCGAGACCGACTGCTCGTGCGAGGCCGACTACTACGGCTCCGGCACCTCGTGCCTCTCGTGCAAGCGCTCGTGGACCGGTGACACGACGCACTGTCTCGGAGGCCGCTCGTGCGATCAGAGCTACGCCGGCTACCTGTGTCTCGCGTGCAACGGTACCGCGTCGCATCGACTCGTCTCGTTGTGCGTCGAGTGCAACACTGGCTCGCCCGGCACGCAGGTCGCCGTCGGCCTCCTGGTGCTGGTGCTCATCTCGTACCTCTCGTTGCTGAGCGCCTACTGGGCCGACGAGCTGCACTCGGTGGCGCGCTTCTTTCGCCTCGTGGCCGTCACGAGCTTCCTGCGCGTCGGCTGGCCGTACGCCACGGCGCTCACCATCTCGGGCCTCTCGCTCTTCAACCTCAACGTCGAGTTCCTCGCGCTCGGCTGTCTCTCCGGCAGCGCCACCAACGACCCGAACAGCGCCTCGATGAACCAGTGGTGGATCTCGGCCATCGTCGCGTACCTGCTGCCGGTGCTGTTGCAGTTTGTCATCTTCTTTGCGTGCATGGTGTCGATGCTCGTGACGCGCATTCGCCGCAAGCTGCGCCAGCCGAGCGAGTGGACCGACAATGCCGAGCACCGCGAGCTGTTGCGCATACGCCGCTCACACAAGGACCGCTGGTTCGCGTTCCGCAAGCTCTACTGGGGCTACTTCGTCGCCATGCTGTCGTTCTTTTACGTGCCGGCGCTCATCATCAGCTTCGCGCCGTTCGCGTGCGGCCGCCTCTCGGACGGCACGCTCGCCATGCTGATCGAGCCGTCGCTCGAGTGCTTCTCGGCCTCCGACGGCACGTGGTGGATCTTGGCCGCGCTCTCGAGCCTCTACTTTGTGCTCTTTGGCATCGGCACGCCGGTGCTCTTCCTGTGGCTGCTGCGCACCTATCGCGGTAGCAAGGACTCGCGCAAGGCGCGCCGGCTGCGTGAGGACATGCCGTGCATCGCGCGGCCGTACGAGCCGCGTGGCTGGTGGTGGTGGAACATCCTGCCGCTCTTTGAGGAGTTTGTGTTCGTCGCCGTCGCGATGCTCGTGCCGTCGCCCACCGTGCAGCTCACCTTCCTCACGGTGCTGTGTGTCGCGCTCACCATGATGCGCTTCGCCGTGCGTGACCGGCTGCAGCGCAAGCAGGGCATACGAATCGAGCACTACATCTCGGTGTGCTTCTCGTTCGCGCCGCTCTTCTTCATCGCCGGCGCCGCCACGTCGTTGCTCGTGAGTGCGAGCGCCACCACGGCCACGACGCTCTCCCTCATTGGAGTCGGAATGCTGCTCGCTGTGCTGGTAGACTTTGGCCAGTTCGTCCTCAAGCGCTGTCCGCTCTCGAGCGACCTCTCGCTGCAGGACCAAGCCTTTGCGCAGGACGCAGAGGGCATGCGCAGTGTGCTGGCCGAGGACGACATTCTACGAAGCTGGGAGATTGCATACGAGGAGCTCGAGATCATCAACCCGCCGATCGCCAAGGGTAATTATGGCATCGTTAACAAGGCCATCTACAACTCGACCTTGGTCGCCGTCAAGACGTTGTTGAGTACGTACATCATCATCATCATCAACATCAACTAGATTGTGACACTCACTGCGACTCACTGCGACTCACTGCGACTCACTGTGACTCACTGTGACTCACTCGCGCACGCTAACTCTTGCTGCTTTCCTCATCTCAGTCGGTATGCAGGACGAGGAGCAGACGCTCGAAGAGTTCCGCCGCGAGATCAAGAACCTCAGCCAGCTGCACCACCCGAACATTGTGCTCTTCATCGGCGCTTGCCTCGATCCTGTCTTCTGCATCATCGTCGAGTACATTCGCAAGGGCAGCTTGGCCGACGTCATTCAGCGCCACAACAAGGTGCACGGCCACGAGGGCGAGCACTTGATCGACAACGAATCCAAGAACCTCGATGCCGACGACAAGGACCTGCGCCTGACTGCCGACCGTCGACTCAAGATTGCCGTTGGAGCTGCGCGAGGCATGGCGTATCTGCATTCGCACCAAGTCATTCATCGGTACGCGAGACTGACTGCGCCCACCATATCACAGCATGGTGCACTGATCCAACGAGTTGCTCCCAAACACACACACACACACACACACAGTGATCTGAAGTCTCCCAATATCCTGGTGACCGCCGACTGGGACGGCAAGATCACTGACTTTGGCGGCAGTCGTCCCATCCACCAACCCAGCAAGACCATGACCTTTACTTACTTTGGCACCACTCGGTATGTTTCGACGCACTCATCCACACGATTGCCCGATACTCACTGAGCCACCACCGCCGTTCATCAGATGGGCCGCTCCCGAGGTACACGCTGCTGACATCTACACCGAAAAGGTCGATGTCTACAGCTTCGGTGTCGTGTTGTGGGAGCTCGCCACGGGAGATTTGCCGTTCCACGATGTTGTGTTCGACAGCACAGTAGCCGATATCGTCATGAAAGGCGAACGGTACGATTACAATTCACCACATCGAACAGATTGAGACGCGCATTCACTAATCTCGAGCTCATTCCTCAGTCCACCTATCCCCGAAATGTGCGGCCCTCGAATGCGAGATCTCATCCAACGTTGCTGGGCTCCGCTACCTGATCAACGTCCGACCTTCACCGAGGTGCTACAGGCTTTGCACGAGATTTTGGCCCTCGGCGTCAGTGGGGATGCGCATTTTGGTTGAGCCATCCATCGCTGCCATTCGGTTGTTCGGTTCATTTGGTTTCATTTGGTTTCGTTTCGTATCTTGCATTTGATTGATTGTTGTTGTTGCTCCGAATTTTTGTAAGATATCCGAGGAGAAGAGGAAGAGGAAGAGCGAGTGAATGAATGTATATGTATGTATTCACCAGCTCTTGTGTGACGTATGGTGCCTCTCGATTTTGTACAATGAGTGAGGGCGATGAGGTGGCGCCATCACAGGCTCGTTATCAGTGCGATGGCCGAAACGACAATGTTGAGCGCAAACAATACCGAGCTCCCGATCAGAACCACGCGACTCACGGCCTGCCTGCGGGGCAGCGGCCAGCGTGGTAGGAGCAAGTCGAGAAAGGCCCCAAGGGCGTGCTCGCCGTCCAGCATGAAGATCGGTGCCATGTTCAGCACGCCGAGAGCGAGCGACACCGACATGATGTACTCGAGGCAACGTTCGAGCAAGTGCGGCAGAATCAGCGGAACGAAGGATGCTCGTGGCTTCAAGTCGGAGAAGAACACTGGGCGTGCACGATGCAATACGAGCTCCATTCAGAACGAGAGAGGTGGTTGGTTGGTTGGTCGGTTGGAATGAATGAGCGCGTACGGTACGAGTAGATGAGCGTTGGATGGCCCGAGAACAGCACGACGCTGTCGCTCTTGGCGGTACCGATTCGAACCAAGATCTCGCCCTGGCGCGTGTACAATGGCAGCACGCACTCCATTTCTACTCGATTCTCTCGAGTTAGAGCTGCAGTGCCGCGACACATTGTGAGTGATGAGTGATTGATTGATTGAGATGGTACCTCCGAGCGCAGACTCGCACATGGCACTCGAATGGCACACGCCATTGTCAGCGAGTTTCTTGGCTGCCAGGCACATTTGCTTGTCCTATTGTGTGTGTGTGTGAGAGAGAGAGAGACCCGCACGCATGAGGCCTGCAGTACACCGGCTACGTACACTGGCAATGAGCGTATCGCCGACCGAGCTGACGACAGGCGCGAAGCAATGCAGCGGTCCGTCGTATTGAGGCGAGCAACATTCGAGGCCATCTCGCTCTGTCATGCGGCAGCTGCGTGTGTGAGTCATATCGAAGCCTCTTGGAGTCGACGGCACGATCGATGATCCCTGCATGCAGCATCGCCATGGTGGTGCAGCAGAAGCCATGCGTGTCGGGCACACTCGACATGTGCGTGATGCATCCGACCAACGATGCTCGATCATACACCGAGCACGCGCCCACCGACGTGATGATGTCTCCCGCCTGCAGATGGCCATCGAACGGCGAGCCCGGCAGCACCTCGAGCACCACGGCACCTTGACCTGCGTGGTAGAATGGCGCGAGCAGCGTCGAATACCACATGACGCCCAGCATCGCAACGAGTGCCAGCGCAATGTTGTGATGGGCTCCAGCGCAGTAGATCTACGCGAGGACTCTCTCTCTCGAGATCAGCGAGCGGCACCTCCTGATGCCAAACACGTCGCGAAGCGCGAACGAATCTCGTATGTATGTGTGTGTGGAGAAGGGGAGCGCGACCTTGAGCTTGCCGATGGCGGGGAGGTCGTCGATGCTCTCGGAGATGTTGACGTAGGCTCCAGGATAGATGGCCATGATGAAGGTACCGAACGACGTGATCGGCTTGCCTTGACTACCGCATCGCATCGCATCGCATCGCATTGCATATCGCCACAGACGTGATTGTGTTTGGGAGTACGCGTGTGAGTGCTTGCCAGTCCTCACGAATCGAATCGAATCGAATCGAATCCAAGAAGAGGCAGCAGAGCAGCGACGAACGTGGTGGCAGCGAGTGCGTGTCCGGCCTCGTGGATCACGGCCGACACCAACAAGGCGATAAATAGATACGGCACATGAGCGAGCTCGACGTTGACTCCAGGAACGAGCGGTGTGATGATGAGATCGTCGGTCGTGTGCGATTGAGAGCCAATGTACATGAGGACGTTGCCGAACAGCAGCAACAGCGACACGATCATGGCGAGGAACGAGAAGCCGACCCCGACGTGGAACCACACATGCAGCTGCCGTCGAAACCTGCGCGATGTCGGGCACGCATTGAGAGGTTCGATAGGCATGAGCTTGCGATGCCATCCAAGCGTCGAGTCGAGTCGCGTTGCGTTGCGTTGCGTACCTCGAACCC
>ERZ778027.4296-NODE-4296-length-12433-cov-10.684198_pt1 | contig 12433 bp, 9 predicted proteins | sample MGYA00375757_ERZ778027 | MGnify/ENA primary metagenome ERZ778027 (study PRJEB29350, sample SAMN05389817) | bioreactor metagenome | isolation source: Ammonium sulfate bioreactor | place: South Africa: University of Cape Town | collected 2014-02-18 ... | reverse complement strand
CAATTAAAAGACATCATCATGGATTTTAATAATGATTTTAAGCCAAATAATGCAACAAAGTGGAATCAAACTGGTAAATGCGTCGCTGGAAAGACGGAATTTGGTAATGATCTTGCACATTTGCATGAACCATGTGGTATTTATATTAACACTCTCAATAATATATACATCGCCGATTTCATGAATCATCGAATCGTGAAATGGATCCATGATGAACAGACTGGCAAAGTAGTTGCTGGTAATGGTCATCCAGGCAACGAACTAAATCAATTGAATCAACCAACAAGTGTCTACGTTGATGAAAAAAGAAAGCGTATTATTATATGTGATAGCAAAAACCAACGAGTTATGGCATGGCCATTGAATGATGGAAAATCTGGTAAACTTTTAATTCCAAAGATTCAATGTACCTGCGTAACAATGGATCAATATGGTTATCTATACATATCTGAAGATAAAGATCACAGTGTTGTGCGATGGCACGATGAAGATCTTTCTGTTCCAATTCGAGTAGCAGGTAATGGTACGCCCGGTTCTGACAACTCTCAGCTTGATTGTCCGTCTTATTTATTTGTTGACAAAGACCAAACTGTGTACGTTTCTGACGTAAAAAACAAGCGTGTAATGAAATGGATAAAAAATGCAAAACAAGGCATTGTTATTACGCTTGATAACGAGCTGAAGAAAAGTTTCCCAGAATTTAAACCAGCAGGACTGTCCGTGAGTTCAGATGGTTCCGTTTATGTTGTAGACTGTGCAGGACATAGAGTTATTCGTTGGAAGAAGGATGCTACACAAGGAACTGTCATTGCAGGTGGTCACCGTTGAGGCTCACAATTAAATCAATTCAATTGGCCTGATGGTTTAGCATTCGACAGCTTTGATAATCTCTATGTTGCTGATTGTATGAATAGTCGTATCATGAAGTACGAAGTAAATAGCAACAGCGACTCGACAATATGTACAATCAGTTGATTTTTACGGCTTTTTTTATCACTTCATATTTACATCACATTCGATTAGTATAAAAAAAAAATACACTCAAATTAAGTTTTTAAATTTTAATTTTCATGTTGATTTCGCAAAGGATGATCAGGAGTCACGATGACATAACCTTGTTTCCATCCTGGTCTCTGTTGTAACGTCGTCAACACTTGTTTCGTTGAATAAAACGGATGAAAAGCCTGCTCGAACCCGTGAGCCAGAGAAACAGCTAGCATGCCATTGATGCAAAGTAAAACATGCGAATCTTGCAAGACCACATTGAAAACACGATCGACGACCGAAGATGAAAGCATCTCATCAATCATAGGAAATGACATATCGCAAGGTCGAACGAAACAACCTTGGATTCGAAGAGGATGTGTGGGTGTCAGAGCCAGATGTGAAGAAGGCAAAACAAGCAAATCAAAGCGTCCTTGAAATTCTACCAAGCAGAGAACAGGAGAAAAACGAACATGACCATCATCATCAACAACTTGCAAACAATCGCCAGCGCGAACCTGAGAGAGTTGTTTCTCTTTGATCATTCCATCTTGTTCTTTGCATTTCACAACACATTCCCCACTGAAACAACCTCCACAATTACCAGCATAATAATTATTAGCCACAGGAGCAGGAGTAGCTCTAACATTGTTGTTGTTGTTGTTGTTGTTGACATAATTGTCAGAGTACTTTTTCAAAGGTAATCCTTTAAAAATCTCACCACCGGACTGAACTAATTCGTCAAATAGAACACCTCCATAGACTTGAAGACCTGGATCCACTGAAAAACAGATCCAATAAAAGAACAAATCAAGAAAATGAACAAAAAAAAAACCTACTGAAATTAGTTCTCATTTGATATTCATGCGATCTCAAAATTGCTCGCAAATAATGTGCTCCCCATCGTTTGTATCGTTCGACAGTAGAAACGGCTTTGCTGATTCTTTCTTGTAAATCACCTTTCAATAATTCGGTAATACGAGCATCTTTCGCTGTTGCTTCCAATCCAATCAATTGTCCAATCAGAGTTTTCAAGATTTTAGGTCCAGCTGGATCGGTAGCATCACACTTATCAATCACTTGTTCCAACGCATGAACACTTGACATACGAGCAAAAGCTGCCAATGCATCACCAGTCACCTCGAAATTAGAACCAATTGCTGATTCTTTGTTGTTGTTGTTGCCTTCAGAGTTCCATTCGATAGTAGCTTTGAGAAATGGATTATGTTGGTCGTGAACATCGACGGGAATTTGCATAGGTACAATCAAATCTCGATGACTACCGAAGTGCAATGGTCCTAAATCAAAGACCAAACCCCAAGGCACTCGTTGAAAGGAAGAATGTAATACAGGAGGAAAACTAGCTCCATTTTGTGCTTCTAAATGTACTTTAGCATCCAATGCTAGATTGGTACATGCATTGGCCACAAAATTAACGAAACAAGTACCCACTATTTTAGCATCAGGAATAAATGCAAATGTGCCTTTGCCTTCTCTGGCCACATCCAATAACATCTTACTCTTGAGTTCATATCCAAATCCGAATGTCGATACACTACAAGTAAATCCAGCATGAGCTTCAAAATAGGAACGTAAAGCCATATGTTCTCCATTTGGAGGAGAAACTGTGGGTTGACCATCTGTCAGAAGTAAAATGAAACGACGTCGTGGAGAAGCACGAGCAGTGCGAAGAGATTCAAGACCAGCTTCGAGACCCGCCCTGAAACAAACAAAAAAAAACATCAATATCAATCTTACACAAACAAACGAAAAAGAATCGATCATACCAAATATTAGTGGAGTTTTGTGGCTCTAACGCTTCCAAAACATCAATGGCTTGTCTTTTTCCACCTTCATTCATTTCAGAAAGTGTAAATACCGAACACGCTTCATCATGAAAAGTCACTAAACTGAGACGATCTTGATCAGTCAATGTATGAATAACTGCCTTGACCGAATGCTTGACAATGTCCAATTGGTTCATACCTTCGGTAATAAATTTCGAGGCATCGTTTGGATCCTGAAATTTGGCATCTTCTCCCATTGATCCACTCACATCAATGACACAACAAATATCCACTTGTGAACGTTGACCAATCTCCGGAATACCAATCGAAACAGCAATGGGAACAGAAACTTGATCATTGACCCATTGAACAGCTGGACCTATGGAGATAGTTGGACGAGCAGATGACGAACATGCATGCTCACATGCAACAGACAGAGATTGCTGTGCCAACGACCAATTTCCATCATCCTCATCCTGAATGAATATGCAAAACAAAAAAGATCTAATGCAACTAAACAACCAACCTGTGCAGACACAATCTCTGGTTGTTTTTGCTCCACTTGTATGTCTTGTTGTTCAACAATTCCACTCTGGAATACTTTGACGATCGAGTTTATGTGTCCACGACAGATGGGACACGTGGCTCCACTATTGAGCAACGTATTGAGGCAGAGCTCACAACCACAAAGATGACCACATGGTAACACCACTCCATCCGCTTCTTCATCCATGCAAACAATACACAATGATTTAGCAACTTTGTTATTCGAATTGGAATTGGTAGGTGTTGATGATGATGAAGGTTCTGGATCTTTGCGAGTCTCAACAACAATGGGCTCAGACAAGATTTGTTGCAATGCGGACAATTCTTCGTCGATACTGACCGACGAATTGAGAGCAAAAAGTTTGCCAGGAAACACACCCAGAATCGAAGCCAAATTCTGCTGAAAAAATTGAAGACGACCACGGATTTTGTTTTCGCCAAGATCAGTTTCACGTCGAACGAGACGTGCTGCTATTTCGGCAGTTGGTGCAGGGTTCAATAGTGTATGATAAGTTAGATGACTCACTGGATCAATTCGACGATGATTAATACGATCAATGCATAGTTCGTCTTGCGTCTGCAAAAGAACAACACGATCGACTGGAACCATTTTGTTCAACGCTTTGGCTTGATAAGGAGTGCGAGGAAAACCATCAAGAAGAATAATTGACGAAGACAATGCATCGGGTTGTTGAAGACAATAACGTAACATCTCGAGAATGATATTATCTGGAACGAGCGAGCCTCTATGCACGAAAGGAGAAACACTCTTGCCAAATCGACTGTTTGGATCTTCCATTTCATCACGAACGAAATCACCCAAGGAAATATGATGAACGTTGGCCAACTTAGTGGCAGCGGCGTGTCCCAATGTACCTTTACCACTGCCTGGAGGACCAATTAAAAGCACTATTTTTTGTGTTGGATTTGACATTTATCAAAGAATAAAACAGGCGCTATAAAATGACTTTTGATACTTTGAATAAGTTTTGAATCGTTATCTAAATAGATAGGATCCTTATCTTCACTTGGTAGAATCCTTTTGTTAAGAAAACAGTAAGATAGCAAACGAGAACCTTATTTCAACTTTGAAAGGTTATTATCATGAAAATTCTAGAATTTTCATATTCGGTAGTAAACGCACGAGCAAAACGAAACATGTCATCATAAAAAGGGCTTTTTGGCTCGAGGGAGAGAGAAAAATAAATATAAATATGTAGGCAAAGAAGCCATGAATCGAAAAAGAAAAAAAATGTGAAAATAGAACAATTTGAGAGTGTTGAGTTTTTTTTTATTTCTTTTGCTACCCAAAATTTATATATACGCATATATTAATCATCGTTATTACTCAAACTTTTATTTCGCATGTGTAATAATAAAACGCCAAGTACGCTGATTGGTTCTTTTTCCATATATGTATAAAAGTCGTCAAAATTATTCACACATCATATGGTGACATCACAATGTTCGATTTTTTTATTTATTTTTTTGATGAAAACATGGTGGTGATGGTTGAGTATTTCCTTGCGTAAATCCTTGAACACCTTGACATGCATAATATTTCGTTCCCCAAGGCCGAACTCCAGGTTGATTAACAATAACATTGTCAAAGACAATATTTAACATTGGATTCGATAGATTACCAATAATAACTCCAGGACTTAATTGCGGATGATTAATTGTAATATTTCTTAAAATAATATTATTCCATTGAATATTCGATGGAATTGGACATGATGTTTCAGGTAGAAATGGCCATAAAAGTGAACAAGCTCCTGGAAATGCTGCTTGTTGTGGCCCAATCCAAATGGCCCATTGTGAAGCATTACTAATAAGAATATTTTCATAGAGAATATCAGTTATTTCACCTGTTGCATTGAGATCATTTTCTGGTCGTGATTTTAAATAAATTCCTTTGAAAGTATTAAACATAGTCGAATTTCTAAATGTAATATTTCGAATACATGAATGTTCATTGGATGCACCAATGGAACCAATAGTTAGACCAACACCTGATGCATTGATTCGTTCAAATAACATATGTTGACTACATGTCGAATGAAAACTATGTGAATCCTGCTGTTTAACTGCAATACAATCATCATCATTCCAAATATTACAATCATGAATCCAAACATTTGTTCCTGAAATATCGAATCCATCGGTATTAAATGCAGTTAATTCATTGAGATCATGCCATTGAACATTTGCATGTCGACGTGCATCAACATCTGTATAACGAATTTCTAAATTGGCAATATCTTTACCATAAAATGTCCATTTAGGAGAATTTTTCAAAAGAATCTTTTCAATAAGAATATTTGTTGAATTGTAAATAACAAATAAACGTGGTCGATCACCACGAATCACTAAATATTGAACTAAACCCCACCAAATAGCACCTGAACCATCGATAATGCCTTTTTCATTATTCGGATTTGAACTTGTAAATGTAACATTTGTTAATTGTTCAAAATAGAAACAATCGAGAACTAAATGTGTTTGTGCATCTCGAGGCCATTCAAAATAATTGTCGGAAAATTTAAAAATTCCATCAATTTGAATGGTAACATTGATGAGATGACGAGCATAAATTCCACCTAATAACCAAAAGGTTTCATTCGATGGAATTACTAAAATATCTTCATTCATCAATGAATTTATCGTTTCATTGAGAAGATTCGTATTGTGTCGACAAATAGACAACGAACTATCGCCAGAAATACCACCGATTGATTTGAAATCAATTCGACGACTTCGAACACAGCTTACTACAAACAACAACAACAATAAGAAAAACTTCATTGTCTTATCTAGCTGATTAAGAACGATGTTTCATTCGAATATATTTGAAAAGAAAAGAGATAAAAGCTAAAATGAAAAGAACAGCAAATGTAAGAAAAAGTCCAGCCATTGATTGTAAAGTCATGGCTGTTGTTGTTGTTGAAGTGTCAGTTGAATCGGGACAATTCTTTATTTGAAACCATTTTTGATTTAATTGATTGAGAATCCCATTTTCTCTTAATGCTAAAATATTGATATCTAAATCTTGTGTATAAATCCATTGTTTTTGCATAACAATACCGAAAGAACCTTCATCAAAACCCGTTCCAATCAATGTTAAATTACAATAGATATTATTTGTAATATATTCTCCAGTTCCAACATCAACAAATGTTAAATCAATGGTTTCATCAAATAATCGATCGTATATTTCTTGTCTCGATGTTAATGGATAATAATTTGCAATTCCTCCTGAAATTTCTCTTAAATAGAAATCTTCCGATGCTGTTCCCACACGAATTCCAATTCGATTCGAAGGAATTTTTCCTTTTCTAATATCTTCAATTCCATCGATAAAATCTTTTGATTTGTAAATAGTTAAATCCGAAGCTAAATTGGCTGTATACGATGCAACTAAAATCAAACTAAGAATATACAAAGCAATTGTTAATAATCGTCCAGGAAATGTTCGTGGATGAAAATCAACACCATAACCAACAATATTTCCAAAACTAAACCATAAACTAAGTGCAAATGACCAAAGAAGAAATCGATGATTTTCTAATGAATCATTTTCTTGTCGTTCGATTAAACAAAAGAGAATTGACGAACAAATCCAAGTTAAACAAATAATTAACCATAATTGAATTGAAAATGGTTTTAAATAAGAGAAAAGATCGAGACTTCGATCGAATGATTTTCTTGTTAAAATTCTCAATGAATTGTCATAGATTGAATTTGAAAAAGCAACTAATTCTCTTCGTTTCGCTGTAATTGTAACATCACCAATGACAATATCATAAACACCATTAGCAACTAATTCAATTAAATTTGAATAAGTTTGATTCGTCGGTTGTAAATGAAGTTTTGGAATAAAACCAATTTTATTTTGTAATTCTTCAATTAATTCAATAATATAACCAGATAATTTTGTTTGATTATTTTCATCTGATTCAACAATAACATAAGGTAACGATCGAATAATTCCAATATTGAGAATGACATCTTTGAGAATGGCACGATCATTGGCAATTGTTAATGTATTTCCAGGCCAAACAATGAAATTCGATGTTGATGATGAAACTTTCCAATCGGTTAAATCTGAATATTGAAGAACAGGAATAAATTGTAATTGATTTGTTGATGTTAAATATTGAATATTTCTTGCATAATAATATGAACCATTGACACGATCAGTTTCATTTGTTGAAAATTGAACACGACCAGAAACACCAACAAAATCGATTTCGTTGATTCGATCTAATAAATTTTTCGATTGATTAAATTGTCGATGAAAACAATCGTCGGTTGTTAATGTTAATTCAATTGAAGAAAGATTTGTTAACGCTTGAATCAACGTCCATGTTGCATCAAATGCAAATAAAGCATAATCATCAACATCATCGTTTCGTAAAGGAAATGTTTCCAATTCAAATTCTTTCCAAATATCAAAAGCTAAATTTAATAAAGTCGAATTAATGTTTGCATTGACAATCGATGCTGTCACAGGTTCAACTGTTAACATTCCAATGAATTTCTCATAGGATGACGAATTCAAATCATCGAATGAAATCGATGAACTTAAAATCCAAGTATAAAATGGACCGAGAACATTTTGTTCGAGAGCATTTTGTAGAATGATCGATGTATAAATAGATTCTGCCCAAAGAATAACAATACGAGTTCCACTATTGACAAAAAGACTTCGTAGATCACCTTGGATTTGTTTCGTATTGATATCGAATAGAATCGTTTGTCGAATAAGAAAATTCCGTTGAGCGAATTGTTCATTGATAACTTTCAAAGCTCCCGTTCCAAATTGATCATTTTGATAGATAATTGCACATGATGTCCAATTAAAACGAACGAATAATTTAGCTATGGCAATTGCAGCTGTTCGATCCGATGGAATTGTTCGATAAAATGTTGAATAACTATTTCGATCAGATAAATCAGGATCAGTGGCTGCATAAGAAATCACAGGTAAACCTAATTTTTCACCAAAATTACTAATAAGATGTGCTTCTCGTGAAACACTTGGACCAACAATTCCAACAAGATTCGATCGTCTCAATGATTGACATGTTTTGTCCAATGCAACAATCATATCACCATTTGTCACAGATGAATCATAACCAATACAATTATTTCCAATTGATATATTCAATCGTTGACTCGCAATAATCGCTGATTTAAACATTGCACGACTATGAATCGATAAGAGTTCATTGTTATCTTTAAAAAGGCCTAATAACGAAAAACGACAAGAATTCGTCGAAGGCCAACTCGACACAATGTCGAGTACAAATACGAATATGCACCCAAAATACATTCGAATATTTTACAAATGAATCAATCATCAATAGTTTATATATTTACAAATGATCAATGGGCCAGAAAGAGATTTTATTAAAAGAAAAAAAAAGAAAAGAAAAGAAGAGAAGAGAAGATTAACATTGACTGATTAAAAGTCCAAGAGTTCCATCATTATAATTGGCCACAATAATATCTTTTCGTCCATCATTATTCAAATCATGAACATCAACTCCAAAAGGATCATTTCCAACTGAATAAACAATTTGAGATTGAAAAGTTCCATTTGGTAAACCAAGTAAAATACTAATCGAAGCATTATGATGATTTGTCACAACAACATCCAAATTTTGATCGTTATTTAAATCAATTGCTGTCATTAGTAAAGGACTTTTACCAGTTGCAAACAATACTTCAGATGGAAAACTTCCATTACCAACACCAATTAATAAACTAATTGAATTATTATTAAAATAAGCAAGAATTAGATCTAAAATACCATCGTCATTGAAATCATTGGCAATAACTGCATAAGGTTTCATTGCTGTTGGAAATGTTGAATAAAGTTGAAATGAACCATTTGTAAAACCTTGAAATAATTGAATTGAATTGTCAATATAATTTGCAATAATTAAATCATCAATTGCATCATTATTGAAATCTTTGGATACAATTGAATAAGGTCCATTGCCTGTTAAATATGTTTGTTGTGTTGCAAATGATCCATTACCAAATGAAAGTAGAACACTGAAGTTTCTCGAAGCAACATTGACAACAGCAATATCAATATTTCCATCTCGATTGAAATCATTGGTAACAATTACCGAAGGACTATTTCCAACTGAAATCATTTGTTGATTTTCAAATGTTCCATTTCCAAATCCAATTAATAAACTTAACGTTGTACTACCGAAATTAGCAACAATTAAATCTAAAATTCCATCATTATTAAAATCATTTGTCACAATTGAATAAGGACTTGGACCCACTGTAATTTGAATTTCAGATTGAAATGTTCCATTGCCAATACCTAAAAATAGACTGACACTTGCTCCAAATGCATTTGTCATGGCTATATCCAAGATTCCATCACCATTATAATCACCTACAGCTGTCCATCGAGACAAATTTCCACCTTGATAAGTTATTTCATCGAAATACGATGGAGATGAACAAATTTCAATTGAAGAACAAAATTGACTGAGAAATAAAGGTAAACAAACATAACCAGATGAACAACATGAATTCACAATACAAACAGAATTATTCGATTGACATGATTGTGTTATATTATCACATGATTCCAAAAGTGAACATACAATTCCAGGTGCACAAATACTCACATGAGATACACTTTCATAACGATAACAATTTACTGATGATGATAAACAACTTAAATTTGTATTTGAATTGACATTACATTGTGATACAGCACAATTCATTGATGAATCCCATGCAGAATGGAATGATGATGATGGGGAAAAACCAACTTCATTATTTTCAATATGACAAGAAGAATTCTCTCCTAATACGACATTTGCTGATAACAACAGATTTAATACGATAACAAGTTCAAAAAACATACTTATTCTTTTCTTTGAATAGTAAAGCAAAAATTCACTTTTGAAAATCAACGCGTGTTACTTATATAGAATTATTTCAACGTACTCGTTTTTGCTTCAAAAAAAAAGTACGAAAGGTTGTAATAATTATATTGAGGTTTGACGTTGAAAGGAAAGGAAAGAAAAACATGTTTACTCTTCAATGATTCCACATCTATACTTTAACATCAACGACAGCAACGACTTTTTCATAACAAACAAAAAAACACGATTTCGTCCATTTTTTCAATCAGAATATTTTTCCGAATAATTATCGAAGAAATATCTATTTTTAATAGACCAAAAACAAAACTATTATTTCGATACACGCATAGAATTGTTTCACAGATGTTAAATTTGATTATTTTTTCTTCATATCAAATGAATATACATGTTCTACACTCAATTTTCCTCAATTTGTCTCGTGATTTTACTAAATATTCACGTAAAAAATAATATTGTTGTTGTTTTTGTTCTTCCGTCTGAAATCGAAACGACACGGTTGATTGACAAATTAGAGAGCGTTAATGATTGTATAAATTCTCAAGAATATTCTTTCAAAAAACAATCATTCAACTATGAGCGCTGCTGCATCTTTGAAAACAGGGTAAATTTATTTTCATTCTTGTTTAATTAACATTGAAATGGTTTGGAATTATTTGTCAGAGGATATTTTCCTGTTGCAGCTCTTTGCTGTTTCACTTCGATCTTGGTTTTAATTGGAATAACAGTTGTCTTAGCTTTAATTCCAATTTATATTTCTCCGACAAATGTATCTCTTGCTACACCATCGAAAAGTCATCATTTCAAATTTCGATTTTTAATTTCAATTAAACATGTCAATTTCTTTTCTTAGATGAAACTACATTTCAAGTACGATATAGTGTTCCATCTACATCAATCAATATCGAGGATAGTGTAGCTGGAACTATTACGAATCTTGGTGATGTAAGAATTACATTTCATTTCTTTTCTCTATTTCATAATTGTCAATCGTTTAGTTTCAAGACAAATTAAATCTTGGTAACAAAGTTAATCTCGTCGACGGATATGCTAAACCAACATATACAACAATTAACAAACGACGACGACGACGACGACGACGTTCTTTGTAAGACAATTCATTCAATTCAATTTTATTAATTCGATTTTATTGTTCAGATTTTCTCAACATGAAAAACGTCAAGCTCAAAATGAAACAGGAATGGAATTTGTTTTGAAAGGAATATATACGATTCCATCAGGTTGTTTTGGACGATGTTTACAAAAATTCATCAATGAAGTTAACACAGCTATTGCTGATCATGGAAATTTAGCCAATATATCATGTCAAATTACATATGCTGGACTAAATAAAACATTTACATCACTTGATTTTAAATTTCTTCAAACAGTTCAACAAGGTTAACTATTCTCTAGTTATATATACAATTCGATTTTTATTCACCTTTTCAATTTAGAACAAACATTAGAGGGTTATGGACCAGTTAATAATCTTACTTTTCGAGCTATTTCAAATGGAAGTATGTTTGATCCACAAACATGGGAGAACGGTATTGTTCCATTTGCTGGTTGTAATATTGATATTGCACCAGCCATCACACTTATTATTCCATCATATCAATTAATTATTCCACTTAATGAAATTCAAGTTCCAATAGGATCAACTTTACAAATAGGCACTACCACCACATCAACATTTACTTTTCCAAAAAATATTAATGTAAATGTATTTGGCAACTTCAATTATGCTGGTAGCACAGGATCAATTCAACTGCAATCATCAACTAATCTCTTATTTGATACAACTGCGATATATTCAGGTGCAGACGTCACAATCATTGGTACAACAACATCTATTCTTAATTTGACAAATGGTATCACACCTTCAAGCATTTCTGTCAATTCAAATGGAACACCTTCAGTTGTTACCACAAGTAAATCAATCTTTTCTTAAAATTGAATTTCTCCTATTTGAATATATTCATGTGTAGCTACTACTCATCATTCTACAATAACTTCGATAATAACATCATCAAATGGACCGACACAGTCATCCATCTCTACATCACCTTCAGGATCAACCTCATCAGGAGGATCAACAGCAACTGGAGGTTCTACACCAGCAGGAGGCTCATCATCTACATCTTCATCGCCAGGCTCAACACCAACAGGAGGTTCGACATCTCCAGGATCAAC
>ERZ778027.4292-NODE-4292-length-12442-cov-2.572374_pt1 | contig 12442 bp, 13 predicted proteins | sample MGYA00375757_ERZ778027 | MGnify/ENA primary metagenome ERZ778027 (study PRJEB29350, sample SAMN05389817) | bioreactor metagenome | isolation source: Ammonium sulfate bioreactor | place: South Africa: University of Cape Town | collected 2014-02-18 ... | reverse complement strand
GATGATATCGCACGTCGCGTGCCATTGATTCAGGAGACCTACTCGATCCGCAAGGTGCGTTGGATGCCATGGTCCAAGCGTCGCAGAATGCGATGAAGCGCTCGCAGCGGTACCGATCTCGATCTCTCTCTCTCTCTCTCGCGGAATGTAGGAGGTCGAGTCGATCGCATCCGAGGTCGAGGCCATCAAGAAGCAAGCCGCCGCTGCTCCGAAGGCTGCCGCCGCTCCGGTTGCTGCCGCTGCCCCGAAGGCTGCTACTCCTGCCGCTGCTCCTGCTGCCACGCCTGCCGCTGCTGCCCCGAAGGCTGCTGCTCCTCCCGCCGCTCCTGCCGCTGCTCCTGCTGCCACGCCTGCCGCCGCTGCTGCCCCGAAGGCTGCAACTCCTGCTGCCGCTCCTGCTGCGGCTGCGGCTGCCCCGAAGGCTGCAGCTCCTGCTGCTGCCCCTGCTGCGGCTGCGACTCCGAAGCCCACAGCCACGCCTGCTGCTGCCCCGAAGGCTGCTGCTGCTCCTGCTGCGGCTGCTGCCCCGAAGCCGGTTGCTGCTGCCCCTGCTGCAGCTGCGACCCCGAAGCCCGCCGCAACGACTGCCGCCGCCAGCGCCCCGAAGCCTGCGGCCGCTGCGGCCAAGCCCGCCACGAGCACGCCGTCAACTGGAGCGGCGTCCAAGTTTGGTTCGACTGCCGAGAAGTGTGGCGTGTGCGACAAGCGCGTGTATCCGACCGAGCGCTTCACGGCGATCAGCAAGGTGTTCCACAAGGCGTGCTTCAAGTGTGCGACGTGCAAGGTCGGCCTGAACGCCGGCAACCACTACGGATTCAACGGCCTTCCGTACTGCAAGTCGCACTACCAAGAGGTGTCGGGCAACCACATTCGCTAAGCGCCACCCGGTGTGGCCATCGCGCCTTGCCAGCCTGTCAGCCACAGAGAACCGAAACTGCCCATATTTCGTTGTAACCAGGCCACTAAACTAAAGCTCCTAAACTCGTTGCGTTCCGCAGTTTGGCCAAGTAATAATACCGAGTCGGTGGCCCCAGTCACGAGTGGCTGTGAAGCAAGCGTAGGGCTGATTTATCACTTGGCGAGCAGGGAGCAGTAGCGAAGCTGCCCGGAATGGGCGGAGTGACAATGCAACGGCTTGCGCGCTTGGCTACTGGGCGGCACCGTGAGGCCGCAGTGCTTGGCCCCGGATGATGTCGCCAAGTGCATCGCCGGGGATCACGGTAATTGGTTTGCCATCGTACAAGAACTGCAGTTGGTTACCGATAAGCCGGTAGGTCAGGCGGCGGTGCGTGGCGGCGGGGCTGGAGGACTGCGGCAGCATTCTTCAGCGCTCACGAGCAACGAGCAGCGAGCAGCGAACGAGCGAGCAGACTTGAGGCACCAAGGGCTTTGATAAGGAAGGGAGATTTATAGGCATGACAAAGAGTAAACCGCTTATTTGTCGGCGGTCGACTTCTCGGTGGCCTTGCCTCGCAAGCGACCAGTGCGGCGGGCAGCAATCAAGCCGACCTTCTGACCAGGAGGAGCATCGCGGCGGGTGGTCGAAGCGTGACCAATGTGTTGGTGGTTACCTCCTCCGTGAGGATGCTCGACGGGGTTCATGGCCACACCTCGGACCTTGGGCCACTCGTTGCGCTTGGCCTTGTACTTGTAGTGAGCACGGCCAGCCTTCATGATGGGCTTGTCCATACGACCACCGCCAGCGACGATACCGACCGTAGCGCGGGCAAACGACGAGATGGTCTTCTTGGTGCCAGAAGGCAGCTTGACGCGCGTCTTCTTGGTGTCGGGGTTGTGGCTGATGATGGTGGCGTAGTTGCCCGACGAGCGAGCGATGGCGCCGCGGTCGCCAGCCTTCTCCTCGAGGTTGCACACGACGGTACCCTCGGGCATGCTAGCAACGGGGAGGACGTTGCCAACAGCGAGTTGGGCTGCGCAAAAAAATAATACGGCGGCACCACGAGCAGCACGAGAGCGAGGGGATAGGAGGTGAGAAAGTGAACGAGCGAGCAAGCAACGAGAGTAGAGAGTAGAGAAATCAGAGGAGCATAGGAGCAGGAGAGAGCTCGCGCGCGCATCATACCCTTCTTGCCGCAGTACACGAACTGACCGGTGTAGAGACCCTCAGGAGCGATGAAGGTCTCGGTCACGTGCTTGAAGCGGTACGGGTGGCGGAAGACGACCTTGACGAGCGGAGCACCACGTCCAGGGTCGTGGATGATCTCGCGGACGACGCCCTTGACGTATCCATTGCGCTCCGAGAAGTCGAGCGAGCGGAGCTTGGCGGCACCCTTGCGGTGGGTGGTGTGGGCGCGGAAGACGCTACCAGCACCCTTCCTCTGACCTGTGGACGACGAGCAGCACCGAGGCGACAGCAGCAGCAAGAAGAGCAGCGAGCGAGAGCAACGACGCAGCGAGCAACGCGATCAGCGATCTCGAACGAGAAGCAACAACGGCTGCGCCGCCACCAAAACCACGCCCCGCCTGCGTATGCGCGCACAAGCGACAGCTCGCGCTCTTGCACAACGGCGGCGCAGGGCGCGCGAGGGAACACGAGAGCGAGGCACGTACTGCGGATGACGCGACCCATGCTGGCGAGCGAGAGCGAGAGGGAAAGAGGAAGAGAGCAGCGCGCGACGAGGCGAAAAAACCTCGCCCGGCGTTGGAGGCCACTCCCAACGCCTTGCTATCCGCTTGCACCCATTCCGTGTAGTAAATCTGGGGTACAGCGTGCCCCGTCTCTCCTTCGTCGCTCCTCGTGCTTGGCGACGTGCGCAGCGACGCCGGCGAGCCACGGCGCCATGAGCGCTGCAGCCTCCACGCTGCGGTGCATGCGTTGGATGGCAGCGCAGCTGCGCGCAGAGGCGGAACGAGTGAAACCGGGGCATGGAGCGACATTTCCTCGATCTCGTGAGAGAGCGTGCTGCTGCTGCGTGTGATCGAGATCGATCGCGCACTTGCTCCCTCTCCCTCTCCCGCCGCCACCAAGCTCCTCCTTCCACCCACCAACACACACCGCGGCACCATGATGCAAGAGGCAACTCCCGAGAAGCGCGCCCAGGGATGGGTGACGCTCAAGAACCTGACACTGGTGTTCTTCGGCACGGTGGTGGCCTTCCGCGCGGCGCCGTTCGTGCTCTCGCTCGTGTTCCCGTCGCTGTCGGTGCGCGCGCTCGGTTGGGAGTACACGCCGGCACCCGTCTCGCCACACATGTTCCAGTAACACGCGCTCGAGCATCGATGCGCGTACGCTCGCGAGTTCAAGCGCATGGTCCAACGTTGGTTTCTGGCAACACCACCGCCGCCACACATCGGCAACAGCAACTAGCTTCCAACGCGCACGCAATGGCCTTCTCCTTCTTCGGCTCTCTCTTGTTGTCTGCATCCTCCTACCCTTATCTCTACACCGCGATGCCATCCCACTTCCGAATGCAGTGCGCCCTCGGAGGTGGCAGGCGCAGTTTGTGTGCTCGTGCAGTCGTCGTACGTCTCGACCACCCGTTCGACCACACAAATATACGTCACTTATGTTAGAGGCTACAACTCGAGTACGCGCTTGGTTTCGGTTCGGTTTGGTTCGGGTTTGGTTCGGTGGATTGATTGCACCCGAGAGAGATGTATGTGTGGCGCACGTTTATTTACAAGACCACTTCACAATACGAACAACAACAACGACAACGACAACGACAACATGGCGGCCACATTGCGGCCGATATGACGAGGCACAAGCGCATGGATTGGTTATTGACGACCGGCCACCGGCGGCTAATACTCAGTGTAGTCGCGGCTAAAGTCGACGAGTTGCGTGCGCACACTGCTGTGCATCAGTCGAATGACGGCCAACAGCCACGGGAAGCCCATGGTGAATACGGCCACGAGACACAACTCGCTCGGTTGGCTGATGGTCGTGTAAAACACGATCATGCCCAAGAAGGCCAAGAGTGGCAGCGACGCCAATGGCGGTGTGACTGCGATCTGCAATCGCTTCCTGTGCACAGTTCGTTGCGGCGTTACGGCGTTCGCGTGAGCAGAGGCAGGGGCCAATGGTAGCACGAGCGGGCGGGCGGGTCGTACTTGGACATGTAGAACTCGGCCGTCAGATACAAGGCTACGATCACGGTCGAGGTACAAAACCAACCGACAAAGTTCAAGAGCGGCACTCCAAAGTAGAAGCCATTGTCTGCGCAATACCAGCGACAGCCAGATGCGATGAGTGTGCGCGATGATTGATACCACTCGAATTCAGCGATGCGCGTTGCGCGCTTCCTGCGTACCATGAGTCCAGACCCAGATGCCCGAGTCGGTGGAACCCAGCGGGTCAGCAGCGAGGTCCCAGCCGGTGACAACGAATGCCGTGCAGGTCGAGATGGTGATGAGGCTCAGCCAGCGCGACTTGGGTCGTCGCGAGTGCGCCTGGCCCTCGATGATCAGGTCGGCGACGCAGAAGCTCGGATACAGCATCATGAACCACGAGAACGGCACCTCGAGCGGCACGTCGAGCACCTTGACGCCGATGAGGCTCGTGTACTGGTACTGGCCAAAGATGACGCCCGTGTGCACGCCGACCATCTCGACCACCGTGCTCACGACGACCGTGATGGCAAAGAAGACGAGCGCGCACTTCCAGCCGAGCACCGCCATCGAGTGCAGCACACAAAAGACCACGAGCGCGATCGACTGCATCAGCATCAACGGCGCCACCATCTCCTGCAGGCCGGCGAGCTCGACCACGAGGCCGTACAGCAGCCACATGTAGAAGATCACGAGCAACACGACGTTGATCGAGAAGAGAATCACGCCTCGACGCGAATGGAGGTACGCCATGTAGAAGCGAAGGTCCTTGCGATGCATCATCATATCATCCATGTCTTCCGGTATGGCGTTGGTCTCGCGCCATGAGGACAAGGTGTTGCGCATTTGCAACGCATCCAAGCTATCGTCAATGTCGCGCGAGGGCTCTTGAAGACGTGTGCGTGTCAGAGTCGTGCCTAACATCCACACGCTCGTTGACGCTCGCTCACGCACACACTCGTTCACCACCACAATCACCGCGACTACGGCGACGAGCAAGAAGGGCGCCCAAGGATGACGCGAGCAATCACGTACGAGCGGGACACGTCGACACAACGGAGCAAGCAATCAACAGATCGATTGATCGATCGAAGATGCGCGAGAAGCTTCTTATTCCTCTCATCTACCGTGTGCGTGTTAGCGTGTTTGCGTGTGTGAATTTGATAGGGTTGATTGATTTGATTGAGCTGATGCATGTTGATTTGATTCATTGATTGGTTCATTTATTACGTTCCCAGCAAGCACAGCGCAAGCAAGCAAGCAAAGCAAGGCAACGCAAAGCACCCTGTAGACCAAGCGTTCCAGTGTGAGTGAAATGACCACACTAAATCACTCTCTCCAAACAAGACTACGACGACGATGACAACAACTACGAGACCAACAACGAATCAGAACACAACGTTATAATCATGTACTCCAACCGCGAAACCGAAGGGTAACGCAGCCGACAGAGTTATGGTCAGCAACACGGACCAATGTGTATATGCTCATCCTGAAAGCCCCCATGCCTCTCCCTCACAAACTCACACGTTCCACGCCATCTTCACGACCACAACCACCACCAACAGTATCATCATCACTTGGACCACGACCAGCGACGAAACCCAAGCACGCAAACCCAACCAACAACCACGACGTACCAAGCAGCCAGCGAGCGACAAGCGAAGGAGAGAAAGCAAAAAACCGCCAAAAATCAGGGGCTTTATATGTCACGCAACTGTGAGCTCTGTGGCACCCGTAGCGGTCCAGCGGCCCAAGATAGCCGGCTGATAGCGCGATACTCACACATTCGATCGCTCGCTCTTCTCTCTCTCGCTTGTTGTTGCTCTCGTTGCTCTGCTTGTTGGGCCTTGTTGTTGTGTCCTTCATCGATAGCTACTCTCGTTCTCTTGTGTGCTCGAGCCTCGAACCGACCACTCGCTATTGAAACAAGATGCGCAGTGATTTGGTTGTGATCGCTACGGCGGTCGCGTTGGCGGTCGTGATCGCGTTGGCGACTGCGCAGCCCACGACGCACACGCCGCTGACCGACTACGTCTACCACCCGGATCGTCGCCACTACCGCTGGAATGTCTCGAGCTCCGTGATCAAGGGCCCGGGATACTCGGCCTACAACGTCTACATGCAGTCACAGGTTCGTTGGCGCCGTTGGTATGCCGCTTGGTGGGAGTGAGCCTGGTGGTTGTGGTGGTGGTGGTTGGCGCACGTGCGCGTATGGTGTGTGTGTGGCATGGTGGTGGCAGCCTTCTAACGTATGCGCCTATGCGTGTGCGTGTGCGTAGCAATGGCTCACTGCGGCCGAGAGCGACTCGTCGATCTGGTTGCATTGGTTGCAAGTGTGCATCCCCGACGACATACTGCCCGACGCCGAACACGCGTTCTTGTACATTGACGGAGGCAGCACGCCGCGCGACCCCAACAACCCGCCGACCGACATTGAGTTCGTCATCACCAAGCTGTGCCGCGGCTCCAAGACCATCGGCGCCGTCTTGCACCAAATCCCCAACCAGCCCATCTACTTTACGGGCGACCCGACCCGCGGACGCTCCGAGGACGCCATGATCGCCTACACGTGGTCGCACTTTGTCAACAACACGCTCGAGCCCGACTGGCTCGCTCGCATGCCCATGACCAAGGCCTCGATCCGCGCCATCGATACCGTCCAAAGCTTCATCCAGTCCCTGGGCACCGTCAAGGTTCCCACCAAGTTCGTCGTCGGTGGTGCTAGCAAGCGCGGTACGATCATTCATTCACTCATTCATTCATTCATCCATTCATTCATTCATCTTGGCTTGCTCGCTCTCGCTTACACCTCTCCACTGGTTGATACAGGCTGGACCTCGTGGATGGTTGGTGCTATGGGTGATCCTCGTGTCGTCGGTATCGTTCCTATCGTCGCCCCGATCGCCAACTTGATTCCGCAGATCAACGAAATGTGGCAATCGTACGGCAATTGGTCGTTTGCTCTCAAGGTACACTCACTCACGATATCCCACTCGCTCACTCAGTCAAATGACGCGCGCGATTCGTGCTGTTGCTGCTCCTTGATGTTGTGGCGCAAATCCTAATTTCTCGTGCGTGTACATGAACAAAATATAGGACTACCTTGAGATGGGCCTGATGGGCTTCCTCAACCTGCCTGTCTTCAAGGAGCTCTTGCACATTATCGATCCTCTCACCTATCTGCCCGAGATGGCGAGGATCCCCAAGTATGTCATCGTCGCTGCCGGTGACGAGGTACGAAACGACACATGCGCGCCACCGCAATCTCGAGGTGCAACGCGAATGAGCCAAGATCCTAACATGCGTCTCTCGCTCTCTCTCGCTCTCTCGCTCTCTCCCATGTAGTTCTTCATGCCCGACTCGGCACAGTACTATTGGCCGCAACTCACGGGCGAGAAGCACCTGCGCATCGTACCGAACGCCGAGCACTCGATGGCCGGCCACATCATTAGCGTCCTCAACGGCGTGCAAGAGTTTTATGTCTCGCTCATGAACGAGGACATTACGCGCCCGACCTACTCGTGGACCATCAGCCAGGACGGCGGCACCATCACGCTCACGACCTCGACCACCAAGGGCCTCCTGAGCGCCAAGGTCTGGATGTCGAACAACACCGAGGCTCGCGATTGGCGCCTGATCACGTGCGCCGAGAAGAGCCCCAAGTGCGCCAACCCGGTCTTCTTCCGCTCGCTCAACCTCACCGAGACCGCGCCGGGCGTCTTCTCCTACACGCACGCCATGCCGGCCGTCGGCTGGTCGGCCTTCTTCATCGAGCTCGAGTACGCGCTCAACGGCGATGACCTCTTCATGACCGTCACCTCCGACATGTCCATCATCCCCAAGAAGATGCCCTACCCGCCATGCGGCATCGACGTCTGCTACTGCGGCTACAAGTGCCCGCCCAACAACGGCGCCCCGCCTGCTTCCTTCAACATTCCGACCGACAGCACCGATGAGCATCTCCGCAAGCAGCACGACTAATCCGACCACGCACGGCGGTATCGTACGTGGTACTTTTCCAATCTGGTCCAATCCAATCCAATCCAATCACATGAATGAATGAATGAATGAACGAAAGAGGTTCAATCACAACTCGGTATCGAGAGAACCCAGCGCGCAGGTCTGTTCTTTGGTGCGATCGTTGATTGTCACGCGAGATACACCTGCTCTGCACCACGTTGCCGGATGCGATCCGGAGCATTTTCGGTCGATCGCCGAATCCCCTCTCGCTCGAGAGCCCAATCAAACCATGACCTCAAAGCCAACGTCCAACGACAGACACAAACAAACACAAACAAACAGCTCACACCCACACCACACGAACATCCCCACGTGCAACACCACACACCACCAGCCAGCAGTATCGTTCAGCGGATTTTCGCTCTGTTTGCTTCGTGTCGACGTGTCTTTGCTTCGTTGCCCTGTTGCGTGTGCGTCTGCGTTTGTGGCGCTACCCCTCTCTCTCGCTCATATCCCCAAGCTACGCTGATAGTGCGTTCCTTCTTGTGTGTGTCACGAACCCACTCATCGATTCGATCTCTACCATTGTGTCCCAGAGAACCCCACCTCTACCCATCGCTCTACTGTTGTTATTCTTGGCGCGCGTACTGAGAGATATCAACTGTTGCGAGCACACGTGTTCGTGCGTGCGTTTCGCTTGCGTGAGCTTGTCAAGCACCGTCACGCTCTCCCTCGTTTCATACACCACTCGACCGATATTTGTCGCGACTCCCCCACGTACGAGTACGACGAGACAGCAGAAGGCGACCACGAGGGCCGTAGCAGCCAGCGTTGCTCGTCGACTGCGACATGTCGATCTCTAGCGAGGCCAAGCGATGGGCCTACTCGCATCCACTCGGCCCGATCCCACGCCTCACGTACCGCTTGTTCCGAGCCGTACTCTGGACCGGACCAACGTGGTTTCTCCGATTGCTGCGATTGATTCTCTTCGGCATCCTGCTGACTCCCGTATGGATTCGTATCGGGTGGTTCTACGTGACCTCGCCCAACATCCGACGCAACGTTCGATACGGCTCGAGAGCGCGCAACTTCCTCGACATCTTCTTCCCGGACCAAGTACTCGGCGGCCGGCGATGCCCCGTCGTCGTCTTGATCTCGGGTGGTGCATGGATCATCGGTTACAAGGCGTGGGGAGTCTTTGTGGCTCGCATCCTCATGGAGTATGGTCTCATCTGCGTGCTGGTCGATTATCGTAACTTTCCACAGGTATGCTGCAATCTATCGTGATCTATCGTCCGTGACCCATCTATCAATTTGTTTGTTTGTCTGAATCACTGACGGATTTACTAATTGATTGGTTGACTGATTGAATGCAATAGGGAACGGCCAAAGAGATGGTACAAGACGTGAACCAGGCCATGAATTGGATCTACGGCAACATCAGCAAGTATGGCGGCGACTACAACCACATCTACGTCGTGGGACAGAGTGCCGGCGCACACTTGTTTGCCAACGCGCTCTTGAACCAATCGGAGCGCGAGGCTGACTATCTTCGCCGTTCGATCGACCCCGACGAACTGAGCGACGAGCTCGACGAGGGCTACGGCAGCTACGGCAGCGCCGAGGAGACTCCGAGCGACTGGCGGCGCGCGTCTACCAACTCGTTGTTGCGACAGTCGAGCGAGAGCCCGCTCGAGTGCGAAAGCTACCCGTCGCTCACACCGTTCCGCGATGCCAGCGGTCGCTCGACGACGCGTTTGCGCGCACGTCTGCCGTGGCGCAGCAGCAAGCTGCGTGCCTTCATCGGCCTCAGCGGGCCGTACGACCTCATCATGTTCCGCGACTACTTTCACTCGCAGGGACTGCATCGCTCGGTGCAGGACGCGATCTTTGGCGTCTCGGTCGCGGAGCGCGAGAGGCTCTCGCCCACGCTGCGCGTCGCCTCGCAGGAGTTCCACGACTCGCACGCCGCCGAGTGTCTGCCGCCAATCTACCTGCTGCACGGAGACGCCGACGTCACGTGCCCGTCGCAGTCGTCGAACGACTTTGCTGCGGCACTGCGCAAGCTCGAGAGCGGGCCCAAGGTGCTGCTGCGCATCTACGGCGGCAAGTCGCACACCGATCCCATCATCGAGGACCTGCTGCACACCGAGTTTGACGACTCGTGCGACGTACTGGCCGACATTCTGCGTATCGTGCTCGGCAGCGTGTATCCCGACTCGCCCGATTCGACGCCCGCTCCCTTGTCGCCATCGCCGTCGAGAACTGGCATCGGCCAACGCAAGCCGGTATCGAGGCGCAAGAGCCGCCTCCGTCCGCTCGACACACTCGGCTTTTACGATGACCCGCTCAACCCGCCGTCGCTCATCGCCGCTCAAACCATGCTGCCACACTTTGTCATTGCCTGGGCACGATGGATCAATCCTTTCTAATGCAACGCCAATCTCTCTCTCTCTCTCTCTCTCTCTCTCTCTCTCTCTCTCGCGTTCTGTTCCTTGCACAATGTACCATCCAACACGCTGCCATCACGCACGTACGCAATGTATAAAACGTGAAGAAGCATGTCTATTTACACGTTGCGAGTTCCATAGTTATTCGCACGTCGCATACATGAGACACAAGCAATGCCAAGAACGCCGTTCCACAGTCGCTCTGCGAAAAAAGCTGCTCTCTCGCTCAAAGACAATCTATCTATCTAATCCCAATCGTTCATTCCTTCATTCGATTGCTTGCTGCTTCGCTCACGCATCTTACTCTGCTCTTGCCTTGCGATATCGCTGCCCTCATGGCTGACGACTCTGCCACCGAAGTAGCAACAACAGCCACCTCATCGTCATCCTAGTCCTCCTCATCGACGGCACCAGCAAGCGAGACCGTGCCGTTCGAGGCCGTGAGCTCGATCACATCGCCTCGTGGCGTCAAGCTCTTCTGCCGCCATTGGATTCCAGAGGGCACCGTACCCATCGGGCAGTTCTTCCTCTTCCACGACCTCGCTGAACATTCTGGAGCTCACTCTCGCTTGGCGGAGGCGATCCTCGAGCTTGGTTTCGCAGTGCACGCGTTGGATCTCAGTGGACAGTACGGCAGCATCCTTGTCGCCAATCAATCAATCAAACAACCAATCAATCGAATGATCGATCATGCATTCGTCGTAGTGGCCAATCGGAAGGCAAGCGCTTGATGCTTCGACGATGGCAAGACTATCCCGAGGAAGGCATTGCATTCATCGACGATATGATTGAGCGAGGAACGCGCGCTGGCTTCGGCACAACGAGGTTCATCTGGGGCCACTCGATGGGAGGCGCCACCGCCATCTATGGTGCGCGCCCCCGCTGCATGGTCGATTGCTTGATCAAGAGGAGAGGCTGCCACTGACCGACTGACTGAATCTTGGCGATGGCAGTGATGCTTGCTCGACACGACAAGTTCAGGGGCCTGGCACTCTCTGCACCAATGATTAGTGCTGGCGCATCGGGTTCGTGTGACTCTCGCTCGTAGCACAGGCGCATTGAGGCGTCGTCTTGCATCTCACGATCGATACAGTGGGCACGTTGGATATCTGGGGAGCGCGTATCTTCGGACCATTGCTGCCGGGCGTTCGCATCCCGGACCCGACGCAGGACCCCATTCACTTTACCTCAGTGCCCGAGGAACAAGAGCGCGTTCGCAGCGATAAGCTGTGCAACCAAGCCGACATTCCATTGGGTACGGCGAGAGGATGCGCCGCACACGAGGCTACGATGAGACTCACTCTCAGTGTGTCTGTGCTCTCGTGTGCTCTCACACGCAGGCACGGGCAATCAGTTACTCAAGTGGATTGGCGACGTATGGCATCATGTGAAGGAGATCACGTGGCCCATCATCTTGGTATGCAGCGTTCATTCTGTCAACTCTCGTATCAATCAAGCAACGGGAGAGAGAGAGAGAAGGCTCTCTGCAGTCTACTTACAGCATGCCATTGGACATGATATCATGCGACAGTTCCAAGGCGGAGCTGATACGTTGGTATCACCTGCCGAAGCCGAGCGCTTCATTAACGAGGTGCGTCGTGCCGTCGGCTGGCTCATGTCGTCTCGTCGTGCATTGTGGCACGAGCTTATTGGTTGGGTGGCGGGATATAGATTCCCTCGGAGGACAAGACCATCCGAGTATTCGGAGGAGCGAAGCACGAGACCTTGAAGGATACGTGCAGCGTCGAGGCGAACGCACTCCTGTTCGAGTGGATTCGAGCGCATATGTAGGTAGCCTCTCGATATTCATCATCATATATCAATCCATGTGGCCAATAGTTTTGGTCGAGATCTATCTATTACCCTACTGTTGCAAAAGAAAAATGATATCACCGTCGAATACGACGACTACAGCGTGGTGGTGTTGATCATAGAGTGTTGCTGTTGCTGATAACGAG
>ERZ778027.4291-NODE-4291-length-12452-cov-3.559894_pt1 | contig 12452 bp, 18 predicted proteins | sample MGYA00375757_ERZ778027 | MGnify/ENA primary metagenome ERZ778027 (study PRJEB29350, sample SAMN05389817) | bioreactor metagenome | isolation source: Ammonium sulfate bioreactor | place: South Africa: University of Cape Town | collected 2014-02-18 ... | reverse complement strand
TGCCTTCACATGCCTCTCGACGCGCGAGGAGGAAGAGGCCCGCGCTCGGCTGGAGCAAGGCGATGGCGACGACGACGACGACGACGACGCCTTCCTGCGGCAGTACCGCGACTCGCGGCTGCAAGCACTGCAGCAGCAACAGCAGCAGCGCGCCGCTGGCGCCCCGGTATTCGGGCAGGTGCTGCATGTGACGCCGGCGCGCTTCCTGCACGCGGTCGACAACGAGCGCAGCGACGTGTACGTCGTGACGCTGCTGTACGACAAGCACGACGCGAGCTCGCTGCGCGCCGTCTACTGCGTCAAGGAGCTGGCGCGCCGCCTGCCGCACGTCAAGTTCCTCAAGGCCATCGCCACCGAGCTCAAGCCCGAGTGGGACCCCGTGGCACTGCCGGCGCTGCTGGTCTACCGCGCCACGCGCCTCGTGACGTCGTTCATTCGCTTCCAGGACGACCTGGGCGCCTTGTTCTCGTCGTACGCCGTGGCGCAGATGCTGGCCGGGTACGATCGAGTGTGTGCCGCAGCCGTAGCGACAGCGATAGCACGGCCACACTCACGCTGCTCGTGTGTGCTCGTGCGTGGTCTGCATTTCGTGCAGGAGCAACATTGTACCGTATGCCACGTGGAAGGAGCAGGTGCTGAGCGATCAGGAGATCTTGCATCGTCTGCGAAACGATTACGAGAGCGATGATGACCGCGACGCAGCAGCCGACGACGACGACGACGACGATGACGATGATGGCGAACGACGCCACCGAGCGTCATATGTCGGTGGCCGTCGCTAGCGGTAGCAGCGATCTGGGCAACAACGTGTAATGTATACATTTGAGACTACAGTGATGGTGGTGGACGCGTGCCCGCCGCACGATCGCGCTCACGAGGCGGCTGCTGTTGTACATTGGTGGCGCACGCAGGCTCTCTGCTAGCCTGCAAGAGAGAACCACCAATCAGCCGTCCTATGGATGCTTGCGTGGCCGTCCAGGGCCCTTCTTGTGGCTGCGAGGTTGTGCGGCAGGCGAGTGTGGGGGCGATGGTGATGCGGCGGCCGATGGTGTCGATACCGCTGCTGCTGCAGACGAGTGATGGGCCGCCGCCGATGCCGCGGCGTGGGAATCGGCTCTCACCGACACGGCGTGCAGATACGGATGGTGGCGCAAGGGAGTGGTGCCCGACGCACCGGCGGCTGGCTGCGCCTGCGGCTGCGAGGAGCTCGCGCTCGCGCTCGGCTGCTGCGCCGGCTGCGGCTGCTGTGCGCCGGCTGACGACACGGACGACAACGAGAACAGGCGGTCCTTCTCCTTGAAGCGATGCTTCTTGTTCGAGGCGCCACGCGACGAGAGATAGCCGTCCCAGCCGCGTAGCAGGTTGCCAGTGTGGTTGGTGTCCTCGAGGTACGAGGTCTCGAGCGCGAAGATCTGGCGCTCGAGCTGCGCCAGGCTGCGCTCCAGCTGCTCGCGACGCTCCTCGAGCGCCGACAGCTCTTGTGTCAGCTCCTTGGCGCTCTTGGCCGCCATCGAGGCCATGAATCAACGATGAGCCAGAGAGTGATATACGCTTGTTTGGTTGAGTGAGAGAGAGAGAGAGAGAGAGAGTCGGGGAGGTTGGTTGGTTGGTTGCGGTGTGCGCGAGCGAAGGGCGACGGCAATATGGCGACGCGCACCATCGAGCTCGACGCCACAGGTCTGCCACGCTCCATCGACATCGTGACCATCCAGCATGCCGCGCACGCTCCCGGTATCGATCTCGCTCATACAATCAATCCTTTACTCAGATTCATGGCGGGCTGTATCGTGGCCAGCATCATCGTCATCGTCATCGTCGTCATCGTCATCCTCGTCGCTGGAGGAGTCGTCGGCCACGAGAGTATGGTTGGGGTTGCTAGCGAGCTCCTCGTCGTCGCTGCTGCTTCCATCACTATCTTCATGGCTGCCGGCGCCGTTTTGACTCAGCTCGTCGTGCTCGCTGGAGGTGGGATCGGTCTTGCAATCGCGCGTCTCGAATGCAGCAGGCCTGCCAGAGTGGCGGCAGTCAGGACCCGAGCGAGAACACACACACAGCGCTGCATCTGTGCCGTGTACGTACCACAAGCCGTGTTCCTTGATGTGGCGGATCTGGTCGTCGCGTATGACGCTCGTGATGACGCCAACGACCTTGCCCGAGGCGCGGAGGTCGGCTTGCTCGACCATGACGAAGTCGCCGCGCTTGATCCAGATCTTCTTGGTGTAGCGCGCAGGGAACGTGGCGAGTATACTCTCGCCGCTCTCGAACTCGACCTCGAGTATGTTGCTGCCACGCGATTCGACCACGCGAGCAACACGCAGCGACTCGGTAGGCAGCGGCGAGGCCGAGAGCACGTCGTCCGCTACGTGCTTGCGTTGGCGGCTCATGGCAGGCAGGGCTTACTGGGGGATGGAAGGTGGTTCGTAGGCTCGCTCGAGCAATGGAGGTAGGGTTGTCGTGGCACGCTATGGGATGGATCGATGGTTGGGGTTGGGGTTGGGGTTGGGGTTGGGGTTGGGGTTGGGGAGCCGCAGCGGCTTAGCACGACATGGTGGGCAGCGGGCGGCGCGCAGCAGCGAAAGAGGACGAGCTGCTCGTCGAGCGTCGACGTCCTTCTTCTGCTGCTTCATCGCCCTGGGTCGGCCTCGCTCTCTGCGCCGCTTCTCGCTGCTCGCCGCGCTCGGAACGCTCGCAGAATCTCCTCGTCGCCACCACCAACACCAACACCAACACCAACACCAACCGTACTTGATAACCGATCGTCGCTGTAGATTGAGTGGCATTGCGTTGCGAGAGACCTCGACGCTCGACCATGGCCACGGCGCACTGGTTCGGTAATCCGCCCGACTCGCTCGAGCCCGTGCTCTCGCAGGACGAGCACTCGGGCCTCCTGGTCGACCCGACGCAGGAGGTACCGCCCGAGCCCAAGACGCCCGAGATGCGTCGGCAGTTCTACTACTTTCCGCCCGACTCGTCCGATATGGAGAACGGCGTGGCGGCCGGCGAGATGATCGAGAGCCCGGACCTCACGCCGTGGTCGATACTGCTGATGGTACCACGACGCGTTGCCATTACTCGCTGTCTCGCTCTCGGTCTCGGTCTCTCGCTGACACACAAGAGCGTGACTCACGCACTGCCAGGTTTTTTGCCCATGCTTCCTCGGCAATCCGTTCAGCGCCGAGAAGAAGCTCGAGTACAAGCGCATGATGAAGACCATGTGTCTGGTGATTTCGGTCGTGCAAGTACGCGAGCGAGTGCGCGAGTGCGTGCTCCGTGCGCCACTCACTCACTGCTGACACCGATGGTGAATTGCATTGCCGTGCTACGCTACGCTACAATGATGCGTGTCGGTGTGTGCGTCTCACAGGTGATCCTCTTCATCGTCGCCATCTCGCTGCACGGCATCGACAACCCCAAGAACAACTGGATGATCGGGCCCAACTCGAGCACGCTCATACGCATGGGCGCCAAGAACCCGTACATGATGCGCTACAAGGCGCACATCGAGCGCTTCTTCTCGCCCATCTTCCTGCACTCGGGCATCATTCACATCCTCGTCAACCTCACGATCCAGCTGCGCATGGGCCTGTACCTCGAGCGCCGTTGGGGCTCCATCAAGTTCACGTGTACCTACGTCGGCTCGGGCATGGTGGGCATCATGATGGGCTGCGTGCTGCAGCCGGGCACCATCTCGGTCGCCGCCTCGGCGTGCGTCATGGGTCTGATCGGTGCCTACTTGGCGCAGCTTACCATCACGTGGCACAAGTTCGATCCCTTCCAGCTCAAGGTGGCGTTGTTCCAGTGTATATTCGTCTTGGTCGTCACGACACTCGAGGGTACGCTCCTGCGCCAATCTCTGAGCAAACCATCCACACTCACTCGTTCGTTGCCTCACTCGTTGTCTCCATCGTGGCTGCCACAGGAATCGGCCCGAACTTTATCGACTGGAGCGGCCACATGGGCGGTGCTGTGGCTGGTGTCGGGTTCGGCTACTTTCTCTTTGGCAAAGAGTACGCGCTGCGGAAGCACATTATCGTACGGCGCGTGTTGCCCGTGTTGTCGGCCATTGCGTTGTTGTGTTTCTATGCCGCTGGCATTGTACTATTCTACACGATCATCACAGTACCCGAGCCGACCATGTCATAGCCAGCGCGACATGGATGGAGCGAGGCGGCTTCCGGTTGTGCTCGCTGGTTTGGTTGATTGTTTCGAGCTAAGAGTTTGTAGATGAAACAAGTAATAATCAAGTAATGAATGAATGAGTGGTCATTGAATGATAGCGAGTGAGATACGATCGAATCGAATCGAAGCGAATCGCACAGGAGCTCGGTATTGCTGTTTCCCGCCAAAGCGTCGCGCGTATCCTTCCGTTGGCGCTCTCGCTCTCGCTGCATCACGCCAACCACCAAACAACCACCTGCTCACTCGCGCTCTCTCTACCTCCTTCCCTCCCTCGTTCGTTCTCTCCCTCGTTGCATCCCACTCGCCTGTCGTCGCTCGCGCCAAACGTGATCGCCTCCACCCTCCCACCATGCAGATCGGGACCGACGAGAACCTGAGCCAGGCGAATCTCGCACCGACCTTCGCCGCCTCCAAGACACCCACCGAGTACGAGAGCGATTCGAATGTGTGCCTTGCTCGTGAGCTCTCGAGGGCTTGTTCTCACGTTTGCCTTGTGTACATTGATCTCCGTGCGTGCTCGTTGCTTGGCATGGCTTCGCCCGCTTGGTCTAGGTACCTCGTCGAGTATGAACGGTTGCTCAAGCAGCGCGACGATGGCATGCGCAACCAGCGCCTGCAGCACCTGTTCGCGTCGGCGAGCGCTCGCCTCGACCGCACGCTCTATGCGAGCTCCTGCTCCACGACGCCGTTGGTCGAGCGAAACGCCTTCGCCAAGTTGTGCATCTACAACGCACTGGTCGTTCGCTCGGTCTCGGGCCCCGCTGATGCGTGCGAGCTCTTCAAAGACATGGAGATGCACGGCATCGGCATCGAGACCGTGCACTTCTACACTGGCTGGGCGACCGCCGAGGCCCTCTGCCGTACGCCGCGCTCGCACGCACGCCTCTGCGTTCACAACGAAGCCTCGCCAGTCGCCAGGCGTCCGGTTTGCTAACCTCGTCTTTGTATGGAACAACAGACAAGCTTGATCGAGCGCGCGAGATTCTCCTCGCTGGCATGAGCCGCATCAAAGACCCCAAGTACCGCGAGAAGCTCAACGACGAACTCACTAAGCTCCAGCGCCAGGCACAACAACAGCAGCAGCAACAACAACAACAGCATCCACTGCCACCACACACAAGCTCGCGCCATGGCGCGTCGCATACGCCTCGCACGGCCCTAGCACCGATCACCGCCTCACGCTCGCCTCTACAACCCATCTCCTCGAGCACACCACACGCGCGCGAACCGAGCTCGCTCTCGACTCAGCGCGCCCTCTCTGCCCACCACGCATCGGCCGGTACTGTTGCCGCCGCACCTTCTTCGGCGTCGTCATCGGTTCTTCGAACTCGCACACCGGGTCCTCGTAGCCTGCTACCAAGTACGTGGCTTGGCTTGGTGTGCCCACCACACCAATTCAATGTACGTTACTGCTTACTGATCGAGTCACGGTCTCTGTCACAGCCGGCACCAAGGCTCCCCGCCGTGTTGCTGCACCGCCGGGTAGCAACAGCAACGCCATGGCCGTCGATCCGGTCGATTCTACGGCCGCTCACAGCGCTCATTCGGCTGAAGCTGACGGCGGCGTGCGCCATGGCCCACCTCGGTCGCCTGCCATGGGCGGCGGCGTGTCAACCATGTCGGCGGCGGCGGCGGCAGCGGCACGCGATCACTCGTCGTCTGCCATGGCCCTGGTGCCCGCGACGCCTTCCATGAGCACGGCCAGCATGTTGGCGCCGCCTGGCTCCGGCATGCCGGGGCAGAGCACTCCTTCAGGCCGCACCATGGCAGCGCCCGCCATGATGACGCCCGTGCACGCTAGCGGCACCGCCCCTCCGCTCAGTGGCGCGTCTTTCGCCATGGCTCCCGACGCGACGCCGGCGTCTTCGGTGCCACCGAGCGCGCACGTCGTCATGCACACACCTGCCATGAGTGGCATCGCTCCAGGCAACATGCGGTGCCCTGCTTCGGCCCCGCCGCCCTCTGGCACTCTCTACGAGCCTCAGACACCAGCCGACGCCCTGGCTCCTTCGTTTGCCACATCGTCCGTCTTGCCCATGTCAGTATCCGCTCCTTCCATCGCGAGCTACGAACAGCAACAGCAACAACAACACCAGCAACACTACATGCAGCAGCCGCAGGCGTATCATCACCATCAAGCGCATGCCATGCACGGCTCGGTGTCGATGCCTTTCGTTGCCGACCAGCAACAATACCAGCAATACCAGCAACAGCAGCAACAGCAGCAGCAACAACAACAGCAGCAGCAATCTCGCTCCAGCTCGTTTGCTTCGGCCAGCAGTATGGGCTCCGTGGCGTCTGGCCCATCGACCGCCGACACCGACGACTCGATTGCGCGTTTATTGAAGATGGCCGAGAAGCACGGCGAAAAGTCGAACCGCAGCCTCATGTTCGAGGTGGTCGCGCGTACCATGCCCGACATGACGGTCACGATCAACGGCAAGCAGTACGTGCTGCTCGAGGAGATTGGCAAGGGTGGCAGCTCCAATGTCTTTAAGAGCCTCTCGGAGGAGTTCCACATCTGTGCCATCAAGCGCGTCCCAATCGACCCAAAGGCCGATCATGTATGTAGCGAATCGTGCGCCGCCGCTGTCTTCTCTCACTCACTCATGCACTCTCACAGGCTACTGTCGAAGGTTATGTCAACGAGATCAAGTTGCTCCGCAAGTTGCGTGGCCGTGACGAGATTGTGCGCCTGATCGATGATGAGGTCGACGGCACCAGGGGCGTCATCTACCTGGTGCTCGAGTTCGGCGAGATTGACTTCTCAAAGCTCCTACAGCAGCTGCAGAAGAAGATTGCGAACCGTGCCAACTTTATTCGAGTCTATTGGCAACAGATGCTGCTGGCAGTCGAGGTGATACACAAGGAGATGATCGTGCACGGCGGTATGTGGTGGTGTATCCGCGACGGCTCTCGGGGTGCACACGCGCGCATCCTCTCTCTTTCTCTCGCGTCTCACACCAGAATACCCTCCTACTCTCGCAGATCTCAAGCCTGCCAACTTTGTGTGCTTCCGTGGCACGTTGCGTCTGATCGACTTTGGCATCGCCAAGGCCATCGCCAATGGCACGACCAATATCGTGCGCGACCACCAGGTCGGAACAGCCAACTACGTGTCGCCCGAGGCTCTCACGGACGTGGCCGGCGAGGGTGACGTCGGTGCCAAGATGAAGGTACGCTGTCAGGCGCACCACACTATCGAACGAACGAGAGGGCTAACCACCGAGACGAACTCATCCTTGTGGCAAAATGGCCGTATTTGTGGGTCGGGTGTCGGGTGTCGGGTGTAGTTGGGTCGCGCGAGTGACATTTGGTCGCTGGGCTGCATATTGTACCAGATGGTGTACGGCCGACCACCATTTGCCAGCATCACGAAGCTGATTCCCAAGGTGACGGCGATCCTGAACCCCAGGCACGAGATCGCATATCCGCCAACGACATCGACCGGAGAGGTTGTGCCCGAGGTGGTGATCGACGTGATGCGCGGCTGCCTGCAACGCGACCCGTCGAAGCGACTGACGATACCACAATTGCTGTCGCACGCGATGCTGCAATGGTAAGCGTGGTGTCGGTTGCAAACGAGTAGCCTGGATCATGTACAAAGAGGCCAAGCTGTGAATTGCCTGGTTGTGGCGGCGGTTTTGGTTGTTGTGATGATGATGATTGTACTGTAGAGTGTAGTTGTTGTGTCTGCGATCCGAGTAAACCGGTCAGCACGAAAGCGAATGGTACAGTATCGCAGGGTGTCATGGAGCCACCTGTCGATTGCTGGTTACCACCATATTGCTGTCGTGGCTGTGTCGCATTAGTTACGAACCAGGCACACGGAGACTCCATTACCTTCGCCGCCCATTCGTTGCCACATCATCACCTCTCTCACTCTCGCTCTCGCTCTCGCTCTCCCTCTCCTAGCGCGAGTTGCTGGTTCATCGTCACCGATGGATCTACTTCGACTTGAGATTGAACGCAAACGTAAGGCAGCAGCACTCGAGCCATCTGGCGGTCAGCAACAAGCCAAGCGACAGAAGGTCTACAAGACTCGCAAGGAACTCGAGGAGGAGCGCCTGGCCGAGGAACAGCGCCAACGCGAGCAGGAGCTCCAAGCTCAGCAGCAGCAGCAACAACAACAGCAGCAGGAGCAGCAAGCACAACATCTACCCCGAGAGGCCGAAGGCTTGGCGAGCTCGACGGGCAGCGACACGGCGGATGGCAGCAGCTCAGCGGCGCAAGCTCGCACGACGCTGCCGGTCGATGAGGTCAAGCGCCGACTGCGCGCGTTTGACGAGGTCGTGACGTTCTTTGGCGAGAGCGACCTCGATCGAGAGCGTCGGTATGCAGCAGCAGCAGGGCAGTGCCAGCAGCAGCAGCAGTGACGGTGGCGGGCTTGCCTTCTAACGCCAGCGTGCGTCGCTCGTAGATTGCTCGAGATCGAGGCCGACCCTTCGCGCGAGTACAAGGGCTTTGCGAATGACTTTCAGACCAAGCTCAAGGAGATCGACGACGAGCTCGAGGCGCAGCACTCGAGCGCCGACGCCAGCGAGAAGCACACCAAGAAGCGCCTCAAGAGCGAGGACAGCATTGACACATCGACGCCCGAGGGCATGATCATGGCGTTCCTGAAGCGGCTGCTGCGCGAGTGGGAGACCGAGCTCAACGAGCGTCCGGACGCCGTCAAGCGCTCGGCGCAAGGCAAGCGCACGCTGGCGACCTTCAAGCAGACGAGCGACTACCTCAAGCCGCTGTTCGTGCGCCTCAAGCACCGCACGCTGCAGCAGTCGATCCTCGACCACTTGATCGAGATGGTGAACTTTATCAAGGAGCGCGAGTACGTCAAGGCCAACGACGTCTACCTGCAGATGGCGATCGGCAACGCGCCGTGGCCCATCGGTGTGACGATGGTCGGCATCCACGAGCGCTCGGCGCGCGAGAAGATCTCGAGCAACCAGATCGCACACGTGCTCAACGACGAGACGCAGCGCAAGTTCATCCAATCCGTCAAGCGCCTCATGACCTTTGCGCAGACCAAGTATCCCACCGACCCATCCAAGATGATGATGCCGTAATGGTGAGAGTGCGAGTGAGTGAGTCTTTGTGTGTGTGTATGCCCATATGTACTGTTACTCCGAACAACAACAACAACCCCGCTACAACTGATTGATTGATTCACTGCACATGCATATCAACACGTTCATTCAATAGCTCTACTACTGGTTGCTGCTACTAGCAGACGTGGTGGATGTCTGCGCTGCACCGGTAGTCGAGGCGACTTTCTTGTCAGTCTCGAGGAAGGCTTCGAGGTTGATCTTCTCCAGCTGCAGACACACGCGCACATACGGCGCAAGTGAGTGAATGGATCGAATCGATCAGAGATGCGCCCAGCTATACCTCGTCATCTTCGACGGCCATGACAGCCGAGACCTCGGGTACATAGTGCATCATCATGCGCTCGATGCCATTCTTGAGCGTGATCGACGAGCTCGAGCAGCCGCGGCAGGCGCCCTTGAGCTTGACGAGCACGACGCCGTCGACGAAGCCCTTGTACTCGATGTCGCCGCCGTCAGCCTGCACGCCTGGGCGCACGCGCGTCTCGAGCAGCTCCTTGATTTGAATCACGACCTCGTCGTCGTCCGGGTGGATGGCCGTGTCGGCCGGCGGCGCCTCCTCGGTCAGCACCGGCTCGCCGCTCGCAAAGAAGTTCATGAGCGCCGAGAAGACCTGCGGCTTGAGCGTCTGCCACGGCAGCTCCGAGTTCTTGGTGACCGACACAAAGTCGGGCCCGACGTACACCGAGCGCACGCCCTCGATCTGAAACAGCCGACGCGCCAGCGGCGACGACGTGGCCTTCAAGGCGCTGTCGAACTCGACGTGGCCGCTCTCGAGCAGCGTCTTGCCATCGGGCACGAACTTGACGGCGTTGTCGTTCGGGCTCTCGTACGTCTGAATGAAGAAGTTGCGCCGCCGCCCAGCGACGGCAGCGACAGCGGCCGAGGCACGCAGAAGCGGGGAACGTGAGAGAGCGAGACTCGTGAACGAGGAGCTCTGCGGCACGACACGGCCGTGAGCGAGCACCGCACGCACAAGCGAGCCGCGCAGGAGCAGCAAGCGCGAGAGCATGGCGGAAACGAGTGAATGAGCGAGAGAGCAGCAGGTTTTTTGGTTTTCCTAGCACCATACGGCCGCTGCTGAGGGCCGCACGATGCAGCGCACAAACCGAAAACCGCTCAGCAGTCTCTTCGTCTACCTTCGCCGTCAACATCGCCATCAACGATCGCTCGAACTCAAGCAGTCTATCCCTGTGCCGAGTAACGAACCTTCGAGCTTGACGGTCATACGTGCTCGCTCGCTCTCCGAAGCTCCCATACCAGCCCGCTGATTGCTCGACGCGCCAGTTGCTTGCTGCTGTCGCGCTCGCCCGTTTACCAGAACCCACACACACACACACACATACACATGGCTACCAAGGCCGCCAAGGCTGTTGGCGCAGCCGCCTCCAAGGCCGCCAAGGCCGTTGGTAGCGCAGCGAAGGCTGCTCGACCTCGTGCGCGCAACTTCTTTGACATTGTGTTCTCGTTCCCGGACCTCGCTGTGGGCCGCCGTCTCACGCGCTCGATCTGGCACACCTACCCCAACTGCTACTGGACCGTGACCAAGGTCGTGCCGCGAGTCAACGTACGTCACCAGCACCTCACGCGTAGTTGCTGTTGCTGTTGCTGGAGTTGTTGTTGCTGCTCTGCCTACGAGAGCGAGCGAGTGCTGCGCGCGATAGCTGCTGGCGCAGACCCTGACGTCTTGCTATGCTTGTGATGCTTCTTCGTATGCTGCTGCTACTCGTGACGCTCCAGCAAGGAGGCGTGACTCGTGGCAAGGCGTGGGGCGAGCTCACGTGGCTGGGCCGGCCGCAAGGACCGCCGACCGAGATCCGCTGCACTCTCAAGCGAGGCTGGTGCCTGTTCGATGAGGCGCCCAACAACCCTGCCGCTGCTGCTGCCGAATCCAACACAAGCACGACCACTGCCTCGACGACAGAAGCGGAACAGGCCAAGCAATAAACAGACCAACGAGTGTGCATTACGACCAACGAGCACCAGCACCAGCAGCGATCGCGGCTGGGATTTGGCGCAATCGCGCGAGCACGCGCACAACACAGATCGGCAGCGGCGATAACAGTATCAGCAACAGCAAGAGGAGTAGCACAAGAGAGATCGGCCGCTCAGGGGCGCATGGTTGTAAGACGGCGGCGCCGTGAGCCACCTCGGGCTCGGCGGGCTGTTTATTGGTCGGCGCGCACTCGTGGGCCACGGTGCTGCTGCTCCATCGGGCTCGGCGGGCTGGCAGGCGCGGTGCGGCCGTCGTACAGACTGGCGGGACTCGAATTCGACAAAGGCGCACGCTTATTGGCGCTCAGCGGCCTGCTGGATGCGGAGCTGCTTGTAGTAGTCGTCGCGGCGGACGTTGTACGAGCCACGGTGCCACATCTTGAAGCCGATGCCGGCAACAGTGCCGAGGGCGAGGCCCCAGAAGACCGAGTGCAGGAAGATCTTCTGCTGCGAGGAGCGGTAGAACTGAGGAAGCGAGAGCTGCAAAAGACCCATTGGGAAGCGAGAGGAGACGGAGAGGTCGAGGCGAGACGACGCAGTACAAGGGAGGAAGGGAGGGTGCGGAGGAGGTGGATGGATGGCACGCGGCGCAGAGCAACAGCAAACAACAACCGAGGCGCGCAGAGGGAGATCGACGACGAGAGGAGAGGCGAGCGAAAGCGTGTTGGCTGCTTGTTGGTGGCGCCCGATACTCTGCGCTCTTTCGCTCTTTCGCTCTTTCGCTCTTTCGCTTCGTCCTCATCACCAGCAGCAGCAGCGCGAATCTCGCTCGCTATCACGGCGCCATGATAACAGTCAAAGTAGAAGTCTTGACTCCTGGCTATCCCGTCCGCAAGAAGCGATGGACCACCAACGTCCGCGATGTTCCCGTCTTGCAGGACTACAATATGGACTGGATCGGAGCGCTCGTGCGGCTGAATCCCGATTGCGTCAGCGTCAAGGCGAGTGTGTACGTTGTTCGAGCGCTCGCTTGTGCATCACTCTGATCACGGCCGCTGCTGTAGCGAGGGCGTGCCTGTCGATCATACGCTACCAATGGATGCGCTAAACCCCGCGAGAAACTTCACGCTCGAGGTCACGGTATGGCACACTCCCAACGAGATTGAGCACGTCATGAGTGCTCACCAACGAGACCACATGACAGGTGACGATCCTCAATCTTCCACCAGAGAG
>ERZ778027.4286-NODE-4286-length-12477-cov-4.499597_pt1 | contig 12477 bp, 9 predicted proteins | sample MGYA00375757_ERZ778027 | MGnify/ENA primary metagenome ERZ778027 (study PRJEB29350, sample SAMN05389817) | bioreactor metagenome | isolation source: Ammonium sulfate bioreactor | place: South Africa: University of Cape Town | collected 2014-02-18 ... | reverse complement strand
TCGTCGACGACCAGCACGCGGCCGCCCTCGGCGCTGCCCGACGGCGCCTCCGACGTCTCGGCCATCGTCTCCGCGGCTTCGTCCGCCGCCGCGTCCTGACCGCCGTCGAGGATGACGAGATCGAAGCAGGAGCCCTCGCCTTCCTTGCTGGTGACGGTCAGGTCGCCGCCGAGGGTGCGCGCGAAGCTGCGGCTGATGGCAAGGCCGAGCCCGGTGCCGCCGAACCGGCGGGTGGTCGAACTGTCGGCCTGCGAGAAGGCCTGGAACAGCCGGCCGAGTTGCGCCTCGGTCATGCCGATGCCGGTGTCACGCACCGAGATGGCCAGCTGCCTGCCCGTGCGGCGGACGCTCATCGTCACGGTGCCATCCTGCGTGAACTTGGTCGCGTTGCTCAGGAGGTTGAGGACGATCTGCTTCAGCTTGGTGTGGTCGGTACGGACCGAGCCGATGCCCGGCTCGACATCGAGGACGAAGGCGTTGCGGTTCTTGGCGGCGAGCGGCTTCACGAGCGTCTCGACGTCGCGCGAGAGCGCGGCGATGTCGACGGGCTCGAGGAAGACCTCCATCCGCCCGGCCTCGATCTTCGAGAGATCGAGGATGTCGTTGATGATGCGCAGGAGGTGCTGGCCCGCGCCCTCGATCTTCTTGAGATCGGCGACCGCGTCGGTCTGGCCCATGTCCTCCGCATCCTGCATCAGGAGCTGGCTGTAGCCGATGATCGCGTTGAGCGGCGTGCGGAGCTCGTGGCTCATATTGGCGAGGAACTCGGACTTCACCTGCGTCGCGTGGTCGGCCGCCTCCTTGGCGAGCTCGAGCTCGCGTTGCCGCTCGCGCATCTCGGTGACGTCGGAATAGACGGCGACGATGCCGCCGGCGGCGGTGCGGCGCTCCTGGATCTGGATCCAGCGCCCGTCCGGGAACCGCTCGACCGTCACGGCGAGACTTGCCCGCCGGGCAAGCCGGTCGTTGATCCAGGCCGCGGCGGCTTCGTCGTCGAGACCGCGCCGCTCGGCGGCGGCGCGCATGATGTCGACGAAGGAAGCGCCCGGCTGGAGGACGCGCGCGACCGAGCCGGTCATGGCGCGGTATTGCGAATTGGTGATCTGCAGGCGGTCGTCGGCGTCGTAGAGCGCGAATCCCTGATTGATGCTCTCGATGGCGTCCAGCATCATCTGCCGCCGCTCGCGGGCTTCCTCGGCGAAGGCGTCGCGCTCGCGGATGCTGACGGCGAGGAGCGCGACGGCGTCCCGCATGCGGCCGAGTTCGTCGCGCGAGGGCTCGGGCAGCGCGACATCGGAATTGCCGCGCGTGATCTCGCCGATCGCCGCCACCAGCTGGCGAAGCTGCGGCAGCATCGAGGCCAGGACGACGAAGGTGAACAGCGCGCCGAGCACGACGGCGATGGCGGTGATCGCCAGCGAGACATAGGCGCCGTCGGTGAATTCCGAGAGCACCTCGACCCGCGCCGCGTCCGCCTGCGCGCGAAGCTGCGGCTCCAGGGCGACGAGCAGCGTCTCTGCCGCCTCGCCCTCGCTGCGCGCCTCGGCGAAGAGCGAATTGCCGACGACGCGCTGGTCGTCGGTATAGGCGTCCACCGCCTTCATCGCCGTCGCGTCGAAAGTGTTGACGGCAGCGCCGATCTTCGCGGCCTCGTCGGGCAGGAAGGGCTTCAGCCGCTCGAGTTCGGCATCGAGGCGGGCCCTCGCCTCGTTGCCGCGCTGCTCGGAGAGGGTCAGCAGGCTCACCGCGAGATCGGCGCGCCAATAGAGCAGCTCATGGAAGTCCATATGCACGGCGGTGACGATCTCAGAGATCGTCGCGATGCGCCGCGCCTCGTCGAGCGTGCCGGACGCGCGCTGGACGGTCCAGAAGACATAGGCGCTGGTCGCCGCCATAGGCAGCAGAAGCACCACCGCCAGCACGATCGCGCGGGTGGTGATCGAGGTCTGGCGAAGCGCGCGGATCAGGCGGTTGAACACGGCGCGGCTCACGGTTCGGCGAGGGTGATGCTGATGACGCTGGAAAGGTCGCCCTCGGCCGCCCCTTCGCGCGGATAGCCAGTGATGTCTATCGAGCCCTTGGGGCTGCCATGGCAGGAGAGGCAGGAGGCGGCGTAGTATTCGGGAACGGCCATGCGGAAGGCCTTGCCGCCGCCATCCCCGGCGACGACCTCCGCGAAGGGCGCGCCGCGGGCCCAGGCGGGATCGCGGAACTTGCCGGCGATCACCTGCTTCTCCCAATCGTCCGGCCGTGCCTTGCGGTTGCGCACCAGCTCGGGCGGCGCGGTCACCTTGATATGCGCGTCGCCCTTCACCCGTTCGGCGAAGGATTCGTTGACGAGGCGGGCGAAGGTGGCGGGGATGAAGCCCTTGAAGGCGACGCCCTCCTTGTTGATCTCGTCCTGCGCGTTGTCCATCACGTCGCGGATGGCATCCATCTGGGCGCGGATCAGCCGGCCCTGGCGCGAATCCGGCGGGTAGCTCTCGGGATCCTCGCCGGTCTTCGCCTTGTAGTTGGCCGTCGCCTCGGCGATCACGACATCGGCGCCGAGATGCTTGTCGCCGAGCGCGGGATCGTTGATCTCGGCCTGATGCTTGGAAATGACCGCGCGCGCCGATTGCAGCATCGCCGAAAGGCGGCTGGCGATGGCTTCGGGCGACCCCGGCGCCGCGGCGCCCGCACCCGCGGCCGCCGTCTCCGACGCCGTCCCTTTGCCGGCGATCATTGCCGCGCCGGCCGTCATCGCCAGCACCAGCGCGACACCCATCACGAGGGACCGCGTCCGGCGGCGGCCATGCCGCGCCTCACCATGGACCATGCTCACGAGACCTCGCCTCCCCGTCCTTCCCGCCGGCCGGATGCGCCGGAGCGGTCTCCGCCGCTTCCTGCAATACCCGGCGGGCGTTGCTGTCCGCAGCTTCGCAAAAATCAGCCCGAACGCAACGATTCCCCAGTCTTCGCAGGGGGATCGAGGGAAGTCCAGACGCCTACGCGGCAAGCGAGAGCGTCACTATTTACATATAATAGTACTAATGGTATCGACTCTCATGCCGCGCGGGAGGAAAACGCCGCGGCCAAGGGAGGAACATCGTGAGCATCCTGAAGAAACTCGCCCTCGCGGCGGGCCTCGCTACCGCTTTGTCTTCGGCCGCCATGGCCGCTGACGGCATGACGGTCGGCTTCTCGCAGATCGGCTCCGAGTCTGGCTGGCGCGCGGCCGAGACCTCGGTGACGAAGAGCCAGGCCGAGAGCCGCGGCATCAACCTGAAATTCGCCGACGCGCAGCAGAAGCAGGAAAACCAGATCAAGGCGATCCGCGGCTTCATCGCGCAGGGCGTCGACGCCATTCTCGTCGCGCCGGTCGTCGCCACCGGCTGGGAAGACGTGCTCAACGAGGCCAAGGAAGCCAATATCCCGGTCGTGCTGCTCGATCGCGGCATCGACGGCCCCGAGGACCTCTACCTGACCTCCGTCGCCTCGGACCAGGTCAAGGAAGGCCGCGTCGCCGGCCAGTGGCTGGTCGATACCGTCAAGGACAAGGACTGCAAGGTCGTCGAGCTGCAGGGCACCGTCGGCTCGACCCCGGCCATCAACCGCAAGAAGGGTTTCGAGGAAGCGATCGCCGGCTCGAAGAACATCACCATCATCCGCAGCCAGACGGGCGACTTCACCCGCTCGAAGGGCAAGGAAGTGATGGAAGGCTTCCTCAAGGCCGAGAACGGCGGCAAGGGCATCTGTGCGCTCTATGCCCATAATGACGACATGGCGGTCGGCGCTATCCAGGCGATCAAGGACGCCGGCCTGAAGCCGGGCAGCGACATTCTCGTCGTCTCGATCGACGGCGTGCCGGACATCTTCACGGCGATCGCCGCCGGCGAAGCCAACGCCACCGTCGAGCTGACGCCGAACATGGCCGGCCCGGCCTTCGACGCGCTCGCCGCCTACAAGAAGGACGGCACCGTTCCGCCGAAGTTCATCATCACCGAGTCGAAGCTCTACACCGCCGCCGACGACCCGAAGGGGGAGTATGAACGGCGCAAGGGTCTGGGTTACTAATCAGTCCCAACATGCGCGCGGCCCTGCTCCTTCGGGGGCTGGGCCGCGACGCCATAAGGCCCGCTCGACCCGGGGGAGCGACGTGCAGGACACCGTCAATCGCGAGCAAGACGCCGCCGACCGCGCCACCGGCTATCGCATGGAAGCGCGCCAGGTCTCGAAGATCTTCGGCACGCACAAGGCGCTGGACGGCGTCGATTTCGGCCTTCTGCCGGGCGAGGTGCATGCGCTGCTCGGCGAGAACGGCGCCGGCAAGTCGACCCTCATCAAGATCCTCACCGGCGCCTATCAGCCGGATGGCGGCGCCATCTTCGTCGATGGCGAGGAAGTGCACCTGACGAGCCCGCTGCAGGCGCAGACCTACGGCATCGGCACCGTCTACCAGGAAGTGAACCTCTTGCCGAACCGTTCGGTGGCGGAGAACCTCTTCCTCGGCCACCAGCCGACCCGCTTCGGCCTCGTCGATCGCCGGCGGATGGACCGCGAGGCGCGGGTGCTCCTGAAGCGCTACGGCCTCGACATCGACCCGTCGAGCGAACTCGGCGCGCATTCGGTCGCGGTGCAGCAGATCGTCGCCATCGCCCGCGCGGTGCAGCTCTCCGGCAAGGTGCTCATCCTCGACGAGCCGACCGCGAGCCTCGACCGCGACGAGGTGCAGCGGCTGTTCGAGGTCATCGCCAGCCTGAAGCGCGACGGGCTCGCCATCGTCTTCATCACCCATTTCCTCGACCAGGTCTTCGCGCTCGCAGACCGCGTCACCATCCTGCGCAACGGCCGCCTCGTCGACACGCGCCGGCTGACCGAGCTTTCCCGCACCGATCTCGTGCGCAAGATGCTCGGCAAGGACATAGCCTTCTCGGGCTCGACCAGCCTCGAGGCGGAACGGCCGCCGACCGAGCTGCTGCTCGATTTCAAGGGCTATGGCCGCAAGCGCAGCGTCCGACCGTTCTCGCTCGCCATCCACAAGGGCGAGGTCATCGGCGTTGCTGGCCTGCTCGGCTCGGGCCGCACGGAAATGGCGCGCATGATGTTCGGCATCGATCCCGCCGACGAAGGCAGCGTAACGCTTTCCGGCAAGCCGATCACCGTGAAGAGCGCCACCGAGGCCATCGGCCACGGCTTCGGCTTCTGCCCTGAGGATCGCAAGGCGGACGGCATTCTCGGCGACCTTTCGGTGCGCGAGAACATCGTCATCGCCCTGCAGGGCAAGCTCGGCTGGTTCCGCGCGCTGAACCGCGACGAGCAGCTCGACCTCGCCGGGCAGTTCGGCGAGGCGATGGATATCCGCGCCGCTTCGCTCGACATGCCGGTCAAGCTGCTCTCCGGCGGCAACCAGCAGAAGGTGATCCTCGCCCGCTGGCTCGCCACCGACCCCGCCTTCCTCATCCTCGACGAGCCGACGCGCGGCATCGATGTCGGCGCGCATGCCGAGATCGTGCGCACCATCAACCGGCTGCGCGACGACGGCATGGCGCTCGTCGTCATCTCGTCCGAGATCGACGAGGTGGTGGCCTATTCCTCCCGCGTCGTCGTGATGCGCGACCGCGAGATGGTGGCCGAGCTCAGGGGCGAGGACATCAACCCCGCCGTCATCGTCCAGGCGATCGCGACGCATGGCGAGAATTCGGAAATTCAGGCCGAGGTGACGGCATGATGCGCATTCCGCTCGCGCGGCTCGTCAACACGCAGACCATCGCCCTTGTCGGCGTGCTGCTGCTCAACTGGATCCTCTTTCCCGGCTTCTTCAAGATCGAGTGGCAGGACGGGCGGCTGTTCGGCAGCCTCATCGACGTGTTCAACCGCGGCGCGCCGGTCGCCATCCTCGCCATCGGCATGACCGCCGTGATCGCGACCAAGGGCGTCGATCTCTCGGTCGGCGCCGTGATGGCGATGGCGGGCGCCGTCGCGGCAACGCTGGTCGTCGGCGGTTATCCGGGCTGGGTCGCCGTCGCCGGCGCGCTCGCGGTCGGCCTCCTCTGCGGCCTCTGGAACGGGGCGCTCATCGCGACGCTCGTTCTCATGGTCGCCGGCCGCGGCATCGCGCAGCTCATCACCGAGGGCTCGATCGTCACCTTCTCCGATCCGACGCTGGTCTTCATCGGCACCGGCTCGTTCCTGGGGCTGCCGATGCCGGTGGTGATCGCGCTCGCCCTGATGATCCTCGTCACGCTGGCGGTGCGGAAGACGGCCATCGGCCTCTTCATCGAGGCGGTCGGCGTCAACCGCTCGGCGGCGACGCTCGCCGGCATCCGCTCTCGGCTGCTGCTCATCGCGGTCTATGCCGTCAGCGGCCTCTGCGCGGCGATCGCGGGCATCATCGTCGCCGGCGACATCCGCGGCGCCGACGCCAATAATGCCGGCCTCTGGCTGGAGCTCGACGCGATCGCCGCGGCGGTGATCGGCGGCACCTCGCTGCTCGGCGGACGGTTCTCGATCGTCATGTCGGTGGTCGGCGCGCTCATCATCCAGGCGATGAACACCGGCATCCTCGTTTCGGGCTATCCGCCCGAGTTCAACCTCGTCGTGAAGGCGGGCATGATCACGCTGATCCTGATGATCCAGTCGCCCTTCGCCGGCCGCCTGCTGACCTGGTTCGGCCGCAACCGCCGCAAGGGGGCATGATGAACCGCAGCCTCCGCCCCCTGCTCGCGACGGTGGTCATCTTCCTGATCGCCTATGCCGCGGCCGTCTTCCAGTTTCCCGGCCTGCTCTCGACCCGCGTCCTCGGCAATTTCCTGACCGACAACGCCTTTCTCGGCATCGCCGCCGTCGGCATGACCTTCGTCATCATCTCGGGCGGCATCGATCTTTCCGTCGGCGCGGTGATCGGCTTCACGGGCGTGCTCGTCGCGGTGCTGATCACCTGGCTCGGCTGGCATCCCCTCGCCGCCTTCGCAGCCGCCTTCGTCGTCGCCGCGGCCTTCGGCGCCGCCATGGGGCTCGTCATCCACTATCTCGAAGTGCCGCCCTTCATCGTCACGCTGGCGGGCATGTTCCTCGCCCGCGGCGGCGCCTCGGTGATCACGCAGGATTCGGTGCCGATCGACCACCCCTTCTATTCGGCCATCTCCTCGCTTTACTGGCGGCTGCCGGGCGGCGGACGGCTCAGCTTTGTCGGCCTCCTGATGGTCGCCGTCTTCGTCGTCGGCGCCATCGTCGCGCACCGGACGAAGTTCGGCTCGTATGTCTATGCGCTCGGCGGCAACGCCACCTCGGCCTCGCTGATGGGCGTCCCGGTCGCGCGCACGACGGTCGAGATCTATACGCTGTCGAGCGTGCTCGCCTGCCTCGCGGGAATCGTCTTCTCGCTCTATACGTCGGCGGGCTATCCGCTGGCGGCGGTCGGCGTCGAGCTCGACGCGATCGGGGCGGTGGTGATCGGGGGAACCTTGCTCACGGGTGGTTACGGCTTCGTCTTCGGGACCTTTGTCGGCGTGATGCTGCTCGGCCTCGTCCAGACCTACATCATCTTCGACGGCACGCTGTCGAGCTGGTGGACGAAGATCGTGATCGGCTTCCTCCTGTTCCTGTTCATCGTCCTGCAGAGGCTGGTCTTTGCGGCGTCGGCCCGCGGCGACAGGGTGGCGGAGAAGGCCTGAGGTCCGTCCCATGACGTCCTGTCCAGCGGGAACGAAGCGCGCCACGGCCGGGCCCCTGCCCGGCCTCGGCCTTTCATGCGCCACGCCGCCCGCATGCCGGTCCGAAAGCGCCAGTCCTGAATGAGCGAGCCGGGCAGCCTCCTGCGCTCGCTCTCCGGCAAACCGGCGGCGCGCAATTTCCACACCTTCGTCATCAACGAGATCGGCGCCTCGATCGTCGCCGGCCGCTATCCGGTCGGCTCGATCCTGCCGAGCGATGCCGAAATGATGGCGAATTTCGGCGTGTCCCGCACCGTGCTGCGCGAGGCGCTCCGGACGCTGGAGGCCAAGGGCATGGTCGAGGCGCGGCCGAAGGTCGGCACCCGCGTCTCGCAGCGGAGCCGCTGGAATTTCTTCGACCAGCAGGTCCTCGCCTGGCATTTCGAGGCGGAGCTCGATGCCGATTTCGTCGCGGGCCTCTTCGATATCCGCGCGGCGCTGCAGGCGCGCGCCGCCGACCTCGCCTCGCGCCGCCGCAATGCCGAGCAGATCCGCCTCCTGAAGTACTGGGTGCACCAGATGGAGCTCGCCGAGGACGATGCGGAATCGCATGCGCTCGCCGAGCTGGAGGTGCATCGCATCACCGTCGAGGCTTCGGGCAATCCGCTGCTGCGCTCGTCGATCGGCCTCGTCGAGCTGACGCTGGCGCTGACCGCGATCGCCGGCCCCGACGAGACGGCGCGGCGCATGGCGCGCGCCTCACTCACCGGGCATTGCCAGGCGCTCGTGTCGGCGATCGAGAAAGGCGACAGCGCGGCCTCGGCCGCGGCGATGGCCGAGGCGATCGCGACCGGACGCGAGCGGGCCGTGGCGGGACGGCGCGGCGGCCGTCCCTGACCGAAGCGTCAGCTTGCGAGCCTTGCCGCCGGCATGTCGATGGTGACCACGAGGCCGGTCGGCAGCCATTCGCGGGTGAAGGTGGCGTTGAGCTGCATCTGCACGACGCGCTCGGAGAGGCTGGTGCCGAAGCCGCTGCGCGTCGGCGGCCCGGCGACCCGCGGGCCACCCGTCTCGCGCCAGACGAGAACGAAGCGCTCTCCCGTCGCCGCCGAGGCGACGCCGACAATGCCGCTCTCGGTGGAGAGCGCGCCGTATTTCACGGCGTTGGTGGCGAGTTCGTGCACGATGAGCGCGAGGGCGGTCGCGGCCTGCAGGCCGATTTCCTTGTCGTCGCCATCGATGACGATGCGCGAGCGGTCGGCGGCATTGTAGGGCTCCACGAGCCGGGTCAGCAGCCCCTGGACCGTCTGCGGGCCGGGCGTCGCCGAGGCCGGGCTGTGCGGACGGACATAGTCATGCGCTGCAGCCAGCGCCTGGATCCGAGCCTGGACAGAGAGGGCGAAGGGCCGCGACTCGGGCTGCGCGCGGGTCGGCAGCATCACGAGGCTCGAGACCACCGCGAAGATGTTGCGGATGCGGTGCGACAACTCGCGGGCGATCAGTTCGCGCTGCGCCTCCGCCTCCTTGAGGTCCTGGATATCGGTGCAGGTGCCGTACCAGCGCACGATCCGTCCGGTCTCGTCGCGGACGCACTGGGCGCGTCCGATCACCCAGCGATAGGCGCCGGAGCGGTGCCGCAGGCGATACTCGATATGGTAGGGCTCGCCGGTCGCGAGGCTGTGGCGCCAGCGCGACCAGGCACGCTCCTGATCGTCGGGATGGAACATGCCGTTCCAGCCCTCGCCGTCGGTGGTGCCCTCGGGAACGCCGGTGAACTCGTACCAGCGGCGGTTATAATAGTCGTGATAGCCGTCCGGCGTCGTCGACCAGATCATCTGGTCGATCGAGTTCGTGATCGCCTCGAAGCGCATCTCGCTCTCGCGCAGAGCCGCTTCGACATCGCGCTGCTCGGTGATGTCGAGCACGATGCCGGCGACGCGGCCATCATCGAGCCGGCCACCGCGGAGGAGCAGCGCGCAGGGCGTGCCGTCGACGCTCGCGGCATATTCGACCAGGAGGCGCGGCAGCGAGCCGTCGCCGACCGCGCGAAGCACGGTGCCCAGTCGCTCGCGATCCCCGACCGCGACCAGAGCCTTGAGATCGGAAAGGCGGCGGATGACGGTCCGGCTTGCAGCGCCATGCAGCGACCAGAAGCGGGCGTCTCCATCGAGCCGATCCGTCGCTGCATCGAAGACGAAGGTCCCGACGGCGCCGGCAGCGTCCAATGCGAGACGAAGCCGGTCCCCGTCGTCCCGTCGCCCGGAGGGCGCCGGTCTATCGTCATTCATGGGGCACGGTCTCCGCAGCGCGAGGAATCCCGGCTGAAAGGCGGTTCTAGCGGGAGCTCTGCAACAAGTCTGCTCACAAGTGAACAGAACGCGTTGTCGCGCGTTAGGAGCGGTAGCTGATCCAGAACGGGGGATTTCCAGCACCATGGCTCTTGCGCAAAAGCTGGCCGACGCGCCGGTCAACAATCTGCTCCGCGTGCTCCGGCCGTCCGATCTTGCGCTCATAGAGCCGCATCTCTCGCTCAGTGAGGTCGAGGCCGGCGACGTTCTCTATGAACCGGGCGACGACGTGAAGCGGGTGTTCTTCCCCTGCGACGCGACGCTGCTAGCCTTCCGCGTGATGCTGGCGGACGGCCGCGCGGTCGAGACGGCGCTGGTCGGCCGCGAGGGCGCGCTCGCGGGCATCGTCAGCCAGGGCCGGCTGCCGGCCTATTCGCGGGCCGAGGTGCAGTTCGGCGGGCCGCTTCTCTCGATGGATATCGAGGCGCTCGACCAGGCCAAGCTCAAGTCGGCGGCGATCCGCAATCTGTTCGCGCGCTATGCCGACTGCCTGATGGCGCAGGTGTTCCAGTCTGTCGCCTGCAACGCGGCTCATTCGATCGAGCAGCGCACGGCCAAATGGCTGGTCTCGGCCATGGAGCGCACAGGCGACGCCTCGCTGCCGGTCACGCAGGATCACCTCGCCGGCATGCTCGGCGTCGGCCGCAGCTATGTGAGCCGCGTCATCCAAACGCTGAAGCAGCGCAATCTCGTCGAGACGCGGCGCGGCCGGCTGACCGTCAACGATCCGACGGCGATGGCGGAACTGTCATGCGCGTGCCAGTCCGCCGTGCGCCGCCATTTCGACGAGGTGCTGCGCGGGGTCTATCCCGAGGAGCCGATCCGCGGCGCCAACGGGGTGATGCACCCCGCGGTCGCGATGCGGGAGGACTAGAGCCGGTCCGCCCCGGGCTTGATCAGTCCTGGCCATCCTTGGGCGGCATGATCACGAGGCCGGAGATCGGCTCGACGCAGACGAGGTTGTCGATGACCTTCTTGACGCCGGGAACGTTCTCGCAGACGACGCGCGCCGCCGCGCGTTCGCGCTCGTCGAAGATGGTGCCGGTCAGGTCTACCGCGCCATCGGCGACATGGACGCGGATGAGACCGTTGCCGCTCCAGGACTGGCGACCGAACTCCTTCGTCAGAGCGGCGCGGATCGCGTTGTCGTCGTCGGGAGCGGCGGCGGCCTCTTCCCGCGCCTTCACCAGCGCCTTCATCAGATCCGAGCGGCTGACAATGCCGACCAGCCGGCCGCCGGCGTCCACGACGGGGACGCGCTTGACGCGGCGGCGGGTCATGATGTCGACGATCGACTCGAGCGGGACCTCGCCCGTCACCGTCTCGACGTCATGCGTCATCACCTCGCCGACGCGGGTGGCATGGGCCTGGACATAATCGGAGGCGGCCTGACCGGGCGAGAGCAGGAATTCGAGCCAGCGGGCGCGCTTCTTGCCGGTGCCGAGTTCGCCGCGACGCAGGAAATCGCCCTCGCTGACGATGCCCACCAGGCGGCCGTCGGTCTCCACGACCGGCAGGCCGCTGATCTTGTGCGAAAGCATCAGCTTCGCCGCGTCGTCGATCGTCGTCTGCGGCGAGACGCTGATCACGGGCGAGGTCATGACGGTTTCGGCGCGCATGGCCGCTTCTCCTTGGATGCTGGGCGCTCAGGCCCTGTCTTGGCGCGGACGGTTGGTCCGTTACCCGGTTGCGGGCGAAGCGGCCGTCGCTGTGGCGAGGCCCGCATCATAAGCCGCCCGCAGAATTACGCCACGGCCAAGTCGCCGCTCTCTTGCTGCTCTCTTGCCGCTCTCTTGCCGCTCTCTTGCCGCGCCCGTCAGCGCGGATCGAGCAGAGCGCGCAGGCGGCGGGCCAGCGCCTCCGTCGTGTAGGGCTTGCGCAGCCAGGTGCCGGTCGCCGATCGACCGCGCTCGGCGATGCTCGGCTCGGCATAGCCGGAGGTGAGCAGCACCTTGATGGCGGGCCTCACCGCGCGGACGCGGGCGGCGAGCGTGTCGCCGTCCATGCCGCCCGGCATCACGACATCGCTGAACATCAGGTCGATATCCGGCGTCTCGTCGACGATCGCCAGCGCTTCGTTGGGATCGGCGGCCTCGATGACGCGATAGCCGAGGTCGCGCAGCCGCGCCACGGCGACGCGGCGGACGCGCGGCTCGTCCTCGACGACGAGGATCGTCTCATGTCCGCCCGGCAGCGATTGTTCGGCGCGGGCGGCGGGACCCGCCGGGTGGCTCTCGGCCGGCTTCTGCGAGGACGGGAGATAGATGCGCACGATCGTGCCGTGGCCCGGTTCGCTGTCGAGCCGGATGAGGCCGCCGGACTGCGTCACGAAGCCATAGACCATGCTGAGGCCAAGCCCGGTGCCGGCGCCTGCCGACTTCGTCGTGAAGAAGGGTTCGAAGGCGCGCTGGCGCACCTCGGCCGTCATGCCCGTGCCAGTGTCGGAGACGGAGATGAGCACATAGTCGCCGGGCCGCATGTCGGGCCGGACGCCC
>ERZ778027.4285-NODE-4285-length-12481-cov-12.473121_pt1 | contig 12481 bp, 8 predicted proteins | sample MGYA00375757_ERZ778027 | MGnify/ENA primary metagenome ERZ778027 (study PRJEB29350, sample SAMN05389817) | bioreactor metagenome | isolation source: Ammonium sulfate bioreactor | place: South Africa: University of Cape Town | collected 2014-02-18 ... | reverse complement strand
AAAGAGTAATATTCGTCGAATTAAAAAATCCAATTGTTATTTGACCATTGAGAAACAAGTAATGTTCATCGAAGATCGATTCACTTAACCCTCGACTGACAATCTCTAGGAAGGATCAGTATCTACGGCCCATCCATAACACAGCGCATAAATTAGGTTTTACCTATAGTCATTCGCAATCATAAGACATATTAAAAGAAAACGCTACACCATGGTTAGTATAAGTATGGGCAGCACCTCATCGGTCGTCGGCGTCCCTCTGGTCCGCCACTTCTGATTCGGTGCTGCAATCTGTGTTTCTTCCCCCTAAAATAAGATAAGTTATACAATGACTAACATTTCCGACATATCGAAATCGATGTTCTTTTGACCCGGGTTTTGTACCCAGATTCGGACTCCCCGACCTTGATTACCCCAGGTCCGACTAAGTTTCCACCATCAATAGTTACGAACTTCAAGTTACCACAATCGATGTTCTTTTGACCTTTGTGCAAACAAACACATACACACACAAACGAATTTTTTTCATATGACACTCCTTACAGTCGAGGGAATATTGATATATTTGGCTATTTTTAGTTGGTACTATTACTTTTCCGTCGATAAATATAGTAAAAGTTCCACTTAGAATTAATAAAAAGTACTTTTATCCTACTTTTTGTTTTATATGGGAAGGATACGATAACTATAGAAAAGAAGTGTAATATTCATGATTTCAAGCCGTTCAACGTAAAAAAAATCTCGAATAATCATTGATATGTATTTTGATAATCGACAATACGTGCGTATGAATTACTCGAATACTTTATTAAACAACATTCATCACTCTTGATTATTAGCTATTCAGAATTTTCATTTTTTAAATTTTTTCAGTATATTTTCATCGATTCGGTTGTAATCAAGACGAAAATTTGTGATTGCCTGCATGATTGAAAAAAACAATATAAATATATCATAAAAAATATCGAGTTACTTTGTTTTTCTGAAACATATCATAGAAGTACTTGGCTCCTTCGTTGGTGATTTCATTTGCTTCAAGCCAAAGTGTGCGAAGTGTCTGATGAAGTATTGAAAAGTATACATAACAATAGAAATTGGAAAATATTACCGTATTTTTTTGTAGGGCATCAGCTAGATATTGTGCACCTTGATCTCCAATGAAATTGTAGCCAAGGTACAAGTGAGTGAGTTGCTAAGAATATCGAAGAAGATCGAAATCAAATTGATCTTAAATAAAGAAAATAACCTTGTCAGTTTCCAATAGTTTAGCTAGACATTCTGCTCCTTGGTTGCCAATGCCACTAGTATGAAGATTCAGACGATGAACAGTCTAGATGTTAAATGGGAAGGATATGTGCGAGAGAGAGAAAAAAATAGTTTCAATTATACTTGAGTATTTTGTAATACTTCAACCAATAGTTTCACACCATTATCTCCGATTTGATACGGAGATAGAGTAGATGTTTTCTTCTTCTAAAACAAGATGAACAGAATTATGAATAAGGAAAACAGAGAATAACTTACTTGATCCTTTTCACGATTATTCTTGTCACTGCCAGATGTACAATGGTTGCCATTAGGGTTGTCCCTTGGTTCGATCTCGGTGACTTTCTATTTAAGTAGAAGAGAACTGGCATAACTAAATAAGAAGTGACACAAACTTTAGTATTGCGAACCCGGATCGCAATGTCAACAGCTAAACAATAGCCAACAGAATTGTCAACAAGATTTAATCTCATTAGTGTCTGTATAAGTAGAAAGAGAAAGAACAATGTGAAAATTCGATTTAGTTAGTAATTACAGTATTATTTTGTAAAGTATCCATGAAATATTGTGCTCCTTCGACACCGATATTATTCGAGTAAAGATTCAGTTCAGTCAGTGTCTGTATATTTCAATGAGAGAAGATATAAGATCGTGTGAAAAAAAAACATAAAAATTACGTTATTTGTGATTAATGCGTCAGCTAAATGTTTCGCACCTTCATCATCAATATGATTACAGCTGATGTTCAATTCAGTTAGTGTCTGAATAAAAATAAACGAAATGATTATGAGCAAGATTAAATGGAAAACAATTCTAACATTGTTGATTTTTAGCGCATCAGCCAGATAGCGTGCACCTTCATTTCCAATTTGATTGTTTTCTAGATTCAATCTGGTTACTGTCTGTATATGTATGCAAAGTGTGTCAAACGAAAATCCAGAAAATCAATGTAAAAGATAAGTACCTTGTTGATTTTCAAACCTTCAGACAGGTAGAATACCGATCTATTTCCCAGGTTTGCACGGTACAATAATAATTCAGTAGGTGCCTATATTTATTAAACTTGGTGACTATGAAAAGGATTCGAATAATCTACTTCAGTTACCTTTTTGTGTTGCATTTGAATGAATGCACCGATAGCTACACAATCGCCATCAGGATTAGTGGCAAAGCTGATGACCTCCAGTTTCTATGCAATATGTAGTAAACGACCCATGTGAAAAAGAATCGACAAAATAAAAACTTTTTATTAATTTTCAAAGTCGGCAATATTAATTCTAAGTGGAACTTTTACTATACTTATCGACGGAAAAGTAATAGGACTAACTAAATATAGTAATATATTTTTGTCAAGTAATATTAAAGTTAATTAATCGTATCTCGATATTTTGATATATTTTACTATATTTCACTATATTTTACTATTTTGAGTTGGTACTATTACTTTTCCGTCGATAAGTCTAATAAAAACTCCACTTGGAATTAATATTGCCGACTTTGAAAATTAATAAAAAGTACTTTTTGTTTTACATGGGGAGGTATATGCAAACGATAAAAACATTTCATTTACTTTGTTTTCCTGAAATAAATTTAGAAATGCTGCAGCACCGTCGTGTCCAATGCGATTTGCGTCGAGACGCAATTCTACGAGTGTCTACACGAGTAGAGAAATGATGATAAATGAATGAAACTAAAAACGGCTACCGTATTATTTCGTAAAACATCAGCAAGAGCGCACGCACCCAAATCTCCAATATCATTGCCTCTAAGATCCAGTCTTTTCAGTTTCTAAATCAACAAAAAAATGCTTACAAGTTGTTCCAAAAGTCATGTCCACTTAAGTTTTATATGAAAAAAAACGAAGGAAATCATTACCGTAGTCATTTTTAGAGCTTCGGCAAGATATTGTGCTCCTTTATCTCCAATCTGTCTTGAGTCTAATTTCAGTTCACGAAGTGTCTATATGAACGAACGTAGATATTTGTGTTACGATAATGAGCCAAAATGATTGACATACGTTGTCTTTTCGTATTTGAAGAACTGCATTGATAACACCGCGGAACCTACTCGGATTGTGGTCGAGACATATTGTGGTAATCGTCTATTCACGCGAAAATATCAATCCAGCAGACATGAAATGGAAAGAGAATTTACTGTGTTGATTCTCAGGGCTTCTACTAGAGCTTGTGCTCCTACATCACCGATTATGTTGTCTGAAAGATTGAGAACGGTAAGTGTCTGCATGAATCGAAAATATCAATCTAGTGCACATGAAATGCAAAAAGAATTTACTGTGTTGATCTTCAGAGCCTCTGCCAGTGTTTGTGCTCCTACATCACTAATTCTGTTATTTTCGAGTTTCAGCTCAATAAGTGTCTGTATGAATAGAATAGAGTAATCTCAAGCATGTCGAACGAAAACAAACATTACCATGTTGGTTTTCAGAGCTTCAGCAAGATGTTCCACTTCTTTGTCGCCGAATTGTGGAATGTATGCGTGGCCGCCGAAAATCGACTTACGGAAAAGTGCGATCATCGAAGGGTCGGCCGAATTAGTATTTGGCGAATCTAAACGTCACTGATATAGAAATGATCGACAAAAAAATGTCTTTTCAATTATTCAAATTAATCTGTGGAGTAGCAGCCTTTTTCGACTTCGAAAATACATTTAAATCACACAACCAAATTTCAAAAAAATTTACTTCCTCCGGGAAAAGTTATAAATTTCATTACCTTCGCAATCACCTGACAGTTTCATTAAAAACATTTCACCGCGCCCTCAAGTTGTACGACAAAAAAAGGATTGTCATGAGTTGTAACGAAATAGAGTATTTTAATTTTGTCATTATAAAACGGCTGAACTCGAAAATTGATAAAAATGAAAGTGTAAACAGTTTATTTGACTTTTATTTTTCACGCAAGAGTCTCTGAAGATAAGCATTATTTTGGGGGGAAATCTGGTTTCTTATTATAAGATATTAATTTGACAAATTTGAGTTTCGTCATATTCTCATTAATACCGAAGCAGTGTGTCAGCTAATAAACACGATTTATGAAACATGTACCTCTTGGAAAATTCAAAACGAAGTTAGATTTCGAAAAAAATTATTACACATTTTATCGACTGCAAAATGAGACTTACTGAATTTTCTCCTGATTTTGAAGCAACTTCTCCTAGTATATCCCTGATTTTTTTAGAAAATTACTGAATTTTGAATTTTGAATCTAGCCATCCTGATGTCTGTAGGGGGGGGGGCACTGGGTGCAAATTTTCTACCCTTAAACTTCAACACTCCCTTTCAGTTTGTGTTTCACAAAAGTGGTTGGGTCTCCATGGATTCACCCAATATCAAATTACTATTTTCAAGAGTATGATAATAAGATAATTTTGCCTCTTGGAAATGAGTTAAACAATAGAAAAGAAGTATTTGTTACCATGCGTTACTCTTGGATGTTTGATTGTTACATTAGCACGGAACTCGTAAAATGTATGAGCTAAATCCAGAGTTGTCATTGTCTGTATGAATTAAAGCAAATGATTGTAAAATGAGTCAAAAAAAAACATGGACGATGATCGTACCTGATCATTTCGTAATCGAATAACGGCAGCAACAATTGGACAATATGAACTTGGATTAGTATGAAGAGTGATGTTAGTGAGTGTCTTGAGGGTGTTAAAAAAATGGACAAAAAAAAACTTTTTATTAATTTTCAAAGTCAGCAATATTAATTCTAAATGGAACTTTTACTATATTTATCGACGGAAAAGTCATAGTACCAACTAAATATTTGTGTCAAGTAATATTAAAATTAATTAATAGTATCTTGATATATTTTACTATATTTAGTTGCTACTATGACTTTTTCTTCGATAAGTATAGTAAAAGTTCCATTTAGAATTAATATTGCCGACTTTGAAAATTAAGAAAAAGTTTTTGTTGTTTTACATGGGATGTAAGTCAACTCGTATGCAGTCAAGCAAAGCAAATTACCCTATTGTTTGCAAAACATTCCGCGAGATACTCGGCTCCTCTATCACCAATTACATTTTGTTCGAGACTCAATTTGTTGAGTGTCTACATAACTAAGATTTGACACAAAAGAATCGAAGATAACGATGGAGTTTACTGTATTATTTCGTAGTGTGTGAGCAAGACATCTCGCACCATCGTCGCCAATTTGATTATTCGAAAGTAATAGTGTTTTTAAAGTCTACATGAAAGAGGGATATTATAGCTATTGAATAAGTTGAAAAACGGTCAAATTTTACCGTATTATTCTGTAATCCATTACTTAGATATTGAATGCATTTATCATCAATATTCTCTTCGACAAGATGTATTTCGGTAAGTGTCTTTTTTTTAAATAGAAATAATCGTTGGAAGAAAAGTATGAATACGACCAACTTTATTATTGCGTAGTTGGATGACTGTCCCAAGTGTTGCAGAAAATCCAATGGCTACTCCATATAGTGCATCGTAGTAGGGCATGTTTCTACGAAGGTCAAAATCACGAAGTGTCTGTTTAAGTCGTAGCAAGGTGTAATAGAAATTTGAGCTTAAAAAATTAAGAGACTGACTTTGTTATCTTGTAAACCCTTCTCAAGATATTTAGCTCCTTGATCTTGTATGCAGTTTCCACTAAGACGTACTTCAGTTAGTGTCTAGTAAGATACAAACAAAGGAGATGTTTAAGAAGAATGAATAAATTATACTGTATTAATTCGAAAAACATCTGCCAAATGATATGCACCTTGATTTCCGATAGCGTTCAGTGCAAGTTTTAATGTAGTTAGTGTCTGCGTGAATCGAAATACATTTGAGATGAATTTAATTGGTTGTGAGTGAATTAAATAACTTTATTCATTTGTAGGCCTTTGGCTAGGCATTCCATTCCCTTATCTCGAATATCATTTGAATTAAGATTCAGAATAATCAGAGTCTATGCAGATCGATCAAATACATTGAGCAGATGAATAGAGAATGAATGTAACCGTATTGATCTTGAGCGCATTCGCGAGTTCTTGTATTTTATCACCACTAATTTTGTTTGACGAGAGGTCTAGCGTGGTGAGTGTCTAAATAAAGTCACGTATGTAGATATCAAATATCACAAAAAGTACCTTATTAGTTTGTAAAGCAATGCCAAGATGTTGAATTCCATCACCGGAAATATTGTTACTTTCCAGGTCTAGTTTAGTCAATGCCTGCATAGCAAAGGTGTGAGATCACTGAAGTCTATGAAGACAAATAGTTTTACTGTTGTTCCTTGCAAGACATTGGCTAGTATTTGTGCACCACGATCTTCGATTTGACATAGGTGAAGATTTAAGTTAGTGAGCGTCTAAATTAATCGAATAAAATGAGTATTGGAGAGAAAATGAGTTCTACAATATTATTTCGAAGTGCATTCGCAAGTGAATACATGCCGTCAGGTCCAATTCTATTTGCTCGAAGCTTCAACGTGGTAATTGTCTATAGGAATCGCAGATAATCGAGACAAGAAGCATGCAAATGTGAAAAAGATATACTTGGTTATTTCGTAAACCATCAGCAAGATGTTGTGCTCCTTCTGGACCGATACTATTCCCATCAAGTCTTAACGTAGTGAGTGTCTATGACAATGAATAAGGAGAGATTTGAAAATATGACAAAACAATGGATACTACCCTATTATTTCTAATGACGTTAGCTAAATGTTTTGCATCATTATCATTGATTTCATTTGTCATATCCAGTATTTCAAGTATCTATATTTATCCACATATGGAAATAGGTAATATGATTGATGAAAGAATCAAAGTTACTGTTTGGTTTTTCAACGCATCAGCAATTGGTTCGAAAACGTTTTCGTTCAAAGCATATCTTTCAATCACTAATGCTCTTATTCTCTATATATAAACAGAAAAAATACTGATAATTGATCGAGACAACCACGCTCAATCTACCGTGTCCGACCGTAAAGTACGAGCAATGAAGTGTGTATCAGCGATGCTATCCCTACAGTGTGAAAGTCTCAGTGTAGGGACGGTCTGAAATTATATGAGACATTTTTCACAATATGATCAGATAGTTGAAAAAACAGAATGAATAGTAATTTCTGGTAATATTTCATGTTGGTCTTACCAAAGATAGGACGAGTACTTGATCAGTACTTTTAGTAAACTAACAATATTTTTTGTCATCGTCTATTCGGCTTCTTCGACGTAGCTTTTCAAGCTCTACAAAATGGCTTCTTTCATTTGTCGTTTTTCAATCGTGACTGATTTGCAGAGCTTGAAAAACTACATCGAAAGTGCTTAATAGACGATGACGGAAAAAAATTCTTACTTCACTAAAAGTACTGATCAATCCATGTGAAAAAAAACTTTATTAATTTTCAAAGTTGGGTTTTTTCATGGCAATATTAATTAGAAGTGGTACTTTTTAATTAACTTTCAGTATATAGGGTGTCCCATAAGTAACTGGACAAAGAAAAAGTTGAATATCTCCATTACGACTCGACCAAACAGGTTGATATTTTTACCACGAATAGAGGCGTGTTTACACTTCAAATCCATACGGATGAGATTATTGAGAATCTTTGCTAAGTGTCTCAATTGACCTCAAGAAGACAATTTTACTCATCCACAGATAGGGAAAAATAACATATAAGATGGTGCAAAAGTCGCGTTATCGGAAAGGAGAATTAAGTATCTTTATTATGGCTTTAGCAAACGAGCTGATTTCTTTACCAATAATAGAGACATGTTCACACTCCAGCTTCATACGAACGAGATTAGTGAGAACCTATGGTAAATATATTGTTTTCTTTTCCTATCTGTGGATGAGTAAAATTGTCTTCTTGAGGTCAATTGAGACACTTAGCAAAGATTCTCAATAATCTCATCCGTATGGATTTGAAGTGTAAACACGCCTCTATTCGTGGTAAAAATATCAACCTGTTTGGTCGAGTCGTAATGGAGATATTCAACTTTTTCTTTGTCCAGTTACTTATGGGACACCCTATATACTGAAAGTTAATTAAAAAGTACCACTTCTAATTAATACTGCCATGCAAAAACCAACTTTGAAAATTAAGAAAAAGATATTTTTTCCATTTTCTATTCACATGGAAGTACCCGTCGAATCTCTGACGGTCTTACCTCACTCTTAGTTGTTGCATCCGTCTGATCAGAGGATCGTTCGCTGAAACGCCAGACATCATCCATCGACGAAATTTCACATTCCGATGAGTCCTTATATCTTTCAATTCTGAATTTGTTCGTATAGAGCCAGAACTCCGATGAGCCTATGATATAAGCACACTTGACAATCCAATTTTTCTCATTGAGCCAAAATTTGCTTTGAAATGATGAAATAGAAGGATCAATATCGAGAAAGTGAGCATCTTTTGATACTCGATACAAGAAAAAGAATTCGAATGTTTCTAATGAACGTAGTTTGCTTGAAATCAATTCTTCCCAGTAAAGACCATCGAATATCCGATCGAATGTATCGGTCTCCGACTTCAATGAGAGATAGACGAGTGAAGGTGTTAAAGTAAGTAGTAATGCAAGTATTTTCACAGGAAGTGAATAGTTTTTAATAGTCAGCGACTTCAATCGTGAAGACAATGAGAGATCCACGAGTGAAGGAACTAATTTATTGCCCGTATTCATCTTATATTCGTCTATAACACACGCTTGTAAACTGGGAAATTGTCGAAGAATAGAAACAAATCCCAACTGATCACACTTATTGATTCGTAGATATTCTAATTTGCAATCAATGACTGAAAATGAAAAGTTGGTCATAGTTTCATTGCTTTTCAAAAATAATCGACGAGGATTTAAGTGAAGAACGGCCAACATGAATAAAGTTAATAGAATGTCAGAATTCCATCCGTCTATAATGATTGAAAGGGAATTCAATAGGTGCATTTCGAGTGATGGTAAAAGAGACTTCAATTTTTCGGCGTCAATACCACGAAAAGTTAATGAACGAAGTTGACTGAATTTCTGTATATTAATAAATGAGATGTCTTCTCGGCTTGTCGAGCCCCAGTAGAAGGTATCGTCGAGTACAGTTAGCGAATGGATCGTCGATGGATGAATAAGACGACAAATCGACTGGGAATCATCCCTTGTCTCATATTTTACGTTCAATTCAACTCGATTGTATAATTCAGTAACTGCTTTCAGTCGTTTGCAAACATAACGAACCGATAGAAACACTGTTTTCGAATCACAATAATTGAAAATATGATGTAATATCTCAGTCGGTAGACCGTGAAGAGTTCCACTAGCCATCGTTAGACACCAATAGACGCAATGCTAATATCAAATTTCTAAAATAACGAATATATGATAGAGTAAAATTTCATCTAGTTAAGACTTCACGTAAGTAAAGTTAGCATCAGATTCGAGTTTTTGATGGTAGGATTCGCTTGTATGTTTGTGCTGTATGCAGAATTTGATTCTGCATCGAATGGTGTCCGTTTTAGGTGGGGTCACCGATGAAAAACACAAGGTTTGATTCAAAATACTGATTTTTTCGAAAACTATTTCTCGCCATGATTCGCCATATTACTTGTGCTGACTCTAAAAGTGGTTGTGCTGAACTCAGAATTAAATTCTACATCGAATGATACTATTTTCAGGGTGGGTTATCGGGCAAAAAAATTCACTCTATCAGGGTCAAGAAATCCTTAATGGTCTCCTGCCATAAACCTGACCATATTTTTTTGCCCGATAACCCACCTTGAAAATAGTATCATTCGATGTAGAATTTAATTCTGAATTCAGCACAACCACTTTTAGAGTCAGCACAAGTAATATGGCGAATCGCGACGGAAAAAACTTTTCTAAAAAATCTGAAAAAATCAGTATTTTGAGTCAAACCTTATGTTTTTCATCGGTGACCCCATCTGAAACTAGCACCATTCGATGCAGAATCGAATTCTGCATATAGCACAACCTAAAAGAGCGTCAGCACAGTCATAAAGACGAACGTACCACGAAAAACTCGAATCTGGTGCTAACTTTACTCACGTAAGACTTCTCTCAATTAGAAAAGACAAATTAAGAGTTCCGAGGAGAATTCTTATAACTTCTGAACAAATGGATACAAACGAATGTATATTATGCAATTTTGTGGACTTTTATTTAGCAGTTCAAATACGCACTTGAATACTGATTAACATCCATGTAGGAAAAAATCTTTTTCTTAATTTTCAAAGTTGGTTTTTGCATGGCAGTATTAATTATAAGTGGTAATTTTTAATTAATTTTCAGTATAGTTTCCAACTTAGTACGTAAAAGTAATAGTATCAACTAAAAATATGGAAAAATTATTTAAAAATACTTGAATACTATTAATTTATATTACTATTTTTAGTTAAAACTATACTGAAAATTAATTAAAAGTTTTTTTTTTCACATGGGTAATTGTAACAACTCTACACAAACAAAAAATTCGAATGAAAATAAAACTTCTCTGCCTCTACATATCTCACATTTTATCTCATTTCTATTCTTTTTTTCTTCGCATATTATTATCTCAGATGTTAGATAAAGAAATTCACTAGAACAAGTCCTGTTGCAATTCAATGCTCGTTAAATGATTTAATATCATTCTACGATGGACAAAATTAATACTACACTTTTATTTTCATCTAAAATCTCGAGTTAATCACACAAAGATAGAAACTGTTGATATATCTTTTTAATACACGATTGAACAACAGCATTCTCTAGTTCATTTTGTAAATTGGGTTCGTTGCTTTTAGCTTTGTTCTTGATAACTAAGTTCGACCATCAATAGTCATGAGCTTCGAGTTACTAAAATCGATGTTCTTTTGACCCCAATGCAAACACACGGACAGACAAACTTTTTTTTTATTCATATGACCCTCCTTACAGTCGAGGGAATATTCGACTAGCTATAATTGTCCACACGTTGTTTGTTGTTGTTACTGTAAGATTAGTAGCAAGTGCAATAATAGCATCATCATAGAAATGTCATGATCTTTGAGCAGTAAGATTATGAGTAGCTGTATCCATCATAGCAAGACCATATTGACCATCACTGACACCACCAACAAACGGTAGTTTTATTAGTCCTTTTGGTCCATGTGGACAAGATTCTATTGGAATTCCATGTTCTACGGTTATTCCATTAATAGCTTGCCAGTCAAGAAGTGGAAAGATAAGTTTATATTGTTTTGTGTCAGTACTTGAATATATATTGATAACACCTTGACCAAGATGTTCGCCCTTCAGATTTTGACCATCAAAACATTCAACAGGATCTTTTCGAATCGATTGCATTTTAATCGTACTAATCCAATTTGTACGTTACCGATATCTAAAGTATATTTTCATTCAATCTAAGAGCCAAAACTCTCAAATTAAATTCAAATAGCTTCCTAATATTTTTCACAGAAGTACGAATTGGTGAATTTCATCGTTAACTCTTATAGATTTGATTGAATTCCTTCGGAGGTAGTAATCATTATGCCGGCTTGTCCAGCTAACGGAAATGAGTGCGTTACCATTTGCGAGGATAGGGAACAATCGATCATAGTTTTTAATACCTTAATCAACACATACTGTCGAGTCTTTAAAACTACCGGTAAATTTGATTCTTAACTATAAGTTGTTTTGCGGCAATTAAATAAATTTTTGGTAACGCACTCACATTTTACGTGGACAAGCCGATGCAGATATACATGTATTTCCGAAACTTGCCTGATGATGATCCCTTAAGCAAGGATCGAAGCCGGTCGTGAGAATTGCTTGGAATTATCTTTGAAATTCACCCTCAACACCCATTCTCATTTTGGCAAAATCCGACCGTAAATAGTGAAATATAAATTTGAACTGAAAACTGATCAAATCACTATGTAGATCGTGTCCACATAATTAATCATCTTAATACCTTTAATGCCATTAAACTCTTAATATCTTGTCTAAGCACTATTTTTTGTAGGTTTTATATTATCGACAATAAATCGGCAAAATTACAAGTACTTTTTCATTCATAAAAATGCTCTTAACCTACATATTTTTCATTGCAGCAGTAGCTAGCAATACAGTACATGGATATGATATGAACACGGATTTAGCACGTGGTTTAGTTCATAAAAATTTAACGATTGTTGCAAGTCCACCAATCAATGGTAGAACTTTCAGTGATTATCCAGAAGATTGTGCTGCTATCTATCTTAATGCTAAA
>ERZ778027.4282-NODE-4282-length-12484-cov-2.633036_pt1 | contig 12484 bp, 16 predicted proteins | sample MGYA00375757_ERZ778027 | MGnify/ENA primary metagenome ERZ778027 (study PRJEB29350, sample SAMN05389817) | bioreactor metagenome | isolation source: Ammonium sulfate bioreactor | place: South Africa: University of Cape Town | collected 2014-02-18 ... | reverse complement strand
GTGTCGCGCAGGTTGTCCTTCCACGTGCGGTGCGTCAGCACCACCGTCTGTCGGAAGGCCGACACGCGCGTCGCCGTCAGCTCCTGTTGCATCGCATCGTCGCCACCGCCGAATCGCGAGCTCGCTCTCGGCGTTGCCGGTTCGGCGGCGCCCTTGCCTCGGAGCGAGCTCACAATCTCGGCGTGCTTGCTCGAATGTTCGAACTGGCTCGCGAGTGTCATGTGGAAGGCCAGATGATGCTGGTGCTGATCGAGTGAGCTGGTGCTGCCTGACGACAGTGCTTGGTGGTCGCTCGCAAGCCCGTTGGTCGAACTCGACAGGAGCAGCTGTTGCTGACTCCGGGCCAACAACTTGCGTTGCTCTTGTGCCTCAAGGTCCACCGTGCTGCCACCGTGATCTCCCTCCTCATCCTCGCCCTCGAGACTCAAATGATCGACCAGCATGTCCAAAAAGTAGTCGGCAGGATTCACGTACAAGGGACACGCGAATCCCAGCCCACTAAAGTAGTCCACCGACTCGCTGGCACGGCCGTAATACATGGTTCGCCCTGTACCGCACGCACACATTGCGCCGTTGGCATCGGCACGTCGAAGCTGCCACTCGAGACGAGTGAGCTGTGGGTTGGTTGTCACGTACCAGCGCACAGCAGCAGCAGATAGTCGAACATGTGAAAGATGTTCGAGCGTGGCTGATGCACAGTGCATATGATCGTGACGCGATGCTTCTGGCACAGCAACTTGAGCGACCGCATGACGCGCAACGCATTGTGGCTATCGAGTCCCGTGGTTCTATCGACACAACCACAACCATATGCATTTCGATCACTCAGCCGAGCTCGTGACATTGACAGAGAGCTTGATGTACTGCTATGCGCGCACACGTACGGCTCGTCGAGGAACACGATCTTGGGTCCCGTGACGACCTCGTTACCGATCGCCAAGCGACGACGCTCGCCGCCCGAGATGCCTCGCTTCAATGGATCTCCGACCTATGTAGGTGTATGTGCAACGCGACGATCAACATCAATCTCGCTCGCTAGCAAGGGATGCATAGGATCGACTCGACTCGACTCGCTGTCGAGCACATACTCGCGAATCAGCGACGTTCAGTAGGTTCAAGTCAGCGAGCACCGCCGTGACACGCTCGGATCGCTGTTGCTCGTTCATGGCCGATTCTGGTACTCGAAGTGCCAGCGTATACATCAACGTCTCACGGACCGTGAGGTTGCTGAGTAGCGAATCCTCCTGCATGATGTACGCCTGTGTGTGTGCGTGTGGTGTGATCCGTCAGTATCGCAGCCACTCAAGCAAGCATCGTGTGCCTCTCGTACTGAGCGCTTGGCAAAGTCAGGCAGCTTCTCTTGTCCGTTGTAGAGAACCGATCCGGTGACCCTGCCGGCCTTGTTTCGTGCAGCAAGGATATCCAGCAGTGTGCTGCATACGAGACACGGCGCACGTACAAGCTTGTTGTTAGACCGACACGGGCGCGCCCGTCGCTCCCAACGAATGCGCGATACCTCTTGCCTGCTCCCGAAGGTCCCAAGATGGCCAAGAAGCTGCCAGCAGGAAGGTATCCACTCACGTTCGTGAGCACTTGCTTCTCGTCCTCGACGGGCTGGCTCTGGCATGACAGCAAGGCCTTGACGCGATCGAGCGTCGGCACCGAGCGGCGCACGCGGTAGCTCACACTCTCGAACGACAGATCGATATCCTCCTCGAGCAACGTATTGCCCGAGTACTGAGGCATCGATCCGTACATTGTCGCCATTGCCGTGGCACAGCGAGGGTCGGTGAGCGGTCGGTCTTTGCGGCGTGAGGAGCAGCGACGGCGACAGCGGCAGCAAGCAAAGACTCGATCGAGAACGCGATCGGCCGAGTCATCGAACTCTCGCGTATCAATCCACCATCCATCATCTAACCGGACTAGAGAGAGGAAATAGTTGTGGCACGTTGGTCTTGCAAGGAGTAGCTAGCAATGTTGTAAGGAGTCGATTCGGTACAAGGGTACCGATACATGAAGTACATCAAAATTGAGCGAGGAGTGTCTGTGAGTGTATGAGGCTCATGGTGTGAGTGAGTGCCAGGTCAGTCGCTGGTGCTGCTGGTGCTGCTCGACGGTTCAGCGATCGCCGCGATACCGAGGGCATCCAGCGCTCGGAAGGACTCTTCTTCGTTACCGAGAGGCATCTCGACCACGCTATCGAAGCCTTCGAAGATGTGCGGCCACACGAACGAGTTCGCAAACTTATCGACAATCGCTCGGCCTTCTTGGCCCTGTACTCGTGCGTGTTAGACCGCATTCGAGAGAGAGAGAGATCGAGAGCAAGTGCGATCGTTGTGAGTACCTGCTTGATGGTCGGGTGGTTCTCTCTCACGACCACTCGATCGCCACACAGCTTCGGGGGTGTTTTGATGGCCACGGCATCGATGCGCGAGATCGGGAACGAGTACGCCGTGCTGACCCACGTGCTGCGCTGATCAAAGTCAAAGTTGCACCGGTCGACCACGACGTTCGAGCCCTTCTTGAGTGCAGCAACGAAGGCCTTCTCGCAGTTCTGCTTGGTCTTCATCTGTGGAACGGCACATCGATATAAGTTCGCCGTTCCAAGAGCGAATGAGCGAGCGCGCAATCGCACCTCATCTTGATTAACACGCTCCCATGCGTTTGGCTGCCGAGCAAAGAGCGCGGCGCAGAAGGAGCTCTTGCCAGATCCAGGCAAACCGCACAGTACCAAGACTCGCGGACCGGCGGGGTTCTTTGGTTTGCGGTGATTCGGCAACGAGGTCGCGAGCGCCATGATCTGTCGCTCGAAGCGCTGCCAGTAGTCGTCCCACAGAGCGCGGCGCATCACCTCGTCACGTGAGCTCTCGCGATGCAGACCGAACGGTAGCGCAACCATATCGAGCTCGGCGCGCAATGCGTCGGGTGTCACGCGCTCGGTTCCTCGCTCGTACACCTTGTAGGTGGCCTCGATGACGTGCGCTTGGCATGCGAGGTCGAACTGTGCCCAGTGGCGCTCGCGAGCCGACTGCGGCTTGACCTTGAGCATCGCCTCACGGTGTACCAGCGTCGTGCCGTCGTCTCCGAGGAGCGCCAGCACCCAGCCTTCGGTCAGCAGATGGTTGTACCAGTATCGGCACTGATTCGGAGCGGCCGAGCTTCCCACGAACGGGCTCTTGGATGGTTGTGCTCGTGGCGCTGACGATGGCGGCTTATTTGATGAGCTGCTGGTGGTGCTGGTGGTGCTGCAGGTGGTATCGGTGCACGTTGTCGCCACTGGAGCTTGTTGGTCGGTGGGCGGTGAGGCAGCGTCCGAGGCCCAGCTGGCGTACAGTCTCATGACGTGCGTGCGATTGGTTCCCTCGTCGAAACGCTGCAGGTAGCTGCAGATTTGCTCGAGTTCGACGCTGCGCGGCGTCGGGAACAGATGAACGCGCGAGCGTCCGGGAACGGTTTGTGTGACCTCCAGCTGGTGGCGTGCAACATCGGCCACGAGAGTGAATGACGCCGCAAGCGCTTGTGGCGGTATGGAGGCGGCCGACACGCCGGTATCGGTGCTCGGCAGTCGAATGCGGCCATCCACGAAGGTCGCGTGCAGCGGTATCAGCGCCAGCGGGAAGGGATACTTGATGATCTGCGGATAGAGGTAGCCGCACATCTCGCACGACACTGACTGGATCTCCGGTTCACGGAGCAGCTGTAGGCCATCGGGCAGAGCATCCAGGTCGATCACTGTATCGACCGCACTCGGAGCTGTCGATGCAGGAGCGGCGCTCGTATCGCTCGTATCGCTCGTATCGCTCGTGGGCGTCGAGCTCTTGGCGGTTCGAAGCAAGCGTTCGAGATCGACAAAGTACCGCACGTCGGGCGATAGTATCGGCTGTCCGCGGTTGCGACACGACACGTAGCGCCGCCCGCTCGGGTCCGTGTACTTGAAGAACGTGAGATGCAGACCGTTCCACTTGTGCACGAACGCAGCGAACTTGACCAACGGCGCGTTCGACGATGCGTTCGAGTTCGAGCCGCTTGATGGCGACTTGGAGCCACCGGTGCTTTGTTGAGTCGGTGCGGCTGCGTCCTCATCAATGTACAGGTCGACAGGGAGCTGTGGCACGCGACGAGTATCGAGCAGTTGCTGTGCGAATAGCTCAAAGTCGATGAACTTGCGTGCTCGAGTGTCGTACGGATACGAGATACTCGTCGAGCCGTAGATCATTTGTGGCTTCTCGAGGGGCGTATGGTTGACGTGGGTCAATAGCAGCGAGTCCTCGAGTACTCCCTACAACATACGACAGACACGACGTGATGCGATGCGATGGAGCTCGATTCGTTCAGCATCACGCGCATTGGTACTCGAGTCGGTGCTCGAACGTGAACGATACCTTTGCTACACATTGGAATCCAGCGATATGGATGCCTGGATTCAAAGCATCGTCACATGCAAAGTACTTGAGGTCCTTGACACGCAAGCCGAAGGCGCGAGACAGCCGAGTCTGTAAGCGCGAACTGCAGAACGAGATGAGCTCAACTCGATTGATTGATTGATTGATTGATTGATTGGTTTGAGATGATATCAGTGAGTGTGTATATGAGGGCCATACATGGTGCTTGCCATGGTACGTGATGACGCCATGTGGTTGTTGTGTCGTTGCGTTGTTGCTGTTGCTGCTCTCCGGCTTGAAGCAACAACGACAACGAGGCAGCGACGCGAATGAATCGATCCATCAATCGATCGAGTCATCATTATCACCATCGCGCTGGCCCACAAACACCACACCAAATATATGCCCCTGTGCGATGCCACATCATGACACTAACCATGATAGCAGTAGCAGTTCCACCACCAGCAGCACCAGCAGCACCAGCAGCGACGATCATAACTCGGTGATGGCTCGTCGATGTTGTGTGATCGGTGCCGGACCTGCCGGACTCACGAGCACCAAGTCGATGCGCGAGCTCGGATTCCATGTGACGACCTTCGAACAGAGCGACGCCATCGGTGGCAACTGGCGCTATCGATCACTCGATGACCCGTTCGCGGCCGTCAGCGCCTCGTATCAGTCGTTGCGTACCAACACGACACGAGACGGCACGGCGTTCAGCGACTTCCCGATGCCCGACAGCTACCCGCTCTTCCCGGCGCACCACGAGATTCTCGCGTACCTGATCGACTATGCGGCACACTATCGAATCACGGACCACGTGCGCTTTCGACACAAGGTGGTGTCTGTCGAGCCCGAGCTGCATGCCGACGATGGCTCGGTGATAAGCGAGGGCGACGACGCACTGGCTGGTGCCAGCTCGTGGATCGAGCCGCATCTCAAGTGGCGCGTCACGTACGACGACTACAGCTCGCTGGTTCACGGCTCGGCACCGTCGGTGCAGCAAGATCCAAGTGCTCGAGCTGTAGAGCCCACGAGAAACACCGCCGTCTTCGATGCTATCATTGTACGTCGGGCCACGACAGGCTCACAGTGCGCATGTGCACGCTGCTCTATGCATTCGATCACGGCCCACCAATCGGCCTTGTGTCTGTGTGTCTGCGTGCTGTAGATTGCAAATGGGCACCATTGGCTGCCCAACACACGACCCGAGCTGGCTGGCTTCACGGGCCGTATCGTGCATTCACACTCGTACCGTACGCCTGACATTGGAGACGAACTCGATGTCGTCATCTGTGGCTGGGGCGCGAGTGCCTACGACATTGCACGCGACCTGCGAGCTCGCGCCCGCGTCAAGTCGCTGTCGATCTCGAGTCGAACCACGGTGCCGTTCTCGTGCCACGGCACCGAGATCGTGTTCAAGCTCCTGCCAGCGGTCTCTCACGCTGCCGGCGAGCTGCTGTACTTTGCCGTTGCTCCCGCTGCTGCCGCCGACGGTGCCACTGCCACATCGAGCACGGCGCTCGAGCCGGTACATGCCGACCTCGTGATCTCGTGCTCGGGCTACCAGCTATCGTTCCCGTTCCTCCGCGACTCGATGATCCCGGTCCACCGTATCGACGCACGCATTCCGACCTCACAGTACGTGAGAATGTGGGAGTACTTTGTGCCGCCCGAGCTGCCCAACCTCATCGTGGTCGCGGTCTCGAATGTCGGTGGTACGTGCCGTGTACGCGACATGATGCCACTCTCGCGCTGTGCTGATCGCACGCTCGCGTGTGCTCCCGGACCCCAGGCTCGCTCCACCCGGTCGCCGAACAACAAGCCCGCTGGTTCGGTCGCGTACTCACCGGTCAGATCCTCCCTCCGTCTCAAGCTGAGATGCGTGCCAGCATCGACGAGTGGGTGGAGGCCGTGCAGGCCAAGCACAAGATCTATCGCGTCATGGACATTGAGCCCGTGTCGTACTGCCACCGACTCGCGACCTGGGGCCACACCGAGCCGATCAAGCCCGCCCATCGAAAGCGATGCATCGTGAGTTAGTGGCGCGCACCTAGCTACACCCAGAATCGTGTACATACATGCATACATACCTGCCTACAAGGTCTTGTAATGAGTGGCATCGTGATAGGCAGGTATTGTGGTCGAGTATCAGGATGCTTGGGCTCGACGATCGTTCATTGCTCGTTGTCGCTGTCGCGCACGCACCTCGTCCGTCCGTCCGTCTGACTCGCTCGCTCGCTCTGCGACCACGATGGCTTCGTCCGATACATCCGAGACCTCGACGATCATCGGCCCACCTGGCGCCACCTTGATCTTCCAAGGCGCTGAAGCAGTGCGTGTCGTCATCGATATCGATATCGCACTCTCGCTATCGCACAGCGCCGACTGTGATCGAGTTGGTGTCGCTCATCGCTTCCTCGTCGTCGTCGTTGTCGTCGTTGTTGGCTGGTTGACTCGAGCGCAGCGCGTGTATACTGGCACCTTCCTTGGCTCGGAGGTCATCATCAAGGAGCGATTCGTCAAGCAGTATCGACATGCGACGCTGGATCAGAAGCTCTCAGTGCGTCGATTGCAACAAGTACGATCGCTCGATGCAGGTCGGCCACGATCGATCGCTCGCTCATTCTTGACGACGGCGGCGGCGATATGAGCCATCGTCATCATGATTAGGAAGTACGAGCGCTTGCCAAGTGTCGTAAGGCTGGTATCGATGCCCCGATACCGCTGTACCTCGACCTTCCAAACCGCCGGATCTACATGGCATTCGTACCGAGCATCACAGCGCGCGAGCTCATCAATCGCGACGCATTCCCGTGGAACGGTGTGTAGATGCTGCTACCACTACCGCCGCGTAGCCATGTCATGGCATGCATGAGCGGGCCTCGCCGCGGTGCTTACCGTGATGTGGACGGCAGATCAAACCAAGGAGCTCGCGAGCGGCATCGGACGCTTGGTCGCGCAGATACACGACACTGGGCTCGTGCATGGCGACCTGACAACATCCAACATACTCGTGCGTACCGATCGACCCGAGCAAGGCTCTCCACACCTGGTACGTGGCAGCTACTCCTCCACGCTCACACACACGGAGCTACTGCCATCACTTGCTCGATCGCCAACATCGATCGTGGCCATCATCGTGGCCGTTGTCATCGCCGTCAAGGTACCGATCGACTTTGGTCTGTCGTCGACCTCATCGTTGGACGAGGACCGCGCTGTCGACCTCTACGTGCTCGAGCGAGCGTTCTTGAGCACGCACCATACATCCGAGTCGTTGTTCGAGTTCGTGTTGAGCGCGTATGGCGCAGCGTCCAAGAAGGCCAAGCTGACACTCAATCGTCTTGAAGCAGGTACGTACGCTGCCACGCTACCTCATGCGGCCGCAATATCGGTCAATGCTCCCTCCCTCACGTGTATCAATCTCCAGTGCGAGCTCGAGGTCGCAAGAAGCTAGCGTTTGGTTGAGCCGTCCGAGATCGATAGCCCGCACTCGATCCATGACGACATTCGGTCGTCCCCATGTACAATACACCAACCCAGCAAGCATCGAAGAGCATTCGAGTCGATTATCCTGATCATCGTTATCATCGTCAATCAATGTGTCCGTGGATGGATTAGTTCGTTGGTTCGGGTCCAATCAATGAGAGTGGTCCAGTGATTGGTTGATTCGAGCAACGAGCGCGCTTGTTGCTTCGCTGCCCTCTCTCGCTCCCGCTCTCTCTCTCAATCACATACAAAGCCGCGAGTCTGTTGGGTGGATGCGCGGTGTGCGTGGGTGCGGTGGTCAACCATGAGTTCACCAAGCTCGACCACGACACAGTCGATAGCGAGCTCGCACGATAGCGGCGGCAGCGAGCACGAGTCGACCTCGCCCAGCAGCACACGAGCGCGCGCCACGTCGTCGTCGTCGTCGTCCACAACGTCCTCCTCGCCTTACGAGGCGCCATGGTGGCCCGCGACTCTGCTGCCTCTCCCGGACGATCTACTCACGCGACCGCCGCCACCTCCGCCCGAACCCATCGTCACTCGATCGCGCAGTATCGTCAGCGAGCTACCATCACTCTCAGGCTCCTACGACGCTGACGACAATGCGCTCACGCTCGCGACCACGCCACCCGACCACGCGATGCACACGAGTCCCAGAGCCACGAATACTACGACATCTTCGACTACTTCGACTACCAGCACGGCGACACCGGCCACCATATCGCCATCGACCTCTCCGACCACGGCCTCGTCGATCAAGCGCAAGATGCCGATGCTGAACGCGCTCTTTGCTGTCGGCAGCTTCGTCGAGGTGCCCGAGGCTCGACTACAAGCCGTCAACACGATCCACACTCCGAACGAGATCTACAAGGTACGTTGGCGCGTACCACACCGCCAGCCTTCGAAGTCGTACTCATACGCTTGCCGATCGCGCAGGAGTACACGTTCGAGCTACAAATCCACATGATCGTCGTATCGTTAACTGCTCGCTATCGCAAGTTTCGCGAGATGCATCTCAAAGTATGCCAGTCTGACACGACCTGCATCGACGCCGAGTGCCACCACTGATCGCTATGTGCACGCACGTACACAGTTACAAGAGCTCAGCGAGATACCGCTGCCGACCTTTCCCGCCAAGCGCTACATCTCCAAGGTCACCAATCCCGACATTGATCGATCGCGCGAGCTTCTCGCGTACGTGTGCCTCTTCGACCTCGTGCGCTGCCTCCCTCGAGTACTGAACCTTGCTGTTCGCTCCAGGTACTTTTCGCAACTGATACGGAATGCCGACATACTCCAATGCCGCTACTTTCATGACATGTTGCAACTCGATACCGAATCGGCCTCGGTCGTAAGCCGAGCCGGGGCTAAGCTGGCCAAGGTGCGCGCACACACTCGCACTCACACACACGTGCGCGCATGAGCTAGAGCCAAACGAAGAGAATGCTGAGTGATTCGTTCAACAGATGAAGCGAACCAAGCCGCGCGTCGTCATCTCGCTCCTGTCGGAGGATGAGCATGCTGAGCTCGAGAGCCGCCCGAGTGGTCATGCAGAGAGCTCCGATGCTCATGAGCAATCGAGCATGACACGTTCCACCGAAGAGCAGATCGTCTCCAACATGTCGACATTGATGATTCGACCCGAGGATCGCCAATGGAGCCAGCGCTTTCATGTTCCCCCGAGAGGGTCGGTCGAGGTTCGTCGGCCGCGGTAGAGCCGATGCTTCGCTCGATTCGATTCGCACGAGACTCATCGATGGATCGCTTGCATGCGATCGAACTTGCAGCCGTATGCGCCGATCCTTGTATATCCCAACGGAGTGCGATTCGTCACGGGTTATTGCTTCTGGAATCGATCGCAGTCTCCTATCAGCGGCGCCGACGGGTTGGTGTGGTTCATGGTCAAGAGTGGCATCCGAGCGCAGGATTGCATCCTCACCAAGATCTCGAACTGCAGCGGTGTTCAACTGATGAGTATTCGCGAAGAAGAACGGTAGGTTCCAGCGGCGCAAGTGCAGATGCAGACCGCAGCATCCCCTCTCTCACACACACCTGGGCTGTGGGCTCGAGCAGACTCGGTGCACGGCGCTACGAGATTCATCGATTCTGCTATCCGACACACGATCGTAGCAAGTGTCAGTGCTTCTCACGCGAGAGCACGATGCTCGAGACGCCCTTCTCGGTGGCGGATGTCGTACCGTGTGTGCATCCAGTTCGCGAGCTGATATGCACCATCAATCAAACGGTGGTTCCAGGATCGTTTGCACATTCCGTGCGCATCACGCTTGGTGGTGGCCGCAGTACGTCCTCTCGCCCAGTACACCGATTGTGTGCTTGTTATTGACTGTCGGTGGCGTTACGATGTAGCAATCAAACAAACGGGAGACTGGATGACAGTACTTGCACTGTATGATGGCGACGTGAAGAGTACGTACGCCTGTTTTCGTGTGCGCGCGTGTTCGCTGTTCTGAACTCATCGACCGCTTGTTAGTGGCGACCATCATTCCGGAGCGTGTGAATGAGCTCCAGCTGGACAACTACGCAATCGAGATTAGCGATGGCGCCGATGTATTGTTGTATTTATCGCTTGCGCTATGTCTGGAATTCATAACTGCCAGCTGGAAGAAGAGCTCGTGAGCCGAGTGCGTTGTTGTGGTTAGTGCTGTCTGTTTGCCAGGCAAAGGAATGATGATAAAAAGCACCTACAACCGTAGCCACACGACGGCATTAGGGTTGTATTGGTGATGTAGTGTACACATCGAGTTGGATTAGAACAAGCTTAAAACACACGGACACAGAGAGACACACAATCGAACAAGATCAAAAACCTACATATACATTCTTACAATGAGATAGCGAGAGAGGGAGGGACTAACGACTGACGGCAACAATCACTCGATCAAAACGAAGTACTGGCGACTGGTTCGATCGAGCGGTGGCGTAGAATTTGTGGAGATACCGGTGGTCGAATGTCGAGCGTATCAGAGGGACTCGGAGCAGCGAGCGCTCTGCCTCCACCTCCTCCTGCTCCTGCTCCTCCTGCCGAGGGCATCGGGAGTTGCGTGAGTACCTCGGCCGGAGCCCGCACATCGAGACGGCGAAGTTGACCAAGGATCGAGAGCGGAAAGTAGCCAGTGACTCCGTCGATCTCGGCGTAGCAGATGCCATGTCGTACGGCACGCATAAAGACGTAGATCTCGTCTCCGACCGACAAGGACAGAAGCGGCAGCGAGAGCGGTATCGGCAGCGAGGTGACGACTCCGTTCTGCACGATGTTGGTGGTCTTTGTGAGCGCGAAGCTGGGCGGCGGTGCCAACGAGGCCGAGAGCGAGAGCGAACGCGAGCGGCCGTGCATATTGGCGGAGCTATTGCTTGAGTTGGGCACCGGGACAGCGATCGGGGCCGCGGTGGCGGCAGCGGCGATGGCTCGCAGCGGAGATTTGGCCGAGTTCGAGCTGCCACGCGTCAGGCGGAAGAGGTCTTCGCTCGACGTGAAGACGAGACCGCTGGCAGCACGGAGCTGTGCCGCTTGAGAGGGCCGCGGTGGAGAGATCGATGGCGGGGTGCTGGTGCGCTTCTCTTGCGTGACCGACGTCGCCGTGGCCGTGCTCTCGGAGCCGCTGGTTTCCTCGTCGTCGTCGTCCTCTTCCTCATCGGTCGCGTCGCCGCGTAACCGTGTCAGATCGGCCAGGATGCGCTCCTGTGTCGTGGTGGAGATGATGAGGTTCGGGAGCGTCGAGACATTGGTGCCAGGCGGAACGAGAGACACGCCCAGGGGCTGGATGCCGTCCTGGAAGATGTAGTGGCAATGCGTGATGAGCTCGGTGGCGAGCTTGCCAGTCAGCAGCGCATCTTGCAACATGGCGGTCTGGTCGATCACCGGGCCACGGGTACCGGGGCCTTGAGAGATGCTCGCCGACCGACCGACCACGGGGCTGTTGGAGCTCGGCGTGCGAATGTCGTCTTCGATGGTACCGAACCACGAGGGCGCAAACACCATGCCGAGGTTCGATGCGTTCATGCGATTCTTGCTTGAGAAGCTCGCTACCGTGTTGAGGAAGAAGGTGAGGTAGCGCAGCAGCGCGAAGCTCCATCGTGGTAGACACGCGACGATCGTCGCCATGTAGTGCTTACGAATCTCCTCCGAAGCGATGCCTAGCAAAAGACAATGGTGTGAGACCAAATAACAAGTGAGTGAGAGAGTGAGTGAGTGACGCAAAGGATCAGTACCGATGGCTGCTCGGAAGCGTGGGAAGAAGACTTGACGTGGTACGATAGGCGCTGGTACCCGTCGTAAAAAGTACTTGAGGATCGCTGCAACGGTATGGACATTCATTCCTTCCTGTTGGTTGCGGACACATGGAACAACAAGTGAGTGAGCGAGTGAGCGAGTGAGTGAGCGCGCGGGCGAGATCGGGTAGGCTGGAGTGCGTGACGTACATAATTTACAAGCCTACCACAGTCGAGTTGGTCTACGGCCTCTGCTTGATGACCATGATGGCCTGACACGCGGAAGATACCCTCAGCAACCATTCCTAGGAGAGTGGATAATGTCAGCTCCAGCAGCAAGAGGAAGAGAAATAGGAGGAGGCGGCGATGCGGTCAGGGTGTGC
>ERZ778027.4260-NODE-4260-length-12533-cov-3.715660_pt1 | contig 12533 bp, 13 predicted proteins | sample MGYA00375757_ERZ778027 | MGnify/ENA primary metagenome ERZ778027 (study PRJEB29350, sample SAMN05389817) | bioreactor metagenome | isolation source: Ammonium sulfate bioreactor | place: South Africa: University of Cape Town | collected 2014-02-18 ... | reverse complement strand
GTGAGTACCTATGCCGCCACGAAGCGAGCGAGCGAGAGAGAGAGAGAGCACGAACAGTAGTAGGCCATGAGCGGGTCGACCTTCTCGACCTGCTTGGCGTGTGTGAGATACGGCTTGACGGCCTTGAGCGACGCCGGCACCGCGATATCCGCCATGATGTCGATGATGATGTGGTGGGTAGGGTAGTGTAGTGTAGAATGGGGGAGCTATCGAAACGATGTGTCTCTGGGTTGATGGAGTGATTGATCGATGGCGATGATGGGTGAGCGAGGGCGGCAGCAAGCGAATGATCGAACGAGAAGGCGCTCTCGCTTCTCCTCTCTTGATCGCACCACGAAAACACGACGAGCTTTCCATCCAGCTGGCGCATTGTGGGGAATGTCGGGTAGGATGCAGGATGAGCTTACTTTACTACTTGACAGATGCCATAGGTTTGCTGCAATCATTAGGATAGCGAGAGAGATAGAGAGATAGAGAGTGATAGAGGTAGGCAACGCAACAACAATTTAGATAGCTTGATAGATTGAGATGGATAGATTGGCGAATGACTGCTTGGATAACTGAGGTATTCTCGACTCGCGCTCATGCAAGAGATGGCTACAGATAGCCACCGCCATCGTCACCGTCGTCGGAATCATCATCGTCGTCATCATTGTCAAACTTGTACTGCGCCTCGGGTGACGGAGCTCGTTGCTGCACGACGTTGTGAACTGCGCTGAGCATCGCGTACGGATCGATCTCGTCGTACGCCGGTACGCTCGGTGGATTCTGCATGTCGTGCTCGCGCTTCTCCTCGGCCTCGATGCGCAGCAGCTCCTCGCGCAGGCTGTTGTACAGCATGCGGAAGGTCGGCCTCGCGGCCGGGTCCTTGTTCCAGCACGATTGCGCAATGTCGAAGGTCGAGTCGGGACACGAGAGCGGCCGCTTGGGTCGGAGGCCCTGCGCCACCGACTTCATGATCTGCTTCTCGGGCAGCGCGTCGTATGGCTTGGCGCCGCCCGAGAACAACTCCCACAATGTGACGCCAAAGGCCCACACGTCCGAGCGCCACGAGAACTGCTTGTCGTACCACGCCTCGGGCGCGAGCCAGCGCACCGGCAGCGGCTTGCGGTGCTTGACCGGGCAGTACATGGCGAGCGCGCCGTCCTCGTCGTCGTCGACCTCGGTCGTGAAGCGGCTCAGGCCAAAGTCCGCCACCTTGACCGTGTACTTGCGGCCGTCCGAGTTGTCGGAGCCCGACGTGATCTCGAGCAGCAGGTTGCGCAGTGCCAGGTCTCGATGCACGATCGGAGGCGAGCGTTCTGACAGGTACATCATGCCTCGTGCAGCGTCGACAGCCAATCGGACCAAGGTTGATGTCGACAAGCTGCGAGATGAGTGAGTGAGTGAGTGAGTGCGCAGTGTTGTGAGCGTTGTGACGATAGCTGACGACGTACTCGGTCTTGGGATCAGAGATGAATGAATACAACGAACCACCGTTGGCCCACTCGAGCACCATGTACTGTGTGTCGAGCGAAGCCGCATAGATGCCGTAGAAGCGAATGACGTTCGGATGGCGCAGCGCTAGCAGCATCGCCACCTCGGCCTCGAACTCCTTGACGCCCTCGGCGTCGTCGCGACTCACTTGCTTCAAGGCGACGTCGATGGCATCTTGCCACAGGCCGCGGTACACGACGCCAAAGAAGCCGTGACCCACTCGTTCTTTCAACTGAATGTCTGAAACGAAGGTCTCCTTCATGTCGGTGTGTGAGCTGCGGAGCGCATCGCCACCACCCTGCTGCGGCGACGGCTGCGGCGGCGGCGACGCCGTGGCGCCTGCTGCCATGGCCATGATCGCCGCGGCGTCGGGATTCTGCGTCGTCGTCGAGTACGTGTAGTCGAGCTGCGGTTGCGAGGCCGACGCGCCCTGCCCGATGCCCGACGCTGCCAGGTAGCGCGGGTCCTTGAGCTGCGTCACGGCGCGGAACAGGCGACTCAACGCGCCCTTGGTGAGGCCCTCCTTCGACACCATGTCCTGAATGTCCTCGCGTGAGAGGTCCGAGATCGACTCGAGGTCATACAACTCCTCGCGCTCGAACAAATTTGCGAGCTTCTCGAGGTCCAATCCTTTCAGCCATGCACGCACTACCACCAAGAAACGAGACTCAATATATGAATGGCCAGCGAGAGGCAGCTAGCGAGAGGCAGCCAGCGAGAGAGCGACATACCAGGTGTGGATGACGTAACGGTGACTCCAGCCGGCAACGACGAGAATGAACCATGATGCAGCGCTCCGATACCAATCGGTTGCTGCTGTGGTCGCGGCGAGGCGGCCGCCTCTCCGGCGCTCGACGAGGTCGACGAGGTCGACGGCGACTTGGTCGGCGAGATGACGTAGCTCGTGTTGGCGTCGGTCGCGAGCGGCAGCACGTACGAGTCGTTCGTGTCGAGCGCCGAGCCAGAGGGGCGTGCAATCGGCACGTAGCCCGGATCGGAGCCGTAGGCCATGGCGGCCGTGTTGTTGGTGGAGGCCGGCGGCTGTGCGTCGGTGAAGAACGACTGCTCGTCGCCCGAGTGGCGGATGCTGCCGTACGCGAGCGCGGCCGCTTGCGAGGAGCTGCGCGGCGACAGCGGCTCGTCGATGCCAAAGTTGTACGCGTTGCCGGCGAAGCCCTGGTTGTAGGCACGCAGCGAACGCTGCGAGATGCGCCGAATGTGGAGCTGCAGATGCGCCTCGCGGCGTCCGCGGTCGCTCAGCGGCGCACACTGCGAGAGATGCCGCGCCAGGAACAACGGCAGCGACTCGCGCAGCAGGTCGGAGTTGCGTGCACGGATCTCGGCCAGCGACGGGTACGACACGCCGTCGAGCAGGAACGAGCCCGGCATGCGCTGCGACAGCGACGCCGGCTGGTACTGCACGATGATCTGCACCGCCTCGCCGGTCGGCGGCTTCTTGACGGCCAGCACGTAGTCGCCCGGTCGGCCGGCGCTCAGGCGCACGAGATACGAGCCGACCGGCAAGCCGGTCAGCAGCGCCGTGCACTCGGCGAACGAGATCGAGGGATTGAACTCGCGCACCATGAGGCGCGGCGCCTTCATCGGCCGCGTCATGACGTCCTTGTACTCTTGACGCAGCGCCGCCAACGACGCGAAGCGCTTGCCATCGATCTCGATCTGCGTCGAGCTTTGGTACTAGAGGAGAGTGGAATGAATGCGAGTGTCAACACGTGTGCGTGCATGGCACGTTGCATGAGGCTCTTGCTCGCTCGCTCGCTCTCTCGCTCGTGAGACGTACGGTGATCTTGGCCTGCTGGATCGAGTGGTCCGGCATCGCGATGCACGCGACCAACGACGACAACTGCCACGAGCCCCATCGAAACAGGAACGAACCGGCTGGTTGTCGCGCCAGTAGCGTGTTGGCATCCTGGAATGAGATCAAGCCAAAGAACCAACTGCACACACGAGAGAGCGAGAGAGCGACAGTCAGCATCAGACTGGGAGAGGTGGATGCAAGGTGCTGTGTGGCCTCAACGTACTCGGCACCGAGGATCTCTGCAGCCTAAGGAGCGAGACGGTCACGATCATGAGAGATGCCGAGTGAGTACATATGAGCTAGTGCGAGGCAGTGCGAGGCAGTGGGAGGCCTCACGTACATTGGACGTGAGGTCGTGGCCGAGCGAGCCGAGCAATCGCAACAGCGCCGCGAACTTGTGGACGCTCACGACGCCACACTCTCCCGGATCTACAACACACACACACACCGGCATCGCCATCATCGTCATCATCATCAAGGTCAGTCAGCAGACCAGGTAGCCACGGGGCGCGCGCGCGAGAGATACCGAGCGCTTCTTGCAGCAGCGCCAGCACGGCGGGCGACGGTGCGTGGGCGCCGCTCGCCGACACGATGAGATCCGACAAGGCCGGCCACGGCGCATGGGTCGCCTCGACGCCGAACTTCTCGCCCCACAGCCGACGAGCCACCGAGTCGTGTTCGAGCTGCACCGTGAAGTCCAGATGCGCGAACGACGACGCCGGCGCCGACGGCAACACGTGCTCCGACAGCAGACAGTACGCGTGCGCCGCCACGACGCCGTTGACGGCCTCGAGGATCGTGCGCTCGCGCGAGCTGAACGGAGGCTCGCTCTTGGTGGCCGTGAGCTCCTGTGCGTAGGCGTTCAGGAGATCGACCAGCTCCGAGATCGAGTCAGGCAGTGATGTCGTCGACGTCGAGCTCGAGCTCGAGCCCGAGCCCGAGGAGCTCAGCTGGTTCGCGAGGTACCGCAGCACCTCGGCGACGTCGAGGAACTCCTGCAGACCGTTCTTGCTGGCATCGGGCGCGTTCTTGAGGCTGTTGATGATCGTCACCACTCGATCGGTCGATTCTACGCATCGTCGAATGAGCTCAATGGTCGTCATTGGATAGATGGATAGATCCAAGAGCGAGCGAGATACGTACGCTTCAGCTGAGCAATCTGGCCCGCTGCTAGCCTCGCTGCCATCCGAACCTTCGTTCGTTCGTTTGATTGATCGATTGGCTGTTCGGTCGCTCGAAGGATTGATTGCTTGATTGTGGGTGGGTGGGTAGGTGGGTGTGGATCTCTTGTTCAAGCTCGAGCGAGAGACCCGAGATGCAGCAGCCACGCAGCAATGAAACAACTACAATCGACAGCGACGCTGCCAGCACAGCAGAGCCACACCAAACTCCATACAGTCAAGTCTATATTGTACAATAGAGTAACACCTACTACTACAACAACAGCAACTGGTGGTAGTGGTGGGAGTGGTGGTGGTGGTGGTGGTAATGACGGTGGTCACGAGAGGTCGGCAGCGGCCGTAGCCTTGGGCGAGGCATTCAGCTCGGCCTTGAGGAACACGTTGAGGCGCTCCTCGTTGGTCTTGTCGGGCTTGCCTGTTGCCATCGAACGTCAGTATCTTGGACTTGGATGAGTGAGAGTGAATGTGTGCGTGTGACGTACCAAGGACCATGAGTAACAGAGACAGATTCAGTTGCAGCGGTGCGTGTACGACCGCCGTGGCTCGAATGGTGCGCGACGCTCCCGGCGGCACGTTGGTGAGGCTGTTGTCCCACGAGATCGAGATCTGCACGTCGGAGCCAATGTAGTCGCTGATGAAGAAGTCGAGTGGCACCTTGGAGGTGTTGGTGATGCGAATCAACGAGCCCTCGGTCTCGGTGCTGAGCTTCACGGCCTCGGGGAACGCCAGCTTGTGCGGAAAGAGGCTGAACCCCGACAACGACACGGCGATCCTGCGCCGAGGGCCTCGGAACAGCTGGGCGCGCGAGAAGAACGTTCGTGCCTTGTTATCTACACGACACGCGTCGAGATCGAGATAGTACTATTAGGATGGCGCACGCACACACACGCGCGCACAATTGATCGAGAGGAGCGTTGCCACGTACTGCACTCTAGCACCGACTCTTGCAAGTGCGCCAACACGACGCCATTGATCGAGCTCAAGAATCGCTGTACGCCATCAAGCAGGTACTCGTTGGCATCCTTGTACGTCCTGCATGCCACGTGAGTACGAGAAACAATCGATTGGTTGGCTCTCTCTCTCTCTCTCTCTGTCTCGCGTGTGAATACCTCTCCATGACTTGTACGGCAGTCTCGTAAATGAACATGATCGACATGGCTTCGCAATGCGATGGTGCCGGCGAACCACGCGCAATCAATTGATCGACACATTCACGATGCCGGCCCTTGGCAGCGTACTCGATGGGCGTGAAGCCATCTTCGTTCTCCCATGCCAGGTTCTCTCGTAGGGTTCCTGCACCTCGTAGGATCGCTTGCAAGACGCTCACACGGCCAAAGCCTGCCGCAATGTGCTGTATCGAGAGAGTGGGTGTTAGTGACTCTCTCTAGCTCTCTCGCTCTCTCGTTCACTCTCTCTTTAACATACCAATGGAGTATTACCCTTGTTATCAACCAAGGACAAATCAGCTCCATAACTATCAAACAGTTCCACCTGCTCATAGTTGTTGTGCTCGGCCGCGAGATGACACACCGACCTTCCAGCGAGGTCTTGGTGCGCCATGTTGGCACCAGCCTTGAGCAGCGCCTCGAGTAACTCGCGTGGTACTTGACGTGCCACGGCCTCGAGCAGCATCGTGCGACCGTCCGACTGGCGCACAATGTCGACGTCGATGACACCGGCCGCCAGCACGGCCTCCACGAGCTCGACTGCGTCGGGCTTGTCGAGCGACTCGAGCACGGCGTCGACGAGCGCCGAGCGTGCGCTCTCGGGAAGGATGGCACCGTCGCGCAGCAGCGACAGCTCTCGCGTCAAGCCGGCCGAGTCCTTGTTGATGCTCAGCTCGTAGAGCAGCTCGTGTGCGCACTGATCGGCGTCGACCGTGCTGAGCGACAGCGAGTCGTCGCTCGGCGTCTCGTTGGTGTCGCTCAGTAGGCGGTTGGCCTTCTCGAGACGCGTGCAGATGGCGCTGAAGCCGATCCACGAGAGATCGCGCTCGATACTCGCAAAGATCGAGCTGAGCCACGTCGGACACGGCTCGTCGGTGATGGCGCCGTGCAGCGGCTTGAGCACCTTGAGCACAAAGTCGTGCACGTCCTTGGCCTTGCCCGAGATCATGGCCGACGCGGTGTCGGCCACCTGCGAGATGCCGACGTCGCCCACCTGCGCAATGACCGGCGCCTCGAGGTTCAGCTCCTTGATCAGCACGTTGGGCGGCCGCAGGTCACGGTGAATGACCGGCGGCTGCTGCTGGTGCATGTACGCCATGCCGCGCGCCACGTCGAGCGCAATGCGCGTCACGATCGGCCACGAGGTGAGTTGCTTGCGCAGCAGCACGCGATGCAGGTCGCCGCCGCCCACGAGCTCCATGACCAGCGTCGGGTACGGCAGCAGACACACGTGGTAGAACTCGACAATGTTCGGGTGCTGCAGCGTCTTGAGCAGCTCGACCTCGCGAATGAAGGCGCCCAGCTCCTCGGGATTGTAGATGAGCTTGATGGCGACCGCCTGGTCGTTCCAGCGGCCGCGGTACACGGCGCCGAACATGCCGCCGCCGAGCTTGGTCTCGAGTACAATCTCCTCGCCGAGATCGGCGTAACTGCGGTTCGGCACCTCGAGGTTGTCGCCCATGATCGCGGTCATGAGCGCCGCCGAGTCAGTGAGTGGCGAGCTCGACGACGACAGCTGCTGGTTGACGACGATCTCGGGCAGCAGGTCGGCGACCTCGCACGTCAGCACCTCGGTCTCGAGCGTCGCGCGTCCGTTCAGATAGTCCTTGATGATGGCGTGTCGATCCCACACGGCCTCGACACGCCGCCGAGTGGCGTCGGGTCGCGAGCTCACGAGCGCGAAGCCGAGCTTGATGTTGGCCTCGACCTTGGCCCAGAGGCGCTCGTACAGCTGCACACATTGCGATTGGAGGTTCATGTGCAGGCTCTTGAGCAGCAGCTTGCGTCGCTTGCCGCGTGCAAACACACGCAACGTGCGTCCGACGCTGCGGTCCGGCATCGGCACCAGCTCGAGCATCAGCTGCGAGCTGTCGGGCGTGAGCGGGTACTCGTACACGAGCGCCACGCCTTGCCAGAATCGCAGCCGTCGCGAGACGTCGGGCACCTCGTTGGCCGATGTCGATTGCATGAGAGACGCCAGCAGCCGATTGAACATGCCGGCCGGCACACACGGGAAGCGATAGTAGCGGAAGAGCTCCTGCTCGGTCTCGGCGGCGCCAGCGGAGGTCGATCCCGTGCTCCAGAACGCTGCCGTGCGCTGCAGGCGCTGTGTGTTGCGATGGTTGTCGAGCAGCAACAGGTAGCGCTTGTCGATCGACTGCGCACTCGACGACGACGACGAGAGCGCCGCAGCCGGCGACGTGGACGAGCGCGATGCACTCTCGTCGTCGCCGTGGTGCTCGAGCAGCACGCCGAACGTGTTGGAGAGCAGCTCGAGCAGGAACTCGGTGTGCGAGCCCCACTGCTGCTCCTTCCAGCGGCGCACGAGGTCCGAGCGCGCGATCGTGTCGTTCTTGATGTACTTGAACGACACCACCGACTTGAAGACGTCGATCAGCCAGCGCGGCTCGAGTATCACGCGCTGCGCCAAGTGTGCATCGCGGTCAAAGTACAGCAGCTCGCCCCACGAGTGCAACGTGCGTGCGGCGTCTCGGAGCGACTCGCCCGAGAGGCCGACCGCAGCACCGGCCTCCTGCTCAAAGTCCCGCCATGCCATCACGGGCACCTCGCGCTGCGGCCGCAACGCCGCCACATGGCTCAGCAGCTGCAGGTAGCTTCCAGGCACCGAGTCGAACTTGGTGCGCCCAATCTGCGCCACCAAGTGGTCGCGCAGGCGATCGACGCCCACGGCCTTGGCCACCGGCCAGAAGAACAGATGGTTCACGGGCTCCTCGATGAAGTTCAGGCGCACCTCGAACGAGCTCTTCCAATCCATCACCATGTTGCGCAGCACCTTGGACACGTCGTTGAGTTGCTGCTCCGACATGCCGTCGGCATGCGTGCCAACGAGATACACGGTTTGATCTGCTGCCAATGATGCAATCGAACTCAACCACAAGGACACTCGAGCTTTTCGTGATGAATGATGAGTAATGAGTGATGAGTGATGAGTGATGAGCGATCACGTACAATGCGAGAGAGCTTTCGATACATCGAACACCAAGCAAAAGACGGCATTCTTCGACAAGAAGAACTGATGCGTCGAGTAGTACAGCTCCTGGCCGGCAAAGTCCCAGATCGACAGCACAATGTCGCTGTTCGGCGGCTTCCACGAGTGAATGTCGATGCCGTCGGTGGCTGCCGTACGCTTGCGCTTCTCGCCCGTATCCGTGTCCTTCTCCTCGATCTTGTGGCCGTCGCCTTGCCATTGCCTCTTGCCAATCATGTTCTGGATAAAGGTCGTCTTGCCTGCTGCCTCCTTGCCAATGAACACGAGCCGAACGCGTTTGCTCACTTTTCGATCTCGTGCCAGTTCCGACAAGTACAAGAGAGTCTTGTCGGGATTCTTGCGGTAGTACGCGGGAATGTTGTAGCGAACGCCGAGTTTGGCTACGAACGCACGAGAGAGAGAGAGAGAGTCAATTATCAATCTCGATTCAATGAGTTGAGTTTAGTTGAGGTGATTGTATGCCGCACCTTTGCAGAATTCAATAATCTCATCGCGAAGACTCGCGTGACCCTTGAGCGGCTCGATGCTGGCACCCTTTTCGATCAAGTACCATGCTGCTTCGGCTGATCGCTTGGCTCCGAGTTTCTTTGACTCGATCAATGACTGAAGTGCAATCTATCGATAGTGAAAAATGCGTGAGTCGTACGAGAGAGAGAGAGAGAGAGAGTGAGGATGAGCTCGGTCGTACAGTGAGCAATGACGTGGGAATAAGGTCGGTGCCTGCATCGGCGATCATCTTGATGATGGCCGCGTTGGGCTGACTCGTAAACGTAGCGAGCATCAGCGGCTCGGATGAGTTGCCATCGTACACGAGCGCGTTCGCCGAGAGCAGCTCCTGCACGATGGCTGGCTTGCCGGTATTGATCGCATCGAGCAGTGGGGTCGTCTGCAGGCCGGGGAAGACATAGTTCGGATCGGCACCGGCTTGGATCAACTCGGCGATCAAGGACACGTCGATATCCGGCAGCGACAACACAGACACAGTGCAGTGAAGAAGTACTCCTGCGTGAGCGATTGGTACAGTTCGCAGTGCTTGAGCAGCCGCACAAGTACTGCGCGGTTGTTTGAGCGGCACACGTTCTCGAGGCAATTCACTTGTGGGGTCTGCAAACACATCCAGTAAGCGAGCAGACGCATCAGAGAAGGGAGGAGTCACTCCTGTTGCAATCGATAAGACTGTTTCTCACGCACACATAGAAACGTACACAAACAAGAGCGCCTCTCGATAATAGCACTTCGAGCAGCTCCTCGTTGTTACCATGCAACTGCAGGCACAGTGCCAAGGGCGTTTGATGACCCGAGTCCTCAAACTCGATGCACAGGTTGACGTCGGCCTGTGAGTCGAGAAGGAACTTGACGACTTGGGGGCGGTTGTTCCTAACTGCATACAGCAGGCCTTCGGGCACCACCTCACATTCATACTGGGTAACGAGCTGAACGAGCTCCACCGAGTTGCGACATGCCAACACATACGGTCGATCGGCGAGCTACATTCAACCAACAGTTGCAAATGACGTGCAGTGAGTAAGATGATGGAACTGGGAGAGCACGGGGTAGCACGGGATAGCGTCGGCGTACACCACATGGATACTCCAAGGCATCTCTGTCCCTCTCGAGAATGAATTGAACGAGCTCGACGTTGCCGGCAGCGAGGGCATAGCGGAGAGGCGAGGTCGTGTTGCGAAAGAAGTTGGTGTTCGGTGACTTGAGCTGTGAGTAGTCGAGCAAGATCTTGAACGCATCCACCGAGCCATTCGTTGCGGCGTTATTCAACAAGGTCTCGAGTTTGGTGGAGAGTTCGAAACCCTATGCACCAACAAACCATCGAGTGAGTTGCGATCGCTCGCTCGCTAGCTCGCTCATGAGTAGGTTAGGGTCGGTCCACATCATACCGAGATGCTGAAGAATCCCAACAGGCGCAAGAGAATCGCCAGCGCCTCGGCTTGTCCTGTGTGCGACGCTATCGCCAAGGCATCCTCGACCTTGTTGCGATCGGGAAAATGCAACGACGAGAGCAGCACCTTGTCCTCATCGGGGAGCGTCGAGTCAGCGCCAACGAACGACGGCAGATCGAGCGAATGCCACTTGGCATTGTCGAGCGTGTCACGCCAGCGCTGTCGAATGTCGGTGAACTCGGTGATGACTCCGTCCCAGTTGATGGAGATCTCAATGTCGAGCAGCGCGTCGATCAACTCCGAGAAGGTCGTCGAGCCGCTGCTGAGTGGTGCACGGTGCCGCGCGGCGTACGAGGCATTCGCCGAGATGACGGTGCTCGAGACGCTGTCGAGGAAGCTCAGCACCAGAGTGCCGAGCTCGACCGGACTCCAGGTCTGGCGCACGGCTTTTTGCCAGTACTCGAGCGCCTGGTGCTCGTGGTCAAAGTCGAACCAATGCACCTTGTCGCGGTTCATGTAGCGCTCGAACTCGATGAGCGATTCGCGCACCACCTCGCATCGCGACGGTATCGTCAACACGTTCTGCTGCAGCACGAACTTGACCAGCTCGCCGTTGCCACTGCGGCACGCCTCCTCGAACGCATGCGGCTGGCGGCGCAGGATGTTGAGCGACAGCTTTTCGCACGCGGTCACGATGGCCTTGACCACACTCACGGCGCCGGCCGAGCACGCGTTCATGAGCGCCAAATCGACCGACACGAGCACCACCGGTATCTCCAACTTGGTGCCGAGCTGCAGCAGAATGTCGGCGATGCGGAACTTGCCACGGATGCACGCCTCCCAGAACAGCTCGCCCGAGAGGTCGCTGTCGGTCAGCGTGGCGCCTCGGTGCAAGAACGCCTGAATGATCTCGGCCGGAATGAGATCCGAGCTCGCAAGCTCCGATGCCGGCATGACAAAGTCGCGCACAATGAACGAAAACAGCGGTTGATCGTTCTAGATACAAGGAAGGCGTGCGTGAGCGTGAGCGTGAGCGCCGCGAACGACAAGAAGGTCATCAAGGTCAGATAGCATTGAGCATCATCATCATCGTCAGCAACGTACAAACATCATGCGAAAGTCGGCGCCATCGTCCAGCAGACACCGCACGCGATCAAGGTCCTTCGACTGCACGGCACTCAGCAGCATGTTCGATCCCATGAGGTCCTTCTGCATCGGAAGCGCCTCCACCACCGATTCCGAGAGATGCCCTAACGAGCCATCGAGCGCCAGCGAGTTGTACAGTAACGGCGACGCGAGATTCATCTCGCCAGATTCAACGAGGTCGATCGTTCCCGAAGTGCGCAGCAGCGATGGCGGCGGAGTGATACCACCGCTGCTACCGTCGGCACCGCCGCCGCTGCTCGTGAGGTCGTCGCGACTCGGAGACCGCGGCGGCGACTGCTGCGGCGGCGTCGCAAGAACGTTGGTCAACGATGCTGATGCGTGCAGCGCTCGAATCGAGTTGCGTCGCGTTGAGCCGAGGTCCTTGCGCCTTGTGGGCGTCTGCCGAGGATCCCAATGAAGCTGTGCGCGCCATCGTCATCGTCAACATCATCCCCGGCATCGATAGACAGTAGCATCGCGGCTCGTACCGTGCGGACGGTGACGGTGCCTTGGACGCGATCGTTCTTGCCCGGGCGAGAGAGCAGCTGCTCGGTGAACTCGATCTCCTGCCCATTGACGGCCCTGATAGCGGTCATCGAGATCACGCACTCGCCCAGGAAGTCGTCCTTCGTGATGCGGTCATAGTCCCACAGCTGTATGTGAACTCCCGAGTACTTTTGGTAGTCGAAATCCGTGCTGTGGCCGCGAGACGTGAGCGGACAGGTCCGACGGGAGCGAGGGGTGCGAGCGATGGATGGATAGATAGCGTGCCGCATAGACGTACAAATCGTAGGCGCGGAAGTCCCACACTGGATTCAACGTCACATACTTGATCTCGGACTT
>ERZ778027.4246-NODE-4246-length-12576-cov-4.237281_pt1 | contig 12576 bp, 11 predicted proteins | sample MGYA00375757_ERZ778027 | MGnify/ENA primary metagenome ERZ778027 (study PRJEB29350, sample SAMN05389817) | bioreactor metagenome | isolation source: Ammonium sulfate bioreactor | place: South Africa: University of Cape Town | collected 2014-02-18 ... | reverse complement strand
GCTGACCGAAGCCGATTTCGCCCAGGCGGGTCTCGATTTCGCCAAGGACAGCGACGGCACGCTTCGCTCGCTGCCGTTCTCGGTCGACTACTGGATCATCTACTGGAACAAGGAATTGTTCCAGGCGAAGGGTCTAAGCTATCCCGCGACCTTCGACGACATGATCAAGGCGGCAGAGGCGATCACCGACAAGAACAAGAACATCTTCGGCTTCGTGGCGCGCGGCCTGAAAAACGCCAACGTGCCCGTCTGGACATCGCTGATGCTCGGCTTCGACAAGTACTCGGTCGAGAACGGCGAATTGCAGACCGAGACGCCGGAAGCGATCGAAGCCGCGAAGATATACCAGCGGCTGATGACGAAGTCGGCACCTCCCGGTGTCGCCGGTTTCAACTGGGCTGAGTCGCAATCGGCCTTCCTGCAAGGCAGGATCGGCATGTGGTTCGACGGCGTCGGATTCGCTCCGCCGCTGGAGGATCCGAACAAGTCGCGCGTGGTCGGCAAGGTCGGCTACGGCATCATGCCGAAGGGGCCGAAGGCGCATGCCTCCGGCACGTTCGGCGACGGTATCGGCGTTACTGCCGCAAGTCAGAAGAAGGAAGCGGCCTATCTGTTCTGCCAATGGGCGGTGTCGCCGATTATGGGCGCACGGCTCCTGCAGGCAGGCGCCGGCGTGCCGTTCCGCAAGTCGATCCTGAACGACCCGAAGGTCCGCGAGGGCGTCACCATGCCCAGCGATTGGGTGGATGCAGTCGTCGGCTCGGGTGAGATCAGCCGGCTGGCTCTGCCGGTCATCATTCCGGTGACCGAGTTCCGCGATGTCTTCGGCGTCGCGCTCACCAACATGATTTCGGGCAGCGATCCGGCCGGCGAGTTGAAGAAGGCGACCGAAGCTTTCAAACCAGTGCTCGAGAAGAGCGAAAAGGCCTGATGGCCGATCTGGCGCAGGCGTCAGGCAGCGGGGAATTGGTGGGCCAGCGTCTCAGGCTGGCCCCCAACTACTGGCCGTTCGTGCTGCCGGCGCTGATCGTGGTGCTGGCCGTCATCATCTTTCCGTGGGCGTTCACCATCTGGATGAGCGCCAATCAGTGGACACTCGGCCAGGGCCGCAGTTTTGTGGGCCTGGCGAACTACGCGCATCTCTGGAGCGATGAGCGGTTCTGGGAATCGCTCGTGCACACGCTTTACTATACGGTGATGTCGGTGGTTGCGCCGGTGATCCTCGGCACGTTCTCGGCCCTCGTCTTCAATGCACGCTTTCCGCTCCGCGGTTTTCTGCGCAGCATTTTCGTCATGCCGATGATGGCGACCCCTGTGGCGATCTCGCTGGTGTGGACCATGATGTTCCACCCGCAACTTGGCGTGCTCAACTATCTGCTGTCGCTCGTCGGCATTCCGGCGCAAGAATGGATCTTCAATCCGAGGACGGTCATTCCATCCCTCGTTGCGGTCGAGACATGGCAGTGGACGCCGCTTATCATGCTGATCGTGCTCGGCGGGCTGGCCTCGGTGCCACGGGAACCTTACGAAAGCGCCGAGATCGACGGCGCCAACGTGTGGCAGCAGTTCCGTTACCTGACGCTGCCGATGATCGCACCGTTCATCATGGTCGCGACGATCATTCGCACTATCGATGCGTTGAAGAGCTTCGACATCATCTACGCGATGACGCAAGGCGGTCCCGGCACGGCCTCGGAGACGATCAACATCTACCTCTTCACACTGCCTTCGCTTACTACAACATCGGTTATTCGTCCGCGATGGTGATCGTCTTTTTCGTGCTTATCATCGTGCTCTCGATGGTGCTGCTCATGATCCGGTCGCGCATGCAATGGTCGGAGGCAAAAACCAGATGACCTCGCGCCTGCTGAACCGGATAGCACTCTTCTTCGTGGCACTGGTGATCGTTTCGCCGGTAGTGCTTTTCTTCATCTGGATGCTCTCCCTGTCGCTGAAATTCGAGATCGACAACGGTGCCTATCCGCCGATCCTGATACCGGACCGCTTCGCCTGGCAGAACTACGCCCAGGTGTTCCGCGAGAACGATTTCTTCCTGTATTTCCTGAATTCCATACTGGTAACGGGCTCCGCGACCATCCTGGCACTGCTCGTCGGAGTACCTGCAGGCTATGGCATCGCGCGGCTCAAGGCCGACAGGGCGGCCATCGTCGTCATGATCGCGCGCATGACGCCGGGGCTCTCCTATCTTATCCCGCTTTTCCTGCTCTTTCAGTGGATCGGGCTGGTTGGAACGATCTGGCCTCAGGTCATCATCCATCTCGTCGTCACCGTGCCGATCGTGGTGTGGGTGATGATCGGCTATTTCGAGGCGACTCCCATCGAGCTGGAGGAAGCAGCCAGTATCGATGGGGCAAATTCCTGGCAGATTTTCCGGCTGGTCGCCCTGCCGATCGCCAAACCCGGGATCATCGTGGCTCTGATTCTGGCCGTCATCTTTTCCTGGAATAATTTTGTCTTCGGCATAGTGCTCGCCAACCATGAAACACGCACATTGCCGGTTGCCGTCTACAATATGCTTTCATATGAGCAGGTAAGCTGGGGGCCGTTGTCGGCAGCCGCGCTCGTGGTGACGGCGCCTGTGCTAATCCTTACCCTTTTCGCGCAAAGGCAGATCGTGGAAGGCCTTACGGCCGGCGCCGTCAAGGGCGGATGAGCCCGGTCCGTCGCCGCTGGACCGCAAACTGGAAAACGGCCTCACTTCGGCAAGAAAGACGAACAGGCGCTTTTCGAGTTCGCGGACGAGCTGACCCGCACGCACGATATCAGCGATGCAACCTATCGAGCCACGGTCGCGGCCCTCGGCCAGAATCTCGTTATCGATCTCGCCAGGGTGCTCGGCTACTATTCGTGGATATCGATGACGATAAAGGCCTTCACGGTACCACTGCCCGACGGAGTGTCCGATCCTCTGAGCCAATGAAGGCTCTCTGCATATATCTGGCCGTAGCATTTCACCCGATTCAAGGCCGCCGTCCCGTGGCCAGTATTTTGATTTTATCAAACAAGCGCTGTGGATCATTTGGCTTGAATTCGGCTCACATTTGAGCGGATGAGCCAATGATGGACCTCAGGTGCTCCAAATGAGATCCTTTCGAATCTCCGCCACCGATCGCACTCCGCATAGCTGCATCGTGCGCGTCAGTTCTTCGCTCAATATCTCCAATGCACGCACCGCACCGCTCTCGCCTCCGGCGCATGTGCCATAAAGAGTTGCACGCCCCACGAGGGCCGCATCAGCGCCGAGGGCAAGGGCCTTTACGATATCCGAGCCCCTGCGGATGCCACCATCCACCATGACGCTCATGCCGCCGCGAGCAGCGATGATTCCCGGCAAAGCCTCCAGAGAGCCCAAGCCGCTATCGAGTTGCCGTCCGCCGTGGTTCGAGACAACAACAGCGTCGCATCCGATCGCATCGAGCCTCTCCGCGTCATCGGGACGAACGACACCCTTGACCACCAGCTTCGCCGGCCACAGGTCGCGGATCGTCTTCAGGTCGTCCCAATTGAAGGATGCATCATAGTTCCGGCCGACCGAGGATGCGGCCTGCGCCAGACTGGTCGAAGGCGAGAGCCCTGCGAGGTTTTCAAGCACGGGAACACCGTTCAGGAGCATACGTGCTACCCAGCCGGGACGGCGCGAGAAGTCGGCCAGATTGCGCGGCGTGAAACGGAAAGGAATGGCAAAATCGTTGCGGTAGTCTCTTTCGCGCTTTCCGCCGACGGGTAGGTCGACCGTGATCATCAGGCCGAAATAGCCCGCTGCGCGAGCCCGCTCGATCAGCCTCCTGGTAAATTCCCTTTGCTTCAGGATGTAAGCCTGAAAAAGCAAATTGCCGCCAGCCTCTTCCGCGATCCGCTCGATGGACGCCGTTCCACTTGTGGAGAGCGTGTAGGGAATGCCGCGGCTTGCTGCGGCCCGCGCGATCGCCACATCCGCGCGGGGCCATCCAAAACCGGCCGCGCCAGTCGGCGCAACCATGATCGGCAGCGCCGAACGCACTCCAAGGATCTCGGTCGATGTGTCCACGGTCGAGACGTCGACGAGAATTTTCGGTGCCAATCGTACCTTCCGGAAAGCTTCCCTGTTGGCTGCTAGCGTCAGTTCGTCCTCCGCACCGCCGTCAAAGAAATCGAATACGGAACGTGGCAGGCGCCGCCACGCCAACTCTCTCAAATCCTCGATGGAACGCGCCCATTCGATCCGACGCCTGAGCCGTCGTGAGGCGTCGTACGGCAATGCGGGGCGGAAGGAGGCGGCAGGCACCGACAGTCCCGTTGTGTCTTCGGTGTCGTTCATTCGGTGCTGTTTCCGGCAACCGGCCCGTCGCTCGACAGGACCGATCGCGCAAGGTCCAGGAATCTGTCGTCGGATACAGCCGCCTTCGAGACGATCGCTTCCTGCTTGATCAGACGCAAAAGTTCGTCGCGGGCGGCCGCACCCGCCGCCATGCCGGACTCGGACAGTTTGAAATCGACGGAGCGTGCGCCGCTCTTCTTTCCGAGGACGATTCGTCGCTTCTGCCCGACCAGTTGTGGCGTATATGCTTCCGCCGTGAAAGGTTCTTCGAGCACGCCGGCAACCACCGTGCCGGATTCGTGTGCGAACGCATTCCTGCCGACGATTGCCTTGTTGTCCTGCAGTTTCACACGCGAAGCCTCCTCGACGAGACGCGAGATGGCGGTCAGCCGTGTCGTATCTATTCCCGCATCTACCCCGTACAAAACTTTGAGCGCAACGACGGTCTCCTCGAGCGAGGCATTTCCAGACCTTTCGCCGATGCCGTTGATCGTGACCGAGAGATATTGGGCACCAGCCTGCGCGCCGGCGAGCGTGTTGGCGACCGCCAAGCCGAAATCGTTATGGCAGTGGATCTCGAGCGGGACGGGCGTCGCCTTCCTGACCTCGCGGACAAGGTAGTCGATCACCTGGGGCGTCGCGCATCCCGATGTATCCACCAACCGGATGCGGTCCACCGTTCCACGTTCGTGAAGTTCTTCCATCACGCGCTGCAGGAAACGTAAGTCGCAGCGCGTGGTATCATACGGGCTGAATATGACGTGGAGGCCCTGTTCGCGGGCATAGCCGGTCACGTCGATGGCGCGCTTCAGATACTCGTCGTCATCCAGCTTCAGCTTGGCGCTGCGCTGGATATAGCCGATCGGAAGGCTTAGCCGGACGGCCCAGGCGCCGATATCCTTGACGATGTCGATATCCGGCCGGCGTGCCAAGGAAAGCGCGCTGACCTTCGCCTTGAAGCCCGCGCCGGCGATGGCGCTCAGCGCCTCGCGGTCCTCATTCGAGACAGCAGGCGTTCCGGCCTCTATCTCATAGACGCCGAGCGCTTCGAGTTCATATGCGATGCGTATCTTCTCGGATTTGGAGAAGGCCACGCCCGCCTGCTGCTCGCCGTCGCGCAACGTACAATCGGCCACGCGAATGTCCGGCGAAAAGCTGAATGCCGGCGCTGCATCCTTCTGAAATGGGCTGATCATCCACTGTGGACGCGCCGCCGCGTTGTTCTGCCCTGCTTCTCGATTAGTCAACATCGAACCGTCCTGAATGTTGCGGCGCTACGGCGCCATGGAAATGCATGGGAGTCTCTATCGGCGCTCCGGGCCGGATGGAGGATGCTCCGGCAGACTGGCCCTGAACGACTTCCGGCGAAACCGGCAGTGATCCGTCATCGGCGAGAAAAGCGAGCATAGCTGAAAGGATAGCTGTACGGCCGCGCTGCGGACGGTCCAGATGCGCGTAATGGGTCGAATCGGGAAGGTCGAGCACGTCGACGCTTCGTGCCGAGACGAGGCCGGCGACAAGCTTGTCTCGGTCGCTCGGGCGTGCCCAGAAATCACGGCCGGCAGAGATGACGAGGGCGCGGGCCGATATCAGTGAAGCATCCCAGAAACGATGCCCTGTCGCCAGGTAGAAGGAATCTTCCATCGCGCCGGCGGGCGATCGGAAACAGGGCTGGTTACCGGCCGCGCTTTCCACGTCGCTGGCCATGGCCGCCGCGACATAGCGTTCGACGAGCACCAGATCGCGCCAAGCCGACTTGTCCTCGCAAGGAATGGACTGGTTCCACCAGTCCAGGAGTATCTCGCGGGTCGTCCTGACATACGCGCCGTGCGCGGCACGCGCAAAAACGCATGCCGCTCGGGATCTTCAAGATGCGATCCATGTCCTAGTAGCGGATGATCCGCCTCCGCCGGATAGAGCGTGATGTAAAAGACGATATGACTGATCGTATCAGGATAAAGCGCGCTGTAGCAGCCAAGCCAATGCCCGCCCGTCGCCCAGCCGAAGCATGCGATCTGTGCGCTTCCGGTATCTTTGCGTATATGCTCGACCACGGCACGGATGTCCCGCACCACCTCATTGGATCGCGCCACCGGCAACAGGCCGCCTGGCCTGGTCGAATGCCCGAAGCCGCGAGCATCCATGATGTAGACAGGGTGGCCCACGGCGGCGATATCGGCAGCGAAAGAGCCGTTTTCGACATCGAGATCGAAAGAAGGGATTCCCGGCACCCTGACGCCATGCATCAGCAGGACTGGGATCCTGCAGGAGCCTTCCTTGCGATCGACCCGGCGGACAAAAATCCGGATACCGGGATCGCTTTCGACCGAAAAATCATGCCGGCGGAGCTCTGTCATATCGGACAGGCCCGCTCGACCATTTCTGCCGCCAATGCGCCGAACTGGCAGTCGACGTGTTCGGCGAAGCGGCGCAGATCGTTATGGGTGTCTCCGTTCTTGACCACGTCGTGGCACGAGAAAGATTCGAGCGGCGCAAGCCCGATGAACTGAAGTCCAACATGCAGGCCGAGGAAGACATCATCGACCTTGCCGCCCTTGAATATCTGGTCGGGGTCGCCAAACGCCTCGCGTGGCGCGTTCCATGTCGTGGAGATCATGTAGCGCCGACCCTGCAGCCTGCCGCCCGAGCCATACCTGCGCGAGGGGTCGGAACGGCTTCGCCCGTCATTCAGGTAGATGCGACCGCGGCCCGTCGTGAAGACCGTATCGATATATTTCTTCAGCCCCCACGGAACCGAATACCAGTAGGCGGGGAACTGGAAGACGATAGCGTTTGCCCATTCCAGCCGGTCGATCTCGGCGGCTACGTCATAGCCTTCCTCGACGGTGGTGATCCGGACATTCCAGCCGCTTGCCTCCAGCCTTTCGGCGGCAACTTTCACCAGAGCACGATTGAGATCTCCCCTGGAGATGGTCCATTGCTGGTGGCCGTTGACGATGAGGACGTTATGCATCGTCATTGCCCCTAGAACACCGTCGACGGTTCGAAGATGCCGAACTCTTCCCGCCATATCTGGCATATCTCGCCAACCGTGGCGTAGGCGCGGACGGCGACGAGCACCGACGGCACCATGTTGGCACCGCTACGGCAGGCGGTGCGCACCGCTTCCAGCGCGTCGGCGACTTCGATTGCATTCCGCGAGGCGCGAACCTGGCGAACGCTCTCCGCCTGCCGTGTCTCGATGGCGGGGTCGATCCTGAACGCCGTATTGGGGACGTTGGGCTCACTGCGCTGCAGATTGACCGTCACCCAGGGGCGTTCACCGCTGTCGATCGCACGCTGCCGGCGCACGACCCCTTCGGTCATCAGGCTGCGCGCATAGCCGGAAGAGATGATTTCGAGCGCTCCTCCCATGCTCAGCAACTTGTCGAGACCGGCGCGGATATTCTCCTCGATCTTCCTGGTGAGCGTCTCGATGTAGTAAGAGCCGCCAAGCGGGTCGATCGTGTCTCCGAAGCCATGCTCATGGGCAAGAATCTGCTGCGTACGTACCGCCATTCGGACGGTTTCTTCGGTCGGCGTCCCAACTGATTCGTCATAGGAGGCGAGATACACATAGCTTGCGCCGCCCATCATATAGGCAAGCGTGCCGTAGCCGATCCGCACGATGTTGTTGAGCGGCTCCTGCAACGTCTCCATCCCATGCCCGTAGACGGTTGTCTGGAGGCCGAGCGCTTCGTCGGAACGCGCGCCGTAGCGATCTTTGAGCAACGCGGCCCAGACCTTGCGCAATGCACGCAGAGTAGCGACGGACGTAAAGAAGTCGTGCCGTTCGTCGGGAAACATATGGACGAGCGGCGCCACTGCATCGATGTCATAGCCGCGCGCGACCAGGTCATCGAGATAATGAACGGCATGGCCGAGCGCGATGGAGGTGGCCCAGGTAGAACCGGCTCCGCCGGCGTTGAGATGGTTGCAGCAGACGGTCAGCGGGGACCATTTGAGGCCCTGGTCGGCACACCAGGCGACACAGTCGCTGACCAGCCGCGATGCCGGCTCCGGCTTCAGGATCTGGGTACCGCGCGCCAGATATTCCTTCAGCACATCGTTCTGGAGGTTGATGACGCAATTAGCCGGGGGGACGCCCTGCTTCTCGCAAAGCGCCACGAAGAGAGCAAGCACGATCGGCCCGATCGAGTTGCCAAGCGTCCCGACGCGCTTGACGCTATCCAGCGGAATGCCCTGGAACATACGCTCCAAATCGGCAAGGCTGTCGATGGCGACCCCTACCCGGCCGACCTCGCCGGCAGCCATCAGCTCATCGGAATCGTGGCCGCATTGGGTCGGCAGATCGAGCGCTACAAGGATCTGCTCGACACCGAGTCCAAGCAGCTTGTGGAAACGCTCATTGGAAGTGATGGCATCCCCGAAGCCGGTATAGGCCGAGATCACGAAAGGCTCGTTGCGATACATCGCTGGCCTGTCACCGCGGGTGAACGGAAACTGGCCGGGAAAGCCGAGATCGGTGTCATAGTCGAAGCCGACCTCCTCCAGCGAGGCAGGCCCGTAGAGAGGCTCGACATCAAGGCCGATATCGAGGCGGAAGCGACGGATTTCCGGTTTCTCCTCGATGGCGGGCTGATAGCGCGTCTCCAACCAACGCCGATGGGCGTCATCCTCCTTCGCATTGCTCAAGCGCAAATCCGTTCGGGCTGTCATCGTCCTTCCAGCCTCCCTGCTTCTATTTCGACAGCGAGCAGCCGTTCCGCGGCCGTGGTCGGGTCAAGGCGCCCGGCGACGATTTCTTTCGCGAAGAGGGCGAGATGATCGTCCGGATCGTCGTGCCGGTTGCGAAGGATTCTTTCCTTCACCCGGATCGACACCAAATTCTTCATCCGCCTTTCATGCCGCTTCTGGCGGCGTGACGTTTTTTCCTGCCAGGCAAGAAACCGTTCGGCCGCCTCCCCTGCTGCGGCAACGCCGGAGCCTGTCACGCCGCTTATGGCGAGCACTGGCGGAAGCCAGCTTTCTTCCCGTTCCGGGTCGCCGTGTCGCGCAAGCAGAGCGCTTGCGCCCGGATGCCGCCGTCGCGCCTCGCCGAAGGGACGACCGGGCGCGGGATAGGCGATGTCGAGCATGCTTTGGAGCCCGATACGCAATTTGTCGGCGCCATCGAGATCGCTCTTGTTAACGACATGAACGTCGGCGATCTCCAGCAGCCCGGCTTTGCTGAGCTGTACGCTGTCGCCGAGGCCGGGCACGCTGACGCCGATCACGCAATCGGCGATATCGAGCGCTTCAAGATTCATCTGGCCCGCTCCCACGGTTTCCACGAGGACGCGATCAAAGCCGAAACGGGCGAAGACGGCGCACGCGTCGACAACGCCGGCAATGAGCCTGTCGAGCGATTCTCGTGCCGACATGCTGCGCATGTAGACGTTGGCGTTGCTCGTGGCCGCGTTTGCGCGGATGCGGTCGCCGAGCATCGCCCCCCCCGAGAACGGGCTGGAGGGATCGATCGCCAAAAGCGCCACATGCTCGCCGCGCTCAGCCCAATGGAGCGCCATGCGGTCGAGCAGCGTCGATTTTCCAGCACCAGGGGGGCCTGTGAGGGCAATCACGGACGGCCTGTTCGACACGTCGCGATAGTAGGAAGCGGCCGCGGCGCCATCTTTGTCCGGATCATCCTGGACGGCGCTCAGAATGCGGCCGAGTTCCCGGCGTTCGGCGATCGAGATCATGACGGGACCTCGATGAGCAAGGCGTCGCCCTGGCCATACCCGCCGCATATGGCCGCGGCTCCAATGCCTCCGCCGCGCCGCATCAGCACATTGATCAACGACATTACGATCCGCGCGCCGCTCGCGCCGAGCGGATGACCGATGGCTACGGCTCCGCCATGCACGTTGGTGAGCCGACGCAGGCGCTCAGTCTCGACGCTGTCGCCGCCGGCGAGCTTCAAGGTGCTGACAAGCGGTGTGGCCGCGTAGGCTTCATTGATCTCGATGGCGGCAAGCTCTCCGACATGCATGCCATGGCGGGCAAGCAGCTTTCCGATCGCAACAGCCGGTGTCCATGTTCCCGAGGTCCGGGAGCCTGCGACCTGGGTATAGCCGATAATACGCGCCAGTATCTGCAGGCCCTGCCTGTCAGCGCTGTCAGGTGCAGCCAGCATCAGAAAGGCGGCGCCGTCGTTCAAGCCCGGTGCATTGCCGGCCGTCACTGTGGGGCCGCCATAGACCGGTCGCAGTTTTTCCAAGGCTTCCATGGAAGTGTCGCGACGCGGCGATTCGTCGACATCGAGTCGCACAGCTTCTCTCCCGCCTGCAATCTCCAGCGTAGGCCGTTCGACCGCGAAAGCGCCTTCCACCTCGGCGGCGAAATAGCGGCCGTGGCTGGCCAGCGCCCATTCGTCCTGTCGGCGTCGGTCGATACCGTGGGCCAACGCCTCTTCTCCCGAATAGACGGCAATCGCCGTATCGCCGAATGGCGCGCGCAGCGTGAGCGGATCGTCGAGCACCATTTCCTGCGGCCGGCCGGGAATGGTCCGTTGCAGAAGCCGGGGCGTGTTGCTCAGGCTCTCTGCGCCGCCGCAGACGACTACGCCGGCTTCCCCCGAGGCGATTTCACGGACTCCGATGCCGATGGCGGTCAGCCCCGAACAGCAAGCGCGATCCACCGTCAGGGAAGGCGTCTCGTCGGGCAGCCGCGAACCGAGAACGATGCGGCGCGCCGGAGTGAGCACACCTGCCGCGATCATGCCGACGCCGACATAGGCGGCGTCCACCGCCGTTTCAGACAGGTCGACGCGGTCAAGCAGCCCGTTGACGGCATATACGCCGAGATCCGTTGCCGTAAGCGTCTTCAACGCGCCCTCGAAGCGCCCGAAGGGCGTCCGGAACATGGCGGAAACAACCACACCGGCATTCATGTCGCCGGTCCCTCCAGGCTCGCGCGCAGGGCTGCCTTGTCGATTTTGCCGTTGGGCGTTTTCGGCAGGGCGTCGAGCAGCAGCCAGCGGCGCGGTGTTTTGATGCCGAGCTCCGGCCTGCAATAGGCATGGAGCGCGTCATTGTTTAGCCCGGCTCCGAAGCGCGCTGCCACGAAGGCCACGACCGCTTCCCCAAACGCAGCATCGCTTACGCCGATGACCGCGCATTCCTCGACATCGGGATGGCTACCGACGAAGCGCTCTACCTCCTGCGGGTAGATATTGAACCCGCCGCTGATGATCATGTCCTTGGAGCGGCCGCTCAGATAGTAGTAACCGTCCGCATCGAGCCGGGCGAGATCGCCCGTCCATAGCCAGCCGTCGCGGAGCGATGCGGCGGTCTCTCGCGGCTTATGCCAGTATTCACGCATCACGTGCTCGGCCCGGATGGTGATCTCGCCGACTTCACCCTGCGGTACGGGGCTGCCGTCGCCATCGCGCAATACGATGTCGACAAACGTGTAGGGTCGCCCGATACAGCCGACGCGCAGCGTCCCGTCTGGCCTCATATGCTCGTCCGGGCCGAGCAGGGTGCACGTCATCATCGCTTCGGTAAGACCGAAATTCTGCGTCAGGATCGGGCCGAACAACTCGAGAGCGCGAGCCAGTGTGTTGTGCGGCACCGGCTCTGCCCCGTAGCCGATCCAACGCAGGCTTGACAGATCGCGGGTGGCCACGTCGGGGTGATGGACGATGCGGGTCAGCACCGTCGGCACGCAGGTAAAGCCCGTAACCCTCTGCCGTTCTATCTCGTCGAACAGGTTTTCAATCCGCCCGCCCGGTACGATGACGTTCTTTGCACCACGCAGCAGGCAGGGCGTCACATAGGTTCCGGCGGCGTGGGTCAGGGGGCCGATATGGGCGACGACGTCGTCGTCCACCAGGCGACGGTCGACCAGCATGTTCTTGTAGACGGCACGCCATTGGCGGAAGGTCAGGACCACGCCCTTCGGCTGCCCCGAACTGCCGGATGTGTAATTGATCGAGCATATCCGGTCGAGATCGGCGTTGCCGCGATCAGGACCAATGGGCTCGGCGCGCTTCAACTCCATCCAGTCGACATCACCGACGATGATACGCCGGGGCGGCCGCGCCGTGCCGGTCAGCGCAGCGTCGGCGAGGGGGGCTGTATGCCGGTCACAGATCAGAATGGCGGCGTCGCAGTCGGCGATCAGCCTTGCTATCTCACTCGCGGTAGAGCGCGCGTTGACCGGCACGCGGATCAATGCGGCACGTTCCAGCGCAAGCTGCGCCATCACATATTCCGCCCGGTTGGTCATCAGAAGCGCGCAGCGCGCGCCCGCCG
>ERZ778027.4244-NODE-4244-length-12578-cov-4.431127_pt1 | contig 12578 bp, 15 predicted proteins | sample MGYA00375757_ERZ778027 | MGnify/ENA primary metagenome ERZ778027 (study PRJEB29350, sample SAMN05389817) | bioreactor metagenome | isolation source: Ammonium sulfate bioreactor | place: South Africa: University of Cape Town | collected 2014-02-18 ... | reverse complement strand
GCGGATGCAGCCGGAGGAGGCTGAGGTTGAGGCTGAGAGGGTGACGGCGCGACCTCGGACAAAGGCAGTGCAGCAGTCGAAGGTGGTGGAGGTGGCGGCGGCAACGAAGGAGCTTGCAGTGGGAGAGAAGGAGGCGGAGGCGGAGGCGCTTCCGGCGGTGGTGGCGGCGGTGTCGCAGGCGGCGGCGGTTGTGGTACGCCGGCAGGAGGCGGCGGCAGTGGTAGCGCCTGAGCCGAGGCGACTGGTGCTTGCGATGAGGGCGGTGGCACTCCGTAAACGGGAGCACCAGGTGCATTTGGAGCGGCAAACGGAGGAGGAGGAGGAGGAGGGTGGCCGCCATGAATCCAGCCGTGATGCGGATGAAAGAACATGGGCATCGGGTAGGCACCGTATTGAGGATGAGGATGGTAGGGCTGCTGGTATCCGTAGGCATTAGGTTGTGCAGGCATGCCGGGCACCGGTGCGTTGATTTGTTGTTGCTGCTGCTGTTGCTGCTGCTGTTGCTGCTGTTGCTGTTGTTGCTGCTGTTGTTGCTGTTGCTGCTGTTGTTGTTGGGCGGCGGATTCATCTTGGGTGAAAGGATCGTAGGCCTTTGTCGTGTTGTCTTGCACTGCGACCTTTTCTTTGGCTTGTTTGAGTCGACGTTCCTCAAGGCAGCCTATCACCGAGCGTGTGAGTGGCCAGCCACAGTAGCAGCGGTGGCAGCAGCAGGTGCATACCCGTTGGATCAAACACGATTTTCCATTGAAAGTTCTGCGTGAGCTGTACGAGAGCTTGTTTCGCGTGGTGCTCTTGTGAATACTGCCAGGTAATGAACGAATGAGTGAATGAACGGGTCGGGCAACTGACGACTGGTGTCGTGTACGTACTTGTACACTGGTGAGGTTAAAGTCCGGGAAGGTCTGAAAGTGCTGTACAGGCCCGAAGCTATGTGATGCACGCAGGCGGTTGTTAGAACTGCCACTGAAAGAAGAAGAAGAAGAGCGGTATCTCATGAATGCCGTACGCTTCAAACACCGACTTTTGGAGCGTGGCTGTCTCGACGAGCAGTCGCGTATTGTGGATCGTGTTTGCATCAACCTGACGACAAAGAGAACGCGAGAGACGTCGTGAGGGGGTTAGTGGTCTGTGAGTGGCAACGAGGATGAGTAGCTTAGAAACGTACAACGAACGAAACTGGGGTGAGGTTAACAACTGGTGGCGCCTGCGTGCTCGTTCGAGGTGTTCGCGGGTCTCGCACTGGCGCAGATGGTTGCTGCAAGTTCGAGCCCAAACGGCGGGCAGATTAGCAACGCGAGAGTGACTCACAAGATGCGACCGTGTGCTGGTGGGCGTGTTGACTTTGCGAGACGTACATCAGGGAAGCTGGCATTGCCGCGAAGGTATGGCTTGCCTTTGGAGGGTTCAGCGGCGATGTCGATTGGTTCTTGCGAGAGCGCGGCGGAAGGGTCTGGATGAATGATGCGCCACGATTGGCACAGAATCTAGATGAAGCGCGCACGCGTGCGTTTGGTGAGTGCACGGGTCGTAAAGTGCAGTGCATTGCTGGTTTGACGGCGAAGATACCTTGGAGACGACGCGCGGATGAGCAGAGTTGGGCGTTCGGATGCTTGGAGACGCAAGGCGTCCAAGCTCTCGCCACGGAGTCGTGGTGCTCCATGGGTGAGCGTCCTTGGGCAGCGGTTCATTTTGGAGCTTGGGCTTCGTCGCAGGGTCGGTATTGTTGAAGATCGAAACCGGCGGCTTGCTGCTTGCTCTACGGCGCACGGGTAAGTAACTAACTACCTAACAAAAGCACGCTGATCGAATGCATGGCTGAGATACGTACTGTGTATCGGCTGCAGCGGTAGGCGGGGTAGCGGTAGTAGAGGCATCACTGCGAGGTTGAGACTTGTCGCGTTCTCGCTCGCGACTTGATGAAGCGTCGCGTTCGCGAGTAGAAGATGTCGATGAGGTGGTCGAGGTCGAAGAGCTTCGATTGTATGGATGGGAGCGCGTATTGGCGTTGTTCGCCGAGGAGGTGCTATCGGTGGTGTTGGCATACTTTGGTCGATAGGAGTCGTAGTTGCGATTGCTGCTGCTACTGCTACTGCTGGAGCTATCGCGCAACTCTCGCGGCTCGTAGTAGTCACGAGAGGTTCGGCGTCTTCGCGAGGGTGATGAAGAGCTTCGTTCGGGAGGTGAGCGCGATCGAGATCTTGAGCGAGACAGTGGCGATCTCGAGCGCGAGTCAGAGTACGACGGATAATGGTGATGGTGATGATGGTGCTGCTGCTGCTGCTGGTGATGGTTATGCTGGTGAGAGCGCTTCGGCGGAGATGTCGAGGAAGAGCGAGACGGAGAGCGAGATCGGCCTCGCGTAGACGATGAGGATGACGACGATGAAGATGTTGACGATGCAAGAGTGGTTGATGATGATGATGATGATGATGCCGCTGCTGAAGAAGCAGAAGCAGAAGAAGTGGAGATGGATGCTGATTTGCGTGTGGCATCAGCATCGAACGAAGAGGCTGACGGTGGTTGGTGTGTTGCCATTGCAATGGCAGTTGATGTATGAGGTCGAGAATGCATGGGCTGACCGCCATTGCTGGCAGCGTCCGGTCGATAGTGGTAGTGGTACCGCGTGTCGCCTTCGTAGCGATTGGCGTCGCTGTAGGGATGATAGAGCGGCGCCGACGGCGGCAGTGCATGAGGTGGCATCAGCACCTTTCTGGAGCCGCCGTATGGCGCGAACGGTGGCGGTGGAGGCGGTGGCTGATAGGGCCCACCGGCGTATGGGCGATATCGCATGTCGTTGTGAGGTTGATGATGCTGAGCATGGTGGTGCTGGTGGTGGTACTGGTGGTGCTGATGGTGCGAGTACGACGACGAGGGACGACGGCTATCGTGGTCGTCGCTGATCTCGCCTGGTTCACGGTCATCATCGCCGTTGCTGTCGTCGTCGTTGGTGGCAGTAGTATCAGTGGGTTTCGAGGCATCTTTGCGAGTTGAGGAAGGTTCGCGCGAGGTTGAGCGAGGTTGCTGCGATGTCGAACTCGATGTCGAAGTGACGGGACCATTGGAGCTCGATGATGCAGTCACTGCTGCTGATGAAGGCCCATTGGTTCGATCGGTCGGTACGTCAGGCTTGGAATTGGATGGTATCGTCGCATCAATACCACTACTACCACTAGTATTGTTGCTGTTGGTGCTATGATGATGGGATGGGTCGTTGTGCGTTGTCGACATCATGCTCGAGCCATCAGGAGCAGCAGTAGCTGCATCGTTGGTTCGAAAAGAGCCCGCTGCTATTGTCGACGATCCAGATACCAGTGATGCCGATGATATCGTTGATGGCATGGTTGAGGCATCATCGATCGAGTGCTTGGGCTGCTGTGCTGCTTGATGTTGATGGTGGTTGCCGCCGCTGGGCGATTCGGTTGTCATTGTTGGTGGCCGCGCGATGTGCGAACTACATGCATGCATCAAGCAACTCATAGCGTCAACGACTGCCGAGCTCGACCGATCGAGCAAACAGGCAAGCGCGCGCGTCTGCTCGCTGGTCGTATCGCGCGGGCAATGAGACCTACCTCGAGTACGACGAGTGCTACGACAGCGACGACGTGATGGTGTCACACACACACAGTCGTCGAGCGCGAGCGCGCGCGTGTATGCTTGGCGCGTAACGAGATCGATAGCGCCGAGACGCGCTCCAACGACCAACACACGAGCGAGCGAGACACCTCCAAATACTCACTTTACTCGCTCCAGTGCGTACGCGCGCGCGCGAGGCTCTTTGGAGAGATGTAACCGATCGCGTTTGTATCGTGCTCGTGCTCGTGCTCGTTCGTGTGATGATCCCCCGCGTTGCTCAACACCACGAACCACGCGCACACAACCCCTCTCGCAGTGAGTTAGTGTAAGGTTACGATCAATAGGACGAAGGCGAGGGAGCAGCTATCGAGACGAGAGAGAGAGTGAGTGCTGTTGACGAGAGAGCGAGCTGTGCGCGGCGGGTGTGTGTAGCGAAAGAGACGAGTGACGAGTGACGAGCCGAAAAACACCGCGAGAAAAATACCGATAAATACAGTGGAGGCTTATTGTCGAGTTCAGCAGTGCAATATTCGAGTGCAGGCGTTCCGCGACTGAGGCCGAGCACAGGCACAGAGGCGGCTCAGTGGTGGTATTCGTGTCTCTCTCTCGTCTGTGCTACATCGCTCCTCCTATCAAACCCGAAAAAACACGCACGCACACGCACACGCGAACAACAGCAGCAGAGCCAAGTCAAGCATCGCTGTTGTGTTGTTGTTGTTGCTGTTGTTGAGGTTTTATTCTTTGGTACGTGGTGCTGCTCGTGTGCAGCTCACGAGCGAGTGGCTGACTGACCCGTGTGCGTCCAGGCGAGAGAGCGTTGGTTGGTTGGATATCGATCGAATCCTCTTGAGTGAGTACGTGGCACTCGTCGAGCCTCGCTCGCTCCTTCGTTCTGCTTCGCACCACCACATCGCTGTCTATCTATCTCCCCCCTCTCCCTCCCTCTCTCGTGCCTGCCTCGTGTCTTTGTCGTGCGAGTGCCGTCGATTCGCGGATGGCGGGCGTGGTGTCAGCGGCAGTAGCGGAGCGAGAGAGCGCGAGGCTTTGTATTGATAGGCTCTCGTACCAACCAACCAACCAACGCGACTGCCTCTAACTCGTTGTTCTTGTTCTTGTTGATTGGTTGATTGCGCAACCCAGTCGGCAGTCGACAGAGAATCCCACTTGTCGTCAAGGAAGCAGCAGTATCTGTCTGTCTCCTGCCCGTGTCTCAGCGTTGATTGATTGCATTGAATCACTGCCGTTGTTGTCGTTGTCGTCATCATGCCGCCTGCTGGAGATGGATTCCGTCGACAAGCGACGCGTAAGGGCACCATCAAGCTCAAGACCCTGCGCAAGCCTGGCGTGAAGGAGATCTCGACCTTCTTCAACAAGGCCGGCTCTCTCGGTACGCACGCAGCCGCACGACTGCACCACGCGAACGAAGAGGTTGCTCGCTCGTACTCACTTGCGCGCTTCGCTCGTAGATGATGAGAAGCTCGGCTTTGCCGACGAGGCCGGTCTCGAGACCATGCTTGCGTTGCTGGACCACGAGCATCCCAAGATCCGCGTGCTGGCCGAGGAGGTCATCTCGAGCCTGCGCAGCGAAGGTACGTGCGGCTGCGGTTTCTGGTTGCACCACGCGCCATGACGCGCTCCTAACGGTCCTTTGCTTCTTCATCATGTGCGGTGCCTCTCTCTCTCTATGTGTGCGTGCGTGCGTGCGTACGCGTAGAGGGCGAGATTGTGGTGGCCGAGGGCGGCTTCAAGCCGTGTGCCGAGCTGCTGCGCTACAAGAACCACGCTGCGCAGCGTGACACGCTCTGGGCGCTCGCTACGCTGGCCGGAAATACCGAGATGAACCACGAGGGCATCATCATCGATGTCGGATGGAATACGATTTTGTCGCGCGCCAGCTCCAAGCTGCCCGACCTTCAACGTCCGGCTGTTACCTTGATCGCTAACCTGTCGATGAACGGTATGGAGACGAGAGGAAAGGAGAGAGGAGGAAAGGAGAGAGGTTTGGCTTGCGGCTTTTGGTTTGCAACCTGCCCTGACCTCCTCGCTGCTCGCACCTGCAGAGGAGAACCACGACATGATCATCAACGAAGGAGGCCTCGAGCTTCTCAAGGGCCTCTCGGGTACCGATGACCTGAAGCTCAAGCGTGCGGTCTGCAACGCCTTTGCCAATCTCTGCGCCGATGGTACGCGTGACGAACGAACGTACCCCAACGCTCTTTTCAACTAACGTTCTTGTATTGATGGGTCTTCGTCATCGTCGTCATCGTCGTCATCGTCGTCATCACCATCATGGCGTGTTCAATAGAGGAAAACGTCCAAGTGGTTCTCGGAGAGGGAGGTCTCAAGATGATCATCGACTTTCTCGAGTCGGGCGACGACGAGCTGATTGCTGGAGCGTTGCATACGATCGCCAACGTCGCTAGCTCGGAGGAGGTGCAGCAGCAGATCATCGAGCTTGGTGGTGTGCCGAACATCATCAAGTTGATGAACTCGATCAACGTCATGATCCAAAAGGGCGCCACTACGGCCATCGCCAATCTCGTCGCCAACCGTACGTTCGTCGTGGAGTGCGTCGAGTGGAGTGGAGTAGTGGTGAATCTAACGGGCGGCTTGTTTCTCGTACTGCTGCTGCTGCTGCACCTCCAGAGGAGTACCACCAAATGTTGCTCGAGGCTGGCCTGTTGGACCCGTTGGTACTGCTCGCCAAAAAGTCCAAGAACCCCGAAGTGCAGTTCCGCGTTACTTCGGCTCTCAACAACTTGGCCGCCAATCGTACGTCGTCGTCGTGGTGTCTCCTCCTGCCGTTGTGTGTGTTGCTTGCCTCTCGCACTCACGCTCTTGGTGCTTTTGGCCGAGACAGCCGATGTCAAGCAGCCGCTCAAGGATGCTGGCGCCGTGCAGCCGCTCAAGTCGCTTGCTCGCTCGCGTGACCCCGAGATCAAGCGCGAGGCCATCGAGGCGCTCGCCGAGCTCGGCATCACGTACGTGAGCGCCAAGAAGGCCAAGGCTGGAGAGGCCGAGGCGGCCGAGACCGAGAAGCGCGAGACCGAGCGCATTGCGCGCGAGCGTGCCGAAGAGGAACAGATGCGCCAAATGCGCGTGCGCGAGGCGCAGGAGCGCGACGCCGCCATGGCCATCGCACTCGAGCGCGAACGAGCCGAGCGCGAGAAGGCCGAGTCGGTTGCGCGCGAGCGCCAGATGCGTGAGGCGCAGGAGCGCGAGGCGGCACTCAACCGCGAGCGCGAGCGTCTCGAGCGTGAGCGTGCGGCCTTGATTGCCGAGCGCGAGCGCGATGAGCGTGTCGCCCAGGAGCGCCAGCTGCAGGCCGAGCGTGACCGCGAGCGTGCCCAGCGCGAGAGCGCCATGATGCTCGAGCGCGAGCGCCAGGACCGCGAGGCTCTCGAGCGCCAAAAGGCCGAGCTCGAGCGTCTCAAGCGCGAGCAGGAGGCCGAGCTCGAGGCACAGCGTCGCCGCCAGATCGAGGCCATGGAGGCCGAGGCCCGCCGCGCCCAGGAGGAGCTCGATCGTCTGCGCCGCGAGAAGGACGACATGGAGCGCGCCGCCCGCGAGGCTGCTGAGCGCGAGGCCGCCGCCCGCGCCATGGGTGGCTCGTCGTCGGCCCTCAAGATGGTCAAGATGACCGAGGTCATCGAGATCGAGGAGGACAAGGATGTCGACGAGGATTACGAGGAGGAAGACGATGAGATGACCGATGACGATCGTCGTGGTACGTACTCTACTCGTCGCTCTCGTCTCTCTCACTGAACTCGCACTGACTCGTTTGCCGCCACCACGTTCGCGCACCGCACCAACCACAGAGAAGGCCAAGATCGCTCTTGCGATGGTCGACCTCTGGGAGACCAACGAGGACATCTCGGTCACCGAGGCGGCGCTTCGCAAGCTCGGCGCGCTCGCCATGAAGGAGCGCAACCGAAAGCTGATTCGTATCGCCGGCGCCATTCCTATTCTGTGCGACTTTTTGCGCAACGCCGATCCATCGGTCGGTCTCACTCCCGACCAGAGTCTCGCCTTGCAAGTGTTGGCGCTCTTGTGCCGTAACGTGCGCAACCGTGAGGAGGTCCGCAAGTGCGATGGCTTGCGCCACTGCCTCCGCATCGTCAAGGTCAAGGAGGAGCGAGACCTCATCGAGGATCTCAAGGCCCTCAAGGAGCTCGCCAAGAACGGTACGTGTAGCATGCATGGTGTCACCACCACTGTCGCTTCTTCGACTCACATCAGCTTCCTGCGGCCAATACGTGTGAGCAGACAAGAACAAGGTCGTGTTGCGCGAGGGCCGCTTGATCGAGATGGTTGTGCCGATGATCTTGCCGCCCAACCAGCCCATCCAGGAGCTGGTGCTCGATCTGTTGTGCATCATGTCGATGAACGACGTCAAGAGCCAGGTTACCGTGCGTGACGCTCGTGGCTTGCCGCCGATCATGAAGCTGCTCGATGATCCCGAGGTTGAGATCCGTCGTCGTGCCGCCCGAACGCTTGGTGCCGTGGCCCAGAACAACCGTACGTCGTGTGCAACCAACCGTGCGCTCGATCTCGATCTCACTCACTCGTTCGCATTGGCCGCTCTACGGGGAAACAGGCAAGATCCAGCAGGAGGTGCGCAAGGCCAAGGACGTCGTCAAGCGTGTGGTCGACATGATGCGCGACCCGAACGAGGAGGTCAAGAAGGCTGCCGCTGGCGCCGCTGCCGCCTTGGCTGAGAATGACTGTACGCTATCTTTTTGGTGTCGCATCTGCAGAGGCGCATTTGCTTACTCTCTCGCACGCCGCACGCTGCTCCAATCTCCAGATGCCAACCAGGTGCTGATACGCAAGTACGACGCCGTGAAGACGCTCGTCGACATCTTGTCGAGCGATTCGCGCGAGGACGTCAAGGAGCAGGCCGCTGCGGCCGTGCGCTCGATGGCCAAGGGCAACACCAAGATCCAGCAGGACTTCCGCGAGGGACCATGCGCCAACGGAATCCCCGTGCTCGTGCATCTGCTGTCCGCCACTTCGGTCGGCTTGCGTATCCACGTCACGGGTGCTCTGATGGAGCTTGCTCGTGATAACAGTACGCGTCTCGCTCACTCACGCCGCCTGGCACATTCGGGTGACTGACGACCGTGATTGCGCGCACACGCACACACAGCCAAGAACTGCGAGATCATCTGCAAGGCGGGTGCTGCGTTCCCGCTCGTCGCAGCGCTCGAGACTGAGAACAAGGTCTTGCAGTACTTGTCCGAGGGCTGCATCTGGGCTCTTGCAAGGAAGAGTGGTACGTGCTGTAGTGTGCGCCCATTCAATGGTCGTCTTGTAAACCACTGCCGCTTACCACGTGTCTCGCTTGCTTCTCTGTCATTGTAGCCTCTCGCAAGCGTATCTTCACCGATGCCAACGCCATCGAGCCGCTGCGAGTGTGCAAGCTTTCCGACAACCCGCAGGTCAAGAAGGGTGCCGAGTGGGCTCTCGAGGTGCTTGGTGCTTAAGCCCATCCCGCTGCCCCTCTCCCGTTGTGTCCTTCGCCCCTCCGTTCGCTCGGTCGATCGATCAATCAATCAGTCGATCGTGCGTACGCCTCTCTCACTTTGCGGCCTAATCTCCTCGAGCGTGCGTGTGTTCTCTCGCTCTCGCGTTAACGCGCACACGTACAACAATATGCACACGCACAGCAGCAGCCAGTTATAATTATTCCGCCCACCCCCAACGCCATCTCCACTCCCACTCCCACCGTCTACAACCCTTTGCTATCAATCCTCCAACCGTTCGTTCGTTCATCCATGCGTTCACTCGTTCGTTCAACCCTCCCTTACCCAACCAACCTAAACCAATCAACGACACATGTCACTCGCGTTGTTCTCGTTTAATCATCCATCGGCAGTGTGTTGTGCAATGTAAATAACTAAAATCCAGAAGAACTCGTTGGGCATCGAATACAATCTATCGATCTATCGATCTATCGATCTACTAGCGACCAAATCTCGGTCGTCCTTCGGACGATAGTCGCTCGGTGGTAAAGTCAGCGGCAAACTGCGGCCATGAGGTTCGTGCATTCATGTCGGGCTCCTCCTCGATCGTCTCGACCAAGGCCTCGTTGAACTCGGCGGCATTGTCGACAAAGAGATAGTGGCCGGCGTGGCGCACGATGCGCACGTCGGCTGGCACGGCCTCCATGGTCGTGGCGGCCTCGATCGCGGCGCGGTAGTCCATCCAGTCGTGGTCGCCGTACATGAAGGTCGTCGGGCAGCGCACTTGGTTCATGCGATCGACCAACGGCGCTCGCGCATAGATCGAGGCATCGAGCACCTGCGAGAGCGCGTACTCGCTGCTGCCCGAGCTCGCGCACACGTGGTACATGTACTCGGCGAGCGTCTCCTTGTCGACCGTGCCCTCTTGAAAGCGCCGCACGACGTACGAGCGAATCAATCGCGGGCCCAACGGTCCGGCGCCGCGGATCAGCCCTTGCGGCGTGAAGCCCGACGCGAACATGTGCCGCATGAAGCGCACCATCGATCGCACCTTCCAGTCGGGATGGTTGAGGATCTCGTCGGCTTCCGGCGGCCGGCGTGGCACGCCAACCGGCGACACGAGCACCAGCTTCTCGACGCGCTCGGGATGCTTGATCGCATACGCAGCTGCCATGTATCCGCCGAACGAATGACCCACGAGAATCACGCGATCGAGTCCTTGCTGCACGCGCCATTTCTCGATGCACGAGATGTGGTGGTTCTCGGCCGCCTCGACGCCAAACGCCGAGTACGACGGACGAGACGACAAGCCAGCGCCGATAAAGTCGATCGCATACACGCGACGTCGTAGCGCCGACAGCGCATCGAAGCAGCCATGCCACACGGCTGAACCACTCGCAAACCCGTGCAAGAGGAGTACTGGAGTCGGGCCCTTGATCGAAGTTGCAGTAGAGTTGCTGGTGCTGGTGCTGGTGGTGGTAGTGGTGGCGCTGGCATCAGTGGCAGCGGAGGAAGACGAGCTCTCGGTCGATGTTGTTGGCTCATGGTGGTGTGGCACCGTGGTGGTCGTGACGGAGTGACGCCGAGTAGTCACGATCGTCGTGCTGTCGTCCGAGGTCGAGACGGTCGTCGCTGCGACGATGGCGCCAGTGTTGTCGTCGGTCGTGACCGAGGTAGTCGAGCCGCTCGTTGGTGCAATCTCGATCGTGTGAACCAGTTGCGCCTCGCCTTGCTCGGTGGCGCCGATATCAACGTCGTAGATACGATGTTGTGCGCGTACGTTGTTCAAAAGCCGCCGCTCTGAATCGAGCGCGAGATCTCGAGAGGTGGGCCAAAGGATGCTCGAGACCGAGCTCAACAACGCTTGCATCGTGGAGGTGGTGGATGTCGTTGAGCCGACGACGACGACGCAGCAACGAGACGAACGAGTGATCGAGAGTTGATGACGAGCACCTGTGAGTGAGAGACGGGGTAGTACTCGAATATGCGAGAGCCACATCAGCAGCCTTGGCTCTTGATTCGAGGAGTGGATGAGCCGAGGTGTGAAGGCGAGCGAGGCAGCAACGAAATGAACGAAGGGAAGAACAGCAAGCGCACGAGAGGACACATTGCCCTTTCTTCTAAGAACAGTGCGTGACTCATCGTCCCTCATCATCGTAGCTCGCTCACCGAGCTTCTTTGCTTCTTCGTGCCTCTCACCTGACAAACCCCCGCTCAAACCCACGAGTCTATCAGTCAGAGAGAGTGAGAGAGAGAGAGAGAGAGAGAGAGAGAGTCGGTCATGAGATATTATTCGGTTGAGAGGGATCTTTATAATGCAGAGAGAGAGAATGCAGAGAGAGTATGTACGATTGATAGATTGATAGATTGATTGAATGATAGATGAGAGAGAGTTTGAGAGGTTTCGATGTGTGTGAGGTTTGGAGAGTACCACCAACACATCCAAGTACCACACAGCGTGCGGTATACGTTGTAACGACATTATCGACAATGTCATTGCTGCTTCACTACAACAAGCGTATGTGTGTAGGTTTGCTCGTGATACGACTCGTATCTCTCTCTACTCGAGATACGTCACGAGATAATCGGGATAGGCTCGCGCCAGATCGTATGTGATGATCGCTTCGTGGCCTGTCGCGACCGTGCCTCGAATCGAGTCGAACCCTCGACTCGGCACCTTGATGTTGCGGTCGCTCTGACGCGGCTCGACCTTACCGCACAGCACTCGCGCCAGGAACATCTGTGCTTGCGGCGGCGAGGAGTCCGGCACGCGATAGCGATACGATGCCGAGTACGATGCGTTGAAGGCAAAGTAGGCGCCTCGACCAAAGAGACCGGCGTTCGCGTATCGAAAGTCGAAGCCACCGTCCGAGTCGTAGATGTCGCTCGGTGGCGTGCTCGACGTGCCGTGCTTCATCCAAAGCACGTTGCCGTCGCCACCGACTCGACGTTGCAACTGCACTTGCTCACGACGGAAGCGCTCCCAGATCGTCGGACTCTGCACTCGTTGGATGCGAGTGATGCGCTTGTTGAACACGCCGTCGCTCGCCATCTCACGCGTGACGAACTGCCACTCGCTCGAGCCTTGCGGCACGTCGAACAACTGGCAGCCGTTGCCCCGCATCGGGAGCTCCCACTCCTTGGGGAAGCACGGGTCGTTCTCGGCCTCGAGTGCACGACTCACGACCTCCACCAACACACAATGCGCCGCTGCCAGCTGCTGGCGCAGTGCACGCACCACCACCTGGTTGCCGGACGAACGAGCGACCACCGTGGCTCCAGAGATCCCGGCTGCTGTGAGGCGCTCCTCGATCACCGGCTGCAATCGTGCAAACGAGCCCGACGGGATAGGAACCGGAGCACAGTCCTTGTAGCTCTCTTGCAACTTGGCTCGCAGCTTGTCGAGCACGCCCAGCAACTCGGAGCCTTGCACGAGGATCTTGACGCCGCTCTCGACTGATGGCTGGCTCACAGTGGCACTCGAGCTCGAACTCGAACTCGAACTCGAACTCGAACTCGAACTCGAACTCGAACTCGAAC
>ERZ778027.4239-NODE-4239-length-12608-cov-3.233490_pt1 | contig 12608 bp, 15 predicted proteins | sample MGYA00375757_ERZ778027 | MGnify/ENA primary metagenome ERZ778027 (study PRJEB29350, sample SAMN05389817) | bioreactor metagenome | isolation source: Ammonium sulfate bioreactor | place: South Africa: University of Cape Town | collected 2014-02-18 ... | reverse complement strand
GTACGTACACATTCGTGGTGCCTGCAATGAGGCGCACCGTGTCGGCGATGACCTGCACCTTCTTTGCTGGGCTCTGCACGTCGGAGATCGAGCGGAACTGCGACACGGCAAAGTCGAGGTCCTTGGGCGAGATGATCGTGTTCGAGGCGCCAAACTCCTCAGGAATCGCGTCGACGAGTTGTTGCACCAGCACGTACAGCTGCTCGTCTTGAGCTTGGTACTGTACACCGATAGCGCATCAGCATCAGCATCGTGCATCGTGCACCTGTGAGTGATGCCAGCCGGACATACCTCGGCCTTGTAGAGCGAGAAGAGAGTCGTGTAGACCTCACTGATGGCCGACGTCTCGATCCACTCGAGCATCTCCTGGTGGTACGGCACTGGGAGTGGATACTCATCCATGGTTGCTGTTGCCCCCAGTTCGAGCGATACAGGTCAGTTCGTTGCGATAGTCTCGCCGCTTGCATTGGATGGCGAGCGTACCAACGACGGCCGGTAGGAAGTTGGAGAACGACTCTCGAGCACTGAGAATGTGCACCTTGCCGACTTGGTTCGTTTGGCGGAACCACCGGCCATACTGCTGAATGTAGGCCATGAATCGCGTCTTGAGAGGCGCCAACACGAGCGTCGCCATTGCTGTCGGAGAGATGCACGGCTGCACGGAGCTCGATCCCGAGGGCTGCTCCTCATCTTGCGAATCGCTCAAGCGAGGCGTCGTCGGAGCCAGGAAGCGCTCCGTACACTCGCGAATCTCCTGCACCTTGGCCACCAAGTTCTGTGGCATGGAAAGAGTGGCGTCAGCAGCGGCACTTCATGGAGACGATACGAACGAGCGAACGAGAGAGAGCGCGCACACGCGAACGCGTACGCTGTAGAGCTGCGGTGCCTCGTAGGTCCAACGATTGCATGCAGGGCACGACATGGGGTTTGGCATGGCATTCAGTCGGTGCTGGCACGTGTGGCAAATGTGGTTGCACGACAAGAAGCGGTTGTGGCACACGAAGCAGCACGAGCGTGTGGTTTGAATGTCGAACGGATCGGCGCGCTTCCACGGCGGCAGATCCGAGCCGACTCGGCGCGCCTGGTTGAGCTTGCGCTTCACGGCACCGATCAGGTCCTCCGAGTCCGTATGCGAGTCCCACTTCTTGAGCGCCGACGACAGCAGGAACAGCCGGTCGGACAGCTTCTCGCGCTGAAAGATGCACTCGCAGAAGGCCTCCTGCGTGATACTCTCGGCCTTGAGGGCCGAGATGCTCTCGACCTCGAGCAGCGCGATCGCCAGGCTACTGATGACATACTGCTTAACCGAATCGAACACCACGAACGACTTGTGCAACGCATCTTGGTGGAACTGGTTGCTCTTCTTCGGGAACTGGCCCAGCGCCACAATGACCTCGGTGCCGACCTGCGCACGAATCGCCTCGGGCGTCTCGCCGTTGCGCTTCATGAGCTTGACCAAGCCGTAGATGCCCGCCACCACACCTGTATGGAGACACACACACACACAACAACAACGCCCGCTCGCTCTCGTGAGGAGAGTGCCCGAGCGTTGTGGCTATGCGTGGAGGAGTATACCTGTGACAGCAACTCCAGCAAGCACCAATGCGCCGCTGGCGATGGCAACCGTCGACGTGAAGCCGATCAAGAGTGGCACGCCGACGCCAGCGCCACCAGCCACGAACCCGATGCCCAATGGCGCCGCCACCTGCGTTGCAAACTCGTTGATGCGCCGCTCGGTTTGCGAAAAGGCCTCGAGCATGTGCAGGTTCATATCGCCATGCAGGAGATCGTCTCGAAGCGACATGGTGTCGTGCTGGATATTGGCGGCCGATCGTAGCAACTTGCTCGCAAACTCGGCGCGCTTCTCGAGCAGCCAGTCCGAGAGCTCCTTGTTGAAGAGCGCCAAGAACCATTCAATCAACAGCCGGAACAGCTCCCGCTCATACTCGCTGCCAAACAGTCCCGCCACGGTCTTGGTCGAATCGAACGGTGCGGTGACCTGAATATGCCGATCGATGTAGCTCGTGATTAGCACACACACATTCTCCCCGTGCTCCAGCGGCCGAGCAACAAGCGCAACGCCGTACAGGAATGGTTCTCGCAAGGTCGAGGATGGCCTCGCGTTCGCGAGTGACGAGGTTCGTGAAGAGCAATGGAATCTCGGCCTGATACTTGGCGACCATCGAGTCGGCCTCCTTGCTGAGCTCCATGATGCTCGTGCGAATGCGCTCCAGCAGCATGGCGCGCTCTCGTTCCTTCGGGTCGAGGCGGTCTTTCAGCGCGTGTGGATTCATCTTGAGCCCGATCATACGCGAGAGCGTCAGATATTGTGTGTGCATCAACAAGAAGAACGACTTGGCAAACATCCAGATCAGCTCCTTGCTGTGTGATATGGATCGATGGCAGGGTTGGCAGTATCAATATACGGTCAGCAAACAGCAACTTCCATTGCGCCTCCAAGAATCGTGAGTTGATGTTGTACCTTCGCTGTTCGATGCACGCAAGCAACGCCGTGCGAAGGTCCTTGTAGCCAAACTTGACAAGTATGTTTGCAGTGTTGATCGGCGACGAATCGCTGTCGCTCGTGGAAGACTCGTGGTTGAGTCGCGAGAGCTGTGTTCGCTCCTCGGCAACATCCACCACATATACATGCTTGCCCGCAAACGGGTTGCGCACAGAACCCGTAGCTGCTGCTGACATTGACGCCGACATTGAGGTCGATGTGGAGGCGCCATTGCCGGGGGGATTGAATCGAGTCTTGAGATCCTGCAACGTGTGCTCGACAGCCTCGCGCGAGTCGGTCTTCGTGATGTTCAACACAAAGAACACATCGATTCCATTGCACGCATGACGACGGAGGCACTCGAACGCCTGGAATGCATTGATCGACGTTGGGCGATCGTGAGCGAATAGCGCGAGCCACGATGGAGAACGAGTGCCGCACGCACCTGCTGTGAGATGCCCTCGGTAGTCAGCATGTAGATGATGATACTGAGCCGCACAACGGCGCCCTTGGTCCTGCTCCTTCACGAGAGCATCGATCAGTAGGCGGTACTCTACACTCACCACACACACACACTTTGAGGCTACCTTGGTACGAATTGGTTCGATTCATCTGTCAACAGTTGCTCCTCGGACAAAAGCAGCCCTACATATCGCGAGAGTCCATACAATGTCGTGCACCGTGAGTATGCGTGAGTGAGAGGCAGGTGCAGCACGCGCGCACACACTCTCTCTCTCTCTCACACATACCCTTCTCGGCGAATCCAAGCACCGGTGCCGCGGTCGAGATCTCGGTCACTAAGTCGGCCTATCACCATCACAAGTGTGTCAATCACAACGCTGTTCGGCACCTGAGGCGAGGTCGAACTCGCGAGCTCGGCCGTCTAGCATACGCACATTGCGGATGAATGGAGGCAGCTCGTAGAGGAACGGCAGCTGCTCGACCAACACGCCCAGCGAGCCGTCCTCCGACGGCTGCGTGCTGAGCACCTCCTGCGCTCGAGACCATCGTTCCATCTCATCGTCCGTGGGATTGGTCGCGAGAAACTCCTGCGTGAGCGAACTGCATCCGATGGCGCGCCATTGTGTCGACGTGGTGAGCCCATCAGGTGCACGCACGCTGTGTGGCATGGAGGTGACCGTGTACACACCCGAGATTGACCTGCGAGCGAGTGTACACGCGAGCCGTATCGTGGAACACGCCCGAATGCATGGATGCCTCCCGTTGAGGACGCTATTGGTAGCCAGCCATCACTGACGTCAGCCAAGTGGGATGCGCCCAACCTACGAACGCATCGATGCTTGCGTGCTTCTGTTCTTTGGACGAACAGAACCGAACCGAACCGAACCGAACCGAACCATGCAGCATCCTACATACCCGGCAAGATGTTGCGTCCAAGCAAGAGGTTGCAGAGCGAGCTCTTGCCGGCATTCGCCGGGCCATGGACCGCGATCGCGATGGCATCCGAGCCAACACGACGCGCAGCATCTTCGCAATGCTGCCGAATGATCGTGAACGGAGACGAGTCGCCACTACGTCGGTCCGAGTACTTGAGCTCCTTGATGTTACGCTGGAGCTCCTTGATGACCGGATGCGCCTCGAGCCACGTGGTTAGCTGCTGGTACTCGGCATCGCGGAACACCATCAGCAGCTTGTTCCTCCGTCCGAGCCAGCGGAACTCGTTCACGACGAGGCTGCCGCGACCCATGGAAGAGACCGCGATGGATGATATCCCCGGGGATATCCTCGCCTTTGGGTCTGCTCGAGATCGATATGTGTGGAACAGCGGGAGAGGTGTGGGAGGGAGAGGTGTGTGCGGGTCGAGGGCGCGAGCGGACTGATCGTGATTGGCGATCGTGGTGCACGAGCTCGACCTCGAGCAGCGCACTCTCATCCAAGCCTGCTTGCTGCTGCTGCTGCTCGCATCCAAAAGACCAGAGTTCGAGTTCGAGTGTACTACTAGATCAAACACAAACACAAACACACAACATCATCGATGGATGCGTTGGTTCAATGGTTCGATGAGAATCGATGCTTCTTCATCGGGTTCGGTGCTGGTGTCGTGACGACGTTGCTCGTGCTCGGTGCCGTCGTCGTACGTGCACAGTCTGTCGCTCGAGTACCGAGAGCGAGACTGACTCTTGCATGAGGCGGCGTGGTTCGTTGGGCGCCCATATATGCATCCAGGGTATCGTCTACTTTCGACTGTGGCAGCTCTGCAAGCGCACCGCTCGCTCGCAGGCCGATGAGGAGGCCGCTGTGTCGGAGCGCGAGTACGCGGCTCTGATCAATGACAGCGCCACAGCCAGCGACGGCTCGAATGGCGCCTCGCCGACCGTAGGAGTGGCTGCGTTCGGCGAGAAGTCACCGTACATGACGACCGAGCTCGATACGGAGACCTTCCAGCAGCTATGGGGCCGCTATCCGACCGCGTACGTCAGCGAATGCGATGGTCGCGATGGCCGTTGCTCCGCTGCTGATGCGCACATGAATGGATGACTGAATGACGACAGCGCCACCGAGGAGTTCACGGTTCTGACAGAGGATGGACTCGTGTCGTGGCTCGAGCAACATAACATCCACTGCATGGCATCCGGCTCGCTCGATGGAGTCACCAAGTACTACCTCTACGCCAAGGAGGTACGCGCGAATGTCGCTCGCCTGTCGTGCGCGAGCGGCTGGCTGATCGAGTGGATCTGCTCCAGAGCTCGAGTGGTTCGCTACACCTGACCGAGTTGATCATCCAAGAGCACTCGCGACATGTCACCATGACGGTCAAGAGCGAGGGCAAGAAGAGCGCCGCCAACTACGTCGACTACTTCTTCGTGGTCGTGAGCTCGTTCATCACGCACACGGTCGATCTCGAGTGACCACTGCGTGTCGGGCCGTCGCGCTCGATACGGCGAGGCTCATTTCATGAGAGATAATTATGCTGTATTGTACTTTAATTCGAATGCTGTAGATGCTTTCATTAATGATGGCAGAAGAGAGAAGGAGCGCCTCGTGTGCTTGTGTATCAAACAACTGCAAATTGATGGATGGTGAGGACGATGATGATGCCATCTGAGGTGTGTGTTATTGACCATGCGGTACCACGGGGAACCGCACAGACACCGACACAGACAACTGGCTTGATAGACACTGAGATACAGACAGAGGTGAAGCGAGTACTGCGCGCGTACATATGGTACTCGTTAGTACGCATCCTCGTGCTTGGGCTGGCAGTAGAACCACCACGGCGCCTTGCTCTTGCCGACATCGATACGCTCACCGGCATTGAGCGCATTGAAAGCCGCGAGATCCTTGGTGCAGAAGGTCGTCCACTGAGCAGCGTTGGCAGTGTCGGCCGCGATGAGCTCGCTGGCAAGAGCACTGCGCTGAAGCGCGTTGGCGATCTCGAACAAGTGACCGCGATTGGGCGGCGGCGACGCTGCCGCGGCGGCCTCGAGAATGGCGCGCACGAGCCCGCTTTCGCATGCAAGGAAGCGCACAGCACCGGCGGCCGTCGTGGCCGAATGCGAGGCCGCAAGCAGCGAGCAGCACGCTCTCGTGACGACCGAACCGAGGATGCTGTGCGTCGGAGCCGCGAGGAACAGCGCCACGACGGTCGGCAGCAAGTGCGAGCGCACGAGCTCGGCGCTGTCGACGTATCGGTGATCGAAGAGGAGCAGCGCCACGAGGCGCACCAACTGCAAGCGCGTCATTCCGACCGGGCGACCGGGCTCGAGCTCCAGCGCACGACAGATGGCCGGAGCGTTGTCGAGGCACGCGGTGACGACTGCCGCTCGTTCACTCGAGAGCTCGGCGTAGTGCTCGAGGCCGCGGATCAGGACGGCGACGAAGCCCAGCGCCTCGTTGCGCTTGGAGGCGTCGGCGAGCTCGAGAGCCGCGGCAACGATGGCGCCCATGCGCGCCGTGTCGTCGAACAGCGCACGTAGAAGCGGCGCGAGCAGCTCGGGATTCGAGGCGCAACATGGCGCTCGCGTCCATCGCGGTGCATAGAACAGCAGCGTGCCGACGAGGTTGGTGCAGCCAGCGATCGCCTCGGCCGAGAGCGACTCGAGTCGCGTGAGCTGCAAGAGCACCAACTCGACCCACGACGACAGCAGGCGCGTCGCACTGGGCGTGTTGCACTCGCTCACGCTGCGCACGACGGCGCACAACGACGTGGCAATGTTGTCGGAGCTCACGAGCTCGATCAGCTGGCGGTTGACGGTCGGTTCGTCGGTGAAGAAGCGCTCGATACGCTCGGTGCTCGAGATGAACAGCTGCTCGAGCACCTCGCCCACGTAGCGGAACGAACGCTCCTCGGAACGACCGTACGCTCCCGCCGCTGTCGGTGAGATGGTTGCCGTCGGCGGCGGCGGCGGAGTCGTACTCGATGCGTCAGTGGCGTGCGCCTCAAACATGTTCGAGAAGAAGGCGGCGCACGCATCGTGCTTGAGCGCAATGCGATGCACGAGGCCGTCGCGTGTCAGGGCCAGCTTGGCCGCGAGCGCGCGTCGATTCGTGGCGTCGATGCGTGCCGTATCGCTCGTGCACGGCTCTTGTGCCACGAGTGCTCGCACCAACTGCGCCACGTTGTCGGGCTGGCTGAGATACTCGAGCGTGTGAGACTCCTCGGCCATGATGCTGCGCCAATGCGGGCCGAACGGGTCGCCATCGAGCAGCTCCGTGATCGAAATGCCGCGAATGGCGGCGGCATCCGATAGGTCGACGCTCAGAATCGCGTTCGGCTGCTCGATAAGCAGCTTGGTGCAGCGAACAAAGAACTCGGCATTCTGCACGTAGTGGAGCGTCGGCTTCACGGGACGGTAGATCGCCATGCCAAAGTTGATGGCCAGCACCGACGACATCCATTTCGCAATGTCCTGCGCCGTGGCCGAGAGTGAGTGCTCGAGATTGACCGATGCCGAGTCGCCGCCACTGTTCGAACGGAGTCGCCCGATCATGGTGGCCATGCGTGACAGGAAGAACACGATGAACTCGAGCAGGTGGCGGTGGTGCGAGTCGGCTGGAATGGCCGCGACCTTCTCCTTCATGTGTTGCATTAAGTAGGCCTCATCCTATGCGCGCAGAACGGTCAGCGAGCGTATCGTACGAGGACGAAGCACGAGCACGAGGTCGTACGTACCTTGACGCGCGAAAAGTCGATCGACGTGTCCTTCTTGCCTTGGAACTCGAGCAACGGCACCGGGAGGAGCTCGAGAAAGTTCAGCAGCGCCGATGATACATCGAACGGGTTGCTATTCGACAGTTCGACTGCCGTGCCGGTGCGATGGAAGTTGTCCCAGCGACGTCGCAATCGACGCACGGCCGATCGGCGGCCTTCGATAAAGAACAAGCCTTGCAGTGATGCATCTGTGTCATTGGTAGTCGCCAATCAACTCGTGGTGGGTTCAGTTCGGTCGTTCGTTCGTTCGTTCGTTCATGTGGCGCGTCGAACACTCGATCGTACACTTTTGAATGTAGGCGACCGAGTCGAGCACAACGCATGGTATCGAGCTCTGCTCCTTCTCGAGCAAGACTTCGAGCGGTGCACCGAAGGCCGAGCCCAGCTTGAGCTTCGTGATCGTTTGATCGAGACGAATGTACCACTTGCCCGACTGCGGATCGGGAATCGATGACTCGGCCTTGGGCTCGCGCAGCAAGTAGGTTTCGTTGGGGCAGACGATCTTGAACTGCTCGATTTTGGCTGTATCTCGAACAAGATTGGAGGAGATTGGCGTTGTCGAGTCAGAGAGCGAAGTGAACGGTTCACAAGTTAGAACGGCAGCGAGGCTGGATGGGTACTTTGTGGTTGCGAGGGGCTGTCATCGAGCGGCATCACGGTGGCTTCCCTGAGGCTCACGTCGTTGCAGAGCTTGAAGATGTAGTTGGTCATGCGCTCGCAGATCAGCAAGCGATCCGTGAAGAGGAAGGCGTAGCGACGTTGCTTCTTGCCCTTGACCGTGTGCATGATGTCGCCCTTGCGCACGTAGTGGCGGTTGCGATCGTACAAGTGCAACGGGCCCTGCTCGACGACCAAGCAATCAAGAGAAGCAACAGGCACACGGCTCAGTTACGAACGGCTGGCTGCTGATGTCGTTGGTGATGATGCCGATGCAGCAACAACGTACGCCCGAGAGCACGCGACCTTCGATGATATCGTACTCGCGCTTCTTCTCCTGTTGCTTATCGAGATCGTACAGGTACTTGGCGAGCTCCGAGAGCTTCGCCGTCGCCACAAGAACTGCACTCACGCACACAGGAGGTGACATTGAGTGGGTGGTTCCACTCGCGATCGTATGTAACGAACGTACTATCAATATGGTCGCTGCTACTTGCTGGCGTAGCGCACAGTAGAGTCTACACGGTACGAAGGAGATGCAGCACTCGCGTGCAGGTGTCAATCGCGCGCAATGGTTGAGTCGGCGAGCGACGGGCCACAGCACCTTGAGCGGCTCTTGATAGAGCTGCATGTGTCGAATCGGAAGCTCGAGCAACCGTCGCAGCGGCCTCGTAATGTCCTCGACGGTCGGCTTCTTGGCCGATGACGACGACGAAGACGACTTGGACGGCTTCACGCCCGTGGCGTTGTCCTTCGAGTCGAGCGCGCTGCGTCGCTCCTTGCGCTTGGTGGCAAAGATGTCCTGACCCTCCTCGGCCGCCATCTAGCATCGCGCAAGCGTCGGTGTGAATAGCAGCAGCTGGCGCGAATGCCACGGCGAACTCATCTACGGCCGTCACGGCACGCATTTTGAGCAAGAAGCTTTTGACGGCGGACTTGCTGTCCAGCTCGCGCAATGCATAGCCCGCGGCCGGCGCCTTCTTGGCGTACTGACAGTACGACGTGAAGACCGTCCACTGCATTGCATTCGTTTCGGAGCGAGTGAGTGAGTGAGTGAGTGCAGAGTAGGATGCACATAAGCGTCGCGATGGCGTTGATAAGGCGCTGCCCCGATCGCGAGCACGCACCTCGGACGTGAGGATGACGCCGACATTGCGCTCGCACGAGCCGTTAAGATAGGCCTCGAGCGACTGGCGCACGTTGCGATGCGAGTCTCGCAAGACGGGAATGTTGAGGAAGATCTCGTTCAGCTGCTTGGACGAGAGCTTGGGCGCCTTCCTCTTGCCGTGTTGGAACGGTTGGATGTAGTTCTTTGGATTGTTTGCAGCGCCAGCGAGCGAGACCGCGAGCGAGAGCGAGAGGGCGCCATTGATCGCGTTAGTTTGGCGCGCATCGAGCGAGCCGCTGAATACCAGCCATCACGAGACTGGGATATCGTGTGTGTGCGCGTGTGAGTACCTCCATCAGGCGGTCTATCGACTTGAGATACTCGTCCTGGATCGAGATCAGCTGCACGATGGCGTCGTGCTTGCGCTGCTCGGCGGTCTTCTGGTGGAACTCGCTGTCGAACGACTCGTCGTCGTTGCCGTCCTTCTCGAGCTTGTCGTCGGCTTCGTCCTCCTCGTCGTCGTCCTTCTTCTTGGACTTGTTGCGTGGTGAGGCGATAGCATCGTGTGTTCCTTCGAGCGACGACGAGATCGAATCCGTTGACGCCCCAAGGCGTGTAGAGCCCGACGACGATGACGATGACGACGACGACGTCGAGGTCGAAGCGCCATTCCCTGACTCGGGGGCGCTTCGCAGCTTCTTACCGAAGCGCAGGAGATTCATGGGGGCCGGGACAGGACAGGACAGGAGCAGCCTGTTCTGTGGGACAGCGAGAGGGGAGCGAGGGCGAGCGAGGAGAGAAGAGACTGAGGCGAGCGATTGGCGTTGTTGGTGTTGTTGAAGTACGGCAGATAAGAGACTTTGCTTGACAGATGAGATGAGATGAGCCGTATTCTTCGGCTATTGCGCGCGCTTCTTATCTGGATGTGCTTGCGTGCGTGTGCGTGTTTGTTTGCTCTGTTTCTCGCTCGTTCTCGTTCGCCCGCCACACTAGATCTCTGCCACGTACGCGTAGGTAGCCGCAGCACGTGGCTTACACGCACAGCACCCTAACGGTTGATCTCTCGCGTTCAACAATGCCAGCAGTATTCGGGTGTTCGCGATGGTGGTCTCACGAGGCATCGGATCCTGTTGTCGTCGTTGTTGTGGCTGTTGGCGACGCCTGCCCGGCGGCGGCGCTCCTGGCGGCCACTGGCTGCGTTGTACCCGGCACAAAGCCAGTGGACGCCACCGGAGGAATGACGGCCTCCTTGGCTGACGCCACCAGGCTCGAGCCGACCTCGATCACGGCGCCGGTCGACGACGCGACGCCTGCCGCTGCGTCCTTCGCCTTCGACAGCAGCGTCGAGCCTGCTTCGACGCCCTTGTTCAGCGTCTCGGTCGCGGCGCTGAGCACCATGCGCGCCCCGCTGCCGTCGTTGAGGCGATAGTGCACCTGCAGCGCACACGAGTTGCTGAAGCGCCACAGCGGCTCGGCGAGGTCCGAGTCGCAGTACTTGAAGTCGTTCTCGTCGAGCGTGTGCGGCTGCGACGCCTCGGGATCGAGGTGCTGCCGCACGTCGCCCAGCTTGGTGTTCTTGTCGAGCATCACACGCCGGCGGTGCGTCGACGCCTGGCCGTAGAAGATGCCGAACACGTGGATCCTATCGCAGGTTTGCTCGCGCTCTGGCTCCGCCACGGCGCGGTGCTTGGGGCCCGACTCGTCGCTGCCACCCAGCGCATTGTTCATGGTCTGCTTCATTGTACGAACTGTCGCGGCCTTTGCCATTGGAGCTGTGGGTTTGCGCGAGGGCGGGAATGCGTGTGTGCAAGGGTTGTGTGTGTGTGTGTTGCGGGAGGCCAACGCGTGGAGGAAGGAAGAACAGCAATATGTGGTGCTCGAGCGCGCGCAAGCAGCCTCACTCGATCGCAGCAATACGAGGAAATCGGGCAGAGGGCGCAATCGCGCGATCTCAATACAACGATATATCTCAACGATGGATGGAGCCAGTGTGCCTGAGATCATTGAGAATCCGTCGAAGAATCGTGCTGCTCACGATGCTTGGCCAACTGCGCAAACAAATGGCTCCGTAGCAGCGTCTGCGCATCAGCAATCGTCGGCGCGGCGAGCTCGAGGTACTCGTGCGCTTGAGCGAGGTCCACCGGGCCGCCGTCACCGCGAATCAGCATCTTGGCGTACTCGAACTGTGCCTCGGCGTCGCCTGCATCGGCCAGCAGCTCAAACAGCCGACGAGCTTGCGCGAGGTCTTGCGGCAGGTCGTCGCCGCGCACGAACGACGTCGCGAGGTTGAAGATGGCGTCGCCGTGGCCCTGCTTGGCGGCGATCGCCAGCAGGCGCACGGCGTCCTCGGGTTGCTTGGGGCCGCCCTGGCCGCGCACCAGCAGCAAGCCCAGCGAATGAGCGATCAGCGAGCGACGCTCAACGAGAGCCGCCAGCTCCTCCTCGCTCATGCCATCGTCCATGTCCTCGAGCTCCTCTTGCTGCGCCACTTGCTCCATCTGCTGTTGCAGCGACGCTCCGGCCGCACTGCCGGTGTCGTGCGAGCTGCCTTGCTCGAGCTGCTGGCGTAGCAGGTCGTCGGTCTGCTGCAGCGCTTGCGAGAGCCATCGCCGCGCCTTGGCGTACTCCTTCAAGCTCGCGTACATGACGCCCACTCGATGTTGCGCATCGAGGTCGCCCGACTCGGCCACCGGCTCGAGCAGCTCGACCGCCTCCGAGTAGTTTCGCTGCTCGGCAAGCGCGTGGCCCAAGGTCGTGTTCGCCAGCAAGAAGCCCTGCGCCACGGCTTGGCGCAGCACTCGCTCGGCCTCGGCAACGCCCTCGTCGCCGCCGAGGCCACGAAGCAGCAGCGTGCCGAGGAGTGTCTGCGCAGTAGGGAGGCCGGCCTCGGCTGCGATCATCGCGTACGCACGCGCGCCCTTGTAGTCGACCTTGCCGCCAATACCGTGGTACATGAAGCTGGCGAGCGCTGCCGCGGCATCGGGCACCTTGGTGGCGGCGCTCTCGAGCATCAGCCGAGCCTGCGTCGAATCGTGCTGCGTATCGCGCATGCCACCATCGTCCGAAGAGCCGTAGCCCGTGTGCAGCATGATGGCCAGCCAGTATCGCGCCACGAGCGACTTGGGTGCCAGCCGCGCCATGCGCTGTCGCTGCTGCCGCTGCTCGGC
>ERZ778027.4236-NODE-4236-length-12617-cov-3.183569_pt1 | contig 12617 bp, 8 predicted proteins | sample MGYA00375757_ERZ778027 | MGnify/ENA primary metagenome ERZ778027 (study PRJEB29350, sample SAMN05389817) | bioreactor metagenome | isolation source: Ammonium sulfate bioreactor | place: South Africa: University of Cape Town | collected 2014-02-18 ... | reverse complement strand
GAGGCGGTCTCCGACACGACGGGGGCGGCCACGTTGGAGCCGGCCTGCAGGAAGCCGCGGATGTTCCGGATGGCCTGGCGCAGCCGCTGCGTGTTCTCGACCAGCGCGATGCGCACATGGCCGTCGCCATGCTCGCCGAAACCCAGGCCCGGCGCGACCGCGACCTTGGCGCGGGCCAGCAGCAGCTTGGAGAACTCGACGCTGCCCAGCGAGGCGTATTTCGGCGGGATCGGCGCCCAGGCGAACATGGACCCCTCGGGGCACGGCATGTCCCACCCGGCCTGCGCCAGCCCCTTGATCAGCACGTCGCGGCGTTCGCGATACAACGTCCGCATCTGTTCGACGCAGTCCTGCGGGCCCGTCAGCGCGGCGGCGGCGGCCACCTGGATCGGCGTGAAGGCGCCGTAGTCGAGATACGACTTCATCCGCGTCAGCGCGTTGATCAGCCGCGGATTGCCGGCCGCGAATCCCATGCGCCAGCCCGGCATGGAATAGGTCTTGGACAGCGAGGTGAACTCGACCGCGATGTCCTTCGCCCCCGGCACCTGCAGGATCGAAGGCGGGACCTTGTCGCCGAAATAGATCTCGGCGTAGGCGAGGTCGGACAGGATCCAGATCTCGTGCCGGCGCGCGAAGGCGACGATCTCCCGGTAGAAGTCGAGATCGGCCAGGTATGCGGTCGGGTTGGACGGGAAGTTCACGATCAGCGCCGTCGGTTTCGGCACCGAATGCCGCACCGCGCGGTCGAGCGCGCGCAGCATCTCCTCGTCGGGCGTCGCCGGGATGGAGCGGACCGCGGCGCCCGCGATGATGAAGCCGAACTGGTGGATCGGATAGGACGGGTTCGGCACCAGGATCGTGTCGCCGGGGCTGGTGATCGCGGCCGCGAGGTTGGCGAGCCCTTCCTTCGAGCCCAGCGTCGCCACGACCTCGGTCTCGGGGTCGAGCTTCACGTCGAAGCGGCGCGCGTAATAGGCCGCCAGCGCCTTGCGCAGCCCGGGGATACCCTTGCTGACCGAGTAGCGATGGCTGCGCGGATCCTGCACCGTCTCGACCAGCTTGGCGACGATGTGCGGCGGCGTGGGGCTGTCGGGATTGCCCATGCCGAGGTCGATGATGTCCTCCTGCGCGGTGCGCGCCTTCGCCTTGGCCGCGTTCACCTCGGCGAAGACGTAGGGCGGCAGGCGGCGGATGCGATGGAACTCGCCGGAGGACTCGGTGCTCATGACGCGCCTTTCGGGGGCTCTGGGAAACGCTACTGTAGCAAAAGCAGCCGCGCGCCGCGACCGGCGGCTTCGGCGCCCACGCGCACCGCGCTCTGCGGCACGCCAGCCGCCGTCAGCGCGTTCGCGATCGCCTGGGCCCGCGACAGGCCGAGGCTGAGCGCCGCGGTCTGCGCCGTCCGAACCGGTCGCGTCGCCGTAGCCGGTCACCACGATCGTGGACGATCCGCGGCTCGATGCGAATTGCTTCACCGACGCCGCGGCCTCGGGCGAGAGCGCGGCGGAGCCGGGGGCGAAGCCGACCCGCGCGCCACCGCCGGCCGGAGCGGCGGTCGCGGGCGCCTGGGCCGGCGCGGCCGACGGCGGGCTGCCCGCGGCGGCGGCACGGGGCGGCGGGCCGCCCGGCAAACCGATCTCCGGGGTCGCACCGGCGCTGGTCCCGGGCGAGCCGGGGGTGCCGGGCGCGGGCGCCGCCGGCACGGGCGTCAGGACGTCCGGCGTGCCGGTGCGCGGCGGCGGCGCCGCGGTGGTGGGCGCTCCGGCCGCGGGCGGGGGCGTGAGCGGCCCGGCGGACGAGGTCGCTGCACCCGCGGAGGCGCCTGCGGCGCGCTGCGGCGCCGCCGCGGCCGGTGCGGGCGGAGCCGCGGGGGTCGCGGCCGGTGCGGCGGGCCTGCACCGCGGCCGGCGCACCCGGGGCCGGTGGCGGCGGCGCGGGGTTCATGCCGGGGACCGCTGCCGGCGGCGCTGCGAGCGGGGCCGCTTCGACGGCGCCCCGCGGCGCGCGGGCAGGCGGCGGCGCGATCTCGGCTCGGTCCGGAGGGGCCGCCGCCGTCCCGCCCGCGGCCGAACGCTGACCGGGCGGCGCGGATGCCGCGGGCAAGGACGCGCTCGCCTGGCCGGCGGGCGCGGGCGGCGGCGCAGGAGGCGGCGGGCTCAGCGTGTTGGCCCCGAACAGGCCGGGCGAGGCGGCGGGCGACGAGGGGTCGGGCAGCGGGGCCGCCTCGGCGGTGTGCTGCGCATTGGTCCGGTCCGCCACCAGCGCGGCCGTCAGCTGCTTCATCGCATCCTTGTCCGGCGGCGCGGGGCGGCTCGGCACCGTCGCGAGATTCGGATACGGCGCGTCCGCGCCCGGCGGGGCCGGCCGCTCCTCCGCGATCTTCCCACCCTCGAGGTTGTGCCACCAGTCGACGGGATTGAGCGAACTCTTCCCCGAACTGCAGCCGGCCAGAAGCGCGACCGCGGGCAGCAGCAGCATCGACGGCCGAAGCCGAGTGGGGGACATCGACGGCCGAAGCCGCGTGGGGGACATCGACGGATGAAGCCGCGTGGGGGACAGGCTCACCGCCGATGGGCACGACGGCCCGCCCGCAGGCGTCGGCGCTCCGTGGCCCGCACGGAACCGAACCTGCGTTTCCGGAGCCGACCGGTCCGCTTGAACGCATGTCCGCACGCCACTAGGTTGCCGGCCTCTTACCTCGATCACCATATGTCGGACCCGCTCCACGCTGCCGGCGGCCTGTGTAGCCGGTGGTGCTGCCGACGCAAAGGATGCCCGCATGGCCCCCCGGGAGAAGACGACCGAGACGACCGCCGAGAAATCCGCCCCGAACACCGCCGACGCCGCCCCGCGTCCCGGTGATTTCCGCCTTCCGGACCCGGCGGCGGTCGGCCGCTCGATGGCCGACATCGCCGAACGCTCCCAGCGCATCGTCGCGGAATGGCTCAAGCGCCAGAGTTCCGAGGAACCACAGGCCGATCCGCTCAACATCGGCCATGCCTTCCTCGAGATGACCACGCGCATGATGGCGAATCCGGCGCGCCTCATGCAGGCGCAGCTCGGATTCTGGCAGGACTACATGACGCTGTGGCAGAACACCGCGCGGCGCGTCATGGGGATGGAGCAGGCGCCGGTGATCGACGCCCCCTCCTCCGACCGGCGGTTCAAGGACGACGCCTGGAAGGAGAACGAGGTCTTCGACTTCATCAAGCAGTCCTACCTGCTCTCCGCCCGCTTCGTGCAGGACGTGGTGCGCCAGGTCGACGGGCTCGACCCGAAGACAGCGCAGAAGGTCGACTTCTACGCCCGCCAGTTCATCGACGCGATGAGCCCGTCCAACTTCCTGCTGACGAACCCCGAGGTGCTGCGCAAGACCGCCGAGACAGGCGGCGAGAACCTGCTGAAGGGGCTCAACAACCTGCTCGCGGATCTCGAGCGGGGCCGCGGCAAGCTGTCCATCAAGATGACGGACATGGACGCCTTCAAGGTCGGGCAGAACATCGGCGTCTCGCCCGGCAAGGTCGTCTTCCAGAACGACCTGATGCAGCTGATCCAGTACACGCCCGCGACCGACAAGGTGCTGAAGCGGCCGCTGCTGATCGGGCCGCCCTGGATCAACAAGTTCTACATCCTGGACCTGCGGCCGAAGAACAGCTTCGTCCGCTGGGCCGTCTCCCAGGGCCATACCGTCTTCGTCATCTCCTGGGTGAATCCGGACGAGAAGCTCGCCGAGAAGGGCTTCGACGATTACATGCGGGAAGGCTACCTCGCCGCCCTCGACGCGATCGAGCGGGCGACCGGGGAGCGCGAGGTCAACGCGATCGGCTACTGCCTGGGCGGGACCCTGCTCGCCAGCACGCTCGCCTACATGGCGGCGATGAAGGACGAGCGCAGCAAGACCGCCACCTTCTTCGTCACCATGATGGACTTCCGCGAAGCCGGGGAGCTCGGTGTCTTCATCGATGAAGAACAGCTCAAGTCGCTGGAAGACAAGATGGCCAAGCGCGGCTTCCTCGAAGGCAGCGAAATGGCCACCACCTTCAACATGCTGCGGGCCAACGACCTGATCTGGTCGTTCGTGGTCAACAATTATTTGCTGGGCAACGATCCGTTCCCGTTCGACCTGCTGTACTGGAATGCCGACAGCACCCGCATGCCGGCGCGCATGCACAGCTTCTACCTGCGCAAGATGTACCAGCAGAACCTGCTGGCGAAGCCCGGCGGCATCACGCTCGCCGGCGTGCCGATCGACCTCGGCGCCGTCAAGACCCCGGCCTATTTCCTCTCCACCCGCGAAGACCACATCGCGCCGTGGAAATCGACCTATCGCGGCACCCAGCTCCTCGGCGGGCCGAAGCGCTTCGTGCTCGCCGCCTCCGGGCACATCGCAGGTGTGGTGAACCCGCCCGAAGGCGGCAAGTACAGCCACTGGATCAACGAGGACCTGCCGCCGGAGGCCGAAGGCTGGCTGCAGGGCGCCACCGAGATGGCCGGCTCCTGGTGGCCGGACTGGCACCGCTGGGTCACCGCCCAGGGCAAGGCCCAGGTTCCCGCGCGGCAGCCCGGCGACGGGAAGCTCCCCGTCCTCGAGGACGCGCCCGGCAGCTACGTCCAGGTGCGGCTGAGCTGAGGCGGGGATGCGACCCGCCGCGGCGGACGACGCCAAGTCTCTGTCACCGGACGGCGAGGGCCGCCTGACCGGCGAACTCGCCGCCCGCTTCGCGCGCATCGCGCTCGGACATGTCGGGCGGGAGTATCCGAACAACCCGGATCATGCCCTGGCGGGCCCCGAGGACGCGCTGACGCCGCGCGCGCTGCACCCGATCTTCTACGGCAGCTATGACTGGCATTCCTGCGTCCACAGCCACTGGATGCTCGCCCACCTGCTGCGCCGCTTCCCCGATGCCGTCCCGGCCGACGAGATCCGCGCGCTGTTCGACGACCGCTTCACGCCGCGGAAGGTCGCGGCCGAGTGCGCCTATTTCGCCCGCCCGACCGCGCGCGGCTTCAAGCGCCCCTATGGCTGGGCCTGGCTGCTCGCCCTCGCCGCCGAACTCGGGCGGCATCCCGCGCCATGGGCCGCGACGCTCGCCCCGCTCACGCAGGTGATCGTGGAGCGGGTGCGCGCCTTCCTGCCGCTCGCGGTCTACCCAATGCGGGTGGGCACGCATTTCAACACCGCCTTCGCGCTCCGCCTGTTCGCCGACTGGGCGGAGGCCAGCGGCGATGGGGCCCTTCTCGACCTGCTGCGCGACACCGCCCGCGGCTGGTATGGCCAGGACGTGGATTGCCCGGCCTGGGGCGAGCCGGGGCTGGACGAGTTCCTCTCGCCCTCCCTGATCGAGGCCGAGTGCATGCGGCGCCTGCTCCCCGCCGGCGAGTTCGGCCCGTGGTTCGACCGGTTCTTCCCCCGGCTCGCGGCGGGCGAACCCGCGACGCTGTTCCGCCTGCCGCGCGTCACCGACCGCACCGACGGCAAGATCGCGCATCTCGACGGTCTCGCACTGAGCCGCGCCTGGTGCTGGCGCGAACTCGGCCACGCGCTCCCTGCCGGGGATCCCCGTCGTGACCGCGCCGCGGCGAGTGCGGCGGCGCATCTTGCCGCCGCCCTCCCCCATGTCGCCGGCGACTACATGGGGGAGCACTGGCTGGCGAGCTTCGCCGTGCTCGCGCTGGAGGCGCCGAACGCGGACTGAGGACACGCCTCGCCACGCCCCCGTCCCACCCACGTGCACGCCTGGGGCGGCGCCGCGACCGCCATCGGTTCGGTGACTTGGCGGGCATGGCGAAGCCCGGCATGGTCGCGGCGATCCGTCGTGGAGACCCGGTTGAGCTTCCTGAGCAGCCTCGTCGCAGCCTTCCTCGTGGGGTTCCCCGCCCTCGTCTCCATCGTCAATCCGTTGGGCGGCGCGCTGATCTACAGCCAGGTCACGGCCGATCGCAGCCATGCGGATCGCCAGGCGCTCGCCTGGCGGGTCGCCTTCTACTCGGCAATGGTCATGCTGACCGCGCTGTGGATCGGGGCCACCCTGCTGGGGTTCTTCGGCGTCAGCATCGAAGCGCTGCGGATCGGCGGCGGCCTCGTGGTCGCGGTCAGCGGCTGGCGCCTGCTCACCAACGCCGACCAGGAACACGACCGCAAGCAGGAACAGGCGCTGCCGGCCTCGGGCGCCGCCGACGTCGCCTTCTTTCCCCTGACCATTCCGTTCACCGCCGGGCCCGGCACGATCTCGGTCGCGATCACCCTGAGTGCGACGCGGCCCTACCATGATCCGGCGCTGGCCTATCTGATCGGCATCTCCGGCGCGGCGCTCGCCGTCGCGGCGGCCATCGGGCTCTGCTACGCCTCGGCCGACCGGCTGGTGGACCTGCTGGGACCCGCCCGCGCGCGGATCCTGACGCGGCTCACCGCCTTCCTGCTGCTGTGCATCGGCGTGCAGATCCTGATCACAGGTGTGCGGGAAGTGCTGCACGGGGGATTGCAGCTCCACCCGTGACCGAAGCGCGGGCCGGCGCGGCGGCGCGTGGCGAGCCGGACCGAAGCCGAAGCCGAAGCCGAAGCCGAAGCCGAAGCCGAAGCCGAAGCCGAAGCGACGCATCGTCGCGGAGGCGCCATCGTTCAAGCCGCCGCCGCTGCGAACCTCTATCACCATCCCCGATCGCAATCGGAAGAGAGGACCCAATGAGCTTCGTCACCACCGCAGACGGCACGCGCATCTTCTACAAAGACTGGGGCCCGAAGGACGCGAAGCCGATCGTCTTCTCGCATGGCTGGCCGCTCTGCGCGGATGCCTGGGACGGGCAGATGCTGTTCCTGCTGCAGAGCGGCTTCCGCGTCGTGGCGCATGACCGGCGCGGGCATGGCCGCTCCGACCAGCCGGCCACCGGCAACGACATGGACACCTATGCCGACGACCTGGCGGCGGTGATGGATGCGCTCGACATCAAGGGCGCGATGTTGGTGGGCCACTCCACCGGCGGCGGCGAGGTCGCGCACTATATCGGCCGCCACGGCACGAAGCGCGTCGCCAAGGCGGTGCTGATCGGGGCCGTGCCGCCGGTCATGGTCTCCACGCCGGAATGGCCGAACGGGCTCGACATCTCGGTGTTCGACGGCATCCGCAAGAGCGTGCTCGACAACCGCTCGAACTTCTATCTCGAGCTCGCGGTGCCGTTCTTCGGCATGAACCGGCCGGGTGTTGCGGTGAACGAGGGCCTGCGCCTCACCTTCTGGAACCAGGGCATGATGGGCGGGATCCTCGGCCAGTCCACGAGTTCTCGGAGGTCGACTACACCGAGGACCTGCGCAAGTTCGACGTGCCGACGCTGATCATCCACGGGTCGGACGACCAGATCGTGCCGATTGCGCATGGCGGAGCACTCAGCTCCAAGATCGTGAAGGGTGCGGTCTACAAGGTCTACGAAGGCGCCCCGCACGGACTCGCCGCCACGCACCAGGACAAGCTGAACGCCGACCTGCTGGCGTTCGCCAAGGCCTGATCGCCACGTCGATGGGGGCGGCCGACGCTCCCATCGCGCGCAGGTCTGCGCTCACCGCCGGCGGCGGCGCTGCCCTTGGAGTCCCCGGCTGACCGGGATCAGGCCGCGACCTTCGTGGCGCGGGCGAAGCGGGACAGGCGGAACGGCGCCGGATCCACGACCGGCGCATCGCCCGCGACGAGGTCCGCCATCAGCCGCCCCGCCGCCGGGCCGATCCCGAAGCCGTGCCCCGAGAAGCCGGAGGCGATGAAGAAGCCGGGCACGCCGCCGACCCGGTCGATCACCGGCACGGCGTCCGGCGTCACGTCCATCAGCCCGCCCCAGCTCTGCACCGCCTGCGCTTGGGCGAAGACCGGGAAGGCGGCGGCGAGCGCACGTTTGCCCTCCTCCAGCACCGCGGCGCGCGGCGTCGGATCGAGCACGCGCATCGCCTCGAACGGCGTCGACTCGTCGAGCGACCAGCGGCGCTTCGTCCGCCACTCCTCCCAGAAACGGGCGCCGAAGCGCAGCCGGATCTCGTGCCGGTTCTCCCGCAGGCGGGGGAAGAAATCGGCCAGCAACCGGAAATGATCCGGCGTGATGTCGGCGACGTTCGCGTTGCGCCGCGCGATCGAGTAGCCGCCGTCCAGCCGCTTGCGGAAGGCGAAGATGGAGCCGCCGGCCGAGGACTCCGGTCCCCCCGGCAGCGGGGCGGTGCGGAACACCGACCCGAGGACCTTGAGCGCCGGGAAGTCGATGCCGGTGTTGCCGGCGAACAGCCGCGACCACGCCCCGCCCGCGAGCACCGCGCTGTCGCAGGCGATGCGGCCCTTCTCCGTGACGACACCCACGACACGCCCGCCCGCGAGGTCGAGGCCGCGCACCGCGCAATCGGTGAAGATCTGCGCCCCATGCGCCCGCGCCGCCTCGGCGATTGCGGGTGCCGCCAGGGCCGGTTCGGCCCGCCCGTCGGTCGGGGTATGCAGGCCGGCGACGAAGGGGGCGACCATGCCGGGCATCACCTCGGTCAACGCCTCGCCCCGCAGCACATGCGCGTCGACCTGGTACTGACGCGCCTCCTCGAGCCAGGCTTCCTGGGTGGCAAGCTCCTTCTCGGTCTCGCAGAGATAGACGATGCCGCATTGCCGGAAGCCGGTCTCCCGCCCGACCCGCTCGTTCATGCCGCGCCAGAGCTTCAGGCTCTCGATCGAGAGCGGGATCTCGGCGACGTCACGCCCCATGGTGCGGCACCAGCCCCAGTTGCGGCTGGATTGCTCGCCGCCGATGCGCCCTTTCTCGCAGAGCACGACCGGGATGCCCTTCTCGGCCAGGAACAGGGCGGTGCAGACCCCGATGATGCCGCCGCCGATGACGACGACGCTGGTGCGGGCGGGAAGGGTCGCGTCCGAGGCGACCGGCTCGACGGGAGGAGACATGCGGGGACTATAGGATCGTCCGGTCCCGAGCGGAACGGGCGTTCGCCGGATCGCCTCAGACGACTTGTGCCTACGGGCGGCTCCGTTCGTGCTGGGAGCGGCAGCTTTGATTCAACACAGAGTTGAGGCGAGGTGAGGCGAGCCACGGAGGGAGCGGTGGGGAGCGACCGTTCTTGCGATCGCAACCTCACCTGGACTGGCAGCGCATGCGCCCGCCCTTCAGCTCGGATCCTCCTTCCCGTCGGGCTCTCGCACGTGCGAAGGTCGGGCTTCCTCCGTGTCTCGGCTCACCGCGCCTCAACTCTGTGTTGAGATCAAAGCTCCTCCGCTCGGCACGGCCCCCTCACCGTGAAGCCGACCCAGCCGGTCGATTGTGAGAGCCCGCGACTGAACCCGCGCACGCTCGCGGGTCCCCCCTTTGCCCCCCGCCGCCCCTCGCCTACGCTTCCTGCTGCACTGCACACGGGGACGGACGCATGGCCTGGCGCATCGGTGTGGATTCCGGCGGCACCTTCACCGACGTCTGCCTGTTCGACGACAGCTCCGGCCAGGTCGTGGTCTGGAAAGTCTCCTCCACGCCCGACGATCCCTCCCGCGGCATCGCGCAGGGCGTGGCCGAAGGGGTGGACCGCGTCGGCGCCGCCCCCGGCGCGGTCGGCTATTTCGGCCACGGCACCACGGTCGCCACGAACGCGCTGATCCAGCACCGCGGCGTGCGCACCGGCCTGATCACCACCGAGGGGTTCCGCGACCTGCTCGAGATCGGCCGCCAGAAGCGCCCCGACCTCTACGACCTGCAGATCGAGAAGCCGCCCACGCTGGTGCCCCGCGACCTGCGGCTCGAAGTGCCGGAGCGGCTGCGCCATGACGGCACCGTCGAGATCCCGTTCGAGGCCGAAGCGTTCCGCGCCGCGGTCCGCAGACTGAAGGACGCGGGCGTGCAGGCGGTCGCCGTCTGCTTCCTCTACAGCTTCGTCCGCCCCGCGCACGAGGAGGACGCCGCCCGCATCCTGGCCGAGGAATTCCCCGAGGCCTTCGCCTGCGTCTCCCACCAGGTCGCGCCCGAGTTCCGCGAGTTCGAGCGCATGTCGACCGCGGTGGTGAACGCCTATCTCGGCCCGGTCATGCGCCGCTACATCACCCGGCTCGGCGATCGGCTGCGCGAGATGGGCATGACCGCGACCCCGCACCTGACGCAGTCGAACGGGGGCGTGATCGGCTTCGACCAGGCGGCGCGGCTGCCGGTACGCACCGTGCTGTCCGGTCCCTCCACCGGCGTGGTGGGCGCGCAGGAGATCGGCAAGATGGTCGGCATCCCCGACCTGATCACCTTCGACATGGGCGGCACCTCCACCGACGTCGCGCTGCTCGCCGGCGGCACCTGCCGGCTCGCCAGCGAGGCCGTGGTGCACGGCTACCCGATCAAGGCGCCGATGCTCGACATCCACACGGTGGGCGCGGGCGGCGGCTCGATCGCCTTCATCGACAATGGCGGGCTGCTGAAGGTCGGGCCGCGCAGCGCCGGCGCCGATCCCGGGCCGGTCTGCTACGGACGCGGCAACACCGAGGCGACGGTCACCGACGCCAATGTCGTGCTGCAGACGCTGAACCCGACGCACCTGCTGGGCGGGCGCATGGCGGTCCGCCAGGACCTCGCCCGCGCCGCCATCGAACGCCTCGCCACGCCCCTGGGAATGGACCCGATGGCGACGGCGCAAGGCATCATCTCGGTGGTCACGGCCAACATGGCGCGCGCCATCCGGGTGATCTCGGTGCAGCGCGGCCATGATCCGCGCGACTACACGCTGGTCGCGTTCGGCGGCGCCGGCCCGCTGCACGCGGCGCGGCTCGCCAAGGAGCTCGAGATCAGTCGCATCCTCGTGCCGCGCACGCCGGGAATCCTGTGCGCCATGGGCCTGCTGCTCACCGACCTGCGCGCCGACTTCGCGACCACGCGGCTGTCCACCCTCGGCCAGGCGGCGCTTGCGCCGATGGAGGCGGCGTTCGCCGATCTCGCCCATCGCGCCGACGCGTGGTTCGCGGAGGAACACATCGCCCCGGACGCACGCCGCCTCACGCGCACCGTCGACATGCGCTACGCCGGGCAGAACTACGAGCTGCCCATCCCCGTGCCCGAGGGCCCGATCGGCCCCGCCACGCTCGACGCGCTCGCCGAAGGCTTCGCCACCGCGCATCGGCGCATGTACGGCTTCGTGGCGGAGGGGGAGCCCGTGCAACTGGTCACCTTCCGCGTCGAAGCCGCCGGCCTCGTGCCGAAGGCGCGCTTCACGCCGCAGGAGGATGCCGGCCCGGACGCCTCCGCCGCCATCATGGCGACGCGCGAGGTCTGGATGCCGGAAGCCGGCGGCTTCGTCCCCTGCCCCGTCTACGACCGCGACAGGCTGCGCGCCGGCAACGTCATCCGAGGCCCCGCGATCGTCGAGCAGATGGACGCGACCACCGTCGTGCTGCCCGACATGAAGGCGCGCGTCGAACCCTATCTCAATCTGATTCTGGAGGCGGCGTCGCGCTAAGAAATCAAATATCACTGGGGAAGCTATGACCGAGATCAAGGTGGTTGCGGGGGATATACTTGCAGTTCCGGCAGATGTTCTGGTGCTCAAATTCGCCGGTGCACGCTATGGAGTTGATGAGACTGTCGCCACGATTTTGGAGGCGTGGCAGCCACGCCCTCTGAAAGAGGGGGAATCCCAACTTGTGGAGCATACGTCTTCGCGAATCCGCGCGCAAAAGGTCCTATTCATCGGCGTTGCAGATCTACACAATTTCCGTTATCGAGAAATCCGAGAGTTTGGTAGAGAAATCATCAGCGTTGGATCTCGGCTGGCCTCGAGCCCTGAAATCATAGCTACGACACTTCACGGGACCAACTATGGTTTAGATGAACAAGAAGCGTTCTTGGCCCTTTATCAAGGCATAATAGACGGACTCGCGGAATTTGATCACAGGATCAAGGAGGTATTGATTGTAGAACGTGAGGCGTCTTTGGCGAAAAGGCTTAAACGCTACGCCAGCCGCCCCTTTCTGCTTCAGCATAAGCCGCCGAACACTAAACAGAACAAACCTCTACATACCTTACAGAATTCTCTTTCGATCGAGCTTCCTGTGGGTGAGTTGTCAGAAGCCAAACCACACATCTTTGTAGCCATGCCATTTGCAGATGTATATCGGGATGAGTGGGAAATCGGAATTCAAGAGGCGGTCCAAGAAATCGATTATCTCTGCGAGAGATTAGACGCAACTCCGTATATTGGGGACGTATTGCAGAGAATCAAAGATCGTATAGACACATGCGGTCTTGTTATTGCATTATTAACAGGCGCTAATACAAACGTGTATCTTGAGATTGGATATGCTTGGGGTCGCGGTAAACCGACAGTCCTGTTGGTCAAAAAGGGTGACAGCGTCAGTTTCGACGTTCGGGGGCAGAGATACATTGAATATGCAAGTATCGCCGAGATGCGGCAGAAACTGCGGACAGAGTTGCGCAACTTGAGGACGCAGAAGGCAATATGATTAGCTCTGGGAGCGCTCGAGTGACTATACCCGTCAGCCCCCCATCCATCCGCGTCGACCCGATCACCGTCGAGGTGATCGGCAGCGCGCTCGCCTCCATCGTCGAGGAAATGGGCGAGGCGCTGATCCGCGCCTCCTACTCCACCAACATCAAGGAACGCCGCG
>ERZ778027.4230-NODE-4230-length-12644-cov-6.447534_pt1 | contig 12644 bp, 14 predicted proteins | sample MGYA00375757_ERZ778027 | MGnify/ENA primary metagenome ERZ778027 (study PRJEB29350, sample SAMN05389817) | bioreactor metagenome | isolation source: Ammonium sulfate bioreactor | place: South Africa: University of Cape Town | collected 2014-02-18 ... | reverse complement strand
TGACGCGGCCTTCGAAGTTACGGTTGCCCGAAAGGACCGCAGCGGCGACGATGCCGTTGTCGTTGATCGCCTTCGACAACTCCGGCGCCAGCGGCCCCGAGTTCCCGATGCAGGTGGTGCAGCCGAAGCCGACGAGATTGAAACCGATCTTGTCGAGATAGGTCTGCAATCCCGACTGCGCGAGATAGGCGGCGACGACCTGCGACCCTGGCGCGAGCGATGTTTTCACCCACGGCTTGCTCGTCAATCCGCGCGCGACGGCATTGCGGGCGAGAAGCCCGGCTGCAATCAGAACGCTCGGGTTCGACGTGTTCGTGCAGCTCGTGATCGCGGCGATCACGACGTCGCCATGCCCGATGTCGTAGGCTTTGCCCTCGACCGGAACGCGCTTCTCAAGCTCGCCCGGCTTCTTGTATTCCGACGCCAGCGCGGTCTCAAACCCGCTCTTGATGTCGCCGAGCGCGAGCCGGCCTTCGGGCCGCTTCGGTCCAGCCATCGACGGCACCACGTCGCCGAGATCGAGCGCCAGCGTATCGCTGAACACCGGGTCTGCAGAGCCCGACTCGCGGAACAGGCCCTGCGCCTTCGAGTAGGCTTCGACGAGCGCAATGCGATGCGCATCGCGTCCCGAGATCATGAGATAATTGATCGTCTCCGAGTCGACCGGGAAGAACCCGCACGTCGCACCGTATTCCGGCGCCATGTTGCCGATCGTCGCCCGGTCGGCGAGCGTCATGCTGTCGAGGCCGGGACCGTAGAACTCGACGAATTTGCCGACGACGCCTTTCTTGCGCAGCATCTGCGTAACGGTCAGGACGAGGTCCGTCGCCGTCACGCCTTCGTTGAGCTTGCCAGTCAGGCGGAAGCCGATGACTTCCGGAATGAGCATCGACTGCGCCTGGCCGAGCATCGCGGCTTCCGCTTCGATGCCGCCGACGCCCCAGCCGAGCACGGCAAGGCCGTTGACCATCGTCGTATGGCTGTCGGTGCCGACCAGCGTGTCGGGATAGGCGACCGTCGAGCCGTCGGGCAACTGCTTCGTCCACACCGTCTGTGCCAGGTATTCGAGATTGACCTGATGGCAGATGCCGGTGCCGGGCGGCACGACGCGGAAATTATGAAACGCGCCCTGGCCCCATTTCAGGAAGTTGTAGCGTTCGCCGTTGCGCGCGTATTCCAGCGCCACGTTGTCGGCGAGCGCCTTCGGCGTTCCGAATTCATCGACGATGACCGAATGATCGATGATGAGATCGACCGGCACCAGCGGATTGATCTTGGACGGATCGCCGCCGAGCTTCGTCATGCCGTCGCGCATCGCCGCGAGATCGACCACGGCCGGAACGCCGGTGAAGTCCTGCATCAGGACCCGCGCCGGACGGAAGCCGATCTCTTTTTCTTTTTTGCCCTTGTTATCGAGCCAATCGGCCATGGCCGCGATGTCGGCTTTCGTCACCGTGCGTCCGTCTTCATGACGCAGCAGGTTCTCGAGAAGAACCTTCATCGAATAAGGGAGCTTGGAAATGCCCTTGAGGCCGTTGGCCTCGGCATCGGGCAACGAATAGTAAACGTAGGGCTTGCCCTCGACAGTGAGGGTCTTGCGGCAATTGAAGCTGTCGTTGGATGTAGGTGTGAGTGCGCTCAAGGTCAGGCCTCCGAAGTTAGGACGAAGGGCTGCGCCGCCGGAGTGCCGGCGGATCGAGGACATCCCGCGACATCGCTGACGATGCCGCGCGATCCCCGCTTTTGCGCTAGCGAAGGATACAACGTGCCTTTTATATAATCCTTCAAAAAAGTGAACCCCTTCACGTTTTGGCGATGGCGTCGCAGGCAAAATGCAGCAGCCATCGTTCATTTTGCAGTCACGGAAACCGTCCCTGTGCAACTCATTGCCGAAGACTTGGTCATAGAGCGGGGCGGCCGCATCGTTATCGATGGCCTGTCGTTTTCGGTTTCCGAGGGGGAAACTCTGATTCTGTCGGGCGCGAACGGCGCAGGCAAGACGACCTTGCTCCGAACGATCGCGGGTTTCATCCGCCCCGCGAGCGGAACGGTCCAGCTCGACGGCGGTGACGGCGAACTGACGATCACGGAGCAGGCGCACGTCGTTGGTCATGCCAACGCTATCAAGTCGAGCATGACGGTTTTCGAAAACGCCGCCTTCTGGGCGGAATATCTCGGCGGACAAGCGGCCAGCACCGAGCGCATCGAGCGCGCGCTTCATCACTTCGGCCTGGAAGATCTCGTGGAATTTCCGGCGGCTTATCTTTCGGCCGGGCAACGACGGCGGCTTGGCCTCGCGCGTCTTTTGCTCGCGCCACGCGCGCTCTGGCTTCTCGATGAGCCGACCGTATCGCTCGATGTCGCCTCGTCCGACCGGCTCGTCGCCGCAGTCAACGATCATACACGCACCGGCGGTCTGGCCATTGTCGCGACGCATGTCCCGCTGGCGCTGGAGCGCGCCCGCACGTTGACAATCGCTTCGCAAAGGATGGCCGCGTGACGAGTTTCTGGGCACTCGTTCGCCGCGACCTGCGATTGGCTGTCCGCGAAGGCGGCGCGATCGGCACGGCGCTGGGCTTCTTTCTTGTCGTCGTCTCGCTGATGCCGCTCGGCCTCGGGCCGGACCTCAATCTGCTGGCGCGCATTGCGGCCGGCATTCTGTGGATCGCGCTGCTGCTGGCGGCGCTGCTGTCGCTCAACCGCATTTTCGAAGCCGACTACGAGGACGGCACGCTCGACGTCCTCGCAACCGGAAGCCTGCCGCTCGAACTCGTCGCCGCCGCGAAAGCGCTGGCGCACTGGCTGACGACCGGTATCCCGCTGGCGCTGCTCGCGCCTGTACTCGGAATTTTGCTCAACCTCGACCTCGGAGCCTATCCGGTCCTCGTCGCAACGACGCTCGCCGGCACCCCGGCGGTCAGTTTCCTCGGAGCCATCGGCGCCGCCTTGACGGTGAAGGCGCGGCGCGGCGGCTTGCTGCTGGCGCTCGTCGTGCTGCCGCTTTATGTCCCGACCTTGATTTTCGGCATATCGGCCGTCAGCGCCACCATGGGACCGTCCGGCATGGGCGCGGCATTTCTGATCCTGACGGCGATATCGCTCGCCGCCGTCGTCCTCGGACCCATCGCCGCCGCCGCCGCCCTCCGCATACAACTTCAATAATTGTCAGGCGATTGGCGCCGACAACCATTTCGGCCGTAGGCCTCCGATTACCACCCCGGGTTCTCCCTTAAGCTCTACCGAGGGCTAGATGGAGGCTTCCGATGTTAGCATGGCTTGGCTTAGTGATGTTCTGCTGGGTTTGCCGGGAGGCAATCCGGGCTAACCGCTCCTGGTACACTTCGCTAACAATTCTCGGGGTCGCGCTCGTAGGCATATTGCAGATTGTTAAGCCTCACTAAGCAGACGATTCATTGCTTAAAATTGGCGAAAGCCTTACATCCCCGTCCATGCAAACGCTGACGCAGCAACTGGCCAACCCGACCCGTTTCATGGGGCTCTCCGCGAGAGTGCTGCCGTGGGCGTGGGCCGCGGCCGCTGTCTTGATTGCGGTCGGATTTTACCTGTCGTTTTTCGACTCGCCCGCCGACTATCAGCAGGGCGAGACGGTGCGCATCATGTACATCCACGTGCCCTGCGCGTGGCTCTCGATGATGATCTACGGCCTGATCGCCGTATCGAGCTTCGGACTTCTCGTTTTCAGGCATCCCCTTGCCGACGTTTCCGCCAAGGCCGCCGCGCCCATCGGCGCCGCCTTCACGTTTCTGGCGCTGCTGACGGGGTCGCTCTGGGGTAAGCCGATGTGGGGCACCTACTGGGTCTGGGACGCGCGCCTGACGTCGGTGCTGATCCTGTTCTTCCTCTATCTCGGATTGATGGCGCTTCGGGCCGCGCTCGAAGATGAATCGGCCGCGGCGAAGCTGACGGCGGTGCTCGCGCTCGTTGGCGTCACGATCCTTCCGATCATCAAGTTTTCGGTCAACTGGTGGAACACGCTGCATCAGCCATCGACCGATTTCACATCGACCGTCGATCCCAGCATGCGCTGGCCGCTGATCATCATGGCGCTGGGATTTACGCTGCTGTTCTTCGCCATGCATCTGAAGGCCATGCGCAACGAGATTATGCGCCGCCGCGTGAAGGCGATGCGCGCGCAGGTCGTCGCCGGCCGTGACCGGCTCGCAGCGTCGGGGTCGGCGACCTAGCATGGACCTCGGACCGCACGCCGCTTTCATCTGGATTTCCTATGCCGCCGTGACCATCGTCGTCGCGGCCCTCATCGCCTGGCTCGTCTTCGATGGCAGAAGGCAAGCCGCCGCGATGGAGGAACTCGAAAAGCGTGGCGCGAGACGCCGCTCGGCAGGCGCCGTGGAGTGAGACTGTGAATCGATCGAAATTTCTACGTCTGTTGCCGGTTTTGCTTTTTGCCGCCGTCGCGGGCTTTTTCGCGATAGCGCTACACACCGGCGATCCATCGCTTCTTCCCTCGACGCTCGTCGGCCGGCAGGTTCCGCAGGGCGTCTTCCCACCGATCGAAGGTCTGGAATCCGCGAACGGGAAAGCCGAAGCCGGCTTCAGCAGCGCCGACCTCGCCAAGGGCAAGGTTTCCGTCGTCAACTACTGGGCGTCGTGGTGCGTGCCCTGCATCGAGGAGCACCCGTTCCTCGAAAAGCTGAAAAGCATGGCGAGCGTCGACATTTACGGCATCAACTATAAGGATCGCGCGGACGCGGCGCGCCGGTTCATCGGCCGCTTCGGCAATCCCTATACAGCGGTCGGCACGGACTCGTCGGGCCGGGCGGCCATCGACTGGGGCGTCTACGGCACGCCCGAGACGTTCGTCGTGAATGGCAAAGGCCAGATCGTCTACAAGCACGTCGGTCCGATTTCAGAAGGCGCGCTGACGGCGAAATTGCTTCCCGCAATAGAAAAAGCCCGCGCGGAGGCGGGCTCGACAGCGTCCGGGTCCTGATCGGCCGGGCGCCGTCCGACGAAAAACTCAACTCAGAGCGACTGGAATTTCTTCGTCTCGTTGTCATAGACGGTGAGCATGCCCGTCGCGATGTCGAAGTGCGCGCCGTGCAGCTGCAGCAAGCCCTTTTCCTCGCGCTCGCGCACGAACGGGAACGTCCGCAGATTTTTCAGCGACTGCATGACGCCTTCTTGCTCGAGCGCACGCTGTTTGAACTCAGGCGAAGCATCCGGATGATTGCGCTGAACTTCCAAACGCGCTTCATCCAGCATCGACATCCAGCGCGAAACGAAATGAGCTTCCGTCTGCACGGCGGCCTTCTCGTCCCATGCCGCCTTGATGCCGCCGCAGCCGGAATGCCCGATAACGATCAGATGACGGAGATTGAGGTTGAGGATCGCGAACTCGATCGCCGAACTGACGCCGTGGAAGTTGCCGCCGGTTTCGTAGGGCGGAACGAGATTGGCGATATTGCGCAGCACGAACAGCTCACCCGGCATGGCGCTGAAGATCGTTTCCGGATCGACGCGGCTGTCGGAGCACGAGATGATCATCGTCTGCGGGTCCTGACCCTGCGTCGCGAGCCTCTCGTAGTGCGCGGCGTTCGGCGTGAAGTGCCGAAACTTGAAGCGGCGATAGCGATCGGAAAGGGAGTCGGGAAAGCTCTTCATTGTCCGTGGGTTCTCCTTCTTACGAGCCGCCGCGCAGCGTCGCGCCTTTGCGCAAACGGGCGTGGGTCCTCAAAAGCACGATGTATCCGAGAATGGCCGACATCAGCGAACCGCTCAGCACACCGAGTTTCACGTGACCGTTCACCTGCGCATCAGGGAATGCCAGCATGCCGATGAACAGGCTCATCGTGAAGCCAATACCGCCGAGAATGGCTGTGCCGAATAGCTGCATCTCCGTTGCGCCATCCGGTCGCGCACCGAGCCCGCTCGTCATCGCAGCCTTGGCAAAAGAGTAAATCCCGAGCGGCTTGCCGATGAGCAGGCCGAGCGCGATGCCGAGCGAAATCGGCGAGGTGAAGTCCCGGAGCGAAATCGCGGCAAACGAAACCCCCGCGTTGGCGAGCGCGAAAATCGGCAGAATAAGAAAGCTGACCCACGGCCCGAGTCGGTGCTCGGTCGCTTCGAGCGGACCTTCGCGGCCCTTGCCGTCGGTCAGCGGATTGTAGGACGCCTGAATCCAGATCTCGCGTCACGACACCGGCAAGCGTCGCGTGGACGCCGGATTTCAACACGCACAACCAGACGAACGCGCCGACGAGGGCATAGGCCCACATCCGCATCACACCGTAGCGGTTGAGAAGTACAAGGCCCGCAACACCGGCAAAGGCGAGCGCCAGCGCCGACAGCGACAGGTCGCCGGTGTAGAAAAACGCGATGATCAGAATGGCGCCGAGATCATCGATGATCGCGAGCGCCAAAAGAAAAACCTTGAGGCTTTGCGGCACGCGCGAACCGAGCAACGCTAGAACCCCGACGGCAAACGCGATATCGGTCGCGGCCGGGATCGCCCACCCGCGAAGCGCGATATTGTTGTTCCAATTGATCGCTGCATAGATGAGCGCAGGCACGATCATACCGCCCAATGCCGCGATCACTGGAAGCAGTGCGGCCTTGCGGTTCGACAACGCGCCGCGCAGCATCTCGCGCTTGATCTCGAGCCCGACGACGAAAAAGAAGATCACCATCAAGGCGTCGTTGATCCAGTGCAACAGCGACTTGGACAGCGCGAACGGCGCGATGCCGACGGCTAACGGCAGTGCGAGCGCCCGGTCGTAAGCATCGGCATACGATGAATTCGCGATGATGAGTGCGAGAACCGCGGCACCGAGCAGCGCCAATCCTGCGGCGGCTTCACGGCTGACGCCCGTCGTAGTCGTTTCCGGCTTCATTTATGACCTTTGATTTCTCAAATAGGGAAGTCGTAGGTAGCACGGCCTGTCGGGGCAAGCGAAACGTTGGACCGCATCGCCGCATCGTGCACTGCGGCCACGGGCGCGTAAGCGGATGAAACCTTATGCTTGCGAGGCAGGCCGCTTCGGTAAGATTTCAAGCACGGTGTCCGCCGGACGGCAGAGGCGCGTACCGAGCGGTGTTACGACGATCGGGCGGTTGATCAGGATCGGATGCGCCATCATCGCGTCGATGATCGCGTCGTCGCCAAGGCCCGGATCGGCGAGCCCAAGTTCCTCATATAGCGCCCCTTTTTGCCGAAGCAGAGCGCGCGGGGTGATGCCCATCGCCGTGATCAGCTGCACGAGCTCTTTGCGTGTTGGCGGCGTCTTCAGATATTCGATCACGCGCGGCTCTTCGCCGTGCTCGCGGATCGTTGCCAGCGTCGTGCGCGACGTACCGCAAGCCGGGTTATGATAAATCGTAATCGTCATTAGGCGTCCTTTCCGGCTTTCCTCATGTTGAAAGCCAGGCCCAGTCGATCAGCGGCAGCATGAGACGATCGCTGCCGCGGCTGGCTTCCACGCCGAAGGCAACGCCTTGCGTTGCATGGTTCCATGCATCCGATACGGACGCGCCGTTGAGCAGGCGGGCGGTCAGGAAGCCGGTAAACAGGTCCCCCGTGCCGTGGGGAACGTCGGCAAGCTTTTTCACGGTGCTGATTTGAACGTTGCCGCTCTGAACGAGCACGTTTGCTAACTCATGCGGCGCCGACGGAATGGACGTCGCGGCCACGATCGGACAGGCGAGTGTCAACGCCACCTGCGCCGCATCCTCGGGCGATTGCACATCCTGACGTGCGAGCCAGCTCAGCTCGAACCGGTTGGGCGTGGCGACGTCGGCGAGCGGAACCAGCGCATCGCGCACCACCGCCGCCGCGGCTGCATCGATGTAGAGGCCCTCCGGATCGTCGCCAAGAATTGGATCGCAGACGTAAATGATCTGCGGACTGATCTCGCGCATCCGCTTGACGAGCCTCGCGACCCATGTCGCATGCCCGACCGACGGCAGATATCCGGAAAGCACCGCATCGAACGTACCGAGCCAGCCGTTTGCCTCAAGCGCGGCGCTCATCTTTTCCAGCGCAGCCGGCTCGAGAATGACGCCGGCGCATTTCTCGCGCGCCGGATGATTCGACAGCACCACGGTCGGCAGCGCCACGACCTCGATCCCCGCGCGCTGCAGCGGAGCGATGGTGGGGCTTAGCCCGACCGTATCTTGCGCGACGTGCGAGGAAATAACGAGAATTCGGCGCATGGTCCTGATTACGCTTGAAGATCGTGCGGAGGCGCACCCATTCAAACTGGGTGAGCAAAGCGTTCTAACACGGCTCCTCAGCAGCGCATCCGCGTTAATGCGCGCCGTGACGTTTATCGCTTGGCTCGAAAGTTGAGGTATGCCTCGCGCTCGGATGCGTTATGGTGCGCCGCACCATCCCCGCAGCTCCGGAGCCGACGCCGATGGCGATGAGACCAAGACGCAGCGTTCTCTACGTTCCAGGAGATAACGAACGCGCCATCGACAAAGCCAAGACGCTTGCCGCGGACTCGATCATTCTCGATCTCGAGGACTCCGTCGCGCCCGCGAACAAGGAGCTGGCCCGCAAGCAGACGGTCGCCGCCATTCACGCAGGCGAATTCGGCTCGCACGAAGTCATTCTGCGCGTCAATCCCATCGAGACGCCGTGGGGCATGGCCGATCTTCAGGCGGCGATCGCGGCCGTGCCCGATGCGATCCTGGTTCCGAAGGTATCCCAGTCCGGCGATATCGTCGGCACGGCGAAGGTATTGAAGGCCGCCGATGCCGACGCGCGCATTCGGCTCTGGGCGATGATCGAAACGCCGATGGGCATCATCAACGCCCGCGAAATCGCGGCGTGCGGTCCTGACCCCGACAACCGTCTCGCGTGCTTCGTCGTCGGGACCAACGATCTCCTGAAGGAAAGCCGCGCAAGGGCCGGCAGCAACCGCTTCGCAGTCGTGCCCTGGCTGGCGATGACGCTCGTCGCGGCGCGCGCGTATGGATTGGACGTCATTGACGGCGTGTACAACGATTTTAAGGATGATTCGGGATTCCGCGCCGAATGCGAGCACGGTCGCACGCTCGGCATGGACGGCAAGACCCTGATCCATCCCTCGCAGGTCGCGCCCTGCAACGAAATTTTCTCGCCAAGCGACGATGAGGTCACCTGGGCGACCAAGATCATCAAAGCCTTCGAACAACCGGAAAACGCCCGCAAAGGCGTCATAACCGTCGAGGGACGCATGGTTGAGCGGCTGCATCTCGTCATGGCGAAAAGGGTTGCCGCCATTGCCGACGCCATCGATGCGCGAGCACGCATCGAGGAGCCGTGGTTCTGAGTCAGCCTCGAAACCAAGGCGTCTGCGGCCCTTGATCGCGTCTCGCAGTCCCGAAAAGGGTTGCGGTTCACGTCCCACATCCTGAAAAAGAACCGCAACAACCGGCGGCAACGAAAGCGAGACCGATGGCGGACACGAAAACCAACGCAGGCAATTTCTTCGAGGATTTTCGCTTCGGTCAGGTCATTCAGCACGCAACGCCGCGCACCGTCACCGACGGCGACGTCGCGCTTTATACCGCGCTTTATGGTTCACGGTTCGCTGTGCAATCGGCCGATACCTTCGCCAAAGCGATCGGCTATCCGAAAGCGCCGCTCGATGACCTTCTGACGTTTCATGTCGTCTTCGGAAAGACGACGCCGGATATCTCGCTCAACGCCATCGCCAACCTCGGCTACGCCGATTGCCGCTTCCTGAAGGCGGTCTATCCCGGCGACACGCTCACCTCCACGTCGGAAGTCATCGGACTAAAAGAAAATTCCAACGGAGAAACCGGCACGGTTTACGTCCGCTCCACCGGGCGCAATCAGGATGGCCAAGTCGTCCTCGAATATTGCCGCTGGGTGATGGTGAGAAAGCGCACGAAGGGATCGCCCGCGCCGGAAGCCGTGGTGCCGAAGCTGCCCGATCGCGTTGATCCCAAGGATCTCGCGTCGGCCGTTCCCCCGCTCGACATCTCGAAATACGATCTCGCGCTCGCAGGCTCGCCGCATCGCTGGGGCGATTACAAAGCGGGCGAGAAAATCGATCACGTCGACGGCATGACGCTCGAGGAAGCCGAACACCAGACCGCGACGCGCCTCTATCAGAACACCGCGAAGGTTCACTTCAATCAGCACACCGAGGCTAAGGGCCGGTTCGGCAAACGCATCGTTTACGGCGGCGTCGTCATCTCGCTCGTTCGCGCGCTTTCGTACAACGGCCTCGGCAACGCATTCCATCTGGCTGCGATCAACGGCGGCCGTCACGTCGCCCCGACGTTCGCCGGCGACACGATCTACGCATGGTCTGAAATACTCGAAAAAGCCGAGATTCCGGATCGCAAGGACATCGGCGCGTTGCGCGTCCGCATGGTCGGCGTCAAGAATCAGGACTGCTCCACGCTGCCGCTGAAGAACGAAAAAGGCGAATATGCCGAAGGCGTCGTGCTCGATCTCGACACGTGGCTCGTCCTTCCGCGCTGACCGGCTGATCGTTGCGATCGGCTGACGATACGTTCTATCTTGGCGTCGGCGTGCGTTCGCATTCGTGCGCGCCGGGCCTCGCCGATTTTGTTTGTCCGTTTCGACGTTCGGGTTATGTGGCATTTGGAGAATTGCCGCGTGGCCTGCGAGACGCTAAAACGCTGCTCCGAGATTAGAAGGTATCCAATGCAAGCCATCCCAGGGCGTAGTTCGCGACCGGAGCGGCCGCTTTCTCCCCACCTCCAGATCTATTCGCCGCTGATCAACATGATGATGTCGATCGTGCATCGCATAACCGGCGCTGCGCTGTATGTCGGCTCGCTTCTGTTGGCGGTGTGGCTCCTCGCGGCAGCCTCGGGGCCGGACTATTACGATTACGTCGCCGGCCTGCTCGGATCGTGGCCGGGAAAGATCGTCCTGCTCGGATATACCTGGGCGCTCATGCATCACCTGCTCGGCGGTCTCCGGCATTTCATCTGGGACACGGGGCGCGGTTACGATCTCAAGACCGTTGATCTGCTCTCCTGGGGAACGCTGGTCGGATCGCTCGTCCTGACGGCGCTGATCTGGATCGGCGTCGCCATGTCGGGAGGGCTTTGATCATGACGATGCGAACGCCTCTCAAAACGGCGAGATACCTCGGCTCCGCGAAAGAAGGCGCCGACCACTTCTGGAAGCAGCGCGTCACCGCTGTGGCGAACGTCGTCCTGGCTGTCTTTCTCGTCTGGCTGGTGGTCTCGCTGACCGGCGCCGATTACGCGACCGTCAAGCGTCAGCTTGGCAATCCGCTTGTTGCGCTGGGCCTGCTTTCGCTCGTGTTGTCCGGCGCGATACACATGCGCCTTGGCATGCAGACGATTATCGAAGACTACGTGCACGGCGAAGGCGCGAAGATCGTCGCGCTGATGCTCAATACCTTTTTCACAATTGTCGTTGCGCTCGTCAGCATCTTCTCCGTGCTGAAGCTGAGCTTCGGGGCTTAGGGACATGGCGAACACGAACGGCAAAGCGAACGGAGCCTCGGCCGCACCGGCTGTCGGCGGCAAGGCGTATCCGATCGTCGATCATCAATATGACGTAGTTGTCGTCGGCGCGGGCGGCGCTGGTCTGCGCGCCACGCTCGGCTGCGCCGAGGCCGGACTGAAAACGGCTTGCGTGACGAAGGTTTTCCCGACGCGTTCGCACACCGTTGCCGCGCAAGGCGGCGTCGCGGCGGCCCTCGGCAACATGGGGCCCGACGACTGGCGCTGGCACATGTACGATACGGTCAAGGGCTCCGACTGGCTCGGAGACCAGGACGCGATCGAATATCTGTGCCGCCACGCGCCGGCCGCCGTGTACGAGCTCGAGCACTACGGCGTGCCGTTCTCGCGCACAGAAGACGGCAAGATCTATCAGCGTCCGTTCGGCGGCATGACGACCGACTTCGGCGAAGGCCCGCCCGCACAACGTACATGTGCCGCCGCCGACCGTACCGGCCACGCGATGCTCCACACGCTTTATGGGCAGTCGCTGCGCTACGCGGCGGAATTCTTCGTCGAATATTTCGCGCTCGATCTGATCATGGATCGCGACGGCGCCTGCCGCGGTATCATCGCGCTGAGCCTTGAAGACGGAACGCTGCATCGCTTCCGTGCCAAGAAAACCATCCTCGCGACCGGCGGCTATGGTCGCACGTATTTCTCGTGCACGTCGGCGCACACCTGCACGGGTGACGGCAACGCTATGGTGCTCCGCGCCGGACTGCCGCTGCAGGACATGGAGTTCGTGCAGTTCCACCCGACCGGTATCTACGGCGCGGGCGTTCTGATCACCGAAGGCGCACGCGGCGAAGGCGGCTATCTCACGAATTCCAAAGGCGAGCGCTTCATGGAACGCTACGCTCCGCACGCTAAGGATCTGGCGTCCCGCGATGTCGTCTCGCGCTCGATGACGGTTGAAATTCGCGAAGGCCGCGGCGTCGGCGCCGAGGGCGATCACATTTTCCTGCACCTCGACCATCTCGATCCGAAGATCCTGGCCGAACGTCTGCCGGGCATCACAGAGAGCGCCAAGGTCTTCGCAGGCGTCGATCTGCGCCGTCAGCCGATCCCCGTGCTGCCGACCGTGCATTACAACATGGGCGGCATCCCGACGAACTATCACGGCGAGGTGCTGACCAAGAAGG
>ERZ778027.4215-NODE-4215-length-12685-cov-3.763420_pt1 | contig 12685 bp, 5 predicted proteins | sample MGYA00375757_ERZ778027 | MGnify/ENA primary metagenome ERZ778027 (study PRJEB29350, sample SAMN05389817) | bioreactor metagenome | isolation source: Ammonium sulfate bioreactor | place: South Africa: University of Cape Town | collected 2014-02-18 ... | reverse complement strand
TGGTGCGCGCCAAGGTGCGGGCGCGGTTCGGCGGGCGGCTGAAGGTGGCGATGTCGGGCGGCGGCCGCCTCGACCCCGAGGTGGGCCGCTTCTTCCTGGCACTCGGCCTGCCCATCATGCAGGGCTACGGCCAGACCGAGGCCGGGCCGGTGATCAGTGCCAACCCGCCCGATGCGATCCACATCGAGACGGTGGGGCGGGTGCTGGAGGGCGTGGAGCTGCGGCTGGCCGAGGACGGGGAGATCCTGGTGCGCGGCGACCTGGTGATGGACGGCTATTGGGGCCAGCCGGCCGAGACGGCGGCGGTGATCCGGGACGGGTGGCTACATACGGGCGACATCGGCGCGCTGGATGCGGCGGGGTATCTGCGGATCACGGACCGGAAGAAGGACATGATCGTGCTGTCCGGCGGCGAGAACGTCTCGCCCGCGAAGATCGAGGGCATGCTGATGGCGGAGCCCGCGATCGCCCAGGCGGTGGTGGCGGGGGACGGGGGGGCGGGCGTGACGGCGCTGGTGGTACCGGCGGAGGGTCAGGACGACGTGGCGGTGGCGATCGCGGTGAACCGCACGAACATGCGGTTGTCGGTGACGGAGCGGATCCGCAAGCACGCGATCGTTCCGGCGTTTACGATCGAGAACGGTCTGATGACGCCGACGCAGAAGATCCGCCGGATGATGGTGCTCCGCGCGAACGCGGAGGTCCTGGCGGGCCTGCACGGGTAGGCTTGGTGGATCGCGACGGAGGCGGCTGGGGCGGGCCCCGTGTCATGGCCGCCGCAGGGCGGCCATCCACGCCTTTCCATGCCCCCAAGCCGTGGATGGCCGGCACAAGGCCGGCCATGACACGGGGGGGGCGGCACCCGGCCATGACACAGGGAGCGGCAGCCGCAGCCGGCCATGACACGGGGGGTCGGCCGCCGGCTCACGCGTTCGCGGCGCGCATCACCTCCTGCCAGGCGTCCAGCACCGGTTCGAGCTTGTCCGCCGCCTCCGATTCCAGGCTGAACACGATCCGCGACACGCCCAGCTCCTGATAGCGCTTCATCAGCTCGACCTCGCGCTTCGGACCCCAGACCGTGATCTCGATCTCGTCGGGGTTGCGCCCCGCCTCCTTCGCCATCTTGCGGAACTCGGGGATCAGTTCGGCGATCTCCTCGTAGGTGCCGCGCTTGGCCTGGGGGATCCACCCGTCTCCGTAACGGATCGCCCGTCGTGCGGAATAGGGGAACGCCCCACCAACGATCACCGGCGGATGCGGCTTCTGGACCGGCTTCGGCCAGGTCATCATCGGGCCGAACTTCACGAAATCGCCCTGATACTCGGGCTTCGACTTCGTCCAGATCACCTTCATCGCCTCGATGCGCTCGCGTGCGACCTTGTGCCGGTCCGCGAAGGCCACGCCGTGATCCTCGAGCTCGTCCTGGTTCCAGCCGTTCCCCACGCCGAACAGGAACCGCCCGCCGGAGACCTGGTCGATCGAGGCCACCAGCTTCGCCGTCTGGATGGGATCGCGCTGCGCCACGAGGCACACGCCGGTCCCGACCTTCAGCGTCTTGGTCGCGACCGCCGCGGCGGCGAGCGTCACGAACGGGTCCATCGTGTCGTAGTATTTCTTGGGCAGATCCCCGCCGCCCGGGAACGGCGACTTCCGCGTGAGCGGGATATGCGAGTGTTCGGGTGCCCAGAGCGACTCGAACCCCCGATCCTCGAGCGTACGGCCGAGTTCGACCGCACCGATGGAATAGTCGGTGAAGAACATGGACGCGCCGAATGCCAGCATGAGCCCCTCCCGTGGCGGATTGGCGCCCATCATGGCGGCGGGCCGGACGCCACGCCAGGGGCGCGTGCTGTCTCGGGAATGCCGCAACGATGTGGTTGCGGCTATACTGTCGCGTGACTCGCAACCATTTCGAGTCACGCGGCTGGAAGCGACCGGTTCGCGCAGCCTCTTCTTGCCGGTCGGCGTGGATGCAACACGCATCGCGTCATGCGCATCGGCCCGCGGTGCAGCCGCATTCGGCGGTTGAAGCTGCCGCGCGAAACATGCTTTGGTCGCCTGCAACCGATCACGATCAGGTGAAAACGCCGTGGATTTTGAGGCCGACGAGCAAGCTGCCGCTCCCGAGACCCATCGCCAGGCCGCCGCGCCGAGAGAGGAAGAAGTCGCCTCCCTCCGCGCCGCGATCCTCGAAAAGCTCAATTACCACGTGGGCAAACGGCGTTCGGTCGCGACGGATGCGGACTGGCTGCTGGCGACCTGCCTCGCCGTGCGCGACCGCGTCGTGGATCGCTGGCTGGCCGGCATCGACACGGCGTACCAGCAAGGTGAAAAGCGCGTCTATTACTTGTCGCTCGAGTTCCTGATCGGCCGGCTCCTCTTCGACAACCTCAACAATCTCGGCATGACCGCGACGATCCGCGCGGCGCTCGCGGGGATGGACATCGATCTCGACCGGCTGCGCGCGCTCGAACCCGACGCGGCGCTGGGCAATGGCGGCCTCGGCCGCCTCGCCGCCTGCTTCATGGAGAGCATGGCCACGCTGGGCATCCCCGCCCACGGCTACGGCATCCGCTACGACCACGGCCTGTTCAAGCAGGTCATGAAGAACGGCTGGCAGCAGGAATACCCCGAGGATTGGCTGACCCACGGCAATCCCTGGGAGTTCGAGCGGCCGGAGGTCTGCTACGAGGTCGGCTTCGGCGGCTCGATCGAGGCCGTGCCGATCTCCGAAGCCGCCATGCGCCATGTCTGGCACCCGGCCGAGAAGGTGGAGGCGGTCGCCTTCGACACGCCCGTGGTCGGCTGGCACGGACGGCGCGTGAACACGCTGCGCCTGTGGTCCGCGCGCCCCGTCGATCCGCTGCGGCTCGACGCGTTCAACCATGGCGACCATGCCGGCGCGCTGGCCGAACAGGTGCGCGCGGAATCGATCTCCAAGGTCCTCTACCCGTCCGACGCCACGCCCGCCGGGCAGGAGCTGCGGCTGCGGCAGGAGTATTTCTTCGTCTCCGCCTCGCTGCAGGATCTGGTCCGGCGCCACATCAAGGCGTTCGGCCATATCGGCACCTTCGCCGACAAGACCGCGATCCAGCTCAACGACACGCATCCCGCGATCGGCGTCGCCGAACTGATGCGCATCCTGCTCGACGTCTACCAGCTGCCCTGGGAAGACGCCTGGCGCACCACGCAGCGCACGTTCAGCTACACCAACCACACCCTGCTGCCCGAGGCGCTGGAGAGCTGGCCGCTGCCGCTGCTGGAACGGCTGCTGCCGCGCCACATGCAGATCATCTACCTGATCAATGCGCTGCATCTCGGCCAGGTCCGCCGGGAGCACCCCGAAGATGGACGCCTCCTCTCCTCCGTCTCGCTGATCGACGAGCACCAGGGCCGCCGCGTGCGCATGAGCCACCTGGCCTTCCTCGGCTCGCACCGGGTGAACGGCGTCTCCGCGCTGCACACCGACCTGATGCAGGAGACGGTGTTCCGCGACCTGCACGCCCTGTTCCCCGACCGCATCGTCAACGTCACCAACGGCATCGCCTTCCGCCGCTGGCTGCACGAGGCGAACCCGAAGCTCACGCGCCTGCTCGTGGACGCGGTCGGGCCCGAGGTGCTGGACCGGGAGGAAGCCCTCGCGCGGCTCCGCCCGCTCGCGACCGACAGCGTGTTCCAGCAGCGCTTCGCCGCGGTGCGCTACCTGAACAAGCTCGCCCTGGCCGACGTGATCCGCAAGGAACTCGAGATCCGCGTTGATCCGGCGGCGCTGTTCGACGTGCACATCAAGCGCTTCCACGAATACAAGCGCCAGCTGCTGAACATCCTCGAGACGATCGCGCTCTACAACGCGATCCGCGCGCGGCCCATGAGCGACTGGACGCCACGCGTGAAGATCTTCGCCGGCAAGGCCGCGGCGAGCTACCAGACCGCGAAGCTGATCATCAAGCTCGCGCACGACGTGGCCCGCGTGGTGAACAGCGACCCCACGGTGCGCAACGCGCTGAAGGTCGTGTTCCTGCCGAACTACTCCGTCAGCCTGGCCGAGGTGATCATCCCGGCCGCCGACCTGTCCGAACAGATCTCCACCGCGGGGATGGAGGCGTCCGGCACGGGCAACATGAAGTTTGCGCTGAACGGCGCGCTGACGATCGGCACGCTGGATGGCGCCAACGTCGAGATCCGCGAACACGTGGGTCCCGAGAACATCGCGATCTTCGGCCTGACCGCCGAGGAAGTGGCGGCGCGCCGCACCCGCGGCATCGACGCGGGCGACGTGATCGCGGCCTCCCCGGCGCTGACGGAGGTGCTGGACGCGGTGCAGTCCGGCGTGTTCTCCCCCGACGACCGCGACCGCTACCGCGGCCTCGTGGACGCGCTGCGCTACCACGACTACTTCATGGTCTGCGCCGATTTCGACGCCTACTACGCGGCCCAGCGCGAGATCGCCGCGCTGTGGAACCGCCCCGAGGCATGGTGGAAATCGGCGATCATGAACACCGCCGGCATGGGCTGGTTCAGCTCCGACCGCTCGATCCGCGAATACGCGAGCGAGATCTGGGACGTGCCCACCCACGCGGGGTGACGGACGCGGGCGCCGCGCCGGCGTCCCTTCCTCGTGTCCGCCCCTCCCCGTGTCATGGCCGGCCTTGTGCCGGCCATCCACGACTTCGTGCCGCTCGGAAAGTCGTGGATGGCCGCCCTGCGGCGGCCATGACACAGGGCCGCCCCGCAGCGCCCCGCCCCGCCCCCACACGCGCATGAACCATTGGTTCATCCCCCGCATCGTATCGTATGATCTCGACCCGAGGCGGATAACCACCTCCCAGATCATCACGAGGACGGGACAGAATGACCGCGTGGCGCGCTGCCGAGGCCGAGATCGACGCCTTGCGCGCCGCCCGCCATCCCGACCCCTTCGCCCTCCTCGGCCCGCACGAAACACCCGAGGGCCTCGTGATCCGCGCCTTCGTCCCCGGCGCGGCCGCCCTCACCCTCTGCGCCCTCGACGGGACACCGCGGGCGGAATTCCCGCAGCGCCACCCGGACGGCGTCTTCGAGCTCCTGCTCCCCGACACCAGCGCCCGCTTCCCCTACCTCCTGGAAGCCACCAACGGCGCCGAAACCTGGCGCCTCCGCGACCCCTACGCCTTCCCCCCCGTGCTCGGCCCGCTCGACGACCACCTGCTGGTCGAAGGCACGCATCGCCGGCTCTATGAACGCCTCGGCGCCCATCCGATGCGGCATGAGGGCGTCGATGGCGTGCATTTCGCCGTCTGGGCCCCGAACGCCGACCGCGTCTCCGTGGTCGGCGACTTCAACGCCTGGGACGGGCGCCGCCACCCGATGCGCAAGCGGGTGGATAGCGGGCTGTGGGAGATCTTCCTCCCCGACCTCGGCCCCGGCGCGGTCTACAAATACGAGATCCTGGCGCGCGACGGCCGCCTGCTGCCGCTCAAGGCCGATCCGTTCGGCTTCGCCGCCGAACTCCGCCCCTCCACCGCCTCGGTCGTCGCGCGCACCGATGCGCTGCCGTTCACCGACACCGAATACCGCGCGCGACGCGACGCGACCGACCCACGCCGCGCCCCCATGGCGATCTACGAGGTGCATCTCGGCTCCTGGCGCCGCGCGCCCTCCGGCCGCTTCCTCACCTATGACGAGCTCGCCGACACGCTGATCCCCTACGCCGCCGACCTCGGCTTCACCCATCTCGAGCTGCTGCCGATCACCGAACACCCGCTCGACGCCTCCTGGGGCTACCAGCCGATCGGCCTGTTCGCGCCGACCGCGCGGCACGGCGATCCGGCCGGCTTCGCCCGCTTCGTCGACCGCGCGCACGCCGCCGGCCTCGGCATCATCCTCGACTGGGTGCCCGCGCATTTCCCAACCGACGTCCATGGCCTCGCGCAGTTCGACGGCAGCCCGCTCTACGAGCATCCCGATCCGCGCCGCGGCTTCCATCCCGACTGGAACACGGCGATCTTCGACTACGGCCGGCGGGAGGTCGCGAACTACCTGATCGCCTCCGCCGCCTACTGGCTCGACCGGTTCCACGTCGATGCGCTGCGCGTCGATGCCGTCGCCTCCATGCTCTATCTCGACTACTCCCGCCGCGCCGGCGAGTGGCTGCCCAATCCCGACGGCAGCAACGACAACCGCGACGCGGTCGCCTTCCTGCAGCGCTGCAACGCGCTGCTGTTCGCCGATCATCCCGGCATCACCACCATCGCCGAGGAATCCACCTCCTGGTCCGGCGTCTCCGCCCCGGTCGACGCGGGCGGGCTGGGATTTGGTTTCAAATGGAACATGGGATGGATGCACGACACGCTCGCCTACATGGCGCACGACCCCGTGCATCGAAGCTGGCACCATGACCGGCTCACCTTCGGCCTGCTCTACGCCTGGTCGGAAAACTTCGTCCTGCCGCTCTCGCACGACGAGGTCGTGCACGGCAAAGGCTCGATCCTCGGCCGCATGCCCGGCGACGACTGGCAGCGCTTCGCCAACCTGCGCGCCTATTATGGTTTCATGTGGGCCTGTCCGGGCAAGAAGCTGCTCTTCATGGGCCAGGAGTTCGCGCAGCCCGCCGAGTGGAACGCGGAGGCGAGCCTCGACTGGTGGCTGCTCGACCACGCTCCGCATCGCGGCGTGCAGGCGCTGCTGCGCGACCTGAACGCGCTGCATCGCACCCTGCCCGCGCTGCACGCGCGCGACTGCGAGCCCGAGGGCTTCCGCTGGATCGCACCCGACGACCGCGAGAACTCCGTCCTGTCCTGGCTGCGCTTCGCCCCCGGCGCGCCGCCCGTCGCGATCGTCGCGAACTTCACCCCCGTCCCGCGCGCGGGCTACCGCATCGGCCTGCCCTTCCCCGGGCGCTGGCGCGAAGTGTTGAACACCGATGCCCCTGGCTATGGCGGCAGCGGCCTGGGCAATCTCGGGGCGATCGAGGCCGAACCGGTGCCGATGCACGGGCTCCCGGCCTCGGCCGCCCTCCTGGCCCCACCTCTGGCCACCGTGTATTTTGTCCACGAGCCGACGGCTCGCGACGAGGAGACGTTGCCCGCATGATGACCCGCCCCTCGCCCAATGCGCCGGTCGTGCGCGACACGATGGCCTACGTGCTGGCCGGGGGGCGCGGCTCGCGGCTGCTCGAACTCACCGACACCCGCGCGAAGCCGGCCGTCTATTTCGGCGGCAAGAGCCGCATCATCGATTTCGCCTTGTCCAACGCGTTGAATTCCGGGATCCGCCGCATCGGCGTCGCGACGCAGTACAAGGCGCACAGCCTGATCCGCCACCTGCAGCGCGGCTGGAACTTCTTCCGGCCGGAACGCAACGAGGGGTTCGACATCCTCCCCGCCTCCCAGCGTGCCGGCGACGACTGGTACGCCGGCACCGCGGATGCGCTGTTCCAGAACATCGACATCATCGAGGGCTACGACCCCGCCTACATCGTCGTGCTCGCGGGCGACCACGTCTACAAGATGGACTATGCCGGGATGGTCACCCAGCACATCGAGCAGAACGCCGACGTGACGGTGGGCTGCATCGAGGTGCCGCGCATGCAGGCGACCGGGTTCGGCGTCATGGCGGTGGACACGACCGACCGCATCTTCGATTTCGTCGAGAAGCCGGCCGATCCGCCCGGCATGCCCGACAAGCCCGACATGGCGCTCGCCAGCATGGGCATCTACGTGTTCGCGACGCGCTTCCTGATCGACCAGTTGAAGCGCGACGCCGCCGATCCGCACTCCCAGCGGGATTTCGGCAAGGACATCATTCCCTACCTGGTCAGGCACGGCAAAGCCGTCGCCCATCGCTTCGCCAATTCCTGCGTCCGCTCCGGCTACGAGAAGGAGGCGTACTGGCGCGACGTCGGCACGCTCGACGCGTACTGGGAGGCGAATATCGACCTCACCGCCGTCGTTCCCGCGCTCGACCTGTTCGACCGCGAGTGGCCGATCTGGACCTATGCCGAGATCACCCCGCCCGCCAAGTTCGTGCATGACGAGGTCGGCCGGCGCGGCGAGGCGATCTCCTCCCTGGTGTCCGGCGGCTGCATCATCTCCGGCGCCTTCCTGCGCCAGGCGCTGCTGTTCACCGGCGTGCACGTCCATTCCTACGCCCGCGTCGAGAACGCGGTGATCCTGCCGGAGGCCGATATCGGCCCGCCTGCGCAACGTGATCGTCGAGAAGGGCGTGCGGATCCCGCCCGGCCTGGTGGTCGGCGAGGACCCCGAGGAGGACGGCCGCCGCTTCCGCCGCACCGAGAACGGCGTGTGCCTGGTCACCCAGCCCATGCTCGACCGGCTCGAGGCCTGACCCCGGCCCGATGTCCGACCTGCACGTCCTCTCGGTCGTCCCCGAGATCTATCCGCTCGTGAAGACCGGCGGGCTCGCCGACGTGGCCGGCGCCCTGCCGCTCGCCCTCGCGCCCGAGGGTATCCGCACCACCAGCCTCGTCCCCGCCTATCCCGCCGTTCGCGCGGCACTCGGCCAGCCGCAGGCGGAACACGTCCAGCCCGACCTGTTCGGCGGACCGGTCCGGCTGCTGCGCGGCACCGTCGCTGGCCTCGACATCCTGGCGATCGACGCCCCGCATCTCTACGACCGGTTCGGCAACCCGTATGTCGGGCCGGACGGGCGCGACTGGGGCGACAACGCGCTGCGCTTCGCGGCGCTGGCGCGGATCGGCGCCGATGTCGCGACCGGATCGGTGCCCGGCCTGCGCCCCGACATCCTGCACGCGCATGACTGGCAGGCCGGCCTCGCGCCCGCCTACCTGACCTATCGCGGCGGTCCGCGCCCCGGCACCGTGATGACGGTGCACAATCTCGCCTTCCAGGGACAATTCCCCGCCGGCCTGCTGGGCACGCTGGGACTGCCCGCCGAGGCCTACAACATCGGCGGCGTCGAGTACTACCAGAGCATCGGCTACCTGAAGGCCGGCCTCGCGCTCGCCGACCGGATCACCACCGTCTCGCCCAGCTACGCCGCCGAGATCACCACGCCCGAAGGGGGCATGGGGATGGACGGGCTGCTCCGCGTCCGCGCCCATGCGCTGTTCGGCATCCTCAACGGCATCGACGAGACGGTCTGGGACCCGGCGACGGATCCGCATCTCGTGGCGCCGTTCTCGCGCGACCGCCTCGAGGCCCGCACGGCCAACAAGGCCGCGCTGCAGGCCCGGCTCGGGCTCGCGCCGGACCGCAGGGCGCTGCTGCTGGGCGTGGTCAGCCGGCTCACCTGGCAGAAAGGGCTCGACCTCCTGCTCGATGCGCTGCCGCATCTGCTGGGCTTCGACCTCCAGCTCGCCCTGCTGGGCTCCGGCGACCGCGCGCTGGAGGCGGGCTTCGCCGCCGCCGCCGCGGCGCATCCCGGCCGCATCGGCGTCGTCCTCGGGTATGACGAGAGCCTCGCCCACCAGATCCAGGCCGGCGCCGACGCGCTGCTCGTCCCCTCGCGCTTCGAACCCTGCGGGCTGACCCAGCTCTGCGCCCTGCGCTACGGCGCGTTGCCGGTGGTCGCGCGGGTCGGCGGGCTGGCCGACACGGTGATCGACGCGAACGAGGCCGCGCTCGCCGCCGGCACCGGCACCGGCGTGCAGTTCGCACCCCCCTCGCGGGAGATGCTGGAGGCGGCGATCCTGCGCCTCGCCGCGCTCTGGGCGGACCAACCCACCTGGCAGAGGCTGCAGAGATCCGCGATGGACTCCGACGTGTCCTGGCGCCGTCCGGCCGCCCGCTACGCCACGCTCTACCGCGCGCTGCGCGACGAGCGCCGCACGTGATCCGCCGGATCGGCCCCGGCCGCCCCTGGCCGCTGGGCGTCACGCCGGATGCCGATGGCGCCAACGCCGCCGTGCACGCCGCCGATGCCGACGCCGTCGCGCTGTGCCTGTTCGACGCCGAGGATCGGGAGACCGCGCGCCTGCCGCTGCCGCACCGCACCGGCGACGTGTTCCATGGCTACGTGCCGGGTCTGCGGCCCGGCCAGCGCTACGGGCTGCGCGCCTGGGGGCCGTTCGATCCCGCGTCCGGGAAGCGCTGCAACCCGGCCAAGCTGCTGGTCGATCCCTACGCCACGCGGCTCGACCGCCCGTTCACGCTCGACCCCGTCCTGGTCGACCACGACGCCCCCAACTCCACCGACACCGCGCCCCTGGTGCCGAAGGCCATCGTCGAGGCGCCGCCGAACACCCCCGTGTCATGGCCGGCGCAGGCCGGCCATCCACGACTACCCCACCCGCGTCGCCCGTTCGACTGGGACCGCCAGGTCATCTACGAACTCCATGTCCGCGGCTTCACCCGCCTCCACCCCGACATCCCCGAGGCGATCCGCGGCACCTACGCCGCCCTCGCCCATCCCGCGGTCATCGCGCATCTCCGGCACCTCGGTGTCACCACCGTCGAGCTGATGCCCTCGGCCGCCTGGATCGACGACCGCCACCTGCCGCAGATCGGCCTGCACAATTACTGGGGCTACAACCCGGTCGCCTTTCTCGCGCCCGACCCGCGGCTCGCCCCCGGCGGCTGGGACGAAGTCCGCACCGCGGTGACCGCACTGCAAGATGCCGGCTTCCACGTCCTGCTCGACGTCGTGCTCAACCACAGCGGCGAGGGCGACGAACTCGGCCCCACCCTCTCGCTGCGCGGGCTCGACAACACCGGCGCCTACCGCCTGCGCCGCGACGATCCGGCGCTGTATGTGAACGATGCCGGCACCGGCAACATCCTCGCGCTCGATCGCCCGCCCATGGTCGCGCTCGCCATGGCGGCGCTGCGCATCTGGGCGGAACGCGGCGGCTTCGACGGATTCCGCCTCGACCTCGCGACCACGCTGGGCCGGCGCGAGGATGGGTTCGACCCGGCCGCGCCCCTGCTCGCCGCCATGCAGCAGGATCCGGTGCTCGCGGAGCGCGTGGTGATCGCCGAACCCTGGGATATCGGCTTCGGCGGCTACCAACTCGGGTCCTTTCCCGCCGGCTGGGGCGAGTGGAACGACCGGTTCCGTGACACCATGCGTCGCTTCTGGCGCGGGGATGCGCACATGCTGGGCGAGGTCGCGACCCGGCTTGCCGGATCGGCCGACATCTTCGCCGGCCGGCGGCGCCCGCTCACCCGCAGCATCAACTTCGTCACCGCGCATGACGGGTTCACGCTCGCCGACCTCGTCTCGCATGAAACCAAGCACAACGAGGCGAACCGCGAGGACAATCACGACGGCAACGGTGACAACCTCTCCTGGAACAACGGGGCCGAGGGCGCAACCGACGACCCCGCGATCCGGGAGGCGCGGCGCCGCGACATCCGCTCCCTGCTCGTGCTGCTGCTCGCCGCGCGCGGCACGCCGATGCTGCCAATGGGCGACGAGGGCGGCCGCACGCAGCGGGGCAACAACAACCCCTATACGCAGGACAACGAACTCTCCTGGCTGGACTGGGGCGCGCTCGATCCCGGTCTCGTCGACTTCGCCGCGCGGCTGATCCGCCTCCGCCTCGAGACGCCCGCGTTGCGCGGCGACCAGAGGCTGACCGGCGCGGCCCTAGACGAGACCGGACTGCCGGACGTGACCTGGCGCATGCCGGACGGGCGGGTGCCCACGGTCGAGGAATGGAACGACGACCACCTCAGCCTCGTGGTGACCTTCTACGCGACCGGGTCGCGCATCGCGCTGGTGCTGAATGCCAGTCGCGAACCGCTGCAGGCGACGCTCGCCGACCCGCGCCCCGGCTGGCGCTGGCAGTGCGTCGCCGACAGCGCCGATCCCGATCGCACGGGCCTCGTCGGCGCCGACTTCCCGGTCGCGTCCCGCTCCATCGTCGTGCTGCGCGAGGACCGCGCGGACGGCGCCGGCACATCCGGACGGATGGCGGGAGCGGAGGAGGAAGGGAGCGCTCCGGCCCCCGCCCCTGCCCTGCTGACCTCCGTCCCGGCCGACGCGGTCGACCGGCTCGCCGCCGCCGCCGGGATCGCGCCGGTCTGGTGGGACGTGACCGGCACCGAGACCCGCGTCTCCGCCGACACGAAGCGGGCGCTGCTCGCCGCGATGCGCCTGCCGACGGCGACGGCCTCCGATTGCGCCGACAGCCTCGCCCGCATTGCCGCCCGCGCCGCGCGGCCGCTGCCGCACGCGCTGGTGGCGTGGACCGGCGCCCCGCTGCGCATCCGCTTCGGCATCGGCGGCGGGGCCTGGCTGATGCTGGCGCTGGAGGACGGCACCCAGACCGCGTTCCGGCGGCCGGCGGACGGAGCGCCCGCGATCACCCTGCCCGCGCTGCCGGAAGGCCGGCACCGCCTGTGGCTGGACGGCGCGCCGGACGCGGTCTGTCACCTGACGGTGGCGCCGCGGACCTGCTTCCTGCCTCCGCGGCTCGCGGGCGGCCGGCGCGCGGCCGGTGTCGCGGCGCATCTCTACACGCTCCGGCGGGCAGGCGATCAGGGAATCGGCGACTTCACCTCGCTCGCCGAGATGGGCCGCGCCGCCTCGCGCTGGGGTGCGGCGACCGTCGGGATCAACCCGCTGCATGCGCTCTTCCCGGTCGATCGCACGCGGTGCAGCCCCTATCACCCGTCCGACCGGCGCTTCCTCGATCCGATCTACCTCGACGTCGCGGCGCTCGCGCCCGGCGCGGCATTCGCCGCCCTTCGCGCCCCGGACGGGGTCGACTACCTGTCCGTCT
>ERZ778027.4211-NODE-4211-length-12692-cov-6.361636_pt1 | contig 12692 bp, 9 predicted proteins | sample MGYA00375757_ERZ778027 | MGnify/ENA primary metagenome ERZ778027 (study PRJEB29350, sample SAMN05389817) | bioreactor metagenome | isolation source: Ammonium sulfate bioreactor | place: South Africa: University of Cape Town | collected 2014-02-18 ... | reverse complement strand
GGCCGTAGTCGCCGTCATAGACGAAGCGCCAGATCAGGCCCGCCGCGACGTCGGCTAGCACATAGGGCATGAAGAAGATCAGGCGGAAGACGACCGCGCCGGGAATGCGGTTGGAGACCATGGTCGCGAGCCACAGCGCCAGCGGCAGCTGGATCAGGATCGAGACGAGGATGATCAGGAAATTGTTGCCGAGCGCCGTCTTGAAGGCGGAGGTCTTCCAGAGCGTCTCGAAATTCTTCAGGCCCACGAACTTGTCGGGCAGGCCGTAGCCGTTCCAGTCATAGAGCGAATACCACGCGGCTTCGCCCATCGGCAGGATGACGAACAGCGTGAACAGGAGCAGCGCCGGCGGCAGGAACAGCACCAGCACCGGCAAGGTGCCCTGCATATGCATGCGACGCGAGCGGAGCGGCGGGGCGAGGGTGGCAGCTTGGCTCATCGATCTGCGCCTCCGTTGGAGGAAAGGGGAGCGCCGCCGCGACGGACGGCGCTCCGCAAGCGCGGGGAAGGCGCGCTCAGTGATCGAGCTCCCAGGCCTCCTGGATCTGCTGCGCAGCGTCCTCGGGCGACATCTGGCCGGAGACGATCTCCACCGACACGTCGTTCACGACGCGGCCGACGGCCGGGCCGAGATCCTGGTCGAGGAAGTTCTGGTGCCAGGTCGAGCCGGCGAGCTGCTCGGCCGCGGCCTTGACCAGCGGCTGGCCGATGGCCGAACCGGCGCCCACGGCGGCGGGGATGATGAGGTTCTTGCCCGCCATCATCGTCTGGTTTTCCTTGTTGGTCAGGAAAGCCGCGAAGTCGAGCGCCTCGGGCGGCGCGTTCTTGGTCAGCACCCAGCCATTGATGCCGCCCATCGTGTCGGTGAGCTTGCCGGCGCCGCCGCTGGTGGCCGGGAAGGGGAACGAGCCGATATTGGCTTCGTCGAGGCCCTTGCCGTCGGCGGCGACATTGTGCTGCTGCACCGGCGTCGTGTCGAAGCCGAGCAGCATCGCCACCTTGCCGTCGGCGAAGAGGCCGACCGGCTCCGGCCATTTCGAGCCGAGATAGCCCTGCTGGAAGGGCTCGAGCTTGCCGAGCGCCGCGAGGTCCTGGCCCGCCTTGATGAAGGCCTCGGACTTGAAGCCGTCGCCCTCGCTGGCCTTGGCCGCGTCGAACGCCGCCTTGCCGCCCTCGCGCATCGCGAGATAGCCCCAGTAGAAATGGATCGGCCACTTGTCGCCGCCGCCGCCGGCGATCGGCGTGATGCCGGCGTCCTTGAGCTTCTTCACCGCGGCGAGGAAATCGTCCCAGGTCTTGATCTGGTCGGCCTCGACGCCGGCCTTCTTGAACAGCTCCTTGTTGTAATAGAAGCTGACGAGACCGGTCTGGTAGGGCACCGCCCACACCTTGCCGTCGATCGAGAGGCCGTCGACCAGAGCCGGGCTGTAGACCGCCTTCAGCTTGCCGCCATCGGCGTCCATCGCCTCGGTGACGTCCTTGATGGCGCCGGTCTGCGACTGCGCGGCCAGCACGCCGCCGCCCCAGGTGTAGAAGAGATGCGGCGGGTCATTGGACTGCAGAAGCGTCGGCAGCTTGGCCTTGAAGGCCTCGTTCTCGAGGAACTGCATCTCGATCTTGGTGCCGGGATGCGCCGCCTCGTAGTTCTTGACGATCTCTTCCCAGGCGGCGGCGATGCCGGGATCGGTGTTGAGATGCATCCACTTGACAGTGACATCGGCGAAGGCAGAGCTGGCCGACAGCGCCAGCGCGACCGACGCGCCAAGCAGCGTACGAAGCTTCATGACGTTCCTCCCAAAACGAACCGGGCTCCTCTCCCGGGCAATCACTTAAATAAATGATGCGGATTAAATCTGTCCCCTTATCGGACAGCCTGTCAAGAGGAGTGGCGGAATGCTGCTCTGCAACATGGCAGAGTGCCGTTGACAGAGCCAAGAGGGGATGGGAATAACTGCTCAACCCGGATTAAATGCTCCCACCCAGATGAAAACCGCCGACCCCGAGCTGATGCGCGCGATCAATCGCTTCCATGTCATGGATGCGATCCGTCGCTTCGGCCCCATTGCGCGCGTCGAGATCTCGGACCGGACCGAGCTCTCCGCGACGACGGTGTCGGCGATCACCGGCGCGCTGCTCGACGACGGGCTCATCATCACGCATCAGCTCGGCGGCATCCGCGACGCGGCGCGCGGCCGGCCGCGCGTGCTGCTCGATCTCAACCCGGACGCGGCGCATGTCGTCGGCGCGCGGCTGGCGCCCGATCACATCACCATCGCCACGACGAATTTCCGGGCCGATATCCGCTCCAGCATCACGCTGCCGGTGCGCGTCGGGCGGCATGGCGTCTCGGTCGTCGCCGATCTCGTCGAGGACGGCATCCGCCGCTCCGTCGCCGATGCCGGGCTCGAGCTCAGCCAGATCTCCGGCGTCTGTATCGGGCTGCCCGGCGTCGTCGAGCGCGGGGCGGGCATCTGCCGCGCCAGCCCGCTGTTCGGCGAGCGCGACATCCCGCTCGCGGCCGAGCTGACGCGCCGCCTGGACGGCGTCGCCGCGACGCTCGACAGCGACGTCAATCTCGTGACGCTCGCCGAGCACTGGTTCGGCCAGGCGCGCGGCCTCGACGACTTTCTCGTCGTCTCGGTCGAGATGGGGCTCGGCCTCGGCATCATGCACAAGGGCGAGCTCTTCCGCGGCGCCAACGGGCTCGGGCCCGATCTCGGCGATCTGCTGGTCAAGCCGCCGAACGGCGCCGGGCTCGTGCGCCTCGCCGAGGTGGCGTCGGAGGAGAGCATGCTGGCCGATGCGCGGCGCGCGCTCGCCGCGAGCGAGCATGAGCAGGCCTTCCGCCTCGGCCGCGGCATGGAGAAGCTTCTGGAGCGCGCCGAGGCCGGCGATGCGGCGATCGTCGCGCTGCTGCGCGCGGCGGGCGAGGCGCTCGGTTTCGCGATCGCCAATCTCATCGTGCTGTTCGCCCCGCCCAAGGTGATCCTGGCCGGCGCGGCGCTCGCCGCCGGCGAGGCGCTGGTGCGGCCGCTGCGCGACACGGTTTCGGCGCTGCTGCCGCCGAGCCTCGCCGATGTCGCCGACATCGTGGTGCATGAATGGGGTGACGAGGACTGGGCGCGGGGCGCCGCGGCGATGACGCTGCGCGACCTCTATGGCGCGCCCTGGGGAACCACGGGGCCGGCCCCGCATCTCTAGGGTACCGGCTCTTATCGCAATCGTGAGGAGGATCGAATGGTGGATCGGGTCGGGATCGGTTTCATCGGCTGCGGCAATATCAGCGCCGCCTATCTCAAGGCGGCGCGGGGCTTTCCCATGCTCGACGTGCGCGGCGTCGCCGACCTCAACAAGGCCGCCGCCGAGGCGCGCGCGGCCGAGTTCGGCCTGAAGGCGATGAGCGTCGAGGAGCTGCTCGCCGATCCGAGCGTCGAGATCGTCGTCAACCTCACCATCCCGAAGGCGCATGTCGAAGTGGGCGTCCGCGCCGTCGCCGCCGGCAAGCATGTCCATTCGGAAAAGCCGCTCGGCATCGCGACGGCCGAGGCGAAGCAGCTGGTCGAGGCCGCCAAGGCGAAGGGCGTGCGGCTCGGCGCGGCGCCGGACACCTTCTTCGGCGGCGCACAGCAGACCTCGCGCAAGCTGGTCGACGAGGGCGCGATCGGCACGCCGCTCGGCGGCACCGCCTTCTTCATGTGCCCCGGCCATGAGCGCTGGCATCCCAATCCCGCCTTCTACTATCTCGATGGCGGCGGGCCGATGCTCGACATGGGTCCCTATTACGTGACGAGCCTCGTCAACCTGCTCGGCCCGGTCGAGAGCGTCGCCGGCGTCGCCACCAAGCTGCGCGACGAGCGGCTCGTGACGTCGGAGCCGCTGAAGGGCACCAAGATCCCGGTCGAGGTCGCGACCCATGTCGCGGGCACGATGAAATTCGTCTCCGGCGCCGTCGTCTCGATCGCCATGAGCTTCGACGTGCCGCGCCACAAGCACAGCCCGATCGAGCTCTATGGCTCGGACGCCTCGCTGCTGGTGCCCGATCCCAACCATTTCGGCGGCGAGATCATGCTCGCCACCGCGTCGGAGGACTGGAAACCCGTTCCGACCGAGCATGCCTATGCCGACGGCAATTACCGCGTCATCGGCGTCGCGGACATGGCGGATGCCATCCGCAACCGCCGGCCGCACCGCGCCAGCGGCGAGCTCGCCTATCATGTGCTCGAGGTGATGGAAGCATTCCAGCGCTCGTCCGACAGCGGCCGCCACGTCACCATCGAATCGCGGCCCGAGCGTCCGGCGCCGCTGCCGGTCGGCCCCGGCATCTTCAGCTGACCGACGTCAAGGACCAGGAGGATATCATCATGCGCGAGGCTTTGATCGTCTGGGGCGGCTGGAGCGGCCACGAGCCCGAGCAGGGCGCGAAGGTCATCCAGGGCATGCTCGAGGAGGAGGGCTTCAAGGTCTATGTCGAGAACACGACCGAAGCCTTCGCCGATCCGTCCATCGCTGACCTGTCGCTGATCGTGCCGATCTTCACCATGTCGAAGATCGAGAAGGAGGAGCTGCAGAACCTCACCAATGCCGTCAAGGGCGGTGTCGGTCTCGGCGGCTATCACGGCGGCATGGGCGACGCGTTCCGCGACGCGACCGAATACCAGTTCATGGTCGGCGGCCAGTGGGTCGCGCATCCGGGCAACATCATCGACTACCATGTCGACGTCATCAAGCCGGACGACCCGATCATGGAAGGCATCCCGGCGCGGTTCCCCTACCGCTCGGAGCAGTACTACATGCATGTCGACCCCTCGAACGAGGTGCTGGCCACGACGACCTTCACCGGCGAGCACGCCTCCTGGATCGACGGCACGGTGATGCCGGTGGTCTGGAAGCGGAAATATGGCGAAGGGCGGGTGTTCTATTCCTCGCTCGGCCATGTCGCGAGCGAGTTCGAGGTGCCGGAAATGCGCACGATCGTGCGGCGCGGCCTGCTCTGGGCGGCGCGCTGAGCGCAATCCGCCGATGAACGAAAAGGGCCGGGCGCCTCGCGGCGTCCGGCCCTTTCCTTTGCCCGGAAGGGGGCCTTACTCGGCGGCTTCCTTCAACGACGGATCGAAGCCGAAATTGAACGGCGCCGGCTCGCCGCGCTCGGCGCGCATGGCGGCGCGGAGCGTTTCGGTCGCCGCGACATCGACGTGGTTTTCCGCCGTCAGCACGACGCCATAGCCGTCCTTCGCCTGCTCGCGCGAGACGAGATCGTAGCGGACGTCGCGGGCGACCTGCTCGGCCGGCCGCTCGAATGGATCGCCCCAGCCGCCGGCGCCCGCCGTGCGGAAGAGGATCTTGTCGCCGGCCTCGACCGCGAGATTGTCGATCTTGGAGGGGATGCGCTGCGGCTCGCCGCCGGCCGCCTTCACCATCCATTTCGACGAGGTGCCGCCGAACTGGCCGCCATTGATGCCCCAGGGCGGCACGACCTCGCGGTCGTCATGGATCGACACCTTGCCCGGCTCGAGCACGCGGTAGATCTTCTCGATGCCGGCGCCGCCGCGATGCAGGCCCGGACCGCCGGAATCGCGGATCGGGCGATAGCCCTCGACGAGGACGGGGTAGTAGTTCTCGATATATTCGATCGGCGTCGCCGAGAAGAGCGGCCACCAGGCATGGCCGTCGAGGCCGTCGCCGCGCGGCCGGCCGGGCACGCCGCCGAAGAGAAGCTCCATCAGCTGGAAATACTTCCCCTCCTTGTCATGGCCGGTGAAGATGAAATGCGGGCTGGTGCCATAGCCGGCCGCCATCGAGAGATGCGGCGCGCGCTGGCCGAGCGCGCCGGCCTGGCAATCGAAGAAGCGCGTATGCGTGTTGAGGCGGTTCGAGAGCGCCGCGGGGAAACGCGGATTGAGCAGCGAGCCCTCGGGCAGCACGATCTCGAACAGGTCGTAGAACCCTTCGTTGAACAGCACCGAGGGGTCGAAGGCCATGATCATGTACACGCCGAAGAAGAGCTTGCAGAGCCCTTCATGGATGTGGAAGTTGATCGGGCCTTCCGCCTGGTCGTCGGTGCCGGTCCAGTCGAAGACGGCGATGTCGCCCTTCCTATAGATAGACAGCGTCATCTTGAACGGGCCGTTGCCGAGGCCGTCGTCGTCGACATAGTCGGTGAAGGTGACCGGCTCGACGGAGATATATTTGTCGATCAGGACCTTCATCGCCTCGCGGGTGCGGTCGAGCAGCATGTCGCAGGCGGCGACATAGGTGTCGCGGCCGAAGCGGTCGCAGAGTTCGCGCACGCGGGTCGAGGCCGTCCGGCAGCCGGCGATCAGCGCCATCAGGTCGGCGCGGTTCATGTCCGGCGTGCGCGTGTTGTTGAGCATGATGTCGAGCACGCCCTTGTTGAGCACGCCCTTCTCATAGATGCGCACCGGCGGGATCCGGAGGCCTTCCTCCCAGATCGTCCGCGCGTCGAACGGCATCGAGCCCGGCACCTTGCCGCCGACATCGACCATGTGGCCGAAGATCGACGAGAAGCCCACCAGGATGCCCTGGTGGAAGATCGGCATCATCACGCACCAGTCGTTGTTGTGCGAGATGGAGCCCTTGCAGGCATAGGGATCGTTCCAGACGAAGACGTCGCCTTCGTTGAGGTCGCCCTCGAACTGCTCGACGATCGCCGGGATGTAGGAGCCGAACTGGCCGACGACCATGCGGCCGCGGGCGTCGCAGATCATCGGGAATTCGTCGTGCTGCTCGCGGATGACCGGCGAGAGCGAGATGCGGACCACGACGCCGTCCATCTCGGAGCGCGCGTTCTTCAGCGCGTTCTCGATGATGTCGAGGGTGATCGGATCGACTTTGACAGCGCCATGAGTGGTGGCAGGAGCGTTCATGGCGTCAGTTCCCCCTCGAAACGGGCCAGATCAGCAGATTGCCGTGCGCGTCGACCTCGGCATAGTGGCGCGGCAAGAGCACGGTGGTGGTATCGTATTGGCGGATGATCGCCGGGCCCTCGACGCGGGCGCCGACGGCGAGCTTCGCCCGGTCATAGTTGGGCGTATCGACGAAGGCGCCGTCGAAATAGCTCGGCCGGACCTCCATGAGGGCGGCGGACGGGTCCTTGCTGCCCGCGGAGGGCAGGGCCTCCTCGACGCTCGGCGTCGCACCGGTGGCGACGACGCGCAGCGCCACCAGTTCCACCGGAACATGGAAGCGCACGCCATAAAGCCGCTCATGCGTGGCGTGGAAGGTGTCGAGGATCTCGTCGAGCGCCCCGGCGCGCTTCACCAGCGCATCGGGAAGCGGGATCGTCACCTCGAAGCCCTGCTGCTCGTAGCGCAGATCGAGGGAATAGCTGATGCCGCGGTCGGCAGGCGCCACCTCCTGCTCGTCGAGCCAGGCGCGGGCCTTGCCGTCGAGCGTCTCGAAGCGTGACCAGACATCCTTCGGATCGAGGCCGCGCGTCGTGCGGATGAAGGTCTGCACGAACTCGTTCTTGAACTCGGCCTCGAGGAAGCCGAGCGCCGAGAGGACGCCCGGCGAGGGCGGCACGACGACGGGATAGCAGCCGAGCAGCTCGGCCATCGCATTGGCATGCAGCGGTCCGGCGCCGCCGAAGGCGACGATGCCGAAATCGCGCGGATCGAGGCCGCGCTGCACGGTGATGACGCGCAAGGCGCCGAGCATCACCTCGTTGGCGATGTCGATGATGCCCTTGGCGGCGTCCTCCGGCGAAAGGCCGATCACGTCGCCGATCCGCTTGACCGCGGCGCGGGCGCCTTCGACATCGAGCGCCATGTCGCCGCCGAGCAGCACCGGCGGCAGGTAGCCGAGCACGACATTGGCGTCGCTCACGGCCGGCTCGGTGCCGCCGCGGCCATAGGAGACCGGGCCGGGGCGCGCGCCGGCGCTGCGCGGGCCGACGCGGAGCGATTTGGTGAGCTCGGACACCTCGGCGATCGAGCCGCCGCCGGCGCCGACCGAGCGCACGTCGAGCGTCGGCACCTTGGCCGGGAAATAGCCGACTTCGGTCGAGCGCGAGATGGTCGGCTCGCCGTCGATGATCACCGAGACGTCGGTCGAGGTGCCGCCCATGTCGAAGGCGAGGAGGCGGGGGAAGCCGCTCCGCCGCGCGATCATCACGGTGGAAGTCACGCCTCCGGCCGGGCCGGAGAGGACGGTGTGCACCGGGCGCTCGGACGCCGCCGCGGCGCTCATCAGCCCGCCGTCGGAGCGGACGATATGCAGGCGCGCGGTGACGCCCTCGTCCTTCAGCCGGTCCTCGATGCGCGACAGGTAGCGCTTCATGATCGGCCGCACATAGTCGTTCATCACCGTCGTGATGGCGCGGTCATATTCGCGGAACTCGGGGAGGATGTCGGACGAGAGCGAGACCGGGATATGCGGATGCCGCTCGGCGACGATACGGCCGAGGATGCGCTCATGCTCGGGATCGGCGTAGGAGTGCATCAGCGAGATCGTCAGCGCCTCGATGCCCGAGCCGCAGAGATCGTCGATGAGCGCCGTCGCGGCCTCGATGTCGAGCGGACGCACCACCTCGCCGCGCGCATTCATGCGCTCCGGGATGCCGCGCGTGTCGGCGAGCGAGGCCAGCGGATCGGGCTTGTCCATGACGATCCAGCCGAACAGCGGGCCGGGCGTCCAGGATTTCGCGAGATGGAGGGTGTATTCGAACCCCTCCGTGACGAGCAGGCCGACCCGCGCGCCCTTGCCTTCGAGGACGGCATTGGTCGCGACCGTCGTGCCGTGCAGGATCAGCGAGATGTCGGACGGCGTGATGCCGGCCTTCTCGCAGATCAGCTTCACACCCGCCGCGACGCCGATCGACTGGTCCTGCGGCGTCGACGGGGTCTTGGCCTGAAAGGTCCGCTGCGTCCTCTCGTCGTGCAGCAGCAGGTCGGTGAAGGTACCGCCCACATCGACTCCGAGCCTCATTCGATTGTCCCTCTGGTTCGGGCGTCACCCCCCTCGGACAAGCGCCTCGGGGACCGCGCCGGCACGCTATTGAATGCGCATGCAAACTAGCATAGTTTCAAGGTCGGGTCGTCCGCAAGGGGCAAAAACAGCCGGTCAAACGGCGCGCCGGACGAGGGGTCCGGATATCCGGAAAAGCGTTGATCTCGATGAAGAAGCCGATCGCATGAGCGCGCTCACGCTATACGACAAGGTCTGGCGGCAGCATGTCGTCAAATCCTATGAGGACGGCAGCGACCTCATCTATATCGACCGCCACCTCGTGCAGGAGGTGTCGAGCCCGCAGGCCTTTGCCGGGCTCGTCGCGCAAAACCGCACGATCCGGCGCCCGGATGCCCATGTTTCGGTGGCCGACCATGCCGTGCCGACCCGCCATCGCGACCGTCCGCTGCCCGACGGGCTGGCGGCCCGCCAGGTCTCGCGGCTCGAGAGCAATGCCGAGCGCTTCGGCATTCCCTATATCCCGATGAACGACCGCCGCCACGGCATCGTGCATGTGATCGGCCCCGAACTCGGCTTCACGCTGCCGGGCGCGACGCTCGTCTGCGGCGACAGTCATACCTGCACCCATGGCGCCTTCGGGGCGCTGGCCTTCGGCATCGGCTCCAGTGAATGCGAATGCATCTTCGCGACGCAGACGCTGCGGCAGAAGAAGCAGAAGCGCATGCGCGTGATGCTCGACGGCGCTCTTCCCGCCGGCGTGACGGTCAAGGATATCATCCTCGCCCTCATCGGCGAGATCGGCACGGGCGGCGGCAACGGCCATGCCATCGAGTTCGCCGGCAGCGCCGTGCGCGCCCTGTCGATGGAAGCGCGCATGACGCTCTGCAACATGTCGATCGAGGCGGGCAGCCGCGTCGGCATGGTGGCGCCGGACGAGACCACCTTCGCCTATCTGAAGGGCCGGCCGCTGGCGCCCTCGGGCGCCGACTGGGACGCCGCGGTGGCGCATTGGCGCTCGCTCGCGACCGACGCGGATGCGGTGTTCGACCGCGAGGTGCGGCTCGACGTCTCCGCGCTCAGCCCGCGCATCTCCTGGGGCACGACGCCGGAGGAGAACCTGCCGATCACCGGGCGCGTGCCCGATCCCGCCGCCGAGAGCGACCCGTCGCGCCGCGCTCGCATCGCCAGGAGCCTCGCCTATATGGGCCTCGAGCCCGGCAAGCCGCTCGCCGAGATCCCCATCGACCGCGTCTTCATCGGCTCCTGCACCAACAGCCGCATCGAGGACCTGCGCCTCGCGGCCAAGGTCGTCGCCGGACGGCAGGTGGCGGCCAATGTCGCGGCGATCGTCGTGCCCGGCTCGGCCGGCGTTCGGCTGCAGGCGGAGGCGGAAGGGCTCGACGCCGTCTTCCGCGCCGCCGGCTTCGAATGGCGCGATTCCGGCTGCTCGATGTGCGTCGCCATGAATGACGACCGCCTGTCGCCCGGCGAGCGCTGCGCCTCGACGTCGAACCGCAATTTCGAGGGCCGCCAGGGGCAGGGCGGCCGGACCCATCTCATGAGCCCGGCCATGGCCGCCGCCGCCGCGATCTCCGGGCGGCTCACCGATGTGCGGACGCTTTCCTGAGACACGCATGAAGCCCTTCACGACCGTCACCAGCATCGCCGCTCCGTTGCCCGAGGCGGATGTCGATACCGACATCATCTTCCCGGCGCGCTTCCTGCTCCTGCTCGACCGCGAGGGGCTCGGTCGCCATCTCTTCCATGAACGGCGCCGGCCGGCCGAAGGCGCGCCGCCCTTCGTGCTCGATACCCCGCCCTATGACCGCGCCGAGATCCTCGTCACCGGCCCCAATTTCGGCACGGGATCGAGCCGCGAGCAGGCCGTGTGGGCGCTGGCCGATTTCGGCATCCGCGTCGTCATCGCACCGCGCTTCGGCGAGATCTTCTTCTCCAACTGCTTCCGCAACGGCCTCTTGCCGATCGTGCTCGGCGAGGCGGAGCATGGGGCGGTGATGCGGGCGGCCGAGGCTGGCGAAAAGGTGAGCGTCGATCTCGAGGCGCAGCGCATCGTCCTTGCCGATGGAGCGGCGATCGGTTTCGCCATCGATTCCTACCGTCGGCGCGCCCTGCTGCTCGGCCTCGACGAGATCGGCGCCATCCTCGCCGACGACGCGGCCGATATCGCCGCCTTCGAGGCGCGGCAAAAGGCGGCGACGCCCTGGCTGCATCTTTCCCGCGAGCAACTTTCCCATTTCGACGATCTGAGGACCAGCGAGGCATGACCGAGGAAGCGCTCGATGCCAACTACAAGCGCGCCTTCGGCAAGCGCATCGGTTTCGGCGCCCGGCCGGCGCTGATCCTCATCGATTTCGTCGAGGCCTATTTCGACCCCGCTTGCCCGCTCTATGCCGGCGTCGAGGACGCGCTCGCCTCGGCGATCCGCCTGCGCGACGTGGCGCGCGAGGCGGGCGTTCCGGTCATCTACACCAATGTCGTCTACGACAAGGGCGGCCGGAACGGCGGGCGCTTCTACCAGAAGTCCATGGTGCTGCATCACTTCATCGCCGGCAGCCCGATGGGCGCCTGGCCGAAGGGGCTCACCGTCGGCGAGGACGAGCTCGTCATCTCCAAGCAATATCCGAGCGCCTTCTTCGGCACCTCGCTTGCCGCGACGCTGACCAGCTGGGGCATCGACACGCTGATCCTGACCGGGCTCAGCACGTCGGGCTGCGTGCGCGCGACCTGCGTCGACACCTGTTCCTACGGCTTCATTCCCATCGTCGTCCGCGAGGCGGTCGGCGATCGGCATCCGGCGCCGCACGAGGCCAATCTCTTCGACATGGACGCGAAATATGCGGACGTGGTGAGCGAGGCCGAGGCGACCGCCTATCTCCTGAGAATCGGACAGTCCACATGACCAAGCGCAGCCTCCGCGCCGCCCTCGCGGCCGGCGAATTCGTCGCCGCCCCCGGCATCCACGACATGATCGCGGCGGCGGTCAGCAACAAGTTCGACCTCGATTTCGTCTATGCCTCCGGCTACTGGACGACCGCCTCGGCCTATGGCCTGCCCGACGCCGGCATCGCGACCTATACGCAGATGCTCGACCGCGTCGCGACGCTGGCGCGCGTCTCGAAGGCGAGCGTCATCGCCGATGCCGATACCGGCTATGGCGGCCTGCTCAACGTGCACCACACCGTGCGCGGCTATGAGGAGGCCGGCGTCGTCGGCATCCAGATCGAAGACCAGGAATTCCCGAAGAAGTGCGGCCACACGCCGTTCAAGCGGGTCGTGCCGATCATCGACATGGTCGAGAAGATCAAGGTCGCGGTCGAGGCGCGGAAGAGCCCCGAGACGCTGATCATCGCCCGCACCGATGCGCGGCAGACGCATGGCTTCGAGGGCGCGATGAAGCGCGGCGAGGCCTATGCCGAGGCCGGTGCCGACATCGTCTTCCTCGAGGCGCTGGAGAGCGAGGCCGAGATGCGCGAGGCCTGCGCGCGCATCAACCGGCCGATGATGGCCAACATGGCCGATGGCGGCCGCACGCCGATCCGCTCGCGCGACGAATTGAAGGCGATCGGCTACGCCATGGCGATCTATCCCTCGATGACCGGGCTCGCCGCCGCGCAGGCGGTGGAGAACGCGCTCAAGGTGTTCGTCGCCGAGGGAACGTCCAACTCGCCGAACCTGCCGCTCTTCCCGTTCTCGGAGTTCAACTCGCTGATCGGCTTCGAGGAAGTCTGGGACTTCGAGCGCCG
>ERZ778027.4206-NODE-4206-length-12699-cov-6.550221_pt1 | contig 12699 bp, 9 predicted proteins | sample MGYA00375757_ERZ778027 | MGnify/ENA primary metagenome ERZ778027 (study PRJEB29350, sample SAMN05389817) | bioreactor metagenome | isolation source: Ammonium sulfate bioreactor | place: South Africa: University of Cape Town | collected 2014-02-18 ... | reverse complement strand
AACTCTTTTATTATTCTCGAAGGTGAGAATATCGGGTTCAAATTTTCTACCTTTTCAATTTTACTAATATCGAGATCGAGAGAACATCAAATGTCTTTGTTTATTGATGGTTCAAACACATTTTTTTATCAAAATTGCTTACATCAGACTTCATTATGAATTCACGATAGTTTTTGTTTCAACGATCATATATTCTTTTCTTTTCAGTACATTGGAAATAGGTCAAATGTGTCGCTCTTATATTTACGAGAGTCTGTTCATTTTGCTGATGGTTTTCACTATCACAAGTATTTTGGTTCATATCGGTTCTATATCTAATACTATGTTCATGTTTGTTCATAGCAAAATACTTTCTAATATATCTTGTTCAAATTGTAAATGCATCGCTTTAATAAACTCTTCTGTGGCATGGAATTGCTTGGTAATGAATAGATCATGCATTCTAATTAGTAATTATACTTCAAATGATAGTGGACTGATCGGAAGAAGCAATGCAACATTCTTTTTTCGAGAATTCCCATCAATACCGTTGACAACAATTCGTATGTATCTCTTAATACTTACTCTCATTCTATATTTTAATTTAGCATGTTTTATCGAGCCAATATCACGACCATCAAATAATTGGTATTTTGTGGGTAATATGTCTTCAGCACGTTATTCTCATACAGCGACGCTTCTTTCACAAGACAATTCAGTTTTTATTGCTGGTGGTGCAGATAATAGCACTATTCTGATATCTACAGAACGATATTTACCAACAACTGGTTGTTTTCAATCAACAGGCAATATGTTTAATTCCAGAATGTTCCATACAGCTGATCAGTTATCAGCATTGTCTGAATGTGTGCTTATAGCTGGTGGTGCCACATCTCCCTCTGGCTCATCAATAAGTTATGCAGAGCTCTATAACCCTTTCACGAGTAATAAAACACGTATCACTATGACAGGCGGAAGACTACTTCATATATCAATGGTATTGGATGCTACGCATATAGCATTAGCTGGTGGATTAGCAGTTAATACAATTAATACTGCTGATAAATTCAACATAAGTTCTTTGTCATTTTCTACAAATGTTAATAATACGTTAAATATTGCACGTCATTATTCTACTTCGACACGTCTAGGAAATGATTCGTCTAATATATTCTTAATTGTTGGTGGAGTGAACATTTGGACACCACTTGCATCTATTGAACTTGATAATGGATCATCAGATACTTTCACTTTACATCCGACTAGTATGCCTACAGAACGATATTATCATACGACAACATATATTCCATCACCAATCAATCAAGTATTAATTACTGGAGGAAATTCAAACGGTGGAACTCTTAATACATTGTCAATTTTCGACGTTACTACAATGTCACTCATTACTGTTACAAATAAAATGTTAAATAAACGAATGTATCATACAGCTACATTATTGCCTGATGGAAAAGTATTGATCATTGGAGGAAGTAACAGTACTGCTACTTTATCGACATGTGAATTGATTGATCCAACAAAGAATTATTCTTCAATATTCGTAGCCAGTCTTCAAATTGGTAGATCTCAACATACAGCTACGTTTATACCACAAAATGGAAGTAGTAATATACTTGTCTGTGGAGGCAAAAATGATGATTTCGATGTACTCAATAGCTGCGAACTTTATTATATTTAATATTTATGATGAAAGTGACATGATATACATAGTTTAAATAGTAGTCACTGTATGTAAAGTTGAATTTCTTAGTCGATAACGATAACGAGAAAAATATTTCGTCGTATATCTTGTGAAAGTCCTATCAAAGCAAAATAAGATGTGCCAATACAAGGAATATATGTTCCGTTGATAAGATGAAAGAATAGATCTGTTGAACCAAATGTTGAATCAAAGAATATATTAATAAGGATGATTATAATATAGGGAGTCCATGCTACTGATGTTAATAAAGAAATTGTTGTTTACTAGAGTACGTACTCTTTTCGTTGAGACTCGTATAAGAATAAAACTATTGCAAATAAGCATAATTAAGAGAGGAACAATTATATATAGAATTTGATTGATTAGACGGATGGGTTGTGAAATAGCGAAACATGGTATACCACATCCGAATGTTGTATAATCGAAATTTTGTTCGCATGGAAAGAAAAAGATTAAATAAATTAATAAGTTGGGTAAATAAAAGCAAGAAATAAATAAAGGAATATAATGAAGTAATATTTTATGCTTCGATACTAATGACTTATGAAATAGAAGCATGTATCGTTCAAATGAAGCTTACATTGCAAGGATTGATGCTTGTGTTACAAATGTATATTCAACACATATCCAAAGTGAACAGAATATTTGACTGAAAACAAATTTCATATGACCAAAATAGAGATATATTAGTGTTAATGGTTGACATGAAATAATTTGAATAATATCATTGATAAGTAAACAAAGAATAGTATGATGATTGATATTATTAAAGAGAAGAACAGTTAGATGTTGGATAAAACAATAGAAATTAAATATAAAGCTGCCCAAAGTTGGTGTAGTCAATATTATAACAAGAAAAAACCAAAATCTACGACTAAAATCATTAAAAATTGTATCATATTGAGTAGGAATGTCGGTATCTGTTGAATTCATTTTATTTTCTCAATGTGAATGTTTCATGTTATTATTAATATATAATTTTAATTTGCTCAAAGATATTTTGTCTCATGCCTAACTTTATAATTTGAAAAGTGCCTTTAATTTTTTGTTAAACAATAACAACAAATACACCAAGGTCATATAAATATCCGTTATTTCTTTTTTAAAACTGTTTTTCTCTTGATTTTCTCGGCCATAAATATTTTAGACAATAATGTTTCATTAAATTCTTTTTTGTAAGTACTTGACGGTAATACATAGAGAATAAAACCAAGAATTTGTGGAGCATAAGAAAGTAAATATGTTATAGAAAGCAAATGGCGATGCCAAATATTCAATTGAGTACATGCTAAACTAAATGTGAGAATTGTTTGAGGTAAAGCTGATAGAATAATAATAATCGGTGTTATATAAAGTTCTTTTTGTATTTGAAATTGTTTGATCAATACTTGATAAAATGTTGTGCTGCTTCCTTGAGTTTTATTTCGACTACGTGCAGCTAAAATAATTAAAAGTGTAATAGCAATGATTTGAATAATAAATGGTAAAAGATAATGAATTAAAGTAGATATACGATTATAAATTGAAATAAAATTTTTATCAAAATTTGTTACACAAATTGATGAATGTGTAGATGAATAATAAATAATTGTATAATAAAATATTTCATGAATATGCATACCAAATAAAAATAATGATGTTAAAATAATTATTGCAATAGCTAGACGAGGATTACGCAAAGCAATTGAAGTTGGAAAGAGAATAGTCAAAAGTCGATCAATAGTAACCCAACTTGTCAGCCAATATGTTGATCTTGTCATAACTGACAATAGATATGAAATAATTTTACATGATTCAAGATTTATTATTCCAAATGTAATTTGAATTAATTTTAGAAGTAGAAAAAGTAAAGACATTTGATTAAAACAAGTGTTAATCAATAAATAATTGCCAACTCGAAACTTTCGTGGAGCAGGTCGTTTGAAAGTAATAAAAGAGCAAAGATTATTGAAAAATCCAACAAGAAATAATAAGAACACTACTGAAAGATAAATAATCTTGGTTGTTTTCGAATAATTAACAAGAAGAGTATCGATAGTAAAGCCAAATGCTTGTAAATTGAATTCACATCGATGACCCTGATGACAATGTGGACAAAGACAAATAAAATCCTTGTCATTATTAATATCACCTTTAATACATTTTCCATTCGAAAGACATTTAGTACAGTGATCAATTCGTATATCATGTATAAAACAATCAACACGATAATTATCCCATTGACAAATACATATATAATCGTTGTCGTAGAAACATAGACGTTTCTTATCATCTCGACAAATATGATGATATTTGTAAATATCAGGGACTTTAGATGAAAGATCTACTGAAAAGCGAATAAAGGTAATCGTAGAATTTATACAAACTTACTTTTTTTTAATAGAGTTGAAGCAAATGGACAATGCTGAGGAGAAGAAGAAGGGATATTGATGGATGATGAGTTCGGTTGAATATAAAAAATGAAATATCGTGGTTCAATTGAATCATCATGTGTTTTCAGAATTCCAAGTGGTGGTGCAGTCTCAAGACCATGAGCATAAAAAACTGAAGTTGGAAATCCTTCAATTATTTGTTGACGTTGAAGAATTAGTTCTAATGTTTTTGGATTGACATCATAAAATTGAATTGTACTAGCACGCGGTAATTCGAGAATAGTACTAGTATTGAATTGAACTTGAATAGCCATCTTTTGATATTGACATCGATCACCATAGAAAAGTTCAGAACAAATACATACAAATAAACCATCAGTATATGATTCGTACATATAAACACAACTTCCATTATTCATGCAAGGATGCATATCACACTGTTGAAATTTCAAGTAACAACGAGGACCAAAATGTTCAAGTGGACAAATACAAAAAGGATTTCTTGTAGGATAGATCATACTACGATCGTTTGGTCGACAAAATGAATAAGGAGAACAATATGAAGTACAAGTGTCATCATATTCACAACAATTTTTTCCATAGAAACCACTATTACATACACAGACGTATGAATTATTTTGATTAAAAATCGGTTGACATGTTGAATTTTCATTACATGTATGATTCATACATGGGCTAAGATTTGAATTTCGTAGCCAATTCGGAAAATTTAGTATAGTACCGAATCGAAATGAAGGCAAAAAATCGAAATAGATAGGATAATGCCACGTGCCCAAGATAGTAGGTGTACTTTGATTACTATTCAATGCATATATATCAAAATGAACTGAAAACGGATGATTTTTCTCAATATCAGTTCGATTGTAAAAGCGAGTTTGTTTGTATGATAACATTTGTGTTGAACGTGAATAGAGTAAATAGAATTTATGTTTGACAGGATTATGTATTTCAAAAATTGTATTTGAATAAAATTCATAATGATCCATAATAATTTCGTTGAAAAGAAAATTGACTTTTATTTTGAATATTGTTGGCATAGGTATCGAAAGTGAAGGCCATGTTTTGAGATTAATGTGAGTAACAATAGTAATTCGATCGCTGAAGAATTGACATTTTTCACCAAAGTACGAAGGTGGACAAAAACATACCACTCTACCATAATTGGTGGTACTTACTCCTTTATTGCACCAAAAAGAAAAGACAGGTTGTGATCTTTCAGGATTCGTACTTATTTTTATAGGATTTGATAGAAGTGACTGTGTTACTGTTGGAGATATGTCTGCTGTAGATTGTGCTTGTGGATAAATCTGTTGATAAAAAATTATATGATTATCTGTAAAACCGTTTCTGTCATGACGATACATAAGTTGTTCAAAATGCTGACCTGACGGACACCAGTACTCATCTTCACCATATAAACAGTCACGTTTTTTATCACAACGTCCACCTGGCACACAACGCTTGTCACTAATACAAACAACATCAGTAGATTTCTGACAATCGGAAAGTTGATAATATTGATATGAACAAAATAGTTGTGCACATTCATTAAATTTTTCCGCACATGCATATGGATAAGCCATGCTTTGATTAACACAACGAAAAGCAAAACCCCACATTCTACTGCTTATTTGAAATGTATTCTTCTCATCATATGCATTATAACAATCTTCAATTTCATCACCAATTTTGGAATAAGATATGCAATGAACATCTTGTTTCAAATTAACAGGATTAGAAATATTCGGACGTAGACATGGAAATTCTTTTTTTGTATCACAAAATTCTGAAAACGAAATATTTAAATAATCCTGAAGACATTTATTACGTCGTTCATTTAGACCACTAAGGTTTGCATTATGTAACGACCAATAATGAATACTAAGTATTGCTTCTTCATCAGAAGCATCAGCACAATCCCATTGTCCATCACAAACCCACTCTAATGGAATACATTGTCCTGTTTTACATTGATACTGATCTTGATGACAGATCCAATTTTCGCAGTTTTCTTTTAATTCATCAACATGTTTTGGTAGATTCCAAAAACTATCACAATATGATCGAAACGACATTTTACCCATCGATTGATATATATTCGAATAAGAATTTGACATGAGTGAAGAATTTTTTACATATTCTTTAAAAAGCTTACAATTATCGGGACGAGATTTTTGACATAAAAGTTCGGAAAGAACCAGCCCATGTCCATATAAATATTCATCATAACCATTTGAACATTGACTGAAAGTATTTGCTAACGACAAGATCGTTAGACATGTCGGTTGTTCGATTGAACATTGAAATCGATGCTGACGAACTCGAGAACATAGACTTCCGTTTGTGTTAAAATTGTTTTCATCATGGTTGTCTAGACAGTCTTTCCATCCGTCATTGATACGATATTGTGAAATGCATTGATGATAAGTTGTACATATATTATAGACTGCATAAGGTCGATTATTGAATGTGAAAGAGTCTTTCCAACAATCATCATCATATTTCGCTGACGAACTTTCGTTTCGAATTATTCTGCTACTTGAACAAATCAAAGAATCCCATTGCATAGTTGATATTAGTTCTATTGATGGAATAAGTAAAAAGTTTTGTGAAATATTATAATGACCATTAAATCCTCGACATCTTATGTTTCCAAATACAGATATCTTATGTGGTATTTGATCTTTGAAATCATTAGTCCATTTAAAATATGTGTGTACATATGGACGAATTAAATGACCTTTTGGATATGCATAATAATCATTTGTTTGACAGACATTTGACATTAAATTTGAACAATTGAGACGATTGCATGGACAATCAAGTTCAAAACCATTTGATAATATACATCGAATCAGATAAATGCATTTTTCTTCATCAGAAAGGTCCGGATTATTCATACTTAGTCGAGGATCATCGTAGCGGTGATTGATAAAAACCCAGCATAAACCAGTCGAAAGTGTCCACATATCTGTAATTGTATTTAATTCACACATGTGATTAAAATTACGCAGATTCTGACAACCCCAAGTCTTCGATAGGAAATTTTGAAAAACAAATCTTTCATGCCAGTCGATACATTGTCCATCACCACATGACCATAAATTATTACGACATATATGTTCATCACAATCTATCGTAGTCTTTTGTCCAAAACATCGTATAGAATTTACAGAACCTGGTATTTCATTTTCATCACTCCAATCCATACAATCCATGTCACCTACGATAAATCAAAACATTTTTCTTTTCATTAGAATTGTTTACCAAACAAAAATATTATATTCACCATCGAGCCAATATTCTTCAGGTATACACATACCATTACGACATCGATATTCATCTTCTTCACATTCATTAAATTCAAGTTTATCACAATTTTCTTCATCCCAGCCGTTTTCACATTGTTGTTCACCATCACAAATATTTTGCCAATCAAGACATAATGGACCCGAAACACATGACAATGTTTTGTAGCAAACAATATCACCAAACACTTGATGATGAAAAAAATTGGCCATTCTGGTATTTGCTTGTAAAATATGCGATAATTCAAATGAGTTTACTTCGTGAGTCAATTCATATTCACAATATTTACCAAACATACTCGGATGTTTACATTGACAAAGAAAATCATGCTTCTCATTCGATGTAATTTCTGAAACGTTGCTATAGTAAAATGCAGCATATTCATCAGCCATTTCAATATTTGAACTCCATGCGAGTACTTCGAACGGTTGTATATTATTCTTCAAAAGATCGACAAAGTAGTTTTTTTCTCCTTGATATCGACATCCATCAATGGCTCTCAGAGGATTTTCAGACAAATCTGGTCGTCGACAGTATGGTATTTTCCCAGCAGTACTCCCACCATAAATACTATCCTGATCATCCAGCACGTATATACAATCAAACTTTTCTGGTGATGGCATAATTTCATAATCATAAAGAATAATTCGACTATCGCATAAGATGAATGAATAGAGAAATAAAATGAACGATATATCTAGTAGCATTTTACTGTTTTGAACCCTTTAAAACAAAAAAAGATAGATTAATATTGAGAGATCTCTGTTTCTGTTGATATAAATCAGCACGTTTATTTGCTTGGTATTTTGTTTTTCTTTCATGACTTTTTAAAGATATCTTTGAAAATATATTTATTGCTTGATTAACATTTAGATTTTTTTTTAATTTATTATGTACATCTTTTATGAGGCTATCTAGTTACTACATGGAAAAACAATGTCGATTGCCATTTTTTATCTTTTTAATTACAAAAAAAGGAACTGATATTCGATCAACTTTCCTAATTTTAGATCAGATGCGTACCACTGCAATTGGTATATATAAAGATTCATCTTTCATAGTTTTCATTGTATTCGCATATTCAACAATTAACAAGTAAACAAAATATGAAGAACACAATGATATTTTTTCTTTTCGTAGCTGTTCTCAATGGTATTCATGGTAAAGAACTATGCTTAAATGGAAATTGTGCTGAAATGAATAATTTACCTCGTAATTCATGGCATGATCTAAATGAAAATGAACATGAGACATATTTGCTTTCATTAATGAAACACCAAGAAAACTTGTTCGACTTTGATGATTTGTATGCGCAGCAAATCTCATATCAACCGAGTCCATAATTGATTCAGTAAATGTACTATGATCGAGTATTGTGTAACGAAATGTTGCATGAAGAAGAATAGCATGTGGCAACCAAAGATAATCCCAAGCAATATATCGATACATAGGAAGTTGATTCGTTTGATTGATGATAAGCCGAATTGAATGTGACTAAGATCTACTTGTTTCAAATTGACAGTACTTTCGTTGAATGACTTTTCCATTGTTAAAAAATTGATTAAATTAGCACGATGAAGTGATCGAAGGAGAATGCTTTTACGTTTAGCATTTAATTGATCTAATGCAGTTAATGTCATCACTTGTGCTACTGTTTTAGCTTCAGGTGTTTGCAGTAAATTAGTTCCGTGTTTAAGAATTAATTTTGAAAGAAATGTTTGATATTCAACGAGAATATTTTCTTGTTGTTGATCAATACTAAGTTCACGATCTTTTTCTCGACTTTGTTCACTAAGTTTGATTTCATTTAAACGATTGGCGTTCGCTATTTCAAGATCTTTACGACGATTTGCTTTAGCTATCGATGCATTAGTTTTATTATCAATGAGACTAATTGTAGCCAGTCAAACCAAGTCCGTCCATTTTCTTTTTTCAATGAATGTGTATTAATTCGCATTTCCAATAAATTTTAATATATGTATTAGCTTTATTGTTTCAACTAGTATTTATAGATCTTCGAAATGTTATCTTATCTTATATTTAATTTTTGATTTTTATTATGATCTGTCATTTTACGCAATTTAATAAAAAATTGTTAGTTCTCAAAAGAAGATAAAACATCAAAGTTTCATGCTGTATCTTGAAGAATCAACAGAATAGAAAAAAAACCCAAAATATTCTCATATTTAAACGACGAACAAACTCGTTTTTGTTGTTGTTGTTGTTGTTGAGAATATTTTAAACTGATTCAATGGCCGAAGACAAATTATCAAATTTACCTGCCGAAGTACTTTATCGAATTTTTCACTATTGTGATGCTCAAACAATTATATGCAGGATTCGTAGAACTTGCAAGAGACTTCGTAATATTGTTAAACACTATAATCAAATTGAACTCAAAAGTTATGGACCATACATATCGAGATTTACTCGCTCTATTCCAGTGCAAAATGTTTCTTCTCTGACGCTATCATGGACAACTCGACATACTTCAGAAAATGAAATACGCTCATTCATTGATTATATAAACCAATTTTCACAACTACGCTCTTTATTAATTAGCCACTTAAAAGATGATGATTTGTTCTTGATTTTCAAACATTTAAATTATACACAACTTATATCACTCACGATCGATTCAGAAGATGAGCCACGTTATGCATCATATTCTGAATTTGCATCTTGGATGGAAAGATCAAATCTTCGAAAATTATACTGGCCACAACTGAAATACGAAATTAATGGAATACCATGGCTTAACCAATGTCAACTGACACATTTCATAATGAACAGTTGTCCATACAATCAGTTCTATGTTATACTGCAACACTTACCTTATCTAAAAACGTTTGGCTTGAGTTATTTTACTGATATCAATGACACGGTGTCGGTTACATCATTTACTTCATCATTAACTTATTTAATTATTAAAAGTTGTACACTACCGACACAACAACTCGAACTATTATTGTCAACAGTACCTCAACTTCGCCATCTTGCCATAGGTTTTCCTGAATTATTCGATAAATGTTTTATTGATGTTTATGACTGCGAAAATTTCATTCGAACCGAACTCAATTATCTCGATCGATTGGAATTCTTCTATTACTATGAACTTTCACAAGATCGAATGCCTAGTTTTGATTCAATTTTAGCTCCATTTCGAACACCATTTTGGTTGAATGAAAAACATTGGTTCGTCGATTGTGAATGTATCTTTCGTAGACAATACGGTACATGTGAAAACAAAATATGGACATTCTTTAATGTTTTTTTTATTCTTGTAGGTGGATCACGAAATTTCATAGTAATTTTCACTGAATCAAATACTCTTGATATTTGTGATCCCGATGAGGATACTGATGGAATTCTATTGAAACAAAATGATTGTTATCTAGTTAAACGCGAAAGAAACATACCTACTAACCCTTCTGGCCGCTCTCGACTACTGTGTACCCTCACCCTCAAGACAAAAATGGCCCCGGCCGGTACTGCAAGGGTTACTATCATACCTTGTGATGTAAGTATAATATAGTTAATCATTTCGGGTACAGCATACATATTTATTTTGTTTAGACACTTGTTGAACTGGATCTTCGGATTAATTACATTAATTCTATAAGTGCAAAATATTTTGCTTATGGTTTAAAAAACAATAAAGTGTGCAGATTTCATGAAGTTTTCATATGATTTTAATTTGTTTTTGCAATCTAGATTCTTACTACATTGGATCTAACTAACAACAATGTCGGAGCAAATGGACTAAAATTTATTTTAGATACATTACAAAATAACCCAGTATATTCTTTTTTATGTATAAGTGCAATTTCATATTTTCCATATTTTTTAATATCAACAGACATTTAAATCATTCGATCTATCTGGAAATTATATAGGTGATGCAGGAGCACAACATATGTCTGATTTTCTGCAAACTAACAAAGTATAACTTAACAATTTTACTCATCCTTCTATTGTCTGTTTCATGTTGTATAGACACTCACTAAATTGAATCTTTTTGGTAATGAAATTACATCTGTTGGTGTTGAGTACCTTGCAAAAGCATTACTAAACAATACTGTACGTTTGATTCTCTAAAAGTTTATTCAAGATTAGATCCATTATGTACATAGACACTTAATATATTGATCCTTGATAGTAATTATATCGGAGATATTGCAGTCAATCATTTAGCACAGTTATTAAATAGTAACAAAGTAAGTCATGCAGTGTATCGATATCTATATTTTTAGTTTCATTTCATACACAGACACTTACTGAACTACAATTGGAGTACATCAAAATAGGAAGTCCAGGAATGGAATCACTGTGCAAGGCTCTACAAAAGAACTCAGTGATATTTATGTTCCTTTCAAATGCAGTATGTAAACTAAACGAGATATTTTGTTTTTGTATAGACACTGAAAAAAATTAACCTTAATGGAAATAAAATTGGAGATGATGCAGGAAAACACTTAGCTCAAGTGCTAGAGAACAACACTACAGTTAAACTTACGCTTTTATTTTCTCCTATATTCAAAATAATTTTCTCTTGAACATCTAGGCACTCGAAGACATCAAAATTACAAGCAATAATATCGGAGATGAAGGTGCACATCATCTTGCGTTGGCTTTGAGACATAACAAAGTATGATTTTGATTTCTATATCTCCATTCTAATCTTTATTAATTTAAAGACTGTAAAGAAACTCGATCTTACGCATAATAATATTGATACTCGTGGAGCAACATCTCTATTAAATGAACTAGAACATAACACAGTATTTAATTCTATTGTTCTTTCTTTATATCGTTTTCTATATTTTCAGACTCTTACTGATTTGAGTTTACAATGCAATAAAGATAGCTATGGTAATGCTGTTGCACTATACGTCAAAATGAAAAATGATCCGGTTTTTATATTAATTTCAAGTTTCTTTACAATATCATATTTCATTCTAGTCATTGACTGAAATCTCCGATTACTGTGGTATCGGCAACAAAGGAGCGAAACTTGTTGCTGATATGATGCGAAATAATACAGTTATGAGAATTTCTCTTATTATTTCAAATTTTAAAAATTCTATTCAATATTATAGACAATTCAAAAACTTAAACTTATCAATGGTGGTATCGAAACAGAAGGAGCTAAATATCTTGCAGATGCTTTACGAGAAAATACAGTAAATACAGTGTCATTTCCATAATATATCTTTTTTTAAATATGTTTGTCTTACAGACACTAAAAGTGCTTGATCTAGAGGATAATTGGATCGACGATGTAGGAGTTTGGTACCT
>ERZ778027.4202-NODE-4202-length-12704-cov-5.807574_pt1 | contig 12704 bp, 9 predicted proteins | sample MGYA00375757_ERZ778027 | MGnify/ENA primary metagenome ERZ778027 (study PRJEB29350, sample SAMN05389817) | bioreactor metagenome | isolation source: Ammonium sulfate bioreactor | place: South Africa: University of Cape Town | collected 2014-02-18 ... | reverse complement strand
TTGAGCGCCTCGGATGGCAACCGCGCACGCCGTTTGAAACGCGATATTCGGAACTGGGGTCGTCGGCGAGCACTGTCGGCGCGAGCGAGTCCGGTCAGCGGGCGAAGATGGGAACCGTCACGCTCGTCGGCGCAGGCCCGGGCGATCCTGACCTGCTGACGGTCAAAGCCTTGCGCGCATTGCAATCGGCGGACGCTGTTCTCTTCGATGATCTCGTCGCGAAGCCCATCCTGGCGTGCGTGCGCCCCGGCGCGCAGCTGATCGACGTCGGCAAGCGCGGCTATCGCAAATCCTGCAAGCAGCCCGATATCAACGCCGAAATCATCCGCTTGGCGCGCGAGGGCTTGAGCGTCGTGCGGCTGAAATCCGGCGATCCTCTGATCTTCGGCCGGGCAGGGGAAGAAATTTCCGCGTGCCAGGAGGCCGGAGTTCCCATTTCGGTCGTTGCGGGCGTGACCTCGGCGCAGGGCGCTGCCGCCGGTCTGAAGGTCGCGCTGACACATCGCGATTATGCGCGCCGCTTGCAGTTCATCACCGCGCATGACCGGCGCGGCCATCTGCCCGCCGACATCGATTGGGCATCCGTCGCGGACATCGCGGCAACGACGGTCGTCTATATGCCGAAGCGCACCCTCAGCGAATTGACCGAGGCTGCGATTTCGCACGGTCTCGATCCCAACACGCCCGCTATTGCAGTCGCGAACGCAACGCGCCCCGATGAGCAAGTCTTTCTCTCCTCTGTTGGAAAGATCGCGGCTGAGCTTGACGCCGCGCATCCGGACGGCCCCGTCTTGGTCATGATCGGCGAAGCTCTGCGCCATGCGACGACGGCCGACGCCAAGGAGGCGAGCACGCTTGCATCCGCTATTGGCGGCCTGCCGATCGCCAGCTGATGCAATGAGATCTCGCTCATTCCTTTCGCAGGCTCGATAGCGGTCATGTCGCTCGCGACGACATTGATTATTCTCGTCGCCGCGCTCGGCGTTGAAGCGCTGTTCGGCTATCCGCAGCGACTTTATAAGCTCATCGGACATCCGGTCACCTGGATCGGCGCGCTGATTTCAAAGCTCGACCGCGACCTCAACCGCGACGATGAAAGCCGAGCCGCGCGCAAGGCATCCGGCGTGCTTGCGCTCATCGTCCTCGTTGCGATCCCAGCCGGTCTCGCGTGGATCATCCAAATCACGTTGGCTTCGACGTGGCTCGGAAATATCGCGCTTGTCCTGATCGCCTCGACGATGCTCGCGAGCCGCAGCCTCTACGACCACGTTCGCGACGTTGCTCTTGCCCTGCGCAACGAAGGACTCGACGCCGGGCGCACGGTGGTTGGCCGTATCGTCGGGCGAAACCCGCAAACCCTGGATGAGCACGGCGTCGCGCGCGCGGCGATTGAAAGTCTTGCCGAGAACGCTTCCGACGGCATCACGGCGCCCGTTGTCTGGTTCGCGCTGCTCGGATTGCCCGGCCTTGCCGCCTACAAGGCCATCAATACCGCAGACAGCATGATCGGCCACCGCACGCCGCGCCACGAGGCGTTCGGCTGGGCGGCGGCGCGCCTCGATGATCTCGTCAACCTGCCTGCGTCGCGCCTGACTGGCTTTCTGTTCGCGCTGGCGGCGCGGTTCATCCCGAATGGCTCGATGGACAACGCGTTCCGCGTCATGCGCCGCGACGCGCATCGCCATCGCTCGCCGAACGCAGGTTGGCCGGAAAGCGCGATGGCGGGCGCCCTCGGCCTCAAGCTGAACGGCCCAAAGACCTACGGCGCAACGCACGTCGAAGATGCCTATATGGGCGACGGACGGCGCGAGGCGACGGCGGATGACATCGAGCGTGCCTTGCGCCTTGCGGGCATTGCGTGGGTGCTGATGATTGCAGGCCTTTCGGGGATCGTGCTTATTTTGCAAGCTTGAGAAGCTGATCGATATCGATGTGGTTCGCGAGATGATCTGCAAGGCGATCGAGAACCCGATCGACTGTCGCCTCGTAGCTTTCGCTCGATGCCGCTACGCCAAGCCCGGAAAGAAACGCTGCCCGCGCCGCATCCGATGAAAACAGCCCGTGGACGTAGCAACCGGCAACGCGTCCGTCTTGCGAGACTGCGCCGTCGTTTCGCCCGTCCGAAAACGTCAGGAATGGCCGCTCGAGATCAGCGCCAGTCGTCTCGCCGACGTGCATCTCATATCCCGAGAACGGTGCGCCGCTCGCGCGGAGCGTGCCTTCGACGTTCGCCAGTCGTTTCTCCGGCCCAAGCGTTGTCTCGACATCGAGCAGCCCAAGCCCCTCGACGCGACGCGCCGGGCCTTCAATGCCGTGCGGATCGGAAATCGACGTGCCGAGCATCTGATAGCCGCCGCACAAGCCAAGCACGCGTCCACCGTGCCGAACGTGCGCCTTGATATCGATGTCCAAGCCTTCCGCACGTAGCGCCGCCAGATCGTCGATCGTCGATTTCGAGCCCGGCAGCAGAATGAGATCGGCATTCGCCGGAATGGCGCGACCGCGTTCGATCATCTCAACGCTGACGTCGGAATCGTTTCTGAGCGGATCGAGATCGTCGAAGTTCGAGATGCGCGGCAGCATCGGCACGGCAATCGTCAGCTTTTCGTTGCGCACGGGCGAACCTGACTTCAACAGATCGCGCAGCCCGAGCGCGTCCTCGGCCGGAAGCTTGCGCGCCTCGTCGAAATAGGGAACGAGGCCAAGCGGAGCCCAATTCGTCAGTCGCGCAATCGCCGCCATCCCATCCGCGAACAGCGAAGAATCGCCGCGCATTTTGTTCACGATGAAGCCGCGGATCATCGCAGCGTCTTCAGCATCGAGCACGTGCTTCGTACCGACGAGGCTCGCGATGACTCCGCCGCGGTCGATATCGCCAATCAACACGACTGGAACGTCCGCCGCTCGCGCGAACCCGATGTTGGCAATATCGTTGGCACGCAGATTGATTTCCGATGCGCTGCCCGCGCCTTCGACAAGCACGAGATCGGCGTCCGCCTTGAGATGCGCGAAACTTTCTAGAACGGCCGGCAACAGATCGCGCTTCTTCGTCTGGAAATCACGCGCAGCCTCCAGCACCAGCGGCAGCAGGTCTTTCTTCTTGTCGAGAAAATTTCTCGCGCGCGGCGTTCCCATGCGTTGGCCGCGCACGATCACCTGCGCGCCGGTGTCGGTCTCGGGCTTCAGCAGCACCGGATTCATGTGCACCCTGGGCGGCATCCGCGCGGCGCGCGCCTGCAGCGCCTGCGCGCGACCGATCTCGCCGCCGTCCGCCGTCACCGCCGCGTTGTTCGACATGTTCTGCGGCTTGAACGGCACGACGCGCACGCCGCGATTGACGAACAGGCGACAGAGCCCGGCCACGATCAGCGACTTGCCGACATCCGACCCCGTCCCCGAAAACATCAACGCCCGCGCGGCCATGTCTTCCCTCAAAATTTTGCAGGCTGCCGCAAAGAGCATACCATCGTGAGGCACACTCGCTTTAATTCCCCTCCCCTTGACGGGGAGGGGTTAGGGGTGAGGTGAAGCACCAGGCGGCCTGCCAGCGGTCGTATTCGAATAGAGACGCATCGATACGCGCAAGATATTGACCCACTAAAACTCGATGCCTTCCTGCGCCTTGATGCCCGCCGCGAAGTGATGCTTGACGGCTCCCATGTCGGTGACGCCATCGGCGAGCGCGATAAGCTCCGGCTTCGCGTTCCGTCCCGTGACGACGACGTGCAGATCGCCGCGTCGGTCCCGCAACGCCGCGACAACCTCGTCGATCGGCAGATAGTCGTAGCGGAGCGCGATGTTCAATTCGTCGAGGATCAACAGACGGATCGTCGGGTCGGCCATCAACTCGCGAGCCTTTGCAAACGCACGCGTCGCGGCAGCAACGTCGCGCTCACGGTCCTGCGTCTCCCAGGTGAAGCCCTCGCCCATCGTGTGCCAGGAAACCTGATCGCCGAAACGCATCAGCGCATCGCGTTCGCCGGTTTGCCACGCGCCCTTGATGAACTGCACGACGCCGATCCGCCAGCCGTGGCCAAGAGCGCGAAGCGCGAGCCCGAACGCCGCCGTCGACTTTCCCTTGCCAGGGCCAGTGTGCACGAGCAGCACGCCCTTCTCGATCGTCTTGCTCGCGACCTCGGCGTCTTGCACGGCCTTGCGCTTCGCCATTTTCGACTTGTGACGTTCCGCATCGTCCGTGGACGTTTCTGGGGTGCTCATCATCAACCTTTCAAAGTCATCGGTAGTCCGGCGGCAACGAAGACGACGCAATCCGCAACCGCTGCGATGCGCTGATTGAGCCATCCGGCTTCATCGCGAAACCGCCGCGCCAGAGCATTGTCCGGCACGATGCCGAGCCCGACCTCGTTCGAGACCATGATACAGGGTGCGGACCGTTTCGAAAGCGCGTCGACGAGCGTGCTTGTTTCGCGCGCGATATCCCGCTCGGCGTGCATGAGATTCGAGAGCCAGAGCGTCAGGCAATCGACGAGGCACGGCTGATCGGCGGCCTCTCCTGCAAGCGTCGCCGCGATGTCCAGCGGGGTCTCATATTGCACCCAATCCGGCCCGCGCCGCGCCTGATGATGCGCAATGCGTTGACGCATTTCCTCGTCGAACGCTTCCGCCGTCGCAACATACGCCCACGGCCGCGGCAACGCCGAGATCAGCCCTTCCGCATATGAGCTTTTGCCGGACCGCGCGCCTCCGAGCACAAGGGTTAAAGGCGGCAGGATGGCGTCGGACATAATGGCCTTTCGATCGATGTGTGGGGCGCGTTGGGCGATTGACGAAGCACGGGGGGTCACTTATCGATTGGGCGGACGGTCCCTCGCAAGAGGGTTTCGAAGGGAATGCGGTTGAACTCCGCAGCTGCCCCCGCAACTGTAAGCGGCGAGCACATGGCAAAAGTACCACTGGGAGATCCCGGGAAGGTTGCCAGATGCCGCGACCCGCGAGCCAGGAAACCTGCCGTCGGATACCCAACTCGAACCGGCGCCGGCGGGGCGCGGAAAGGTTAAGATGCAGCACACAGCATGTCGCGCGCCATTTGGTGCGCTCCCCTAGGCGGCGAAATCTGAAGTCGCCGCGCGGCCCGCGCATGCGACGCCGTTCTCAGTTTGAAAGTTCGCATCGGGAGCACCGAATGTCCGCACGTAAAGTTCCAGTCACCATCGTCACGGGTTTCCTCGGCGCAGGCAAAACCACGCTTGTCCGTCACGCCATTGAAACTGCCGAAGGCCGCCGCCTCGCGCTGATCGTCAACGAGTTCGGTGACGTCGGCGTTGACGGCACGATCCTGCGTTCGTGCGGCATCAAGAACTGTCCGGAAGAAAACATCGTCGAGCTGACCAACGGCTGCATCTGCTGCACCGTCGCCGACGATTTCATTCCAACGCTCGAAGCGCTGCTGTCGCGCCAGCCCGCGCCCGAGCACATCATCATCGAAACGTCGGGCCTCGCGCTGCCGAAGCCGCTGGTTAAGGCATTCGAGTGGCCGGATATCCGCAATCGCGTGACCGTCGATGGCGTCGTGACCGTCGTCGATGGACCGGCCGTCAAGGCAGGCCGCTTCGTGGACGATCCGGAGAAGGTCGCGGCGCAGCGCGCAGCCGATCCTTCGGTCGATCACGAAAACCCGTTGGAAGAAGTGTACGAGGATCAGTTGCTCTGCGCCGACCTCGTCGTGCTGAATAAAGCCGACTTGTTGTCGGACGACGATATCAAGACGCTGTCGGACGAAATCAAGCGCAGCATTCCGCGTGCGATCAAAATCGTCGCCGCGCGAGAAGGGCAGGTGCCTGCGGGCGTCCTTCTCGGATTGTCAGCTGCCGCCGAGGACGACCTCGCGGCGCGTCCTTCGCACCACGACAACGAAGCCGAGCACGATCACGACGACTTCGAAACCTTCATCGTCGACGTGCCGGAAGTCGCAACGCCGGATGATCTCGCATCGCGCGCCAAGGCCATCGCCAATGCGCACGACGTTCTGCGCGTCAAAGGCTACGCGGCGATCGGCGGCAAACCGATGCGGCTGCTGCTGCAAGGCGTGGGCGAGCGCGTCGACACGCGTTACGAGCGCGCCTGGCATCCCGATGAAGCGCGCGTCGGCCGCCTCGTCGTCATCGGACAAAAAGGTCTCGACCGCGACGCCATCGTTCGCACGCTGACAGGCGAGAGCTGATGCACATCGTTGTCCGCGAGGCACGAGAGCTTGACGAGGCTGCCGCCGTGCAGGACCTCGGTCTCTCGCCCGCGGACATTCTGGTTCTCTCATTTTCGGATTCGGATTTGGCGATGGCCGCCGCCGCATTCCGCGACGTGCCCGAAACCCAGCGGCCGAGCTTGCGCGTCGTCAACTTAAGCGCGCTCCGCCATCCGATGTCCGTCGATCTTTTCGTCGATGCGACGGTGAATGGTTCGAAGGCCGTTCTCGTGCGGTTGCTCGGCGGCCTCGACTATTGGCGCTACGGCGGCGAGCAACTGAGCAAGCGCTGCCGCGAGCTTGGCATCGCGTTGGCGATCGTTCCCGGCGACGGACGGCCGGACTTGCGTCTCGCGGCGCTCTCGACACTTCACGCCAACGATTTGGCCAATCTCGAATCTCTGCTTGACGAAGGCGGCATCGAGAATACGCGTGCGGCGCTCACCTCCGTATTGGCGCGTGCTGGTGGCAGCACCGAGGCTTTTCCGCGCGTTCGCGCGATACCCGCTTACGGCGTCTATCGCGAAAGCCCGCAAAGGTCCGCACGCGGCTCAGCCGTCATCGTCTTTTATCGGTCGCATCTGTTGGCGGGTGATGTTGCGCCCATCGATGCGATTGCCGATGCCTTGGAGCAACGCGGCCTCGCGGCGACGGCGATGTTCGTTCCGAGCCTCAAGGCGCCGGACGCCGCCGACTGGCTACGCGCCGCCATGAAATCAATGACGCCCGACGTCATCATCAACGCCACGGCCTTCGCCGCGCGCGATGGCGATCATGCCTCTCCGCTTGATACTGCCGACTGTCCGGTCTTGCAGGTTGCGCTTACGAATGCGTCTCGCGCGCTGTGGGACCGCTCGCAACGGGGCGCCAGCGCATCTGATCTGGCGATGCATGTCGTGCTGCCCGAACTCGATGGACGCCTGTTCGCCGGCGTCGTCTCGTTCAAGGAGCCCGACGAGACGGTCAATGACACGGGCGTCTCGCTTCTGAAGCACGCGCCCTATGATCATGGCATCGCGCACGTCACGGACCTCGCAGCCGCATGGGTGCGTCTTCGTGCAGCGCCCCGTAGTGAGCGCCGCGTCGGCTTGCTTCTGTCGACCTATCCCGGACGGCCGGACCAGATTGCGCACGCCGTCGGGCTCGATGGCTTTGACAGCACGCAGCGCATCCTCGCGCGTTTGCTGAACGATGGCTACGGCGCAACCGATGCGCCAAGATCGGCACGGGATGTGGTCGAAAGTCTCAGTGAGACAAATCAAATCCGCTGGCCGCTCGAAGACTACAAGATCGCATTTCAAAATCTTCCGCAGGGCTTTCGCAATTTGGTGACGTCGGCGTGGGGCGTACCCGAGGCTGATGCATCCTGCGTGAACGGTGCATTCGCATTTCGCGCCGCTCTGTTCGGCAATGTGATCGTCGGATTGCAGCCCGAGCGCGGACAGCCGCAGGATCGCAAGGCGGAGTATCACGATCCGTCAACGCCGCCGCGCCACAGCTACGTCGCGTTTTACCTTTGGCTGCGTTACGTCGCGAAGATCGATGCGTTGATGCATCTCGGCGCGCACGGCACACTCGAGTGGCTGCCCGGCAAAGCCATCGCCGCAAGCGAGGCCTGCGCGCCGCGCGCGATCCTTGGGTCGCTGCCGCTCATCTATCCGTTTATCGTCAACGATCCCGGCGAGGCCGCGCAAGCCAAGCGGCGCATCGCTGCGATCACGCTCGGACATAAGCCGCCGCCGATGACGGAGGCCGGAATTTCCGGTCCGTTGAGCGACGTCGAACGTCTCATTGATGAGTTCTCGTCTGCCGACGGCCTCGATCCGCGCCGCAGGAAAGCCTTGTCGGAGCAGATCGTCGATGCCGCCGTGCGCGCCGGAATTGCCGAGCGTTGCGGCTTGACCTCGGGCATGCCAACGAACGACGCGCTGATGCGCATCGACGCGTTTCTTTGCGACGTGAAGGAATTGAGCATTCGCGACGGTCTGCACGTGCTCGACGATATCGAACTCGATGCCATTGTCCGTGCGCTCGACGGCAAGTTCATCGAGCCAGGGCCCGCAGGCGCACCAAGTCGCGGTCGATCCGACGTTCTGCCGACCGGGCGTAATCTCTTCAGCGTCGATCCGCGCGCCGTGCCGACACCGACGGCGTGGGCGAACGGCAAGCGCGCCGCAAAGGCGATCCTCGAACGCTACGTCTCCGATCACGGAGAATGGCCGCGCGCCATCGTTCTCGATCTCTGGGGCAGCGCCACGCTGCGCACCGGCGGCGAAGAACTTGCGACGGCGCTGGCGTTGCTTGGCGTGCGTCCTGTGTGGGACGAGCGTTCCTATCGCGTCATCGGCGTCGAAACGGAATCGATTGCGAAACTCGGGCGACCGCGCGTCGACGTCACGCTTAGGATATCAGGGCTGTTCCGCGATATGTTCGGCGCGCAGCTCGCGCTGTTCGACTCGGCCGTCGCGCTCGTCGCCCAACTTAAAGAAGACGCAGCCGACAACCCTCTCATCGAATGTGCGAAGATCGCGCCGCGCCTGGATCGCATTTTCGGACCGGCAGACGGCAGCTTCGGCGCCGGCGTCATGCAGTTGATCGACCGCGGCTCGTGGAAAAATCAATCCGACCTCGGCGCGTCCTACATCGAAAGCTCCGCGCATACCTACAACGCCGACGGCACCTCCGAAGCTGCGAAAGGCGATTTTGAATCGCGCGTAAAAAACGCCGACGCCTTCGTGCATATCCAGGATCATCGCGAGATCGATTTGCTGACCGGCGGCGATTTCGCGGCGCATGAGGGCGGCTTCGCGGCCGCTGCTGCCTCCGTTGGAAACGACAAAGTCTCCCTCTATCACGGCGACACCGGCACGCCCAATGCACCGCGCGTTCGCACGCTCGCCGAGGAATGCGCCCGCGTCGTGCACGGACGCGCCGCGAATTCGCGCTGGATCGACGGCCAGATGCGCCACGGCTTTCGCGGCGCCGCAGAAATGGCGCAGAGCGTCGATGCCGCGTTCGCCTTCGCGGCAACGGCGAAGGCTGTCGACGATGGCGCATTCGAACGGCTGTATCAGGCTTATCTCGGCGATCCGGCCGTCGCCGCATTCATCGCGCGCGAGAACCCCGCTGCGATCGACGCGATGCGCCGCCGCTTCGAGGACGCCATCGCGCGCGGCCTCTGGCATCCGCGCCGCAACGACATCGGCGTGCGTAGTCATTCCTCGCAGGAGGCCGTAGAATGACGTCCCGGTCGTCATTGCGCAAAGGCTGGTGTCCGGGCGCGTTGCGGCCGATGCAGTCGGGTGACGGACTGATATTGCGGGTCAGGCCGCGCGTTGGAACGCTGCGCCTCGCGGATTTGTTGACGATCGCGAAAGTCGCCGCTGAGTTTGGCTCCGGCGAAATTGATCTGACCAATCGCGGCAATCTGCAATTGCGCGGCCTCACCACCGAAAGCCATTCGCAAGCGCTGGCGGCGCTAAACGAAACCGGTCTGATCGATGCCGATGAAGGCGCCGAAGCGATCCGCAATATCATCGTTGATCCGCTGAGCGGCGTGGATCCGGCACGCGCCGACGTACGGCCTCTGGCCACCGCGCTCGATAAGCTGCTGCTGACGAACAGCATGTTCTGGCAGTTGCCGGCGAAGTTCGGCTGGAGCTTTTCCGGCACAAGGGATGTGCGCGTCGGCGATCGCGCGACCGACATCATGGTGTCGTCGATCGCCCCCGACACCTATGCGGTGTTTCTCGATGGCGCTGCGGAAATAGGCGTGCGGTTGCCGTCGAACCATGTTGTCGAAGCCGTCACGCGGCTCGCGGCTGTCTTCCTTGAGCTTCGCATCCTCGATCAGTCCATCTCGCGGATGAAAGACGCCGTTGCGCGCAGCGGCAGCGCAACGGTCTATGCGGCTGCGGGCCTGGAGTCGGAAATGCTCCCCGCCGCCGCGTCGGATTCCCTTACGGTTCCACCGGTGGGCGCGCACAAATATAGCGGACAGATTTTTGCCGTTGGCGTCGGACTTCCATTCGGACGTATCGATGCGCATCAGCTTCAAAATTTGTGTGCCGCCGGGTCTCAGGCCGGAGCCGGCGTTGTCCGCATGAGCCCGCAGCGAGTTCTCGTCTTTCCGGTCGCGGACGATACACGAGGCCACGACGTCCTGACGGAAGCAGAACGCCTCGGCCTAATCACGGAGCCTGACGGTCCGCGCCTCTTTTTCGACGTCTGCCCCGGCTCACGCGGATGCGCGAACGCGACGACGGATACCCGGCAGGACGCACGCCGCCTCGCCGATCGCCTCCGCAGTCAAGCACTTTTACCATCGGTCCATGTGTCGGGCTGCGAAAAAGGGTGTGCGCGGCGCGGAGCCGCCGCATTGACACTCGTCGCGCGCGATGGCCGTTACGACCTGATCTGTGATGACGGACCGGCAGGCCGCGTCGCCCTCGCAGCCGTAAGTCCTGCGGACATCGAATCCGCCGTCGCCCGTTACCTTATCGAGCATGCCCGATGACGAGCACCAAGACGACCCAAGACTACATTCGCGACGGCGCTGCGATCTATGCGCGTTCGTTTGCGATCATTCGCGCGGAAGCTGATCTTGCCGGTCTCTCACCCGAGGAAGAGCGCGTCGCGGTACGCATCGTGCACGCCTGCGGGATGGTCGATATCGTGCGCGACCTCGTCATGTCGCCGACCTTCGCGGCGTCTGCATCAACAGCGCTGAAGAACGGCGCTCCGATCTTATGTGACTCGATGATGGTCGCGGACGGCGTGACGCGCGCCCGCCTTCCAGCAAAGAACGACGTCATCTGCACGTTGCGCGATCCGCGCGTTCCAGAGATCGCGGCGGACATCGGTAATACGCGAACAGCAGCCGCGATGGAGCTTTGGCGTCCGCATCTCGCCGGTTCGCTCGTCGTCGTCGGCAATGCGCCGACCGCGCTCTTCCGGCTCTTCGAAATGCTCGACGAGGGCGTTCAGAAACCGGCGGCCGTCATCGGAATGCCGGTCGGTTTCGTCGGCGCGGCGGAATCAAAAGACGCGCTTGCGGCCGACGGTCGTGTTCCGTTCGCGATCATCAAAGGCCGCAAAGGCGGAAGCGCGATGGCCGCCGCTGCCGTTAATGCGCTTGCAAGCGAGGCCGAATGACGGTCAATCCGACGGGAACATTGTATGGCGTCGGTCTTGGTCCGGGAGACCCCGACCTTGTGACGCTGAAAGCGGCGCGCATCCTGAAAACTGCGCCGGTCATAGCGCATTTTCGCAAGAAGGGCCGGGCGGGTCATGCCTGGACTATTGCCGCGCCGCACTTGAACGGCGATGCGAGCGAAGCCGCATTCGAATATCCGGTGACGACCGAAATCGATTTCCGCGAAGACGCCTACGTCGACGCGATCCGCGATTTTTACACGGCGAGCGCGCAGGCAATCATGCAGCATCTCGCCGAAGGCCGCGACGTTGCGCTGCTTTGCGAGGGCGATCCGTTTTTCTACGGCTCGTTCCTTCACATGTACGACCGCATCAGAAGCGCTTATCCCGTTCGCGTCGTTCCGGGCATTACAGGCATGTCGGGATGTTGGACGGCGGCGGCGGCTCCGATCACCTACGGCGACGATATCCTGATGGTGCTGCCCGGAACCCTCGACGGCGCCGCTCTTGCGTCGCATCTGAGGATGGCCGACGCCGCGGTGATCATGAAGGTCGGCCACAACATCGATAAGATCAAGCGCGCGCTGCACGACGCAGGCCGCGCCGCAGACGCGATCTATGTCGAACGCGGAACGATGCAGGGCGAACGGGTCGTGCCGCTTGCGGAACTCGAAGACTGCGCCGTGCCCTATTTTTCGATCATTCTTTTGCCCGGCGGGCGAGGACGGCGCATCGCATGAACGGACAATTGACGATCGTCGGATTGGGGCCAGGCCCGTCCGAATGGATTACGCCCGCCGCCGATGCAACCGTCTCGACCGCTGACGTCGTGCTCGGATACGAGAGCTATCTCGCGCGACTGACGCCGCGCCGCGGGCAAATCTTCGAGGCTTCCGACAATCGCGAGGAGCTTGCGCGCGCAAAGCGCGCTCTCGAAATCGCATCGTCCGGCAAACGCGTCGTCGTCGTTTCCGGCGGCGATCCCGGGGTCTTCGCAATGGCCGCAGCAGTGTTCGAAGCCGTCGACAATGCGCCGGACCTGGCGAACGATATCGACATTCGGGTCGAGCCGGGCGTCACCGCAATGCTGGCGGCGGCAGCGCGCATCGGCGCGCCATTAGGTCACGACTTCTGCGCGATTTCGCTCTCTGATAATCTGAAGCCTTGGGCGACGATTGAGAAACGCCTACGGCTTGCGGCGGAAGCGGATTTCGTTATCGCGCTTTATAATCCGGCTTCGAAAGCCCGGCCCGAGCAAATCCAGGAAGCGTTCCGGATCCTGAGCACGATCCGCGCGCCGGAAACCATCGTCGCGTTTGCGCGTGCCGTCGGCCGAGCCGACGAGTCC